>Ga0172376_10000323_pt1 | contig 62223 bp, 107 predicted proteins | sample Lak35m_FD_121114 | JGI IMG/M metagenome (GOLD analysis project Ga0172376, IMG submission 121114) | Freshwater microbial communities from Kabuno Bay, South-Kivu, Congo - kab_092012_35m | ecosystem: Environmental > Aquatic > Freshwater > Lake | place: Democratic Republic of the Congo: South-Kivu... | reverse complement strand
ATAATAATAATAATAATAATAATAATTACAATAATGATTGGAGGGTTTTGCATATTTTATCCCTCTGTTTTATCGTTTACACATCTTATAATCTTATATATAGCTTCAGTTTATATAATATATAAGCTATATAAGCTATATATATAAGATTTTTTAATAATAATAATAATAATAATAATTATAATAATAAAAAATTACCATAATTATTATATAAATAAAATGTGAAAAAAAAGTGATAAAATAGTGATCAGCAGATAGGGTTGCGAAATGTTAAGAGTAAGTATAAATACCTATAAGAAATAAGAATTAATTTAAGAATTATATGAGTAATAATAATAATAATAATAATAATAATAGTAATAATAGTACTAATAATAATAGTAGTAATAATAATAGTAATAATAAGACTTTATATTGGATTGGCTATATACTAATGATGATAGTTATATTTAGCTATTATGTATTAATAGAAATGATGTATTTGGCCCTTTTTAGTGATTTAATTGCAAGGGGTTTTTTTACAATGTGGGTGGGTATTATATGCACTGGTCATCTAGTTATATTCAACTATGTTAATTTGAGAAAAGACATATTAGAAGAGGATTTAAACAGTAATATAAAGATGGGGGGGTTTGTGTATAATGGTGGCCCCTTTACCAGCTATTGTAATGTTATATCCCTTCTATTTTAAGTGTTTATTTAGTACCTGTTATAATGATGTTAGTTGGTTATTAGATAGGTTTGTCAGAAGAGTATACTAATAATAATATTACTATTACTATTATTATTATTATTATTATTATTAGTATTATTACTATTTCTTCTTAGCAGTTTTAGCAGCCTGTTTAAAGTTATTTGCAGTTGGCCCCCTCCCCTTTTTTTGATCCAACTGGTCTCATCCTCTCATTAGAGCCAGCTTTAATCCTTGCTCTTTTAGCATGAATGTTGGCATATAGACCAGGTTTACTTGTTTGTTTTGTCATGTGTTTGGATAGTAATAATAGATAATAATATTATGTATAGAAGTAGTATTGATGATTGTAGGGTGATTAATGCAAGTCACTTATTTAACAAGAACCATATTATAAACAGTAATAATAATAGTAATAATAGTAATATTATTAGAGTTTATATGTGTGAGAATGGCGCTTTTACTATTGTTAAAATCAGTAATAATAGGTTGTATAGAGTAGTTGATGATATATGTATTATGATTAATAATATACCTAATAATTGGCGGCTTTATAACACCTTTAAAGATATGACAAAAGGCAATATAAAAGCATTGTATCAACTGTTAATTAGTAATAGTAATAATAATATTAATAGTAATAAACAGAGGTAATAATGGAATTAGCTATTGGATTCAGTATTTGGATTATAATTGGCACCATTTTAACTTTATTAGAGTTTGAGACATATGTTAAATCAAGTAAGGAGTATATACAAGATAACTGGTTATTATTTAGTACTATGAGTAATAATGATTTAAAGATTCTTGTGTATTATGTGGTGCCTTTTATAAATGTGTTATTCTGGCCCATTTTAAGTGTGCTAGTTTTATTAGAATCAATGTTTAATGAGTAGTAATATTAGCAGTAATAACAACTATATAACTTATATAAATCTTGTTAGAATTGATACTAATAAGCTTATAAGTTGATTGAATTGTTATTGTATAATTAGAATTAAATATAAATAAAAACAAGAGAAATATATGTTTAAAGTAATTGGAAGTCTTATAATTAGTTCAATGATTGGCTTGGTTAATGTAAGTATTATTAGTAACATGTTTGTATCTAATGCTAACGCTTATAGTCAAGATCCTAGAAGCTGTGCTGACCCAAGGACAATTTACCCTTCTAATCCCCCTTGTTATAAATTAAATGCGAAAGAATTAGATTAAACTATATTATTTCATGCAAGATAAATTCATAAATAAGAGATTTGGAAGACTGAAAGTAATAGATTATGCTATAGGGCCTTTTAAAAGAAAGGGTAAACATTATATGTGTTTATGTGATTGTTCTAATTATAAAATAGTACATCAAGCTGAACTTAGCAGAGGAGATACTGAGTCTTGTGGATGTCTTAAAAAAGAACAATTAGCTGCAATGAGTTATAGACATGGATATAGAAAACATCCTATATATAAAGCTTATTACTGCATGAAAAACAGATGTTATAACACTAATAATAAAGACTATGATTTATATGGTGCTAGAGGTATTACTGTCTGTGATGAGTGGTTGGCTTCTTTCAATAACTTTTTAGAGGATATGTTAAGTACTTGGAATAAAGGACTAAGCATTGAAAGACTTGATTGTAATAAAGGCTATTATAAAGAGAATTGTGTTTGGGCCACTCCTAAACAACAGGCTAATAATAGAAGATCAAGTGTAAGAGTTATAGTTGATAATACTTTATATACGAAAGAAGAATATTGTAAATTATTCAATGTTAAACGTAGAACTTTAGACTATAGACTAGCTCATAATAAGTTACAAAAAGAATACCTATATAACTAATATAAACTTATATGTTTTTATTTTTAACTAGTAAGAGATATTACATATTAAAGAAAGATATAAGAGGCCAAATCTATCTAATAGATGGCCCTTTTTTATCACTTAGACGGGCACATAAGATAATGTGTGGTCAACAGTGGGTTGAACTTCTAACTAGTAAATAGTTAGCTAAGTTATTAGATTAGTAGTAATAAATTAAACAAGCCCCATCTATATATTGTTATTAACAGTAGTAATATGGGGCTTGTTTAGTTTGCTTATAATCTTTGTAATCAGGTGGTTAAACAAGCTCTTAAGCATACTGCCATCTGATTACTTTATTAATATAGCCTAAACCAATATGCTATACAAACACTTTTTATTGTTAGAGTATTAATGTTCTTTGATTTAATTATTAATTTGATGGACCCTATTTTAATCCTTATATTATTTGTATATGATCTATCTAAACTTTATATTATAGGAAGTTAGAACTGAGCTGTTTTTTTATTATGATGAAGTATGGGTAATGTATTATGAGTAGCGTTGTAAGTGGATCATTATTATCAAAAGATCCTGAACCAGATGGTAAGAAGAGACTATATAAGGTTAAATTCTTCAATGATTTGGAGATGTTCTTAGTTGGCACCTCATTATATGAGGCTCTTTATAGTGCTAGAATTGGCTTTAAATATAGAAAGAAGATGGGGCAATATAGTGAATGTACTGGTTATAAGATTAGTAGATTTTATATTGTTCCTACGTGGAAAGATTTGTTGTCTAAACAAGATGTAATTAAAAGTTATACTGACAACTATAAAAGACAGATCATAGAGTTAACTGACTTTATGGCGTTCTTTGATGAGTATAGTAAAGAGTATTACATTGTAAATAAACAGACAAGACAAGCAATAACAATTAAATAGTGTATAAAGTATGAGAGAAAATTCTTATAAGGATATTGTACCAATTCCTTCTCAAGTGACTGGTATAAGCTTTGAGGATATGGTAAATGACAGAAGAAGATATAACACTGCTAATTATGAGACATGTCATTCACGCTTTGATAGGGAGAGTCTTCTTACTTATTCTTCCAGTCTTATTAAAAGATTAAATAAGATGGGCTACTCAAGATTATCTGCAAGTCATATTCAAACATATAACTAGTTATACGATGATATCTATTAGATTAAAAACAAGAAAAAGAAGAATTGGTCCTTTTAGACTTAAACTTAGGTCTAAAGTTGTCCCTATAGTCTCTTTAAAAGAGGCGGCATATTTGGATTTAGATAGAAGCTTTTAATAGCTTTTTTGTTGTGTATTTATCATTTATTTAGAGAGTAATCATGTCTGATCTTAGAAAAATTAAGGTATTAAATAATACTGAGTTGTTGTTTGAAGGTGTATCAAACCTACCAAAGAGAGATCTTATTATTAACTATGGTAGAAATATTACTATTATGTATGAGCAAGTATATACAACGGTTGGTCCTAATCAGACATATCAAGAGGCCTTAGAGGATGAAAGTAATCATCACTATTCTTGCTACTCATTTAAGGAGTTTGAAGAGTTCTTGAGTAATAATAATGTGGCTCCATATTGGTCTTATATTACATATTCTCAAAAAGACCTAGATAAGCAAAAGCTAATTGTTAGTACTAGTAATAATGCAAGAGGCGTTTATCTTTATAAAACTTGGTCTGAAGTTGTAAATGGTAAGTTTCCATTTACTCTTAGTCTTCAACAATATGAGCTGGCTAAACTTCTTCTAACAACTGAGGAGGAAGCTATTAATAATGGTGAAGAGCAAGTAGAATGTTTGCTCTTTTTAGTGGGTACGCCACACTTTAACAATTGGTATATTCAATCTACTAACTTGTGCTTTGTCACATATAATGAGGATAATAAACCTCTTAAGAATGGTCTATTAAAGAGCAACTTTGATTCTAATACTGGTGTGCAAACTTATATGTTAAGACTATGTATTAGAAGAGATGAAAGGGGCAACCTTTATGAGAAAAGAAATGCTTTAGTTTTAAATCAATTTGAGAGAAATTAATGCTTAATACTACTTTATTAGTTAAAGGCTTAGTAAAGGAGTAACTATATGAGAGGTATATTGTGGGCCGTCTTATTAGATCCAATAACACATGTAGAAACGCTATATTCTAATCTATCCTTACATCATATAACATTGTTCTTTGATGTTAGTAGAGAGGATTATGAGAATTTAATTGGAAAAGAGTTTACCGTTGATGTTATTGCTAATTGTTATAATAGTAACATACAAGCTTTGTTGTGTGTGGTCCCACAATATATCCCTCATAAGAGGAACTCACACATAACTGTTAGCTATGTTGATGGGGCCTTACCTAGTGATAGTAATACCATGTTAGAAGATGGTAATTATAAAACATTAGAGATGGCCCCTTTCAAATGTAATGTTAGAGTTGAGTTTTATGAGTTTAGTTACTAGTTATTATATGGAGTAGGTTCTATGTTATTAGGTGAGTTGATTGACAGGTTAGACAAGAGTGAATCTAATGAAGATGTTATAGATGTCTATGACTTACAATTAATGTTGAGGTCAGTATTTGGTATTGAAATAGATTTAAATACAGAAGCTACTAATACTAGAGTTAAATGTTATTGGCTGTATAAATGGCATGACAGTGGTAGCTGGTGTGGTGAGAGGATTTACTTCTTAGATAATGAGTTATTAGCTTATTCTATAAGAGAGGGTAGAAAGTGTTATCAGAAGTATACTTTTGCTAATAAAGAGGTAAAACTGGCCTTTAAAGAATATATTTTATCGTTTACTATTATTGATATGGATGATGATGATGATACATATATTGATCTAACAGAAGAACACTCTGATGATTATGACTATAACATTAGATAATATAAAAGGCCCCAACTAAATCAATAGAAAGGGCCTTTTATGTTAGTTATTAATAACTATTAAACAGCTTGTAATAAGTATTTAATTATAGGTTTATCAAGCATTTGTTTGTAGTAGTAAGTTGGTAGTTCTTTCTCCCTTTTATTAATCATATCAAGTATTATATTTGATGTTGGCTTGTATATAACCCTATGATCTTTAATACTAGATGATATCTCTTGTAAGTATAAAAGGCCCTCAAATGTTATGCCCTTTGGTGATGAGAATATAAATGTTATTGGTAAGTTGGGATACTCACTAATCAACGTTGATAGGTAATGTCTATCCTCTATCTTCTCCTTAATCATAGACAAAGTAATAACATCCTTCTTTAGCTCTATAGCATATACATTCCTTCTAGTTGCTGTAAACAAGTCTAACCTAATAGACCCACCATCTAATATCTTCTCTTGTTGATATGGTGTATTGGTTAACTTAGAACTTAGAAGAACAATAGCATCACTTATCTCTTCTTCTGAGTATCTATTATTACCAATGTTGTTAGGATTAATTGAGCCAGAAACAGGTAAATTAATAATATGTGAGTGCACCTCACTAACTTTAATACCAGTGCCTTCTAATAACTGTTTGGTTGGCTTTAAATGTAAATCAATAGACACAGCATTAGACTCAACTGTTATTACATTCTTATTAGTCTTATCCTTGTTAGTAATAGTATTATTGTTTAATAACTTGTATACTGTCTCCCTATCAATTAACCAGACAGCATTATTACTCTTATTTAAACTACTGTTATTTGCACCGTACAACCTCTTAAATTCTTCTAAGTATGATCCTGACAATCTAAACTCATATGAGGTTGTAGGGCCATATAAGCGGCCATTAGAGAAGTATTTAGAGTAGTAAGTATTGTAGTTAGTAGATAAGTTATATTGTTTAACAATATCTGCTGCTATATACCAATCTGTGTTATAAAAGTTGTAGCTAGTAATAGAGGATAAGTCTGGTAAGTTGTTATACATGTTTGTTGTGTTTTATTGTATTTATATCTCTATTATATACAGATAATTGTTGTTGGTTAATAATTAATGATTGATATTACTAATGTAAAGTATAAGTTGTTAGGCAAAGGTATTATGAATGCAAAAATACCAGTTAAGGATAATGTGTTTATATCTCTGTCTTACAGTCTTAGTACTAGTATGTTTATGTCTGTTGGTAGTAAAGAGTGTCCTCAAGGTGCCATCTTATTTAAAGATAATAACATAGAAGATTTATACATGTTTGATGGTACTAACAACACTAAACAGTGTGATACAAATGATGATGTACAAGAGCTATATGATATAGCTTGTAAATTAGAACCTAGTCATATCATTTATGTCTATGATGATAATAGTAAAGGTGTTGATTGGCATCCTAGATTCATAGTTGATATAAACACTGAAGACTATAACAATAAGATGTCATATTTAGAAGATATATACGGCTATGATTATATTAAGATTGAACAAATTAGTGAGAATTAGAACAAATGAAGTATTATGTGTTTGATGGTAAAGGGGCCTTATCTTTGGCTCATAAAGAAGAGGGCTATGAAGATATTATCTTACAAGTTCTTGTTTTGTCTGCTTCTATTCTTAACTGTGGAGGTAATAATAAATGTGCCTTCTATCATGAAGAGTTGGTCCTTGTAGCCAAAGAAGCAATAGAAGAGAGACTACAAAAGTATGTTAATAAACGGGATAGGTTTATTAGAATTGCATCTGGTCTTATTAAAGATAGTGATGGTTATAAAGAGTTCTATGATGTTGGAGTTCATACTATTGTTGATCTTTTATTAGGTTCATACAGGGTTGTTGAAGACTTTGATGATAAACTTAGAGTTGTTAAAGAGCAACAAATTATCAATCCAATTGCACATATTTTGAGAGAAGAAAACAAATGAAGTATTATATTTTTGACATTAAAACAGCTTTGACTCTAACTGATAAAACAGATGAATTGGAGTTTTTACTAGTACGTCTTATTAGTATAACTGGTATAACCATTAAGATGTTTGGTAAGTTTAGAGAGACTATTATTTCAACTAGTAAATTTGATGATGGAGCCTTTTATCCAGATGAGTTAGTACTTGTATATACAGGTATAGTAGATAGAGATTTAAACACTTATGTTAGACAATTAAATGAGTTTAATGCAAAGATTAACTCTCTAGATATTATTAAAAATCGTGAGAAGTACTATAAATTTATATCTGATATTGGTATTAGTACTATATCTAATGTGTTACTTGGCTCCTATAAAGTTGTTGAAGACTTTGATGTTAAGATAAAAGAGGCCCAACAACAAGGTATTATTAATCCTATTGCTCATATACTTGCTATTGAAGGTATGGGTAAAGATAGTATTGATCCAACAACACCTTATATTAGTGGTTTTGTTACTACAACTCCAGAGACTTTGGAGGAGTTAAGACAAGAATCAAATAGTATTGATGAGACTACTAATATTGATGCCTTTAATAATAATGATGGTCTATTTGAATTGGCCCCTTCTAATGTTGACGTTGGTGGTATCTATACTGACTTTACTAAGGTGGTGCCAGTAGGTGATATTGATGGGGATTTAAATGTTAATCCTAATAAGATTGTTAAAGCTATTAATATGTTAGGTAGTACCTTGTTATATAAAGAATATACTGGTACTTTTGGATGGGATGATGAAGCTAATAAGTATCATGGTAGATTAGCTGATATTACTGATGTTATTACATTTGAAGGTAAGACTTTAGATGAGCTTAAACAGAACTTTGTTATTGTAGTTGAAGAGTATTTAGACTTCTGTAAGACTTTAGATGAGCTTAAACAGAACTTTGTTATTGCAGTTGAAGAGTATTTAGACTTCTGTAAGGATGATGATAAGACACAACAATCTAGTAGTGACAACAATAATTAGATTATTGGGTTGTCTCTACACATTATTACTTGTTAGACAGCTCTTATATGTAGTAATATAATTTAAGTTAATTAATAAATACGGAACACATGACAAATACATACGCTTTTAATATTGGTGGTAGACTTCAAGTTGCTAATAAGATTATTGATTTGTTGAAGGTAGGGGCTAATAATAGTACTATTAACTCACAAGGACAGTTACTCGTTAGTAATGTAGAGGATGGTACAATTAAAGCTGCAATTGAACAGGTTAATAAGGAGTTACTAGAAGGTCAATCAACACAAGAGATAAAGACTTTTAGTACTAAGTATACTCTTACTAATAATAGTAATATATTAGGCTTTTTAGGTAGTAAATTAGCTACACATGAGGGTCAATTAAATCTTATTAAAATTGAACTTGATCTTATTAATAATAGTGTTACTGCTAAGTATACTATTAGAAAGTCTTATCCTCTATTAGAACTAGTATTAAAGAGTTTAAAAGAGGTTGTTACTATTAAAGAGTTTAATGGACCAAAAGTATATCTTACCTGGGTTTAAATAGTAGCTGAAGTAAAAATAACAATAATAAATAAAGTAGGTGGTTAATATACAGCCACCTACTTTATTTATTGTAGATATAAACAATTTGTAGTGAGTAATATGACACGTTTATCTGATCCAACAAAGAGAATTAAAAAGACATCATTTGATTTTATTAAGTTTCTATGTCAGCATCATGATGCTAATAACATCTATGATATTAAGATATTAGCTAATAATCCTTGGCACATTGTATTGAGACGCTCTGATCTTGCTAGTAAGGAGGGCCTTCTAATCTTCTTAGACAGTAAAAACACTGTTCTTTATATTGGTCAATGTCAACGCATATATGATTATTCTTCTAGCATATATAATTATTATGGTTTAACAGAGACTGCAAGAGTAATTATTGTTACTAATGAGAATCCATCTAAGCTAGTACATGCGGTGGGGGCATATAGGGCTAAGTTTAGTCCTAAATATAATAGTGATAAGGGTACTAGATTCATGTTTAATAGCATGTATCCAACTACTAATGTTAACTCACTATGTAATAAAGCGATTGATTGGATTACAGAGCATCCAGATAGTAAAAGAGTTGAGTTTATTAGTGCTTTCAATGATGACAAACTAACTCTATGTTCAAAACTTTGTAGAGCTTTTAGTTTACCTAGTAATAGTTATAAGAGTTTAAAAATAGCAGTGTTAAGTCATGCAAACAAGTGAGTCCTTTATCTCTTTTATTAAGTCTTTATTAGAAAGACCATCTGATATTAGACAGGGCCAACATCTATTTAATATGCTATCTAGTTATAATAATCATCTAGCTGATATTATTGTTGATACTGAGTATGATCCCTTCTATAATGACTCTAATATAGAGGCCTGTTTACAATATATTATTAAGAATTGGACAGCATATGACTAGTACTTTTATTAGAGATCCAGTATTAGAACATATAGAACAATGTATTAATGAAGTGGTTATTAGATGGCCAAATACTACATTGTTTATAGTGTTAAATGTGGTAGGTTTAATACATTCAACATGGCCTATTAATAGTATTTGTTTGCATTTAACTACTAAGTATAAACAAGTACTACAATGGCCCAAACTATGTAATGTTGTTGATGATAAGACTGTATTGTTTATTGGACCAATCAAGTAAATTATAATGACTGATTCACCTTTTCTAGTTAATATCATTGATAAAACGCCTTTTAACTTGTTGTTACTAGATCTAATACATAGCAATGAAGTTAGTGGTAAACATATAACATATTGTGGTATTGGATCTAGATCAACTCCTCCTTATATGTTGACTTATATGAGGAGAATAGCAAAGAGGTTAGAACATCAATGGTTTGTTTTATATACTGGTGGTGCTGAGGGTGCTGACACTGCTTTTATGGCTGGTACTCAATACTATAAAGTGTTTATGCCAGCACACATACATCAACAAAGAACTAGTAATAGACAAGACTTAATTGATTGTACTATTCTACCTAACTGGAATGAAGCCTTGCAAACAGTTTATAAATATCATCCTAATCCTTATAGTCTCAATGACTTTGGTAAGAAGTTAATGGCTAGAAATGCTTATTGTGTGTTGGGTTTAGACTTGAATAGTCCTGTTGACTTTATACTATGTTGGACACCAGATGGTAAAGAGGTTGGTGGGACTAGTCAAGCTCTTAGAATTGCTAAAGATTATGACATTCCAGTGTTTAATCTAGCCTTTGAAGATGTATTTAAGAGTGTTATTAGTGCTTTAAAGTTAGCTGAGTTAGAGATACGTTAGGTGGGAATAATAAAGGATATAATACAAATGTCTATTAGAATAACAACAAAAGATGCTGATGGTAATGAGGTTGTTACTACATTACCTGGCAATAGTATGAAGGGTTATAGTATTAAAAATGATAAGATTACTAAGAAGGGAGAAGAGGTACCTTCTAGTGATAATTCATCTAGTTCTAACAGTATTAAATCAAAGTTTAGAGAGCTAATTAATAAGATTATTAATTCATGAACATACCAATGTTTAATATGTCCTTCTACATGTCTAATAGGTCTATGTACACAATAGATGCTATTAGGCATGGTATTAGGACTGCTAGTACTAGATATTATCCCAATGAGATAAGTCTTATACAAGGTCTTAAACATGGCCAACTTATTAGATTCAATAGAACTAATAAGAATGGTGACATTGTTGATAGTATTATAGTATTTGCCGTCAATGATGATATTTATGATAAGGTTGGTTATAAACTGCCTTCTTACTATGTTGATAACCCAATGCTATTACAAAGATGGTGTGACGTTGAAGGTTGGGATATAGACTTTGCTAAGGCCTACTTAAAAGAGCATATTAGTAAGGATTTATGGCAGTTTAGATACAGTTTATACCCTCCTAAGTATAACTATTGTCCTGATGTTGTTACTGAGTTAGAATCTAATCAAGTCTTCATATACGGTGCTAATTTGACAGCAACTCATGGTGCTGGTGCTGCTAAGTTAGCTCTTAAATGGGGCGCTGTCTATGGTGATACTAGTAGTCCTTATAAGGGTCAAACATATGGCATTATAACTACTGATTTAAATAAGTCATACAGACCATCTGTTGACATTGAAGTTGTTAGAGATAGTGTTAATAGATTCATACAATTTGCTAAGGATAATAAACATTTAGAGTTCTTAGTAACAGAAATAGGTTGTGGACTGGCAGGCTTTACAGTGGAACAAATGGCACCATTGTTTAAGATTGTATTATTAGAAGGTATATCTAATGTTAGATTGCCTAAGAGGTTTGTTAGACAAGTTGTATTAGATAGTATTAAGGGTATTAAATAATGAATTATATTGAGTTGTATTTTAGTTTTGGACTGTTATTTGTATATACTTTTAAGGATCAAATTAGTATTGCAATAGAAAATGAGATTGAAAATAATAAGGTGATTGTTTCAGACATATCTAATGGTAGCAATCTTATATTCTTTCTTAGTTATTTTCTTATTATTCTGATCTGGCCTATTGTATTTATTGGATCTATTAATACAAAAAGATAAAGACTTGTTAGATAATCCTACTCATTAGATGTATGTTAGTAGTTTAGTGCCTCCTTATAATGAAGAAGATTAATACTATTCATGGTTTGTCTGGTCATCCCCTATATAAGATACATAACAGTATTAAATGTAGAGGTTTATTGTGTGATGACTGGGCCCTCTTTACTAACTTCTATGATGATCTAATTAGTAGTTATAAGGAGGGCTACATGTTATATAGGATTAATTGTAAAGATCTATATAGACCTAGTAATGTTTACTGGAAAGAAAAACTTGTTAGACGTAATAGATTGAGCCAAGAAGACACTAGCTTAATTACTAGTATTATTAGTGTGGTTGATAGTACTAATGATAAAGGCTTGATTGATGCTAATAAGGATGTTATTACTGATTTGTTAGATATTGTTATAGGTAAATTAAAAGGAGTTTAAATAGTATGGCTAATTATACTAAAACCGTTGTAATTGATAAGGCAACCAGTATTGCTATTCATAAAAGTTTAGAGGAGTACATCACTATTAGTCTTACTGATAATGGAGATTATGTTGTGATGTCAAATGGCTCTTCTGTTTTACTTCTTCAACAGGCAACAGAAGATGGTGCTGTTAAGCAACAGTATGAGGGTGATGCTAAACATGTTGAACAAACTGCATTTAGTAATATGAAGGTTAAAGGAGACCTTATTATTAATGGACTTGTTCAACAGTCTATAGGATAGTATTTGTTAGATTTAATTAGAATTAATATTAAAAGGAGTTTAAATTTATGAGTAAAGTATTTATTGAAGGTGAGATTGTTGAGACTGGACTACAGCCTATCTTTGAGGTTGAACACTTTTCAAAGATTAAGAATAATAAAGCATATGTTATTAATACTGTTTTAAGAGCAGTGGCAAGAGATGAGTACAGTATTGATCTAGATAAATCTAAGGTTAAACAAAAGATTAATACTAGTACTTCTATTACACTATATGATAGACAAGGTAATCTTTTAACAGTTAAAGGATCTAAGGACATTGATACTAACATTGTTGTTGGTGGTTTTAGTCGTCCTCAACATGGTGATAGGTTTAGTAAAGCAGAAGGTAGAAAGTATGCTCTATCCAATGCTATTAGTACTATGAAACTACAATCTAATGATCCTAACTTTACTGAGTTGTTAAGACTTAAACAGTTTCTATCAACTTATGAACTAGTTAATGGTGTTACACCTGTTAGCTATCAATTTATGGACTTTTGGCTGGCTTTTATTGATTATACAAATCCATCATTTGATCCAACTGACTCTAAGTATGATGATCAATATAGTGTTATAACTAATAACTGGCAAACTGCTATTAATAACTTGTTTGGCACAGAAGAAGATAGTGAGGAGTTTGTTGACTCAATTCTAGGATTAAATGAGATGGATATGTCATTGGTTGACTTGTATCCAGTTGTAAAAGCTATGATTACAGCAATTGGTTTGTACTAAGTATGTTAAAAGATATTATTAGTTTTCTAAAGACTAGAGATGAGAATGAGGTGCCGCCTATTGGCTTTAATAATCCTCATTCTTATAGAGGTTATTATAATAATTTAGCCTTTGAATCGACTGTAGGTGTTACAGTTAAACAAATGTTAGAGGATTGCTCTGCTGCAATGAGTAGCTCTTTTGTAGGTTGGAAAGGTGGTGAGTACATATATAATGAATATACTACTTGTTGGTTATCACAAGAAGGTGTAGCAAGTGGTCAATCTATTACTCCTTTCCTATTATCTCTTATGTTTGGTGAAGTACCTAGCGAGGATATTAATAATGAGTAAAAAGGGTAAGTCTTGGACTCCCCCAAGTGATGAGGAGTTACAAGTTGCTATTGAAAGAGCTATTAGTGGATATGTAGAACCAAGACCCTTATCACTAGTTAGATTTAGTGATAACTCTATGTTTAGAAGGACATATCTAACACAAGAGGGAGGTCTTTCTATATTAGGTCAGACTCAATACAATGAGGTTGATTATAGTAGATTGTTATACTTGGGGCCAGTTGCTAATCAGTCTGGACATGGTGTTTATATCAATCTTACAACTCAAACAACACATGTCATTGACATTGAAGAGTTAGTAGAGTTGACCGAGGATGAATTGTGATTAAGATGAATGGTGGTGTTAAACATGTGGGACCTTCTAAACCACAATACACATATGCTTCTATTGACATTGAAACACTAGGTCTAGATAGCAGTAAACATAAGATCATTGAAGTGGCTGTTGTCTTAGACAATCATCTTCATAGAATTAACTATTCTACTATTAATGACTATGTTAAAGGGCTGCCATATTATCATTGTTATATTAGACATGATAGCTATGATGGTGATCCTTATGCTGTTAACATGAATAAGCATATCATTGACATCATTGAAGGTAGATATGTACCAGAAGACTATATACCTAATATCATTACATTAGATGAGTTAGCCTTTCAATTAGATAAGTTCTTTAGTAGTCATTGTACTAAAAAGATAATGCCTGCTGGTAAGAACTTTAGTGGTTTTGATAGGCTCTTTCTTGATGCTGTTCCTGGTGTTAAAGAGGTGCTTGATAAGTGGTTAATTCATAGATGTATAGATCCTGCTATCCTCTTCTTTGATGAGAATGTAGATGATAGATTACCTAGTCTACAACAGTGTTTAGAAAGGGCTAACTTTACTCATAAGGTTAGTCATACAGCACCAGAAGATGCTAGAGATGTTATTAGATGCTTGAGATATAAATGGGACTTTAATCCTATTTATGAGATGTAATTTATAAATAAATTAGAGGTGTATTATGCCCAACGTGTTAGAGCCTGATGATGATGATTTGCAACCAATTGATAATAGTCTTATCAATTCATATACTAGTGGCCCTTCTTTAGGGGAATTGCCATTAGAAAAGAGATTCACACAATCACTCTTTAAACAACAGATTGAGAATATAAGTTTAGATCAAGCTAAAGAGTTATTATTGTCTATTCATGAGTTGTATCTAGCCCAACAACATGTGGCTAGTCTTATGGCTAAACAAGATCTACTAGGTTGGAGACATACTCATGACAACAAGTAATAATGATGTAACATGTCCTCAATGTGGGGCCCTCTTTGTAGGTGGTATTAGAGCTAATTATGTAACAGTTAACATTGGTAATCCTATACCAAGACAACAATATAAAGAGAAAGTCTGTAATAAATTACAAGATGGTTCTAAGTGTCTAACAAGGTCATTATTGGCTAAGATTGATCTTACTAATAAGATTATCGCTAGTGGCTTTGCCATGTCTAACGTTGACAGTTATAAGTTGGCTAAAGATTTGTTTAAGCAGCACAACATTACTACTAATGATTATCTTGTTAGACTGACTAGGTTGTTTGTTAATAACTTACATATTGATCAAGAATATAAGCTAACTGTTCTATTGAATAGCAAAAGATATGACAACGTTGTTATGTCATTTGCTAACACATATGAGGAGGCCTACTTACTATTTGAGAAGCCCTTTGATGGTAATCCAACTGATCTTATGTTTGATCTATTTAATGGCAGTACCTTGATAGCAGAAGGTGTATTTGCCTAGATAATACATAATGTCTGTTGTATTATTATAAGAATGATTCAATATTTATTATTAATGTATCTCCTTATTACATTGTTATTCATAGTAATAAGGAGATATTCTTTGGCTCTGTTATGGCCTTATGTTGTTATTGTAATAGTATTATTACCATTACTAATAGCAACGTATAAACATAGCAACTGTACCAATTCAACAAGTATAAATGACAATTGTAACAAGCATTCTAATTAGTCTTCTAGCTCCAGTTGTAATTGATGTTGTTTCTAATAAGCTACCATCAATTCAAGACTTACTACCATCTACTAAACAAGAAGATGCCAATCAATATGTTGCTAGTAATAAACAGGTATTATTAGCTAGTTGGTATGGCCCTGGCTTTGATGGCAATCTTACTGCTAATGGTGAGGTGTTTAATGAGAATCATTTGACTGTAGCATCACCTGATTTACCATTTAATACTATGTTAGAGATTACATATAAGGGTAAATCAGTAGTAGCTAGAGTCAATGATAGAGGGCCCTTTCCACATATTAAAGGTGAGTACTATGATAGCAGTCAGAATAGAGGTATTGACCTATCAAAGGGGACAGCACAAGCAATTGGATTTGATGGTGTAGATGAAGTACAAGTTACTATACTAAGTAGAAAATAGTATATATAATAAAGAGGTAATAATCATTACCTCTTTATTATTATATGAATTACAATATACCCCACTTTAGAGCATTAGTTAGAAAGAGCTATTTTACAAAGAATGAATTAGATAAGGATGAGTTCTACAATGTTATTTGCTTTGCCATTCAATCTATAAGTGGTAAAATTCTTACTTTTCATCTAGTAACAGATAATGGGGCTATGAGAAGTAGAGTACCAATACATGAAGTATATTCTAAACCACCTGTAGGAAATAATATACCTTTTCATTATCATCAGCTATGGGACATGTTTAGTGAAAATGCTCATGTAATAGTATATGATTTTCTTAAGTATCATAAATGTCAAATTATTTTAAAGGATAGAACTTTTGTTGAATCTTCTTATATTTTAACTATTGATTGGTTTAATAATCCTTACAGTGAAGAAGCAGCAGATTATAAATGCGGTCATTTATTAAAAGGAGATGATGGAAGAATTTATCTTATGCCTAATAATCGTTTGATTTGGAGAGATAGTAATTGGATAACAAATAAAGATATTAGTGATTTTAGTAATTGGAAAGTAGATGAGGAGTTGTTAAGTGTAGAAAATGTTACTGATAGATGGGTATCTGAAGATAATGATAATTTCTTTTATTTGATAAAAGAAAATAATTAGTTAAATAAAAGTATATACAAGATTATTTAATCTTGTATATACTAAAATCTTAATAAACCTCCTAATTCTTTTTTAACTTCTTCTGCTTTTTGCTTAGCTTCTTCTTCTGTTTTATAACTACCAAAGTATTTTTCTTTTCCTTTTATTATAAATCTAACCTTCCAAGTATTTTTATTTTTACTATATCCTTTACATCTGCTCATTCTTTTTCCTATTAAACTTTTATTTTTATAGTTTAATTCATATAAATTTATCAGTTCTTCAGGCTTTAAGGTTTTAAAATATTCAGCTTTTTCTTTTGCTTCTTCTTCTGTTTTATATGATCCTAAGTAGATACGTTTAGAATGTATTGTAAATTCAACAGCCCAACTATTAAGTTTTTTTCTATATCCTTTACATCCGTTTTTACTTCTAACTCCTGCTGATGTTTTACCTTTATAATTTAATTTGTGTAGCTCTATTAACTCATCTTCAGTTAATGTTTTAATATAATCAACTTGATTTTTTGCATCTTGTTCCGTATCAAAACATCCAAACATTAGATTTTTTGTTTTTACTTTATAAAAAACTCTATATTTTTGTCTATTAGGACAAAATGTATAATAATTGGCATCTATATGTTTTGAACCTAAAGAAGAGTCTGCTTTTTTATTTACATTAAACTGGCAATTTTTCCAGTCATTTAAGTATTGCTGCTCTTTTTCTAATAAAACGACTCTAAATTCTTTTGTAGATAAATCATGTTTTTCAATTATTTCAAGGATATCAAATATCAAATCATCTTCACCATATTTATTAAAATGATTTTGTAAGTATGAAGAATGATGTTTGTTGAGTCTTAGATTGAATTTATGTTGATTCCATCTTTTATTTATTGATATAGAAGATCCTATATATCTATTACCATTTGTTTTACTTGTAATAGAATATATACCGCTATTATTATTCATATATGTTATTGTTATTTATATAAATATAGTATAACATAAATGTAAAACTTAATGCCTAATAACAGATTATTATGGCATGATAGTAATTGGATTACTAATAAGTTGCCAGATGATTTGTCCATATTTAAAGTTGATACTGAGTTATTAAATGTGGAGACAGTATCTGATAGGTGGGTTGCAGATGACAATGATTGTTACTACTATGATATGAATAAGGGCATTTAATATGATTGTAAGTATATGTTGGATTGAGGGTGTTAAAAGAAGAGCACCTCCATTAGACTATCCTTATTTATGTCTAATGAGCTTGAATAATCCTATTATTCAATGTTTTAGTGTTGAATTAGTGTTTGATGGTGGTTTAGATAAGGCCCATCTTAAGGTGTTATTTGTTGAGGGCTTATCTATTAATGTTAGTGATAACTTGTATCTAACAGAGAATGGTAAGTTGATGGCAGTAGCAACTGTTATTAGTATTTAAATTGAAGGAGTTAATATGGAAGAATGGATTTATTATCATGTGCATGATCATAGTGGTGGTAGAGACCGCCTTATATTTAGAACTATTAGTAATGGAGACATCAATTCAAAGATTTATTGGAATGATAAATGGTGGGAGTTAAAAGATCTTATTAGTCATTTTACTGACTTAAAGTATAAAATATTTACTGAGTCTTTTACATTAGATGATTTAGGGTATTGGCTTATTAATAGAAATGATGTGGATTAATATAAGGAGTTAATTAAGTATGATTAGAAAGTTAAGTTTGGTTGGTATTACTACAGTATCATCACTATTGTTGTTTGGTCAGTCTGCATTAGCAGCCCCTGCTGTTGTTCAGAGTGATCCTGTGTTGGGCTTTGATAATATTAAGTTGCAACAAGAGCTAACTACTGTTAGTGATAAGAGTAAGAGTTTAAACATTCAATTCTACTCATTAAACAGCATTAGTAATGAGAGGGCAGTTACTATTAATGATAGGTTTATTAGCACTGGCAATGTTAGTGGTAATAGCTATGTAACTCTTGTCTATAATAGGCTTGTAACTGATTCTAGTAAGGGCTCATTTAGTGCTAATGTTGGTGCTGATTTTAGATCATATATCACTAAAGAAGAGATTGATAGTGACATTGTTAGACCTAATATTAAGAGGTTTTTACCACAGAATCCACAAGGTTTTATTCCAGTAGTTGCTGAGGGTATTAGAACTAAGATTGAAGGTAAGATTGCATTTAATAATAGTGTTAGCTTCTTCTTTAATAGCTTATTTATTATTGTGTTTATAATAGTTATGTTAGCTGTTATATACACATCATACAAGACTGTTATATACTACTTTAAGGATAAACAAGATCTATATAACAAGTATGAAGATCTAGTTGAATCAATCAACACTAACTATAGTAAGTTGGTTGAACAATCAACATACTTGAATGGTTATACAGGTGAGACTAAGGCTATATGTGATAGATTGTTAGTATCGATTAATAATATTAGTGAGTTGTATCTAACTATTAAACTGCCCTCTTTTAAGGAGGCTTTGTTTAATAAGCCCTCATGGGATTCTTTTGTAGTTACTATTGATAACATTAATAGAGATATAGATGCTACTATATCCTATATTAGTAATTTCCTTGAGCATATTAGTGTTGTTAGTGGCACTGATCCTATTGCTGAGATTAATAGACAAAATAAACTTAAACATGAGGCTGAACAATATAAAGAACTGTTAGATGGTGCTACTAAACTGTATGCCCCAGAGAATAGTATTAGATATGTGTCTGTCTCTCCTGTTCATAGACTATATCAAGAGGTTGTTGATGCTCAATCATATGAGGTTAGAAGGGATGTTTATAGTAGATTCTATAGTACTATTACATTAGAAGATGAAAAGATTAGCTTGTTTGTTAAAACTAAACAAGCTATTAAAGACTTGTATAAATATGTTGTTACTAATAACAATACATACTATACAGATCCTATCTCCTTTGATGATAATACTTATGTCTCCTCATTAGCTGGCCAAGCTAGTAATTTGACAGATTATAACTATGACATTGATGCTCTTAATAAGATTAAACAAGAGTTAGAACTGTTTGTAACTTCTTATAAACAACAAGATAAGGACTATAACAATACTAAAGAACTTAGAGATCAACTTATTAAGGATCTAAGCATTACTAATCTATCTACAAAGCTTACAAATCAGAGGGATAATTTAACCAATACTATCTCACAATTGCCTCTTGATAATAGATTCTATGAGACTGCTAAGACATTAGAAGGTCTTAAATCCAATGTTAAACAGTTTGTAGTTGATGCTAAGAAGTACAAAGAGGCTAAAGCTAAGCTGTCATCCTATAGTAGTAGTAGAAAGCAGACTCTAACAAGGCACCTTGATAATGAGGATTACAATTCATTTAATGCTGCTATTATTACATATACTAATGAGGATAAAAGACCCAGCTACTCATCTTCTTCTAATAGAGGATATAGTAGTGGTTATTCATCCTCTTCTAGCAGTGATAGTAGTTGGTCCTCATCTTCTAGTAGTGACTGGTCATCGTCTTCATCATCTAGTGATAGTAGTTGGTAATACATTATGACTTCTAGTGATAGTTATGACTTTGACTTTATCTTATCTGATGATGTATTAGAACCGCTAGAGGTGCCTTGTAGTGATTGTGCTGTTGTATGGGGTTTATATACTGATCTTACATATGAGTTAAGTAGTAGACCCTTACAATATCAACATGATGTATCTGTTAGATGGGATTGTCATAATAATAGACGTAGAGCCTGTAGAGGTAATATTGATTTGTTGAATAAGTTAAACAATAGTAAATAGTAACTAATATGTCATTTAAAGTAAGCGTTGAACGTGTAAATGTATATCCACATCCTAATGCTGATCTGTTAGAACTAGTAAGCATTGGTGATCATCAATATGTTGTTGCTAAAGGAACATATAAGAATGGTGATAAGGGTGTAGCTGTTCCTAAGAACAGTGTATTAACTCACTCTATTATGTTAGAGGAATGGAACAAGTATCTTAGAGGGCCAAATAAAGATAGGGTTGGCTTTGTAGTACTTAGAGAGCAAGAGTCAGAAGGCATTGTTATTCCTAATGAAGTACTCAATAAAATGGGGTATGACATTAGTGAGTTTGAAGTTGGTGTTGATATTAGTGATGTGTTAGGCATTACTAAGTATGTGCCTGATATTCCTAATGAGTTAAAAGACACCGTTGAAGTATTTGATAAAGAGTTAAAGCATGACATCAAACATGATTGTAAATATCCATCTGTATATCTAGATAGATTTAAAGAGGGCCAAGATGTAACTATTACTAGTAAGTTACATGGTAGTCAAATAAACATTATTTGGATAGATGGTCAGGAGTACATCAGTAGTAAAGGTTTATGGGATCAAGGCTTAGTGTTTAAACAAGGCGTTGATAATGCTTATAAGAGGGCTTGGGTTAATACTATTGGATGTATTGATTGGGATAACTCTTATAGCACATTTAAATCTCTATTGTCTAATCTATGTGGTAAGAATGTTAGTGGCTCTGTTGTGCAAATCATTGGTGAAGTTATCCCATATATTAAAGGTTTTAACTATGATTTAGATAAGCCAGTTGTTTATATATATGCTATCTATGTTGATGGTGTTTATATTGATTTGAATGTACTTAGAAGAAGTACTAACTTGTACTTTGTACCTGAGTTATATAGAGGGCTCTTCTCATTAGATCTTATGGAGTTGGTAAATCAATTAGCACAACATGAATATTCTATTCTTGATGGTAAAACATTAAATGAAGGCGTTGTTCTTAGTAATGGTTATAAGTTTATTAAAATTAAGAACAATAAGTTTATGAAGAAGCATGGTAAGGATGAAACTACATAGTTAGTATATACTATTAGATAAAGTTAATTCAGCAATAATTTTATATTAGGTTCAATTCCTGAATAGCAGCTTGCTAGCCAGTTGGTGGTTAAATTAACTTGTAATAGTAGATATTAAACATAAGATGATTCAGCAATTATTATATTTCTTGCAAAGGTAAAACTAAGAAACAGTAATCATCTTGCAATAAACAAAGATAGTTCAGCAATTAATTAACCTTTGGCTCCAGGCTAAAATAAGTTAAATATACTATCTTGTAATTAAATAATCTAAGATACTTCAGCAATAATATAAATAAGCACTAGTAATGCTTGCCAATGGCAAAAGACGTATCTTGTAAATCTCTAATAAGATGACTCAGCAACTATTATATTTCTTACCATTAATTGTCTTAAGAAAACAAAGTCATCTTGTAATTAAATAATCTAAGATAGTTCAGCAAATTATTAACTAACCTTTGGCATTTAGACAAAATAAGTAACTATCTTGTATAACACATTAATTGTTAAAAGTTAATTCAGCAATTAATACAATTTTCTAAGGTAAAAGAAAACAAATTAACTTGTACAAACATATGACAGATTTTATTAGTAGTTTGAATAGAGGATTAAACACAACTACTACTTGGAATGGTGCTAAGGCATATACAAGTACTCTTAATAGTTGTGTTGACTTCTTTGGTAAGGTTGGCTCCTCTAGAGATGATTTAAGTGGTATTACTCATCTGTTTAATATGGCTCTCAATGAGGATGAAGAGACAGCTTTAAGAATACTATTCTATGGCAGAGATGTTAGAAGTAATAGTAGTGGTAATGGTGGTCAAGGTGAAAGATCTGTATTTAGACATGTGTTTAGAGAGTTAGCTATTAGTCTTAGTCCTCTTGCTAGGAAATTAGTACACTTGATTCCATTCTATGGTAGATGGGATGATATATTAGTACTACATGACACATACTTGTGGCCCCTTGTTATTGACTTGTTTAAGGCTCAATTAGATAAGGATGTATTAGCTCTAAATAGTGATAACTCAGTATCTCTGTTGGGTAAATGGCTACCATCTATTAATGCTTCTAGTAAAAGAACTAAGGAGCTAGGTAGAAAGGTTGCTAAGGATTTAGGTCTAAGTGAGAAAGACTATAGACAGTTACTAGTTAGATTGAGAACAAGAATCAACATTGTAGAACATGCAATGTGTAGTGGTGATTGGTCTAATATTAACTATGAGCATGTGCCATCTAAGGCTATGTTGATGTATAGAAAGGCCTTTCAAAAGCATGATGAAGATAGATATAAACAGTACATAGAAGCTGTTAGTAGAGGTGAGAAGAAGATTAATGCTAGCACCTTATATCCTTATGACATTAGTAATGCTGTTACTAATAGTTATACTGGGTTGAAGAAGATATCTAATACTGAGAGACAAGGTCTAAGTGCTCAATGGCAGGCTCTACCTAATTACATGGAAGGGGCTGACTTTAATGGTTTAGTATTAGCTGATGTGTCAGGATCAATGTATAGTCCTTATAGCTATACTGATGGTACTGGTAAAAGAAAGACATCAAACATTAAACCTATTGATGTGTCTGTATCATTAGCAGTATATATTGCTGAAAGGAATACAAGTGATTACTGGAAAGATAAGTTTATTGTCTTTGATGGTAATCCAAGACTTGTATCTTTACCTAGTAGTGGTGACATATACACTAAACTACAAACAGTTGTTAGAAGTACTCAAAGGATGGAGAACACAAATCTAATGAAGGCTATTAAAGCCATATTAGATGCTGGTGTTAAAGGTAAGGTGCCCCAAGATCAAATGCCTAGTTCTTTGATTATTGTAAGTGATATGCAGTTTGATAGATGTTGTATTAGTAATAAGAGAACTAACTTAGAACAGATGCAGAAGTTATATGATAAGGCGGGTTATACTATGCCTAATATTATCTTCTGGAATGTTTGTAGCGCCTCTAATGTTCCTATGACCATTGATGATAGAGGCGTTGCTCTTGTTAGTGGTTGCTCTCCTTCTACTATGAAGGCTGTACTTAATAGTAAGGTTATAACTGCTGTTGATGTGATGAGAGAGGCTGTTTATTCTAGTAGATATGATGCTGTTAGCAGTGCTATAAAGTAGTCTGATATAATAGATAAATAAAGATGATTCAGCAAATAATAATGTAATCAACGTTTAACTGATAACACAATCATCTTGTAATTATTTACTATATTAAAGGAATTTATATAGCTGCTAACCCACAACAAGTTATTACTAATGTTACTGAAGTAGCTAAGAAGTAATAGTTAGTTGACAAGTAATATGATGTAAGTTATATTACATGTGGATATGGATAAAAAGTTTTCTCTAAATACTTGTTAGTAATACTAACAAGTATATTTTTGCCTGAGTGGTGGAAAGGCAGACACAACACACTTAGGATGTGTTATCTTGTAAAAGATGTGAAGGTTCAAATCCTTTCTCAGGCACTTACTCTATTGAGTAAATATAATTTAAATCAACATTCAAAGGTTAAACAATATGACTGTAACACTAACAATTACTAGAGCGCTTAAAGAGATTGATACTTTAACTGATAGGATTAGTAAGCTTAATACTACTAATTCTAGCTTTCAAGGCTATCTTGTTGTGGCCCCTTCTAATTTAGAATCTACAAATAGAAAAAAGGAGATTGATAAGTTTAGAGAGGATGCTAAGGCTCAATATCAATCTGTAACAACATTGATTAATAGAAGGGACAAGATTAAAAGTCTTGTAATTCTATCTAATGCTAGTAATACTATTACCATTGCTGGTAATACATTTACAGTGGCAGAAGCAATTGAAAAGAAGAAGACAATCCACATTCAAAAGGAGCTTTTAAACTTTCTAAGAAGGGAGCAACAAGCTGCTAGAACTAGATTGGAGAGAGAACTAGTTGAATATAATAGAAAGTTGGAAGCCTTTGTTATTAAAGCTAAAGAGCTTGAAAAGCAAGAGAAAGGAAAGGAGCCTGATGAAACCTTTGTAGCTAAGATTACTGCTGGTTATGCGGCTACTAACTATCCTAAGATCTATGAACCTTTTGACTTTACTGCTGAGATTAATAAGTTAGATGACTTTATTACTCAGTTTGAAGATGAGGTGGATATTAGTCTGTCAGAAGCTAATGCTACTAATACTATTACTATTCCTGATAATGAATAATATGACTAAATTGTTTAAGTTTCAATTTATATGTGGTGTAATTAGTATGATTGTTTCTACAGTATTTTTATTTATAAATCCTATTTTAGCGGGGTGCTTGTTTAGTTTAGGAGTAGGTAATGCTTTGTTTGGCAGCCTATTTTACTCCCTTGCAGAGGGACCATAGTGTAATACTATGTTATAATTTAGAATTTGGATTACAATAATCCAAATTCTAATTTGATTTCATTAGCTTTTTTCATAGCTTCTTCTTCTGTTTTATAGCAACCAAAATTTCTTGATTTGTTATTAATTTTAAATTGGATAAACCAAATCTTAGCTTTTTTATTATAATAAAAACCCTTTACACCTCTCTTTTTTCTATCTTTTTTTATATCTTTTCTATAATTATAAGGTCTGTTTCTACATTCTTTAAGATATATAAGTAATTCATATTCGCTTAATGTTTTAATATATTTAATTTGATCTATTGCATCTTGTTCTATAAAATGACAACTAAAATGTTGAACTTTATTATTTACAATATAATAAGTTTTATATAAATTAAGTTTTTTGATGTAACTATAAAACTTAGAATTTTTATATCTAAAGTTTTTACATGTTTTGTAATAATCAACTATTTGTTTTTCTGTTAATGTTTTAATATATTTAACTTGATTTATTGCATCTTGTTCTAATAGATAAGAACTAAAATATTTACGATGACCATCTATTAAATACCAAGTTGTATAAACGTTCGCTTTTTTATGATAATCATAATATTTAGTGTCTTTGTTTTTACATCCTAAACTAGATATAGCAGTTTTTGAGTTGTTAAATTGACATTCCTGCCAATTGTCTAAATAAGTTTGTTCACGTTCTAATAATAATTCTTTAAATTGTTTAAGAGATAGATTATCTTTTTCTATTATTTCAACAATAGAAAATACTAAATCATCTTCTCCGTATTTATTATAATGATTTTGTAAATGAGTAGAATGATGTTTATTACTTCTTAATTTTCTTTTATGATCTTTCCATCTATAGGATATTCTAATGCTTGAACCAATATATCTTTTACCATTAATTTTAGATGTAATAGAATATATTCCTGCATTTTTAGTATTCATATGTTATAATATTAAAATAAATTTATTTTAATATTATAACATATTTTTGTCTAAAAAGACAATTCTATGCTAATACAATGTAACTCTTAATCTTAATACAGTTGGGCTTGCTGTCTCAAGCCTATTATATACTTTGACTGTAAAAGGTCAAAACCTAAAAGCAGCTATTAAATTAGCATTTGTATTTTGGAACAAAGCAAAACAATAAACTCAAAGTTTATAAGTTTAAAGGTTAAAGTTTATAAGTTCAAAGATCAAACAAGTACATGTATTAACTTACTGTACAATCAAAGATCAAAGATTAAATGTTAAAGTTATTTTAAATCCAGATTAAAGGTTATAGGTAGTTATTAAACCAACCTTGAGTCATCCTCTGGCTGTTGTATTAGCAATTATTGTTTTAATAATTGGTTTATATAGGCTCTGTAAAAAGGGCCTATATTTTTTTTATTAGATAGGTATAGATATAGTAACTATGAAGTCTATTAGTGTTCTTGTTAGTGATAATCTACGTTTTACTATTCAAAAGATAGATGGTGGGTTTAAAGTTTGTGTGTCTGATGGTGGGTTTGATGTCATCTTTAATATCAGTAATGATAATATTAGTAGTATTATTACTTGGATGCATTCACCTGATGAGACATTATGCTTGATGCTAGATAATAAATATCAAATTATGTTGTATTCAAGTCCAAGTGGTTCTAATGTATCTATAGTTATTAGACATGAGTTTAGTAACAGTAGTACTATTGATTTTACTTTTAATATAACATCTGCTTGGGTTTTACCTTGGCTTAAATTGTTAGATGCATGGTAGTAGTAATGTTTAATCTTAATAATGATGGCATTGATCACATTAATGTTTATTCACAAGGTAATACTGAGTTAGGTAGATTCTTATCTAATTGGTACAAATATCCTCAACATGTTGATGACCTTGGCACCTTCTATTCAATAGAGGGTCTATGGTATTACTTAGGATGTGGAGATGATAGACTTAAGACTTTGTACGGTTATTCTGCTAAACAACTAGGGCGGTCTTTAAACAGGACTATTAATCTATCAGATGATGTGTTTAAAAGTACTATTAAAGGTGCTATTAGACATAAGATTATGTCTAGTCATATGTTGCAGACATTTATATCTTCTAAGCTTCCTTTTACACACTATTATGTGTTTAATGGTAAACAAGTTGCTGGTAGTAGTCAATGGGTTATTGAGTATTTAGAAGAGTTGAGACAAGAATTAAATGATGATAGTAGTATTGTTAAATAATAAAAATGGCCCTTGTTTAAGGGGGGCCAAAAAAATGTGAGTAAAAATAGTAACTCTTTATTTATTATATTCTAATTCTTACTACTATGCAATACCTAACTCATCTAATTTGTCACTCATCCTTGTCTTTATATTAGATGAGATTAGTCTATTTCTCTTTAGATTAGCAAGTATTTGTCTGTCAACATCTATCCATTCAGTTCCTCTAACAATCATATTGTCAAACACTGATAATAGAGTGTTATAGCAAGCTTGCTCATTCTCTCTTTGTATTAGATTGTAAAATTTAAGAGAGGGTGTGGCCCTTTTTTGTAAGGATTGTATTAACTCAATTGGGTTTGTAGTTACTCCTACGGATATTGGTAGATACCTTAAGTTGTCATACTCAGCAGGGCCAATAATGTAAAACTGTGGCTCCTTTACATATAATTGCTTAGCAGGAATAGATGTCTCATCATAGAAGTTGTAGTTAGTTATTTTAGTCATTGTAGTTATTCCTGTGTTAATTAGTTTATGTCTATATTATAACTTAATCTAGAATATTATTGGTGCCTATATTTTGTAGTTGCAATGTTTGGAATCTTATGTTATGATGTATTACATAAACAAAAAGCACCAATTGTATTTGTTTGAACAGGTAACGCTGCTTAACTGGTTAAGCTAGTTAATGTGTATGCCCTGTAGTGACTAGTATCACCCTTGATCTGTCTACTTGGAGAAATAAGTAGAAGTAAGCAAGAGTCAATGTTAGTCTACTAATAATTATTATTGTGTTTGTTGTTTGAATTAAAAAGTCCATTATTACTTGTGCCTCCTTCGTTTGGCGGGGGATTAACAGCCTAGTAGTAGTGGGCTTTTTAATTACTAGTTTAATAAACAATAAACAATAAATATAAAGGGTATTTATAAATGACTAAATCTAAACCATCATATAGTGAAGTTAAAGACTTGTTAGACGGTTGTCCCTCATATCTTACTAATAAGAATAAAAAGGGCCACCATAAGTATAAAATGTTTGATCTAACTAGACCCGCTAATACTTGTATTAAAGAGTTGTTAGAAGAGTTTGGTTATTGGTTGTTTGCTCCTAATAGAAGTAAGAACTTGGTCAGTGAACATCAAGTAATAGCTTTCCTCTTTGTTAGTCCTAATAAGCCAATGGATGGCTCTGCTGGTGAACATGTTACTCATCATCTGTCAGGGAATACTCTAGACAATAGGCCTTCTAACTTGGTCTATCTAACTGAAGAAGATCATGCTTTAGTTACTAGACATCAAAGAAAGGTTTGTACATTCACTATTAAATCATTTTATAAGGTTGGTGGTGTGTTAATGGGCCTTAGAACATCTATTAATAAGCAGGGTAATAAGGTTAAGAATTGGGCCAAGTTTATTATGGGTGTTATTGCTTTAACTGTTGCTATGACATTTGATTATAGTGGTTATATGTATAGTAGTAATAACACTCCTAATAAGATTAAACAAGTAATTGCCTTTGCTGGCCGCTTTATTAGAAAGATGTTGGATAAAACTGTTTATCTCTATCAATTAATAAACAATGGAACAGTAGATGAATATTGTAATGTTATTGGTTAGGTTGTAGTTAGGTTGTAGTTAAATAATAGTTGTTATATAAAGTAATTAAAGGAGTATTATATATGTCTTGTTGTGTTGTTGATAGGGTTAATAATCAACCTGTTAAATTGAATAATAAAGGGCCATTTAAACGGGCCATATTACTAATTCCTATTACTGCTTTTAAATGTAAAGAGTGTGGTGAAACAGATAGGGATATTGCAGAGAAGTATTGTGGAAATGATAAGTGTTTGTATAGAAAATAATAGTAAATAATAATAACGTATTAATATATGTCTAAAGAACAAGTTGTTTATACTAGCCCTGGTGGTTGGTTGGAACTAATAGAAACGCCTAATAAGTTTTATTACAGTAGAAGAAAAGGTAGAGACTCTGTTGCTGTCTTCTTAGTTGACTTGGCTAAACAGTTGGTCCTTGTTAGATGGCAGCCTCTACCTAGACACAATGCTGATTTGGATAGTGAACAAAAGTTATTCCCTTGTCCTATTACTGGCTCAATAGATGAAGGAGAAACACCATTACAAGCTGCTACTAGAGAGGTGTTAGAAGAAAGTGGTTATAGTGTAACTCCAATTTATTTGTTTGACTATCTAGTTGGTACTCAGTCTGATGAATTAGTTCATATGTTCTATGCCTTTGTTGATTCATCTTTAAACGTTAATGGTCAACAAGATGGCACCTTCTTTGAATCTATTTCTAAGAATGAATGGTTGCCTATTAATAAGTTAAAAGATTTTAATTATGTTGCTTGTAGATTGTTTTATCTGTTCAATGAAGTAACTTGGCAAGGCATTGAATTAGAAGATCTTAGATTGTCTAATGAGTTATTAAATAAACAAGTTAAAGCTAATTAAGTCTGTAATTAATGTGCTAATTAAGGGGTAATCTGTTAACCTTATTTGTACTTAATTATGATTCCAACAATTAATCAACCATTTGCTTCTAATATGGATCAAGTGGTGTTCTCAATTGATGAACAACAAGCTGGTCTAATCATTAGCTTGCTTAGAAATAATATCTATAAGAACCCCCTTCTAGCAAGCATTAGAGAATCTCTGTCTAACAGTTTAGATGAACATAATAAGTTTAATGTAGAAAAGTCAGTTGACATAACTTTACCTAACTACTTTAACTCTAATCTTATTATTAGAGATTGGGCTAATGGTATGTCTAAAGACTTTATGTTAAATGATTATACTAAGGTGGGTCTTTCAACTAAGTCTTCAGATAATACTTCACTCGGAGGCATTGGAATTGGCAGAATGTCACCTCTAGCCTATGCTGATTTGTTCACTGTTGTAAGCATAACTAGTGAACTGTTTGAAGGGGAATATACTAATGTTAGAAGAGAATATGTTGTATCTAATGATAATAATAAGGTCTTTGTTTCATTCTTATTAGAAGAGATAACACAAGAAGGTACTGGTGTTACTATTAGTTATCCTATTAAAAAAGAGGACTTTACCTTAGTTGAACAGTATGTTAGAGAGACGGTTGAATATGTTACTACTCCTATTACTATTAATAAGGAATTAGTTGTGCCTTGTAAGTTTGATCTGGCTTATAAGTCATTTAAAGCTGTTAATAATAAAGGTAGGTATAGTAGTAAATTGTTAGGTCTTATAGGGGGCCTACCAAATAACTTAAACTTCTATGACTTTAATATGTTGTTAAACAATGTCCTAGAAGTAAATAAATACTTTAATACTATATCTAATAATAAAACTATAGTATTGGATATTCCTATTGGTGCTGTGGATCAAGCAGCAGACAAGTCAATTCAACTTAGCACTAGAACTAAACAGTTTATATGTAGTTGTATTAATCAAGTTGTAGAAGATCATAAGGAGTTTGTTACTAATTCTTTGTTAGAGTTTAACTCTATAACTCAAGTGTCTAAGTTCTTGTTAGAGAATAACTTAGATAATGTGCCTTTTACTTGGAAGGGTAAAACATTGCCTAATACAGACGTTTGGCTTAAAAGTGTTACTACGTTTAGATCTAATAAAAAGGATAATCATTTAAGACAAGATAATAAGACAGTTTACTTTGATTCTTCTAATAAAAATAATACATTTTATTATAATGACTTGTCATATGAGGTGCCAACTAAGGCTTTAAAAGCACAGTTAAATATAGATCTAACTAAAGTTGTTATTGTTAATAATATTGATAATAGCTTCTATAATTTAACACCTCTATCCTCTGTGATTACAATAGCACCTCCTACTAGTAAGACAACTAGAACTAGAACTATTAGCACTACTAAGAAGTGTTATAGATTGTCTAGATTGGAGGGTTTAGGTAGAGAGTTAAACATTGATTTGAATGAGTCTTATACATATCTGTCAATGGACTTTTATTATAAGTATGTAGCAAAAGATCCTATATTTAGGGGGCGTTTATTTGACTACTTTAATTGTGATTTATACATAACAAGTCATGTTGATTATGTTAAAGATCATTGGGCATGTGGTCATAATATGCTTAGAGGTTATTTAAAAGACATTGATTCTAACTATCTAATATATAAGTCATATGAGGTATATAATGTAACTTTTAATAAGCCCTCTATCTTAGCCTCTTTTATAACTAACAATCCTAATCATATTATTACTAAATACTTAAATGAAGCTATTAAGTTTAATAGGTTTTATGAGGGTAGACATAGTAAATTTATTGATAATCTTATTATTAATAATGTTATTGATGTTCCAGAAGCATCTTTTAATTTGAAAGATCTATTAAAGGATATATATAATCTATATCCACTATTTAGACAAGATATTAAGTCTGACTATTTAGAAAGATATATCATGTTAGAAGACAGCTTTAGAGGTAATAATAATGGCCATTCCATATAACATTCATAGTGATAGATTAAATACAATTGTTAAGGGTAGGCCCTTTGTAATCTATCAATCAGATAGTAGATATGAAACTGCTTTAACTCTTATTAAAGAGGGAGATGTTAAAGGGTTAGAAGACTTGTTAGACCCCGCTACTAATATTAATAATAAGTACAATAATCAAGGCCTATCAATAGTAGATGGTGTTGTTACTTATATTAATAAAGAGGGCCAACAAGAGGCACTACCTACAGCTTTAATTAAGTCTCTTGTTGCTATGTTCAAACAAGATGAAGCATCAGTACAACCTTTAATATTGTTCTGGGAAAAGCTTAAACTTAATCCTAGTTATAGAGTTAATAACTGCTTGTTTGACTTTATTAGTCATAACAACATTGTTATTAATGAGAAGGGCAATCTAATCATGTATAAGATTGTTAAAAGAACTAGTGATCCTAATGTGTTTGTTGATTTGTACACTGGTAAGTTTAAGAATGAATTAGGAAAACCTGTACAAGTAGAAAGAAGACTAGTTGATGATGACATTGAAAAGACATGTTCATATGGGCTAAACTGTGTGGCCTCCTACTAAGTGATTAGTAGGTAATAAATCCCTGAAATAAACTGGAAGCCTAAGTACTTAATATGGTATATGGTAATCAGCAACTGAAGGCTAATAGTAATATATTAGTCAGGTGCAACGACTAGATTTTGAACCTGATAGAAATATCAGAATATAATAAATCCACGAGGCAGGGACATCCTATAGTATAATAGGATGAAAAGATAGTCTGAACTAATATTTAATGATTAAATACAATTGGCCTAAAAATTACTTTGAAAATATAGACACCTCAAATAAAGCTTATTTTCTTGGGCTTATTTTAAGTGATGGGTATATTCATCAAGGCAAAACAGTAAATATAAAGTTACATATAAAAGATAAAGATATATTAGATAAATTTCTTTTAGATTTAGGTGTAGATAATTATTGTTTTAAAGTAATAGAATATAAATATGTTTTGTTGTGTATTGGATGTAAACAAATGGTTAAAGATTTAGAGAAATATTCAATTACTCAAAAGAAATCTTTTACGGTTAGTTTACCTAATATAAATAGTATTTATATGTTTGATTTAATAAGAGGTTGTTGGGATGGAGATGGCTGTTTAAGTAGACAAGCTTGTATAATATCCGCAAGTGAAACCTTTATTAATCAATTAGGTCAATACATATTAAATAATTATGGAAATTGTTTTTCTATTAGTAAACAAAATAATACTTATAAGTTAACTTTAAAAGTAAGTGGTAATAAATTCTTATCTGAAATTTATTACCCTGGATGTTTATCAATAGATAGAAAATATAATAATTATTTATTAAATCATTATAAACCGAAAGGATTAGAATTAAAGGATAAAAAGCCTTTAAGATAACAGAGTTGACACTTATGCGCTTGGCAATATCTACCTCACTATGGTAGTGCTGTTAATGGTAGAGATGCAATACTACTTTGTGAGCTAGATCCAACTGATATTGTTGCTATTCCTAAAGACTATAACAATAGTAAGATTAGATGTACTACTTATACTCCTTTAGAAGAATATACATATGATCAAGGTGAGATTGATAAGATCTTGTATAGAGGGCCTTCCAATGATAATAGTGATGATGAGAATGAATTTTACTATGATGATGAAGATTAATAGTAGTTATTACTAATGTCTTATATAACTATTAACACTAAACATGGATATGCTATGTTGTGGGTTAAAGACCCTTACATTGTAGTTGATGTCCTTGTTATTAAAGATGATTATAGAGGTAAAGGTTATGCTTCTGCTCTACTGTCTAAGATAATAGAATACTGTCAACTACAATGTAAAGACATAGTACTAGTTCCTGTCAATCTTACTAAGTATTATAGTAATAGTCTAAGTTATGAGGCCTTGTTTAACTGGTATTTTAGATGGGGCTTTACCCATAATAAAGACTATCCAATAGACAGTCCATATCCACTAATATATAAGGTTAACAATAATGACAATAAGTAATATAAAACTAATAGCTGGCCTTGGTAATCCAGAGCCTAAATACTCTAATACTAAACATAATATTGGTTATAGAGTGATTGATAGTCTTGTTGATAAGCATGGCATTTGGACTTCTAATAATGTGTTTAATCACAATATGGATGGATGGTTATACATTGGTTATAAACAACTAGTGTATATGTTTAAACCAGCTACTGGCATGAATGATAGTGGTGGGCCCCTTCTAAAAGTGATGACAGAACTAAACATTAAACCAGCTAACATATTAGTTGTATATGATGATATTAGTTTACCAATTGGTACTATTAGGGTTAGAGAAGGTGGTTCTAGTGGTGGTCATAATGGTGTTAAATCAATAATACAGAGCCTACAAACTGAAGACTTTACTAGAGTTAAAGTTGGTATTGGTAGTCCTAATAATGGTCAATCTATTATTGATTATGTGTTAGGTGAGGAGCCAGACATAGAAGCTACTAATAAGTCAATACAAAAAGCAGTAGATGTAATACAACTAATACTAGATGGTGTTGTAACACATGGAGATACTTTTACTATATGACAATTAATATTGATTACTACTTAGAAGATGAAGGCTTATCTGACTCAGTATTAGCTCTTGTTAAGTCTAAGTTAAAGGTGGTGCCTTATACTATATACAAGTTAGAATCTGAATGCTCTGACTATAAGTATACAGATGATGAATTAAGATATGATCATATAAGACAACTTATAACTGACATCATTCTTGCTAACTTAGATAAGGTTAGCTGTAGAGATAATAGAATATATAAAGACTTAAAAGAAGGTAATAAGGATGAAGGCCCCTTCTAGCATTGTTGCTATATGATCAATATATAAATCTTGTTTATATTGATCATATAGCAACAATGCTAGAACAAGAATGTGATAAAGATTATGACTATACTCTTATGGAGTATGTACATTATATTAGTCCTAATGATAGTAGAGGTACTGTCTTTATTAATGATGTGATTAATACAGCATCAAAGGATAAGTTCTTTGATACAAGAGAACAAGCAATAACCTATTTAAAAGAACAAACAATAAACTATTTAGAGGAAATTAAATAACATGACACTTATCAAATCAATTAGCAGTTGGCTGCTTAGAAAGGCTAGTAGATACACATTAGCAATGTTGGACTTCTTTGCTTATAACAAATACTATAAAGCGCTTAGTCTTATTGTTGCTATTATCAGTATATTTAATACTGGTCCTATTTGGAATGTAGTCTGGAACTTTATTATAGCTACTTGGGCTTTTGGTTGGAATCATGAAATTACTGATTTGGAAGAGGAGAATAAGCAACTAAAAGACAAGTTACAAGAAATTGTTGATTCTGATGATGCTTGGGTAGATGCTGAAGCACTTAGAGAAGAATTAGCATCTTTATCACATGATATATGGGCTAATGATGTCTTATCATTACAAGGAGCCACACCTGATGAGTTAGATAGGGCTAATACACCTTATAATGATCTATCTGACAATGATAAAGAACATAATAGAAAGAAGGCTGATCTAATATTAGATGTTGTTAGTCTTCCTAATGTCGAAGTGGATGACTAGTAGGCACATACAATACATACAATGTTGTAAGTTGTGGTTAGAGTTTAATAAGACCTCTAACCACTCTGTCTTATTAATAGGTAAGCTTACATATAAGGTGTATTATAAGCTTCAACAAGAGTTTATGTTTATACAAGTTGTATATAATGAGTTGGCTAATAAAGCTGTAATAACAAATGATGATTTAGATGTTATTGATAAGGAGTTGGCTAAATATCCCGCCTTCTTTGAATCAATGATCTATGTAATAGAAGCAATGAATAGTAGTAATAATAGTAATTAAATATGAGGTATTAAGTATGAGTAAACACTGTCCTATTATGACTAGGATGAAAACGTTTTATGAGAAAAGACATCAATATTATTTAACAAGACATATCCCTGTTATTATTAGATTAGATATGAAATGTGGTCATAGCTACTGTAGACCCCTTAAAGATAGGTTTGATAGTAACTTTATACAAGTAATGAATCTAACAGCTATTAAGTTAGCAGAGTCAATACAAGGTGCTCAAGTAATTTATTTGCAGAGTGATGAGATTAGCATCTTATTACATGATTATAAAGAGCTAACAAGTGAGGCTTGGTTTGACTATAACAAGTCTAAGATAGAGAGTATTAGTGCTGCTATTGCCTCTGTTGAGTTTACTACTTATAGTAATTTAATATGGGGGCGGTGATAATAGAAGGTCTGCATACTTTGATAGTAGAGCTTTTAACTTGCCAGAAGCAGAGGTGAATAACTACTTTATTGCTAGACAGAGAGATGTTATTAGAAACAGTATTAACTCATTAGGTCAATCATTATATTCACAGAAGGAGTTAAATGGTAAATCATTGTCACAAGTACAAGATCTAACCTTTGCTAAAGGTAAGAATTGGAATGATCTACCTACTTCTTGGAAGAGAGGTAGATGTGTTGTAAAGACTACATACACTGTTAATAATAGTGTTAGATCTAAGTGGGTTGTAGATGATAATATACCTGAGTTCACACAAGATAAAGAGTATATAGAACAGTATTTAAAGGTTAATTATTAGAGTTAATATGAGGTATTAATTGTGTTTAAAAGGTTTAAAAGAGAATGGTCTCAATACTTTTTAATTTGTTTTAATGTTATTACATTGTATTTATTAATTGGTGCTTTTATTATTATATCTATTGGTGGTTTATCTGCTATGTTATCAAGTTCATTAACAGCAGAACAAGTCAATGATATAAAGACTAAGATTAGTGCTTACAATAACAACTTAGAGCTTGTATCAATTAAAGATAAACAGTTGTTAGGTTGTGGTAATGGTCACTTCTATATGGTGCCACTTGAAGTTAAGAATAAAGATGGACTAAGAACTACTATTAGTTATTGTAGTGGTGGTTTCTTTACACCAAGTCAATTGAAGATTTAATTAATATAATGGAACAATTACTATGTCATTTAGTTGGTGACTATATACTTCAAAGTCACACTATGGCTATTAATAAGAGGAGTGATGTGCGGTGGGCCATTTATCACGGTATTACATACACATTACCTTTTATATTAATAGCCAGTTCTAATGCCTTATTTGTAATAGCATTTACACATGTTATTATTGATCATCTAGGCATTGCTAATTACATAACTAGTTATAAGAATTATGTATTTGGCACCTTTAATGCTAAAGCATTAAGTGAGGTATATCCAGAAACAACACCACCATTCTTAGGTGTTTGGTTATGTATTATCTTGGACAATACCTTACATTTATTAATCAATTATCTATCAATTAAGTATCTATAAAAGAGGAAAAGAATTATGTCAATTACAGTTGGTCAAACTATTCTAGCTGGTGGAATTGCAGCATTTATTAGTGTTGTAGGATTTGGTGCTATTGTGCCAGTACAAGAAGGTACAGTACACACTGTATATAGGTTTGGTAAGGCACAAGAACAAGTACTAACTCCTGGTCTTAATCTTGTGGTGCCTTTTGTAACATCAACTAAGCAGTTAGATGTTAGTACTAAGTCAGTACCTGAGAAGTTTCAAGCATTAACACAAGATGGTCAGCAAGTAGTTATTACTGCTACTGCTAACTACAATGTTAATGGTGTTCATGCGGCTCAAACTGCTAGGTTAGTAATACTTACTGGTGATAGGGATAAAGATGGTGAGACTATTAAGAGCTTTGCACTACAACCAATCCTACTAGGTGAGGTTAAACAAGTAGTTGCTAAGTATCCTATTAGTCAGATTATTAGTAATCAAGCTGCTATTGCTGGATGAGATTGTAAAGGGTATCAATGAGAACTTGAAGGCCCAATCAGTTGTATCTCTACAATCATTTACTATTACTGGTTTTGTATTGGATGAACAAGTACAACAAGCTATTGAGAATAAGGCTATAGCACTACAGAAACAACAGCAGGCTCAAATTGATTTGCAAACTGCTAGAACTATTGCTGAGAATAATGACATTATTAGCAAGTCACTAACTCCTACACTATTACAAAAGACTGCCATTGATAAGTGGAATGGTAATAGTGCTGTGTTTAATGTTGGTGGATCTACAAATCAGCCTCCTGTTATCATTAATACGCCTAATAAATAGATGGATTATAATGAGTTTAGTGGTAAATATAATCAACTACTAAACAATATTAGAGATCATAGAAAACATCTTAGGCAGTTAGAAGAACAGTATAAAAGAGACTTAGATAATTTACTTAATGATTATCTAAGTCCTTTTACTGTTGGGACTGCTGTTACTTTTAACTGTAAAAATGCAATATATAGTAATCTGATAGGATTAAAGTTTTATATTGTTGATGTTTATATGCATGAATCTAATATTGATAGTGGTCCTCATGTATCTGTTAGACAAGCTAAAGCTAATGGAATGCCTTCTAAGAGGTGCTATGAAAGAGGTTTTATTAAAGTTGAATGTTTAGATCTTTGGAGTGAATAATATGGGCCTGAATAATACTATTTTAGATTTAGGTGAACAGGTTATAGATGGTAGAAAAAATAGATTAACAACTAATCTGCATGAGTTTAAAACAAATCTATTAACAGCTCTTAAAGCCGTTGCTAAGGATAAACATCTAGAAGTGTTTAATCTATCAAATGATGATCTCTATGACGTTATTAAAAAGAGAATCAGAGTTAACAGGGAAGCCGCTATTAAAATTGTTAGTAGATCTAATGATTCTAATATTGGTACTAAGGTGGCTTTAATTATTACTACTGAAGATAACAAACAAGTTAGTATTACATATGATGAGTTAACACTTGTACAGATATTAGAACTAGATCCTATTAATACTAATCTGCAAGTCTTTGTAGAGGAGATTGAATATCTACAATCATTACTACCAAAACAATTAGATGAGAGTGATATTAGAACTATTATTAGTACTAATAAACTAAGTAATATCAAAGATGTTATGTCATACTTTAAGGCTAATTATAATGGGCAATATGATAGTAAGTTATTAAGCACTATTGCTAAGTCTATATAGTAGTAATGTCTAGTAAAAATATAAGAGTATACAAGTCTATACCTATAAATGATTATGTCTCTAGTATATACATAACTTTAATAGAAGATATTACAAAAGATACTTATGGTATGTTTTATTATGCTTATAATACATTTGCAGGAACAAATGTATACTTAGAAGAATCAGTTATTAAGTACTATAATTTGCAAAACTTAGGTTTAAAGCTAAGTCAGTCATTTGTTATATGTCCTTCTTCTGAAATATGTAGTTTATTAAAAAGAGATCAAATTATAAATAATAGTTGGCTTATTACAAAATCTTCATCTTCAAGTTTATTTACTGAGAATATAAGATTAATAATAATAAGTTTATTAGAGCAAGCTATATATAATTAATATACAAATAGGTAATGATAATTATGTCTAGAATACTTGTATATGGTAATAAAGGAGATCTATTCTTTAAGCTAGAGGATGAGCTATCTAATGATTTATTCTTTACTAGTCAATATATTTATAACCTAAATCCTATACAAACTATTACTACTAAGTTTTATATTAGTCCATCTATTATAAATATGTATAACTTGTATGAGGTTAAGGGGGTTAAATATAGAGAAATAATAAGTATAAGAAAGAAGATTAATGTAATGACATTCTTTAAAAGGCCCCCTCTTACAAGACAACAAATAATAGATACCATACATCTTATTAATACTAGTGATGATATATATAACTTTAATGACAGGATATTAGAAAGTAAAGAGGGGCCTATTATACTTAATTTATTAGACTTAGCAATATATGGAGACTAACAAGCTTATATGTACTAATAGTAGAATTAAATCTCATATTTATATTGGGCTTAATTTTAATAAGTATCAAAACACAATACAAGAAGAGGCTTGGAACGTTTATTATTTTACTATATGTAATAATATAGGTATAAATAATACTTTTACTACTATATTTGTACCTTTTTATGTATTAAGGTTTTACAATATTGATAATGTGTTTGAAGGCCATCAAAGAATGTATATACCTTATAATCAAATACCAAATAAACTATTAAGTAGAGATGATTTAGTTACTTTGATTAGAGATATTAACTCTTTTTTTTACAGTATGTACTAATACTATAAAGTTTAAAGATAGATTATTAATTGTACTTGAATTATTAAATTTAATATTGTATGGATAATATAGAAGTTTATATGACTTCATATGTTTATGATGAGACAACTTATAGAGACTTTTATATTAAGGATAGCAACAATAGATCAACTGTCTTTTATTCTCATCATGCAGCTTATACTCATTTTGTATTTGATTCTATTGGAAATAGTAGATGGTATATTCAAGATGAATTACCTAAACCTTTATCTTATAAAACTATGTCTTTATATAGATCATTTAAAGATATTATAGAAAACAGGTTAAAAAGATCTCAATTAATAGAATTACTAAACAATATATATGATTATAATATTAGTGCTAGGTTCTATACAGAAAGTTCAAGTATAATTAATTTGTTAGAAATGGCTCTTTATTCTTCTTAGTACATATTTATTTAATCTGTTATATTAATACTTAAACATATATCAGATTACTTATATTGTGAATAGAAGATTAGGTTTAGTTGGTATTTACTGCATTGAATGTACTACTAATAACAAGAAGTATATTGGCAGCTCGATTGACATATTTGTTAGGTGGAACAGTCATCTAACATCTTTAATATTTAATAAGCATAGTAATAAAGAACTACAAGCAGACTTTAATAAGTATGGTTATACATCTTTTAAATTTAGCATATTAGAAGTGGCTCCTAAGAATATTAAAAAGGATGCGTTATTACTATTAGAACAGTTGTATATTGATGGTATTCACAGAGGTAACTTGTATAATACTAAAAGGGCTATAGCTAAAAAGACATGCTAAATGTTGACTATCTAATGATTAGGAGAAAAATATTTAGTGCAGAAGGTTATTTGTATTTTCTCCATATTAATAATAACAATTTAAAAGAGTTTAACTTGGGGGTTAAGACTATAACTGTTTGTAGTGATAGGAGTTATAAGTTCTTATTTGATCAGATTATATCTGACGTTGATTTTACTAATGTAAAGCCTAATATTAGTCTCTATGAGATCCTTAATAGGTCTCAAACAATAGAGTTTATTCAAAGAATAAGTGGCAACATTGAACCTTCTGTTATGGAACAAATTAATTTGGTAATACTTAATATGTTTATGTAGGATCTTTTATACAAGTTGTATTACTTTGATATCTGATAATGTGGTTTTTATGATTGATTATAAACTTTATAGAAGAGACATGTTTGAAGGAGGCTATTATACAATAACACCATATACTGTGTATATTCTATGCCCTCCACACTTTAATATAGATTTACATAGTATGTATGGATATTATTTTGTTGAGAGACTAATAATTGATAACATAGCTTATAGATTTATATTGTTTGAACCGACATCAGATCATTGGCTTGGAAAGATTAGTATAATAAATAACTTTAAATTTTATAAGGAGGTTATAGATAGATCTAGTCTAATAAACATTATTGCATTATTAGTTAATCAAGAATCTATTAGCCAAAATCCTTTGGACAAAAAAAGATTAAACACATCTATTTCCATATTAAATACAATGATATTTGCTTTATGAGTAGAAAGCTTGAAGTCTATATGAAAGATGACATTGTCTTTATAAAGTTTAAATGTTTAAATGGGAAATGTCTTTCTAATAAAAGAAATATTATTGATATTTATATTGGAAAGTTCCATTTTAGGATATGTGAGCATGTTGCTAGCTTTTATAATATGGATCTAATTACGAGTTTTAATCAATCTGTTACTACTCATTTAAATAGGACACCACTATCAAGAATAGAATTGCTTAATCTTTTATCTGAGGTTAATAGTCATGGTGTGAGATATCCACATACCATTAAGTGTGATGATTATATAAAAGCTCTATTACAACTTGCTATATATCAAGAATAGGTCTAAACTTTTAAGTTTGTATATTAATTAGTAAAACTATTACAATATAAAGACAATGAACAATACAATTATATACCCACAAACATTGACCCAATTTAAACAGTTAAAGAAGTTATATGGGAGTGGCACCTTATCCTTACACGATATGGTGTTAGCTGAGTCTATTATTACTCATTGGAGACAAAGAAGGGGCGCTATTGCTCTTGAGTTGTTAGTTAAGATGAGTGGTAAGAAGAGAGATGATATAGCATCTGATCTTGGTATTAAATCAAGACAACTATCAGAGATGATTAATGGCTGTAATAGTCTTACATCTAATATGAATACTTTGTGCAAATACTTTAATGTGACTAAGGAGGTGTTTAATTATGAGAGACAAACTAGGAAGACTAATAAAACAACATGATAAGGTTGCAGTTGCAATTTTAAAGCTTAATGATAATCTACATACTTATCCTTATCTTAATATTGGAGAAGTTATATATACAGATAAAGAAAAAGCTGTGGTTAGATTTGATGATGGCTCATATGATGATATAACTCATAAAGAGCTTATTGTTATAAATATCTCTAATGCTATTAGAGATGTTGAAAAACAAGTTAGTACAGATATATATGCTTTTGCTAATTCATTTGGTATAACATGACTAAAATAATTAATCTTGGTAAGTTTTTAAATAACAACTCTGATTATTGTGAGTTATCACATGTGATATTAGAATGTTTGGATAAGTCTATTAATAATAAAATAGTAATAGACTTATCTAATTGTAATGTCTATGATTATGTTTTTACAGAGATCTTAGATCATTTTGACAAATGGTTCCCTAAAAGAATAGATCTTATTAATTATTAAGTATAGTTTAGATCTATTGTAAATGATAGATCTAAACATGTATTTACTGTGATAACTTCTAGTATCAATTGTTGTCCAACTGTTAGAGTTATACCATTAATAATGTTTTGAGTTCTAGTATTAGTGACATTAAAATTTGAGGTGTTTGCAATGTCAATATTAGCAGGGTCTTGTACTTTTAGTCTAACAACAGCAGTACCACTAGTAGCTATTAAATATAGGTTGTTGATAGTAAAACCTTTATTAACATAAGGATCTAGTTTATATTGTTTTTGTTGAGGTAATTCTATTAAACCAATAATTGAATCAAGGGCTGTGTTAATTGAATTTGCAATGTTAATACTTGTTGTATTGTTAGTAATTGCTATACCATTACTACCTGTTATAGATTTAAAAGCTATATTAGGATTACTAAAAGTGTTTATTATTGATACCCCAGATCCAACACTAGTGGCATTTAAATTGCTATTAATTGTTATAGTGTTACTAGTTGTTGTAAAAGACAAACCAGTACCAGGTATTATAGTTTTTAGTTGTAACTCAACACCTTGTACTGCTCCTAGAGTAGTACCCCCCGCCAAGATTATTAACTGATGTTATACCTGTTGGAAGTTGAGATATTGCAACCTTTTCTGTAACACCATTGGTTACTACTAGCAACAATGAAGCGTTTGTAACAGTAGTTGCAGCAGGTAATTGTGATATCTTTTTTAGAAGCCATATATTTGTAACGTATAAGTAGGATTATAAAGTTTAATATAAAGTATATACAGTTACTTTAAGTGTGTAAGTTAAGGTACAAATCAGTAGTCTAATGGTAATTATGTCAACATTTACTTGTGGTGTGTTTACATCATGGAAGAAAAATAAAGAAACAAATACAGTTACAATTCATTTTGCAGTTAATAGATTTGTTGGGTCAGATTTAATTCATTACAATTTACCCGCAAATAATACTAACACTGACAAGATTAATAAAAAGAGAGTATCTTTGTATATTGAACTGCCAGTTTTAAAAGGGGATATGGAGTCTAATGATATTGAATGTATGACATTTGATGATCATAGATTTAATAATTTAATTTATAAGAGTGCAGAATATACGTTAGAGCTTAGTTATACTACTAAGGGCTATGATGTAAATAAAAGAAGTAAGGAGGGGAAACTTGTTGAATGTTTCTATTTTCCAATGCTAAGTGACACTATTATTAGTGTTAGTAGTAGTGGCACTCACTTGTGGACTGAAGATAGCAGAAATACTAAAAAGATTGATATTGAGCAGGCCCTTGATATCCTTAGTAAAGATATTGTTAGAATACCTGAGCATATTAAGGCTAGAACAACAGCTCTTGTTATTTAAATATGTATATAAATGTCTTTCAAGAAGAATGTCTAAGAATTGTAGGTGGTCAATATGTTGAGTTAGACAGTAATTACAAATATATAATTAGAAGGCATTATGACATATCAGAGGCTATTAATCTCAATACATTAGAGGGTAAACGAATAAGTCTAGATCTTAGAATAAAAGAGTTATTTTTGTTTAACTCTGCTTGTATTACTTATAACAATCAGTTGAAAGATAAATCCCCAAAAACAAATGAAGAGGTATCTTTAATTGGCTTAGATATAATTGGTAGAGTTATTAGATATCCTAAGTTCTATTACACCTTAATGAATTACAATCTACCTGATAAGAATTATATTAAAGATGAGATATTGTTTGAGTTGTTAATAATGTTTGATCTTGATATTAATGATATTAAGCTAGATAGATTTATATATTATGAGTTTGATAGTTGGAAGTTAAGAGGATATAGATCTTTGTATAACATATTTAAACTAGTTAACTACTTAGATTTAATTGTGTATGATGCAAATGAGCAGATTAGTAACTGCTTAATAATTAATTAATAATAGGATAAATAATAATTTGTATGAGTAAGTTAGCAAATTTTAATGGCGGAAGAATTACAGTTGGAAAGATCTATGAAGCTATTGATCTAATCAGTTTAACTGATAGAACATTGATGTTACAAGGTGCCCCAGGAATTGGTAAGTCAGCATCAATATATCAATATGCTAGAGATAATAACTATGATGTTTATGTCTTTACTGGTGGTCTAATCACTAAGAATAATATTTATGGTGTTGACTTTATTCAGCCAGAAGATAGATGCTCAATTCACTATCCTGCTGAGTGGTATGCAAAGGCTATTAGCTCTAATAATAAATGTTTACTGTTCTTAGATGATTTTGCTAATGCTTTGCCACAAGAAATGAATATCTTACAACAGATATTAGGTGATAGAAAGCTAGGAAATTATGATTTACCTACTAGTAAGTTTCTAATAGTTGGTGCTACAAATAGACAACAAGATAATGCTAATGTTCATAGTATTAGTAGTCCTATTCTAAGCAGATGTTCTGTTGTTCAGGTTGATTTAGATGCAACTGAGTTTCTAAGTTATGCGGATGGTAATCTGCATCCATCTGTAAGAGCATTCTTAGGTGATAGACTATGGGCTATTAGTGATGACATTGAGTTTTTAAAAGCTAATAATGTTCCTAGTGATGTTATTGGATATGGTGCTAAGGATGCATCGTTCTCTGTTGTTCATCCTTGTCCTAGAACTTGGAAGGGAGTATCTGATATTTTATACAAGGCCAATTATAATGTATTAGATGAGAGTAGAATTAATATTTTTAGAGAGGTTGGTGTTGCAGGTTTAATTGGATCTGCTTTGGCCCCTTTATTTATTAAATCTTTAAAGACAACATTAAATATACCCTCTGTTAAAGAGCTAATTGCTAAGTTAGATAGTAAATATGATTATAGTGACATTATTACGGCTGACATTGAAGCTATTAGTAGTATATCTTTTACTCTTTATCAAAAGATTGTAGAAGAAACTAATAATCTTACTAAGCTAGTTGAGTCTAATAATGTTGAAACTACAACTGATAAAAAGGGTGAAGTTGTATATGTATATTCTCCCTTAGATCTATTGTTGGATGTATTAAGTAAGTTATATAGTACAAACTTTGGTAGTGGTATTAACGCTAGTGTTATTGTTACTAATATTATTGATCTTATTAGCGATCAAAATAGATTTAGTCAGTTTGATAAAATTGTTCACTTCTTAGTTAATAAGGAGGTATACAAACAATATTTATTTAATAAACACAGTGTAAAATTAGCTATTACAACTAGTTTAAAATAAGTTAAGAGTGTATTTTAATGACTAAAAGTAAATTGTTCATAGAATTAAATCCTATGACTATTGCTACTTTGGTATCTAATAAAGAACCCTTCTTTGGTTATTTGTTATCCGCAATAACTATTAAGGTGGGTTCTTTTAAAGGATTTCCAATAGCAGCCGCATCATCTAAGAGTATTATGATACAACAATCCTTTATTGATAAGGTAAAACAAGAGGGTTGTTTAAATGAGTTACTGTTTGTTGTTCTACATGAGATATATCATATATATCTTAATCATTGTTGGCGCTTTGGTTTTTATAAAAATGCTCTCTATGAACAGTATAAAGATAAAGCATATGTTCTAAAAGATATTATTAATATTGTATTAGATGCGATTATTAATAAAAGTCTAATTGATGCTGGTTATACTTCTGGCAGCTTACCCTGTGTTACATTAGATAAGTTATTGGGTAAAGATCATCCAAGAGTTAATCATAATTGGACAGAAGAAGAGTTATTAACATATGTGCTTAATAATGATCTTATAACTGTTAAATACATTGGAGACTTTGACGGTGATCTTATATTTGATGAGACAGAAGATAGATCTGAGGTTATTAAAGAGGTAAAGGCTAAGGCTATTAATATCCTTAAGAATAGTGATAAGGAGATTGGTAAGCTAAGTGCTTCTATTGTCAAGGATGATGTGGTTATTGTTAAGTCTAATGATCTTTCATGGGAGGATAGACTTAAACAGTTAGCTCTTATAACAACTAGTAGTCAATGTTATGTTGATTATAACTCCATTGTGGAGCCAAACTTCTATCCCTATGAGATGGGATTGGCACCTTTTAACAGATGTGCTATTGAGTATAACTATAAGCCTAAACCAGTGCCTGATACTGTTGCTTTGTATCTAGATCTAAGTGGTTCTATATTCTGTGATGATACATTGTTGGGGCGCTTCTTAGATCAGATAACATCAATTGCAAAGGCGGTTGGTAATCTTCTACTAATTACATTTGACGTTGGCCCTATTAGTGCTTTTATGTTTGACATGTCTAGTATTGATAAGGACTTAGGTAGTTACATATTAGATGATAAAGATAAGTACTTGAAAGGTGGTGGTGGTACTGATGTTATACCTCTATTTCAATCATTTCTTGAAGGGTTTAAAGACTCTGATGCTTATGATGATATAGATGTTAATACTAATAATATATGCATGGTTATTGTGTTGACAGACTTATGGTTAGAACAAGTTGATAAGTCATTAGAACCATATAATATTAGGGGTAAAGTGCCTACTGTATGGGTGGTGCCAAAGGAACAACATAGTAGTAGAGATGTTGAGTTTGGTGAGATATTGTTAATAGATTAGATATTAAACACAGTTAATGGTTGACTATTTGTTTAATCAACCATTAACTGTGTTTATATTATAAGTAGATATGTATAAATAAATGAATGTATATATTAAGTATAAACATGTAGGTCTAAATAGTATTATGTTAATAATAACTGATTCAGATGCTGAAAAAGGATATTCATTAACAACAATTTCCTTATTTTATATTTCATCATACTCATCAATTGAAGTTGTATTAGATGATGTATTGTTTAATATGTTATACCCTAAATTAAAACATACTGGACACTTTGATAGACGTACTTGGATAAAAAGTAATAAATCTTTATCAGATGGTTTAAAATTACTAGAACATAAACATAATAATATTGATATTGATTCATCTATTAAAACTATTAAACTACATAATGCTTATATAAATAAATGGATGAATACTGCATGGTGTCTTTCTAGAGAGGACCTTATTGTAGTTATTAAAGATATAAAAGTCTATATAGATAAAAATAGTATGCATAATTATGCTGCTACTATTTGTAATCTATTAGAAATGTGTTTATATAATTAACAATTCCACTTCTTTCTAGCTAGACAAATACGTTTATCTGGTGTCTTTGAACAATCTATATTGGTATATTTAGTTCTTGTTTAGCTTTGTTTGCTATTTTAATTGCTTCTTCTTCATTATCAAAATAACCATAATAGTATGTCTTTTTATTTACTATTATATAAACTGAATATTTATTTCTACGTTTATCATAATAATAATTCTTTGATTCTTTAGGCCTTTTTCTTATATTATTTCTACATATTTGATTGTAATTTATTAATTCATTTGAACTTAGACTTTTTATATAATCAACTTCTTTTTTAGCATCTTCTTCTTTTATATGAGTACTAAAAAATAATGTCTTTTTATTTAAAGTATAATAAACCTGAAATAAATTATTCTTTTTCCTATAGTATTTACTATTAGATTTCTTAATTTCAAAATGGGGTTTATTATTGTTAAAAGCAGTTATGTATTGATTGATTATTATTTGCTTTAATTCCGTAGATAACCAATCAATTGAATCATGCCAAAAGTATTCTTCTGTTTCTTTTCTAACTTTTATTGCTTCTTCTAATGTTTTATAAGAACCTAATGAAATTCTTATTCCCCATATTTGTATACAAACCCTATATAAATTGTTTTGACATTTTATCCCAGGGTATATTGTTTTATTAGATTTTGTTTTTCTTCTGGATATAACGTTTCTAGTTTTAGTTTCTTGTGAATTTTTATTTGGGCATTTTACGTCCTTTCTTATGTTGTATTGATTATTAAAATCATTGTTTATATATTTTTGTTCTATATCTCTAATTTCTTCTAAGCTTAGATTATTTAATTCTTCAATAATTTCAAATTTAAAGTTTTCTTCTCCATACTTGTTCCAAGCATTTTGTAAATGTATACAATGATGTTTGTTTATTCTTAATTTTCTAAAATGAGTTGTTTTTCTCTGGTATAAATCTAATGTAGACCCTACATAATATTTATTATTTATAATGTTTATTATTTTATATATACCTTTTTTCTTTTCTCTTTTAGATCTCATAGTTTTATTAAATAAAAAAATGTGTTATTTATATATTATAATAACACATTTTATTCTTTGTTTGATTTTATTTGATCTTTTGATCTAGCAGTTCCATTTTTTCCTAGCTAAACAAATGCGTTTATCTGGAGTTTTTGAGCAGTCTATTGAATTACTCTTCATCTGTCCAAGACTACGGGCGCAATAGCTATCTCTTCTAGGCCCACCTTCTGGTTGTGGTCTTTTTAGATCCATGCCTTTAGACTTAGCATATGCCCTACCCTTATCATTAAGTCCACCATTAGGATTCTTATGTTCTTTCCTAAATGATACTTGTTTCTTAGCTGCCATCTTGTTTGTATATGTGTGTATGTTTATATGAGTAATAATATGTTTTATAGTAAGGTGTTTGTAGGATTAATATGCAGCTTATTAAGTTTAAGTATAGATATACAATTTGTTATGCAATAGTTGATAGTACTAACTTTAAATCATTAGCAAAATTTACTTATATAGCTAAGAGTCGTTATATTTATATTGATCTTGATATTTGTGAGAAGTATGAGATCTCATCTTCTTATCCTTATAATATAAGTGGTGTATCTTGAGATGAAATAATATATTGTTGTTGTAATAGAGATGATCTTTTATTTGTTATAGAGCGTATGACTAAAAGATGTGAGGAAAGGAGATTTATTAATTATAAAAAGGCCTTATACCTATTAGAAATGTGTTTATACAACTAACTATTAAAGAATAGCTCTCTATCACTCTCATATAAAGGATCATATTGATATTGGCACTTTAAATAGCCTACAGCTTGTTCTAATGTGGCGGGTGCATATGACCATCTAATATCTCCTTTATAAGCTGCTGCTACTATTAACTCTCTGTTAACTCCCTGCTTCAAAATACTTACCTAAATCTAATCAAAGTTAGTTAGTGATTTCTTCCTACGCTGTACAGTAGACGGCTATCTGTAGAATTAGTAGGCTATCTCCCTTAAGCCAAGGGTTCATAATTTAAAATGTTGATTGCTGCGTTTAAATCTCTATCAATAGATAATTTGCACACAGGACAGTTATATATTCTCACATTAAGTGGCATATCTTGTTTATGTCCACAACTAGAACATATCTTAGAAGATGCAAACCATTGAGATACAACTTCAACTTTAGAGCCGTACATTAAAGATTTATATTCTAATTGTCTTCTAAATTCAAAGAATCCTAAATCAGCAATAGCACCAGCTAATTTATTATTAGCAAGCATTCCCGCTACATTTAAATCTTCAATCTTGATTAACTTGAATGTTTTGGCAATGTAAGTAGTTAACTTATGAAGAAAATCTTTACGCATACAGCTAATTCTGTAATGTAAGCCTCTGATTTTGTCATAAGTTTTGCGTTGATTATTAGACCTTTTAACTTGTTTTGCTGCTTTTCTTTGTAATTTAGCAAGCTTGGTTTTCACTTGCTTAAAAGGTTTAGGAGCATCAAAAGTTTCACCATTAGATAAAGTTGCAAAGGTTTTAATACCTAAGTCTATGCCTACCGCTTCTTGTGGTTGATTTACAGGCAATCTATCAGCATCAACACAGAAACTTACAAACCAGTTATTACCTTCCTTTGTAAGATTAAATGTTTGTGTGACATATCTCTCTTCTAGAGGTTCATGAAGTCTAAAAGTCCCTAGTGTTGGGATTTTAATTTTGTTTCCAATCACTAAAACTGATTTTCCATTACAGTTATCAACAGTAAAAGATTGACCATCTTTACGACTAGCAAAAGTAGGATGTTTAGCTAAGCCTTTGCGGAATCTAATAAAAGCATCATTAAGATCCCTTAAAGCATTTTGATAAACCCTACTAGAGAGTTCATTCATCCACGCATTCTCAGGACGCTTTTTGATGTGATTGGTTAAAATCTTTTTGATTTCACTAATAGCTTTACTGTCAGAAATTTTTACAACTCCATAAAGTTGCTGTCTAAGACTCAAACCTAGATTATAAACAATACGTCTGTAACCAGCGTGTTTTGCCATTAAAGTTGCTTCTTTATTATTTAGTTTTAAAGCTCTTTTAATAGCAAACATAATAAACGTTTTGTATTGTACTCTGTTATTATATCAATGTTTTAAATAAAAATACAATAAATTTCAAAAAAAAATATAGATTGGATTAACAATAAACTTGCTCAATCTATAACAAGACCTAAAGAAACAACTATTATTTAAGTGCTTTCTAACAGTTTTAACATCAACATTATAAGTACTTGCTAGGTCATTAATATTAACATCAACTTTGCCCTCCTTGCATCTCAACGCACACCACAAAATAGCTGATAGTTTATACCTATCAACTAAGTTGCTAAAGTAGAATTGAGAGTAAAGGGCCATTTATAAAATAAATTATAAGTTTTAAATATTATAGCATATAAACAGTATGTATGTATTTGGTAAAAATTATAAACAGTCATCTACTAAAACGTTTATTATTACAGTAGACCCTAATCTAAATAACTGTTTATGGTTTTATACGGATTTTGACATAGAGTATAATAAATACTTTGATTTCTTTGTTGATGAACCCTTAGCTAATATGCTAAATCTTTCTAATGATGTTTGTTACCATGCAAATATATATGATCTTGTTAAGAGTAATAAGTATTATTGGTCTTTTAATCTTAATACTATTTACACCGATAAAACCTTTTGTTATTGTAGATTAAATAGAGACTATCTTGTAAAGTTTGTAGACATCTTTGAAAGAGATAGTAGACTTAAAATTATTGTTGATTTGTTTAATATGGCTATTTATAATAATGATTAAAAATGATTAAAGTTTATAGGGAATTAAGAAACACCAACTATAAAGAGATATGTGTTTATATTACTGGTAATAATAATACTAAACGTTTAAATGTGTTAGAAGATGTATATTATTATATAGAGGATGAAGAACGTTTATATTGTATTTATTTAGATATTTATAGTATAAAGAAATATAATATTGATTGGGTTAAAGATTACCGTATAGAATATAAATACTTATATGATAAACAATGTTTAAATGTTAATGAACTAGTACTACTAACTAGTAAGGTTAATAAGTTAAAAGCAATAGGTGGTTGGGACTGTTCTAGAGATATTATTTTAATTTGTAATCTACTTAATATGGCTATTTATAATGATTAATATTAATGTCTATAGTTGGGAACCCCTTGATAAAGATTATATTAATATATACATATCAAAGGATAATAAAAAGCCCCTTCATAATAAATGTTATATACAGCTTTGGTCTCTTAGCTATAATAATAAAGATTTATATATATTTGTAGAGCATTGTTTGTTATGCTATGGAGGATTATATAAAGGATATAATACTAAGATACGTCCTATATATTTTTATATAAATATTAATAGTATTAATAAAAATGAAGTTAGGTTAGTTGATAGGTCTTTTATTATGCACATTCAACATTTGTTATTAAATAGTTTAATACCCTCATTTCATAAATCATTTATAATAGATCATCTCAATCTTTACTTGTATAAATAAAGGGCTTTTTTTTACTAAAAAATGAAACTTATAATGTATGAAGAACTTTTTTATAATCAAAAAACACTTAATTTGTATTTAACAGGAGGGGCCTCTAAGAGATTTAGATTTTGTTATGGACTTTATCTTTATTTAAATAAAGACAGTTTGGGTAATACTTACTTTATTAAACATTGTGATTGGTTATTAGCAAATTACACTCTCTTATATAAAATATACTGTGACTATCAAGTTATTAGAAAGTATAAGTTATCCCCTGGTTTTGAAAGGGATCAACTAATATGTGTTCCAGAGTATAATAATAATGTAGCAATATTAAGTAGAGATCAAATGATTAATCTTTGTACAAAGATTAATAGAGTCATAAGTTTAAATATAGAGAGTCTATCTAATGAGTATATACAAAATACTGACATTATGTTGTCTCTTATAAATATGGCTTTATATAGTTAAGTTGTTTATGTACTACTTTATTTATATGTTTATTGCTATGATAATATATACATCATTTAGTAATTTAAATAAAGTAATAACAATATGAGTTTAACACTGCCCTCTGTAAAAGGAAGTCCATTAACCTGTGAGGAATATGAGGCAAATATCTTATTCTCTTTAGACTTAGCTAATGCTACAGGATTTTTAGATTGTAGTAAGATAAATCAACTAAGCCTAGCCACTTGTCTTTTAGCTAATAGTGTAATTATACAACTACAACAAGACATAAGTGATAATGCTACTGCTATTGGTGAGGTTGCACAAGACTTAACAGATAGTCAAACAACATTACAAACTAGCATTAACAATCTAGTAACACTTATTAATAATCAGAATGCAACTATAGCTGATCTGACTACACAAGTGACCACATTAACTAGTGGTTTTAACAGTTTAAGTGGTACTGTTGAATCATTTAATAGTAGATTATTGTCTGTAGAAGGCCGCTTAACAACCATAGAAGGAGCTATTGCATTTGCAATTGCATCTGGTATCATTGTTGTTTGGAGGGGATTATTAACAGCTATTCCTACTGGTTGGGTCTTTTGTGATGGTACAAATGGTACTCCAGATTTGAGAAATAGATTTATTATTGCTGCTGGTAGTACATATGCTGTTGATGCTATTGGTGGTTCTGTTAGTCATACACATAATATTAGTGGTAATACATCTAGTACTGTTTTAACAGTAGGTCAAATGCCTTATCATACACATGGTATTAATGATCCAGGGCATACTCATATAATTAATGATCCAGGGCATACTCATATAATTAATGATCCAGGGCATGCTCATACCTTCTTTCCTGTTGATACAGTGCCTGCTAATGATGGTATAGATGCTCTTGTTAAGACTAATAGCTTTGGGTCTATTCCTATTAATTCAACAACATCATCATTTACTGGTATAACCATACAATCCAATGGTACAAACACATCAATTTTAGCCAATGGTACAAACACATCAATTTTAGCCAATGGTAATAATGAGGGTCACTCCCACACTTTTTCAGCAACTACTGCTACTACATCTAATCTACCCCCATATTATGCTCTTGCTTATATAATGAGAATTTAATTATAATTAGACATGTAAATAAGTATTATATTAAATATAAAAGGCCGTTTACTTAATCAATAGTAAAAGGCCTTTTATTTATTATTAATAGGTATTTAAATACCTAGTAAGTTACAAGCTTTGTTGTAATAGTAAATTCTATCTTCTATTCCATTAGCTGGATTAGCACCATTTACAGCCGTAGAAACTTGGTATATATCAGCCCCTTCATTATTAATATACTCAGACATTTTATTGTCCCACCACCAAAAGCCAGCACTAGCAAATGGATATATACTAGCAACATAATCAACGCCTTCCATTACTTTAGGATCTTTAATGTAATCACTAAATGCTTGGTAGTTTGCTCTGCCTGTAAGTTGGATGAATCCTGCGCCTTTATATCTTCTTCCATCACCAGGTTCTGTGTTACCTAGATCATCTCTATACTCATAATCATCCCCGCTTGCTAGTTCTTTGTTATATCTTAGACCAGCACTCTCATGTCCTACTTGAGCTAGAAAATGTGCAACATCCTTCTTAGTACTTATGTTAAATCTTGCTAGACAGTTTAATAGATCTTTATACTCCTCTTGTCTTAGATTCGTGTTATATAACTCATTACATTGTTCTATAGTAGGTATAAAAGAATTAGGATTTACAGTTGGTGTGAGAGTACTATTAACTTCTATTCCATCTTTAATAATGAATATGTGTGGCGTGTAAGCATACAATACTTTATTATTATTAATTGTTATCTTACAATGATTATTATCATTATCAAACAAATAATCATTAATGTTAGTATTGGTACCTTGTTGTACTCTTATCTTATTACTACTATCTAATGTATTACTATCAACAGGACTTGTTTTATACCATGTATCTTGATTAGCTTTAACGTATAAGGGACTCAGAATGGTGTTTGATAGATTAGTAGGAGGATTAGATAAGAGATTAAAAGGATTATTAATAGTATTGTTTACTGTGTTTGTAACAGGATCTAAGGGGTTAATACTAACTTCATTAATAACATTATTAATTGGATTTAATATTTGATCTTGTATCTTGTTAGTAATTGGATTTACTACTTGCTCTTGAACAATATTAGTAGTTAGACTAGATATTATATCTTCCTTGTTCTTACCTGGTAAGAATTTATGTGTGTAAACATTATCATCCTTTAGCTTTAATCCACCAGTCACAAGAGCAAATACAAATCCATTGAATAAATTAATAACATCTTTCTTGGATAATTGATCATTACTCCATTTATCAATGGCAGGACTTATAGCTAAGATGTACAACATACCTAATACACTTAGGACATGGGAGGTTGTAAATAGATTTTGTGGTTTTTTATCACTCATATGTTTAGTCAATAATATGTACAATTAAAATAACAATTTAACTATGCCCATATGTAACCTGTTCCAGATTCATTTACATATAATTTAGTACTTGGCACAGGGGTAGGTAAAGTGTATTTAATTAAATTATTAGTTACATACTGTTTAGTTATATAACTAGTACTATTATCTAATATAGTGGTTGTAATAGGTCTTGTAAGAGGAAAGGTTGGACTAGCTTTACTATTTAATATGGAGTTAAAGTTGTTTTTACTAGTTGTCAGTGTTCCTATATAAGTAGCAACATCTGTTGATATTTGACTACTAATATTTATAAGATTGTACTTAGATAATAGCTGTTCATTTTTTACTTGTAAGTTTGTTACTAATAAGTCTTTATATTGAACTGGTCTATTAATACTTATACTATTTAATTCTAATATAAGGTCTGTTAATATGTTGTTAAAAGGGTTTAATAATGAATCAATATAATCATTAAAGTTGTTTATTGTGTTTATACTTTGATCACCTATTAGGTCCTTTCTATTAAACAAGTCTGTCATTATATAGCCCTCTTAAGTATAATATTTCCACTATTATCAGTTGCTATGTAAAAGAAACCTTGAGTTGGTTCTGGTACTCTTTCTAACTTCTCTAATTCTTTATTAAATATTGTTTTATTAATAGCTGTTTTAGGACTGTTATTAGAGGGGCCTTCTACAGATGTAAATTCTCCTTCTGTAATTGATATCTTATCAATACCATATAACTCTTCTTTGTAGTTTAAATTGCCAATAGTAATGTCACTGTTTATTATTGTTAATAGACTTCTAAGTATAGTGTTTAATTCATCAATAAGAGGCTCAGCAGTTGTTTGATTAGTTGTAATTTGTGTGTACTTAGAACTGTTTTTAATATTATTAATAATACTGTTATTAGTAGTATTTATTGATTCATATAACAGTCTTAAATCTTCAATTTGGGCCCTTTTTATTTTTAACAGTTCAATCTTATCTTTAATGATCTGTAGGTAATTATTGCTAATATAACTATCAATATCTTGTATTGATTGTATAGCCTCAGTGCCTATTCTTTCACCTCTAATATCACTCATATTATTACTCCTGTTGCCATTTTACTTGTCCACTACTGTCACATATTAAAGCCGCATTAATTGGTCTAATTTTAGGTATTAAGGGTAGTGTAATTAAATAATTAGTCAACCATTGTTTAGATATTAAAGCATTAACATTGCTGCTAATATCATCTAATATTAAAGGATTAATGTATGTATATACTCTACTAACAGTATTGTTTAATATATTGTTTACTATCTTATTACAATCTTCTATTAATGTGTTTATTGTATTTAATTGTGCAATAAAAGATGTCTTATTAGGAATTGTGTAAGTATATAAATCAATTAAACTAAGTAACTGCTGTTCTTGTTTTAGAGTTGTATATACCTGTCTAGCAGCACTTATAAGATTGTTTAAATCATCAATTGTATTATTGTAATTAATGTCTAACTTATTTATTTTATTGATTATATCTATATAAGTATTATTACTTGTTACTTGATCATCAATGTCACTAAATACTTCAATAGGATGTTTATTATAATTAGTCTTTCTATGCTTACTATTATTAAGTATGATTAGATTCTGAGCTATAGTTTGTGTCATATTTTACTTATACCTATATTATTGTTATAACTATGTACACAAAAGCAGAAGTATTATCTCTTCCAACTTTATACACACTTACTAATTTAAACCCAATTATAACTAAGTTTTTTAATGCATATTTAGGCCATTTAAATCTTAAACAACAACCAACATTAGAGGTGCATTCTATAACATTAGATGTTGTTAAATCAAGAAGAACATTAACTGTTTCTATGCCCTATTCTAATAGCTATGACTATTATAATGTGTGGCAGATGGGGATACTTAAGTATAATACTGTGCCTAATTTATTACTGTTTAATGATTTGTCTAACTTGGGGCCTCTTATGTATCAACTAGGAGATGTAGATACAACAAAAACCATCTTATATCTACTATCACAACAAATGGAGGTAGTACAAGATGGTTTTGCTTATAACTCATTTGATGCGGTGCTTAATTATATAAATGATCCTACGGTTATACCTATATTAAACTAGCTATTATTACTAAATATCATTGTAATAATCTTTTGGAAGTTGGGGTTTATCTCTTTCAAATATGTAGATTTGGTAATTCGGGTTTAGGCAACGGAAATTCCATAATTGTTGGGCGCATCATTCAACGTCACTAAGCATGATAGGTGCTAGCCCGTAATCCTGATATGGAGCTTGATAAAGTGTGGTTATAGGATTTGGTATACCAGCTATTACATCAGCAATTGCCTCATTCAATACTGCAATCGTCTCTGAGGTTAACCCGCCAGCTATTAAATTTTCAATATCGTTCGCGGCATAGGGATTAGTGTTGTTGGCTCTTGTCAGCGCTGCGGAGCTTCTGAAAGCATTTGATTTTTGTGTAAAAGTCGCATCACTTGCAGGGGCAATACTAAGGCTACCCGCCGATGTTTTTATACCTAGACTACTAGGCAACTTAGCGGATAAAGCTACTTGTGTTGATTCAAGGCTTAGCAGTGAAGTATTGAGGTTTGTACTAGCATTAGCTATTACAGTACTAATAGATCCTAAATCATTACTATTAGGAGTAATAACATTATTAGTAGTTGCATTTAAATATTCTACTGTATTAGATGCTGTCTGTCTTAATAGTATAATGTCTCCAGTACTATAACCAGTGCCATTATTTCTCCATATCACTTAACTTATAATTGTTTATATTGTATTTATATAGTATTGTTATACATAAACGTTTTACATTTATGAGTGATTATTTATTTAAGGCGGTTGTTAGTGGCACATATCAAAGAACTGTCGATCCACCTATTATTAGAGTTAAACATATAAGTAAGTGTTTAGGTGATCTTGATTTGTTAGCCGCTTCTATTACATATAGTCTTATAACACCTAACATATATATTAGAACTGAGTATTATTGGCCCCTTTTAAATAGATGTATTTGTAATAAAAAGACTAATAGAATATATATATCTTTAGTGTTTAATAAGCCTACAACTATGAATGATTTAGTAGTAACTTATATATATAATAGAGATGACCTTAATATGTATCCACCTTTGAAAGATAGGGTGTTAAGTAATCTATTACATATTTAAAAGGATTAAATAATGAAGCCAACAGATGTTGTAGTGCCAATTAGAAGACCAAAGGTAAATACAAGTAAGGATTCATCATCATTACATCTTGTTGTTATTAGAAGTACTAAGTATCCACCACAGGTTATACCTCTACCAACTGATAAAGGGGGCCCTGATTATATAACATTTGTAGTGCCAACAGAGCCTGGTGAGTGGGTTAAGTTTAACATAGAAGAAAGAAGGACTATTAAGCTTAATAGTCCTAAGATGAAAGGAGATAAGATTGATAATGAGCAGGTTGTTCCTTGTAGATCTATATTTAATTATACTTGTTACAATCTAGTTGCTGAGAAAAGATCTAACTACATTGAAGATAACTGTGAGTACTTTGTAACAACATCTGAGGACATACTAGTAACAAATAATAATCAATCTAATCAATCAACAGCTAAATAGTTATATCTTTTCTAATACTAATAAGTATTTAACTTCAATTGTTGTTGGATTACTAAATTGACTTCCTATAGGACCACTGGCTCCTATAGGATTTGTTATCTTAATAGTATTAATCTTACTAACATTGTTAAAGCCAGTTCTATTAACACCATAATCAACAACATGTGTTCTTGTTATAAGCTCCTGTCCATTGTTAATAGATATGGTAAATGATTGATCACTATATACTACTAAGTATCTAACTTGATAGGTGTTTTCAATTGTTATTGTAAAGGGGTTGTTTTTAGTAATGTTGACAGCAGTAAATGTATATTTATTATCAGTTGCTAGTGTTATTGTATTAGGCAGTACTAATCTAACATCTGTTACTTCTGAGTCTGATATCTGACTAGATAAGTTGTACTTTAATATCATTTGTTTATATTTATATAAGTGCTATTAATGTACTATATACAACTAAATATTATGTAGGTAAACAATAATAATAGATAATATGACATGTCCAATTGAGTATGAATTAAACTGTGCTAATAGAGATGATAGATGTGATGTTTGTCTTGCTAAGACTGGTGAAGGTAAATTATATTATAAACCTCTAACTAAAACTATAAAGGCACCTCATCCTTGTAAGGATGTAGCAGCCTCTAATAGGGGTAAAGCTAATAATAAGAGAGGTAGAAAGGTTGAAGCTGCTATTGTTAAAGAGTTAGGATTAGAACCAACTGAAGCAAGTGGTGCCAAGTTTAGAGATGGTGATGGTAACTTATTACTACCTAATGGTGATACTATACAAACATCTATTAAGAGTAGAACAACTACTAATAAGTTAGCTGTTACTGCTAAAGAGTATAGGATTGATGAGATACATATAATACATAGTAAGGAGTATGGTAAGGTGTTCATCATGTCAGAACTAGTGTTTAATCAGTTGGAGCAAGGTTATGTTAGGCAAGAGCAAACTACTACACAGGACTAAACAGTTTATTGGTAAATATAAACACCTTGTTAGAAGGATTAATAAGAGGAGAGAAAGACAAAATACTATTAAACACATTAATAATGTTTTAAATGACTTTGAAGATTCATTCTATGATGATATACATGAGCAAGGTCTTATAGGTTTAGATGAATGTGAGGATGAAGACTGGCTAGAATACTTAGGTAGAACTTGGACTTTAGATGATGAGTTAGAGTATTGTGATAGGGTCTATAAAGATGTTGATGATGAGATGTTAGTAGATGATGTTATTAATGCTTTTAAACTAAGTAATAATGTTGATATAGATGATCCAGTTGAAAGAGCTATAGTTGCAGGAAAAGGTTGTAGGGCTATGCAAGAATTATGGCAAAGACATGGTGTTGATGGTAGATATAAATTGCTATTTGAAGATTAATAATAATTATAATTATGTGTGACAAACAATATACAAACCCACCACCTAATGACATAGCTAGTATTATTAGAGGTGCTTGTTTTGACTATGCAGATATGGATGATGTTGTATTAAATGAGACTGTTAGAGATAGAGTATATAACTGCTGGCAACAACTACATATGTTATTAAAACAAAGTGGTAATTATTATATTGATTGGGTTAATAATAATGATCCAGATACCAGTTTATATGTTGATTAATTAGTAACCATTAAGTATGTAATTTAAGATTAATTAATCCTAATTACAGAGTATATAGATAATGGATTTAAATGAGTACTTGAAGCTAACACAATCTGTTGTTGGCAAGGGTAAAGTTGTTAAAGGTGGAGATATAGAATATGCTAGGTATAAACTAGATAGTCCTAGTGATAACTACTTATTGGGTGGTGGGATGCCTATAGGCACTATTGTTGAAATATTTGGTTTAGAACAAACAACAAAGAGTCTTAAATCATTAAATTGGGCGGCCAATCTACAACAGATTACTGGTAAGTTTGTAGCTTATATACAAGCTGGTGAGGTTGGTTATACTACTAGTCATGCGGCTAATATAGGATTAGACACTGATAAGGTGTTAGTCATTAATGCTAATACGGCAGAAGAGGCATTAACCTGTATTAGACAATGTCTAACCACTGATTTCTGCTGTGTGATACTTGATAGTGTGGCGGGTCTTGTGCCATCTAAGCTTACTGATGAGAGTAAGGATGTTGGTGAGGTTCATGTTATGGGTGTAAGAGCTAGACTATTAAGTGAGAACTTACCACAATTTAGTATTAAGTGTGTTGAAACTGGCACGGTTCTAATACTTGTCAATCAACTAAGAAATACTAATCTCAGTGGCTATGGTAACCCAGAAGGTAGCATGGGTGGCAAGGGTTTACCATATTGGGCTTCTATTAGGATTAAAGCTACTAAGAAGGCATTAAGTGCTGATGATGATGATGGTTTAAATAACTTTAATGTTGAGTTTCAAACTGTTAAGAGTAAATATGGTAGAGCTCTTAGAAGGGTTCAACAACAAGTTGATTTAGATGTCAATGAAGAAGATGGTTCAATTAAAACTAACTATAATAAGTATGTTGATGTTGTAAGAATGGCCAAGCAGTTTGATATTATCAAACAAGCTGGATCTTGGATTAATTTAAGTCTGTCCAATTTAAGTGAGGAGCCTATTAAAATACAGGGGGAAGCTAATTTAGTACAACTACTAAAGGCTAGACCAGAAGTATTTGAGGCCCTCAAAGAACAAGTAAACAATTCTATTATCTGATTAAAGGAAATAACCTAATATGTTTGAAGAAGAAACACAATCTGTAAGTTACTCTGATGTAGATAATGTTGCAGCAGCAACATTATCTGACATATCTAATGTTGATTTGATTCAGTCAGCAGATGTACAAGTAACAACTGTTACTACTGTTGCTGATACTAAAGCTAGTAAGAGACTTAATGTATCTACTCTTACAGCTCAACTTGCTAAGATTGATAGAACACAAGTTGAAAATACGGCACCTGTTGTATTTAAAGATTTATTTGCAGAGTTTGATAGAGTTATTAGTCTATATAAAGAAGTTGTACAAACCCTATAATGACCAAACAATCAATTAATCCTACTAGCTTGTCTGTCCTTCTAAAACAAGCAGAAGCTATATTTAGTAATCCTAAAGCTAGTAAACAAATAACACTTGATGATATACAAGTTCTATCATCATTTAT
>Ga0172376_10000321_pt1 | contig 62342 bp, 45 predicted proteins | sample Lak35m_FD_121114 | JGI IMG/M metagenome (GOLD analysis project Ga0172376, IMG submission 121114) | Freshwater microbial communities from Kabuno Bay, South-Kivu, Congo - kab_092012_35m | ecosystem: Environmental > Aquatic > Freshwater > Lake | place: Democratic Republic of the Congo: South-Kivu... | reverse complement strand
CCGCGTCGGCTCGCGAGCCGACTCTCAGAGCTGCCGACACAACTTAAGCATGGTTTCACGATAAGTATCACACTCAAGTCGGCTCGCGAGCCGACTCTCAGAGCTGCCGACACGAAATAACGGAGCGCCCTCTTGGACCGCGCGTTTATGTCGGCTCGCGAGCCGACTCTCAGAGCTGCCGACACATTTCACAGCAGTTAGCCCAAATCAGAACGACAAGGTCGGCTCGCGAGCCGACTCTCAGAGCTGCCGACACCTGCCATTTCGCAGCATGTTTAGAGCACGCTGGAAGTCGGCTCGCGAGCCGACTCTCAGAGCTGCCGACACCTGTGACCGAATTGGCGTCGATGTTGAGCTTTAGTTGTCGGCTCGCGAGCCGACTCTCAGAGCTGCCGACACGTTATTGGCTCGGACTCAATAAAGAATTGCGTCTGGTCGGCTCGCGAGCCGACTCTCAGAGCTGCCGACACGGTGCGAGCATTTCGCAGCCTGTCAGAAGCAATAATGTCGGCTCGCGAGCCGACTCTCAGAGCTGCCGACACATCATGCTCGCCCCGATCTTGATGTCGGACGCCCGTCGGCTCGCGAGCCGACTCTCAGAGCTGCCGACACGCTTCCAGTACCGTCCGCTTCCTACGCCTAGCTCAGGTCGGCTCGCGAGCCGACTCTCAGAGCTGCCGACACCGTTTTCTTGTGCTTGTTCCGCCGCATGTGGCGAGTCGGCTCGCGAGCCGACTCTCAGAGCTGCCGACACCGACGTCCGCCCGTGTTCCCTCGGCCTTAAACGAGTCGGCTCGCGAGCCGACTCTCAGAGCTGCCGACACAATAGCTCGAATAACAAACGCTCGCTGGAATACTGTCGGCTCGCGAGCCGACTCTCAGAGCTGCCGACACCGAGACGGTGCGATTCACGATGACCCCGGACGCCGCGTCGGCTCGCGAGCCGACTCTCAGAGCTGCCGACACCAGTTGGCGTGCCGACAGTTCTGGCTTCTTGGTGGCGTCGGCTCGCGAGCCGACTCTCAGAGCTGCCGACACTTCAGACGATCGGCGTGCATAGTTTTTACGCCGCTCGGTCGGCTCGCGAGCCGACTCTCAGAGCTGCCGACACATGATGTCCATTTCGTCGACGACCCATTGGGCGGGTCGGCTCGCGAGCCGACTCTCAGAGCTGCCGACACACGACCGGCAGGCCGTACTTCAGTTTTCCGATCATCGCCGTCGGCTCGCGAGCCGACTCTCAGAGCTGCCGACACCTATCAGACTCATCCATTGAAGACACTATCCTAGACGTCGGCTCGCGAGCCGACTCTCAGAGCTGCCGACACCAAATTCTCACTTCAAGAATAGTCTAAATCTGTCGTCGGCTCGCGAGCCGACTCTCAGAGCTGCCGACACATTGCGTCTGTCGCTCAGTTGCAGGCGATTGAATGTCGGCTCGCGAGGCGACTCTCAGAGCTGCCGACACTGCTGCTGCACGAATTTCGTCACGATCTCCTCAAAGATCTTCATGAGAGGCTCGCGGTTAATTGTTCTCGGGCAGACCCTCGATGTGGCCGAGGTTCTTGACCGGGGCGAAGATGGATTGGACTTCGCTGAGCAGTTGCTCGTCGAGAGGTTCGCTCGCCCATTGAGCCCACTTGCGGACGTTCTCGGGATTGGCCGAGCCTGCGACGGTTGTCGTGATGTCGGGGTGCGCGATCGAGAACTGTAATGCTAACTGAGCAATGTCGACGCCCTTCCGCTGACAATGCTCGGCAGCCTGCCGGGCGGCGGCTTTGACGGGTTCGGGTTCCTTCAACCACTTGGGCAGCGGAGCGTTCGTGAGCAGACGCGCACTGAACGGGCCAGCGTTCATGATCCCCACGCCTTTGCTCTTGAGATACGGCACGGACTCGTCGACGAAGCGCGTGTTTTGCAGCGTGTATTGGTTGTAGCTCAGCACACAGTCGACCTCGACTTGTTCGCAGATGAAACGGAAGATCTTCTGGGGATAGCCGCTGAAGCCGACATACCGCACTTTGCCTTGCTGTTGAATTCGGCGTAGCGCGGGCAGGGTCTCGTCGACAATCTGCTGCATCGGTACGAATTCGATGTCGTGGCACAAGATGATGTCGAGGTGATCGGTACCGAGTCGATGCAATGAGACATCGATGCTTTCCATGACGCGCTTCGGCGAGAAATCAAAGTGAGCAAGGTCATACCGGCCTAACTTGGTGCAAAGCGTGTAACTGTCGCGCGGAACGTCTCGCAGGGCGATGCCGAGTAGCACTTCGCTCATCCCACGACCGTAAAACGGGGATGTGTCGATGAAGTTCAAGCCGCAATCGAGAGCCACTCGCACACTGCGTAAGGCTTCGTCGAGCGACACGCTGCGGAACTCTTGCCCCAACGACGAGGCTCCAAAGGACAACACGGGAAGATCAAGACTCGTCCGACCAAGACGACGCGTTCGCATGAGCATGGTTCCTCAAGAAGGAGTTATCACAAGACGCGTCTTGTGGCCGATGAGCGCCGAGATGAGAAGCGAGCCTGAATCGACGGCAGCAGATCGGTCGTCGTTTGTCGGTTGGCAATCTGTGACGATTTTCTGCAGCGTGCCGATGAAACTGCCGATAACGAAGACACCGTTTGGTGCGCGCCGCTCCCGGGCGTGCGCCGCTTGCCTCGGGATGAGGCAACTTGCGACTACTTCCTCGAGATGCCATTGAAATCCTATGTCGACAGTTCACGGACGAACGGCGCCCGCTGCAGTCAAAGTCCAAACTCCTTCCACCACATCTGCTGCTGCTGCTCCCACGGAGTTCTTCTTGGAGATTGCTCGCGGCAAAACCGCCCATCCAGTGCGGCCCATCAACCGTGATCGGTTTCTCATCGGTGCGGCTGACTGGTGTGACTTGTGTCTTGGCGGTCCGCAGACGCCTATCTTACACAGCGTGATTCATCTCGATGGTCAGCAAGCTTGGATCGATGCCGTGGGCGAAGGTTTGGAACTGCGTGTGAACGGCCGAGTGACGTCGTTCGCTGAGCTGCATGCCGGCGACCGGATCGAGATTGGCTCAATCGCCCTGACGTTCGGTCAACGATCCGCTCCGGCGAAGAAAACTGTGGCAGTCACTCCGACACCCGAGTCGTACTATGATCCGGTTCCTTCGGATCTGAGGGATGACGAACTCGATCTGTCGTCGCTTTCGGCTGCGGAGCTCGTCGACCTGATCGAAGATGACATGGAGTTGGTCGAAGAGTTTGAGCGTCGTAAGAGACGTGGCACAGAGGCGCTGCTGGATGCCGTGCGTCGTCATCGCCCTGAGGAAACTGCCACTCGGCAGGGGGCACCGATCCCAGCACCCTTAGTCGGTGTGGAGCGTTTGGCGGTGTTGTTCAATGACCTCGAAGCGACCATTGAGTCGATTGGCACGTTGGCCAAGGACCTCGAAGCGCGAGCGAAACATCTCAGCCCAGCGGAAGTCAGCGCGGCAGCGGCCTCGCTGTTGCAGTTCCAAGAGCAAGTAGTCACTCGCCTTGATGAGGTGCTGGCGAAAGTCTCTAAGCACAATCAAGCCCAGGCACGACGTCCTCAACGTCGAGACGCCGCCTAACAGCCCGTTGAAAAACATATGGAGCACGATTTTATCGTGCTCACAACCCGGTGAATTCAGGCACGTTGAAAACGTGCTCCACGAAATTCAACAGGCTGCTAAGCCAAGTTGCCGCCGACTTGGGCGATGAACGCACGGTGGACGAGTGGCGATCAAAAGGTCCCGGTGGCGAGGAAAGGGCCGACACACTCTCACCACCAGGGACCAGCGACGCCGCAAGAATGTCCCGCGAGAGACATGGCGTCACCGAGGCAAACTCAATGCCAGCAGCGGTGGGCTCTTAAGATTCATCACTAGGTGCTGCTTTTCACCGAAAAAAGCTGCCTGCGCTGCTTTCAGTGCAGCGAGTTGACGTCTTGAATCCTGAGCGATGAGCGCGAGATCGCACTGTTGCGCGACGATCTCGGGCGCGCCACATCACCTGTGATTGAGGCGACCTCACTGGCCGGGATCTGAGCCAGATTGCCGACGTCGCGCGGCGCGTTCCTTCTCAAGTTTTTGCTGCCGCTCTTCAAATCGCATGAGACGTTCATTCTCTTCGAGCGCCTTCTCTTTCTCCATTTGCGTCATCGACAACGCTGGAGTGTTATTGGCGTTCTCGAAATGCTGCTTCACCGTGGCGGAGAAGTTGCCCATGCCCATCACGAGTGCTCCAACGGTCACGGACGTGACCAGCGACATCTCGGTCGAGATCGATGATCCGACACAATCGCGAGCAAGTTTGTAAAGCAGCTCGAGCATGTCGCGTCTTTCGGCGCTGAGTGGTTGATGGGAAAGGCCAAGTCGAGATGAGGACGGCTCAAACTCAACGGCGACGAATGGTGATGTTCCGAGTAGCGACGTCACGAACGGCTTAGTGGCCTGCTCCCGCGATATCCCAACTGTTGGATGGCATGCCCACACCACTCCCCCAGACTTTGCCGTGATCGAGGCTGTCGTAGCGATGTCCGGAGTTCACTGCGAAGTATCCATTCGCCACATCTTCAAGGTCCGAAACAACCGCCTGTCGTACCGAAGTCAGGCCGACGATCATGCCTAACGTGAGGATCGTGGAGACCAACACCAATTCGCCTGCGACGATGAATCCCGATTCATCTTTCAGCAGCTTTTGGAACAACATGATTTGGTCTCCGATACGTTGAGCAGGCGAGGATTAACAACGCTGGGATGTAAAGCACGCTGAATGCCAACCGCTGAAAGAGGCCCTGATTCCGCGTTTGCGGTGACGTCAACCGCTCAATAACAAAGGACTTACGGCGATCAAATTGCCCGCACAGACTCTCGGCTACAGCGTTGTCGAAACGCCACAGTGTCGCCGCGCAGCAACACTGCGGCGGCCACATCCTTTCGTCGCAGTCCCCGCCGACGGACGTTGGGCTATTCTCCGAAACGAAGCTGAACCACCGACGGCGGCGGCGAGAATGACTTCGTGTTTCGCGTCGCTTTACTTGGTACTGGATTCTGAAGGACGACTTATGACGCTGATTCCAATCATGGGTGATGGTTTGCCACGACCGTTGCTCGACATGCTGGGCGACCAATATCAGGTCTACGAGTGGGACACTTCCGACGGTTCCGAAGCATTAGCACGGTCGGTAGGAGTTATCACCTATGGACACCCGCGCGTGGATGGCTCGTTGCTGGATCGCATGCCGCATGTGAAGGTCGTCAGCAATCACGGAGTCGGCGTTGATCACATCGACGTTGCTGCCGCGACCACTCGTCAGATCCCCGTCGGCAATACGCCCGGTTGCCTTGATGCCGCGACGGCGGACATGACGATGGCGCTGCTGTTGGCGGCGGCACGCAACATCGTGATCGGCGACGCATTCGCCCGCGGTCCCGAGTTCACGCACTATGACCCGTCGATCTTGATTGGTCACGAAGTCAGCAGTTGCACGCTCGGCATTGTCGGTATGGGCCGCATAGGCAAGCAGGTCGCCAAGCGGGCTCGCGCGTTCGACATGCAGGTGCTCTATCACAACCGTCGTCGTGATGAAGTTGCCGAGCGTGATTATGACGCTCAGTACCGCTCGTTGGATGACCTGCTGCGCGAGAGCGATTTCGTGACGCTGAATTGTCCGCTGACCGCCGAGACACGTGGTTTGATCGGACGACGGCAGCTTGAACTCATGAAGCCGACTGGCACGCTGATCAACATGGCACGTGGCCCAGTCGTTGTGACCGACGATCTCTACGAAATCCTCACCGCCGGACGCATTCGCGGTGCGGCGTTGGATGTGACGGACCCGGAACCTCTGCCGCGCGAGCATCCTTTGCTGAGCTTGCAGAATTTGGTGATCGCTCCGCATTTGGGGAGCGCAGCGCACAAGACTCGGCATCGCATGTTGACGATGACCGTCGAGAATCTGGCGGCAGGTCTTGCCGGACTCGCACTGCCCTATCAGGTCTTCGCGAACTAAGGGCAGACGAGGACTTGTGATCGTGATGAAATTCGCGACGAGTCGATTAAAGACGAGTTGTCATTGAGTCCGCGAATCCTCGTCGCTTTAGGCTCGCTGACGACTCATCATCGCCTCTTTCGCGGAGTCCGCGCATGTTCTTGCGAAGTCGCTTCATCATCGCATCGTTGTTAGTGCTTGTTGCATGTCGCGCGGATGCAAAAGTCATTTATGTCGACAACCTTTCGGGAGCCGACCGTGCTGATGGACTCGTTGCGAAACCCACCAACGAATTTTCTGGTCCAGTGCGTTCACTGGGACGAGCGGTGCTGTTGGTGCGGCCGGGCGACGTCATCAATATCGCTAACACTGGAGTGCCCTATTTCGAATCGGTGTCGTTCGTCGGTAAGCGATTGAGTGGCACGTTGGATCAACCACTCCGAATCATCGGCAACGGAGCGATTCTAAGCGGGGCACGAGCGATCCCAGACGGTGGCTGGCAAAAGGCCGGAGACGATTTGTGGAAGGTCAAGCCTTTCCGCAAAGGGCACTTCATGTTGACGCTCGCGGGCCAAGAACTGACCGAAGTTCGCCCCGAGACTGGCGGCACTTGGAGCGAGTTACCGCCGCTCGAAGTCGATCAATGGTGCAGTTTTAAGGGTCAGATTTATTACCGCTCAGCCGAGCGCGATGAACCGCACAACAAACCGTTCGGCATCGCGGTCGACGAATGCGGCATGTCAATCTATGGAACACAAGAGGTCGTGATTGAGGATCTGACGATTCAGCACTTCCGACTCGATGGCGTTGGCGTGCCGGATCTTGCGAAGAGAATCGAATTGCGGAATGTGAAGCTGATTCAAAATGGCCGAGCAGGTCTGCGAGTGGGCGGTGGTGCTGTCGTTACTTTGCGAGGCGCTACGATTGAAAAGAACGGTCGACATTCGGTCTTACTACAAGGCTTGGGAAGCGCCGAGGTCGTCGACTCGTCGCTGGATGTCGAGCCCACATTGAGTGAATAAGCACGGTCACTTCGCGACTCCAAGCTTTAGAAACTAGCTCTTGCCAGCTTGACGCAGTAACAACTTCCTTGAGAAGACGCATGAGACCTGGGAATGGTCCATGCTGATCGGCGTCCTTTCGCTGCGAGCTTCAGCATGTCCGCGCCGTTATTGCCTGCGTTGATTTGCCCCTCTTGCCGGACTCGTTTGCGAGTCACTCGTGAGCGTGCTGGCATTGCGCTGCCTTGTCCCGAGTGTGGTCAATCCCTGCTCGTCAGTCGCGATTTGTTACAAGTACTCTTAGTGCCACCCATCGCGGCCATCCCTTCTCGTCAGCCGTACCGACAGCGTTGGCCTATCGCGGTGGGTTGCATGGCAACCGTCGTCGTCGCGTTGGCCTCTTGGCCGCGCGAACCGGTGATTGAGCGAACGAAGCCTCAGGCAGAGATCACTCCCGAACCCAAAAATTCGAAACCGGTGCATCGACCCAGTGATGTCAAACCGCAGCTACAGCCTGAGGCAACAGTTGCTGCAGATCAGCCGCAACCCGCAGCACCTCATCAGCCACAGAATATCGAACCGCTGCCACTCCGGCCTCCGGTGTCGCAACCTCAACTTGTTGCGATGGATCCACCACCCGAACCGGAGACGCGAACTCCTGCTCTCGTACAAGACGCTGCCGTGATTCCGGTCAATGCGGCGCAACCCTTGTCAAAAACGACCACTCATCCGACACAACGCGAACTCATCGACAGGGCATTGAGACAGCGTTTTGTGAGCTTTCAGGCATCTGGTAAGACGCCTTTGAGACAACTGGTACGAGAACTCAACGAGTTGGCTAATGGCTTCATCGTCGTTAGCCCGAACGTCACTTCGGAGATGCTCAATAAGACGGTTACCCTCTCGTTGAGAGAGACGAGCTTGCTCGACGTGCTAAACGCTGTTGCGAGAGTCACTGATTTGAAAATTGTCGTCGCTGAAGAACGAATTGAATTGGGGCCGTGATCGTCGCTGCTTGACGGACTAGATTCATCGTCGCAGAGTGTCGCCCGTGTGATCTGTCACTTGGCGTGAAGGGCTCGTTCTGTGAGTAAACCCCGGGGCGTCGAAATACTGCTCGTTCAGGACGACGACCAAGAAGGCCGCTCGCTCCGTGCCGATTTTGATGCGTCGGGCTTGTTGAGCGTTGTGCAGACCGTCGCCGATGGGGAAGCCGCCCTCGCAGCCTTGCGAGGACAGCCGCCGCTGACATCGAAAGTGAGTCCGTCGCTGATCCTGATTGATTTGTCTCGCGAGGACCGTGAATCGAGCATGGCACGCGATCTGGAGTTACTCGCTGAACTCAAGAGCGATTCTGAATTGCGAGCGATTCCCGTTGTCGTCCTGACGAGCAATCACGCAGCGGTGGATGCACTCAACGCCTATAGTCACGGAGCGTGCTCGTTCGTCTGCAAACCCGAATCGCCCGATGACCGACGTCGGCTGATCACTCGTTTCTCGCAGTATTGGGCACAAGTGGCTCAGTTACCGCACGCGGTCGATCGTCGTTCGGATGAACCGCTGACCGCGCAGGTAGTGTGGCTAGACGACATCACAGAAACCGGTGATCTCAAAGCCGTGGAGGTGCTGGTTGTCGACGACAGCGAAGATGATGTCGTGCTCTTGCAGGAAGCCTTCGACGATTGCCCGATGGTCAACTTTGTGAAAACGGTTGAAGACGGAGAGGCCGCGATCCGGTACCTCAAGCGACAAGCCCCCTTTGAGACGGCGAAGCGACCGGGACTGGTGCTGCTCGACATCAACATGCCTCGCAAGAACGGCTTCGAGGTGCTGGCTGAAATCCGCTCGGACCCCGAACTGCGGCAAGTGCCCGTGGTCATGCTGACGACCAGCAAGCAAGAGTCTGACATCCTGAGGGCTTACTCAACCGGAGCGTGTTCGTTCATTTCCAAGCCGGTCAACTTCCACAAGATGCGGCAGATCGCGCAGCACTTCGCGGTCTATTGGACGACTGTTGCTGATGTGCCGGTCGGCTGAGAGTCAAGCACAGCTCAAACACCTCGAAGAAGAGCCGCCTCATCAAATGATGAGGACGAATCGCGCTGACCGAAATGGGCTTCATACCGCGTCCGTTCAGTTCGATTCGTCCTTGATGTCCTCGGTATCCTCACCATGACCAGCGCTACTTGTTCTTGATCGCCCATAGCGAATCGAACGTCCGCAAATAGAGCGTGCCATTGGAGATTGCAGGCGAAGCCGAAATTGACTCGCCCAATTCATTCGACGCGACGACCTCGAACTTCTTGCCAGCCTTCACGACCGTGACCACTCCATCGCGCGCGACCAAGTAGATGTGTCCATCGGCATAGACCGGCGAAGCCCGGTGGCGCTGACGATGACCGCGTTCGAAGTAATGCTGCTCGCCGGTGCCTTGGTCGAGGCAATACAGGTTGCCGTCGTGCATGCCGAGATAAACGAGCCCGTCCACGATCAGCGGCGAAGGCACGTCGGGTGTCTTGGCATGAGTCCAGAATCGAAGCTGTGTGACATCGCCTTTGCCATCCGGCTTAAGCCCGACGCATGGGCCGCCTTTGGCTGTTGGCACGACGATGATGCCGTCGGCACATGTCGGCGACGCGACGAACCGCAGTGTTGGGTCGTACTTCGTCTTCAAGTTCAAATCGCCGCAACGGAACAACTCGGCGCCTGAATTGATGTCATGCGCGATCAAGTAGTCGGCACCGTGAGTCAGCAAGAACTTCTTCCCGCCATAGTCGTACATCATCGGCGACGCGTACGAGTGTTTGTTCTCGTCGACGGCATCGGTCTCGCGGTTGTGTTTCCAGAGTTCTTTGCCGGTCGCCCCATCAAGGCACGCGACGACACCTTTGCTCGGTTCTTTGCTCCACGCTCCGTGAATCAATTGCAAGTAGAGTCGCCCGCCGTCCAGGATTGGCGTGGAAGTCATGCCGAACTGGATATTGAGTTTTCCATAACGGTCTTCGAGGTTGATCTTCCACACCTCTTTGCCATCAACGGTGTGACATGCCAAAACGCCGTTGGCCATCATCGTCCAAACGTGCTTGCCGTCGGTGACGGGCGAGTTCGAGGCCGAATTGCCTTCGTCTCCACGTACGTCCTTGTTGCCTTTGGCAATGACCTGCCGCCACTTCTCTTTGCCGTCGGTGCCATAGCACAGCAGCAAGAGGTCCTCCGCATTGGCCGCTGTCAGGAAGATTTTGTCGTCCCACACCACAGGCGACGCACCAGCCGGTCCGGGCAGCGGAGTCTTCCAAGCCACGTTCTCGGTCTTGGACCACTTCGTCGCGATGCCCTTCTCCGAGCTAATGCCATTGCCCTTCGGCCCACGCCAACTCGGCCAATTCTCGGCGCTTGCCGCAGAAGCCAACGCGAGCACCACAGCGATCGACGCAGACCAAGTGAGAAGTCGTTTCATGGGAGGGATCCTGATTGGAAGAAGGATGAGTGGATGCGGGATTGGCGGAATCATGAGCGACGAATGAGTCCGTTCTTACTCAGGACTACGGACTACAGATAGGGGACTGCCAGTTACTTCTTCGGTCTAAAGCTATGCGTGGCCTGACCGACGATGGCTTCAGCCGCTTCCATCAGGGTCTCGGACAAGGTGGGGTGCGCATGGATGCTATCCGCTAGGTCGCGAGCCACTGCGGCGGTCTCGACGGCGATGACGGCCTCGGCAATGAGTTCCCCGGCACCAGCCCCGACGATGCCCACACCGAGCACGCGCTGCGTGTCCTTATCGCAGATGATCTTCGTCAGGCCTTCGGTGCGAGCGAGCGATTGTGCTCGGCCCGATGCTGCCCACGGAAAACGTACGACATCGACGTTGCGATTCTCGCGTTTAGCTTGTTCTTCGGTCAGTCCGCACCAAGCCACTTCAGGATCGGTAAAGACCACCGCTGGAATAGCGATGCAATCAAACTCGGATTTTTCACCGAGCAACGTTTCGACGGCGACCTTGGCTTCGCGAGTCGCCTTGTGAGCCAGCATCGGCTCACCAGCCACGTCGCCGATTGCAAGGATGCTTGGGTCCGAAGTGCGTTGTTGCTTATCCACATTGACGAAGCCTTTGTCGTCAATTTGCACCTGCGTCTTTTCCAGGCCGAGGTTGCGACTATTGGGGCGGCGACCGATCGAGATCAGCACGCGATCAAACGTCTGCGAGGGTTCGACACCTTCGCCTTGCAGTTCCGCCACGATACCGGTGCGTTTGGCGGTCAGCGACGCAACTTTCGTATTAAGGTGGATGGCCTTGAACTGCGCTTCCAGCCGTTTGGCGAGGGGCCGCACGAGGTCGCGATCAGCTCCCATCAGCAAGCCCGGCAGCATTTCAACGACGGTCACTTCTGAGCCAAGAGCGGCATAGACCGAGCCCATTTCGAGACCGATATAGCCGCCACCGACGACCAGCAACTTCTTAGGGATGTCTGCCAAAGCGAGTGCGCCAGTCGAGTCCATCACGCGGTCGTCACCGAGATTGAACATCGGCGGCATCGCGGGCGACGAGCCGGTCGCCAGGATGCAACGCTTGAACGTCAGCGTGTCCGTCGAACCGTCAGCCTTCTTGAGCTCGACTGAATTCGAGTTCAAAAACGTCGCGCGGGCGTTGATGTTCTTCACTCCCCGCGCTTTGCAAAGCTGAGCAATGCCTCCATTGAGATTACCGATGACTCCATTCTTGAACTGTCGTAGTTTGTCGATGTTGATCTTGGGAGCTCCGAAGCTGATGCCATGCTGCTCGGATTCTTTAGCCTCATTGATGAGTTTGGCGACGTGCAGCAGGGCTTTCGACGGGATGCAACCACGATTCAAACAGACTCCGCCGAGCGCCAACTCCTCGCTCACGAGCGTTGTTTCGAGGCCATGATCTGCGGCATGAAAGGCTGCCGGATACCCGCCCGGTCCCGCGCCGATCACCACTAAGTCTGTTGTCAATTGAGCCATGCTATGAAGTCTTTCGAAGTTATGTTTGGACGGCGTCATGCTCACCGCAGCCGATCGCCCCAACGCGGGTCGGGAAGATAGAAGATCGAAGGCTTGAAGCCACCGAACCGCGATGTCCACAGGCCACGACGTTTTCTTGATCGCCTCTGTTTTGCCAGTTGCGTTCTGTTCCAATCTCTTGGAAGAGAATTTCACCCCGACAAAACTGCGTGTGCAAAGACAGATGAGTCCAGGTGCGGCGCGTCGAGCGTCCAGGCTATCGTCACACGCAGTAGGCTCTTGCAGGCCTCACTCAATGGTGTTGTCGGCGTTGACTCGTGGAACTTGCGTCCGTCCTGCATAGATGTCTGATTTCAACTGGACTGAATGCTGCTCATGACTGCTTTTGCGACTCCCGCTGATGACAACGATGAGTTCGAAGTTGAACTCACTGGTTTTCCGTCAGCAGTCGAGAGCGCGACCAATCAAGCACGCGAAGGCGTTGAAATTATCGTCAGTCGCTTCGCTGACGAGTTGCGAGTCGGCAAAAACCCGACGCTGGAGGCTTATTGTCGCCAGTATCCGCATCTCAAAGACGAATTGTTGGAGTTGCTGCCGCTGGTGATGAGCCTGGAACATTGGAGCGTCGACAAAGAAGTCGAGTGCGTCCGCAGCACGATCCCCGAGAACTTTTCGATCGAAGAAATCGGTCGCTATCGCGTCGTGCGCGAGATTGGACGCGGTGGCATGGGCATCGTGTTTGAGGCGATTGAGAAAGGCACGAAGAATGTCTTCGCCATCAAGTTGCTGCCGTTGCGGAATGTCTCAGATGTCGAACGCCGCCAGGATCTTTTCCGCCGTGAAGCAGCGACGATCAATCGCTTACGGCATCAACACATTGTTCCCGTCCACTCGTTTGGCAGCTATCAAGGCTATACCTACTACGTCATGGATCTGATCGAGGGCGTCAGCTTGGACCGCGTCCTGGGAGTGTTACGGGAAACTCAGCAGGCGGTGTGCATTGCGGACTTGCTACCGTTGAAGAAAGCATCGATTGCACTGGAAAAGTATCCGCTGTCGACGATCGGTCCTGAGAGTTGGAAGTCATTCGCCAAAATCGGAGTACAAGTGACGCTCGCGTTGGCACACGCTCATAGTAAGGGCGTTCTGCACAATGACATCAAGCCGGCCAACTTACTCATCGATCGTACGGGGCATGTCACTGTCACAGATTTTGGGGTCGGACAAGGAGCCGCGCAACCAGAAGCGACTCATGAAGGGCATGCTCCTGGCACTTTGCGTTACATGGCCCCCGAACGGCTTGGAGGTAAGTTCGATGCACGCAGCGACGTCTATTCGCTCGGTGCCACTCTGTATGAACTGCTCACACAGGCCGCGATGTTCAACAGCGACGATCGACAAAAACTGTTGGGAAGTGTGCTCAATGAGAACCCAAAGCAACCGCGCGAATTGAATCCGAACATCCCTGAACCGTTGCAGCGCATCGTGTTGAGGGCTGTCGAGAAGGATCCGCTCCGGCGTTTCAAATCAGCAGATGAACTCAGGGCGGAGTTATTGCGGTTCATCAACGACAAGCCACTGTTGACGCGCGGGCCAACGCTGTGGAAGCGGCTGTGGCGCCGCGTGCGAGGCAGGTAAACGTCGCCGAATCCGAGCCATTTCCGAGTCTTGACGGGTCAACGGAGTTAGCCCTAGTTTCCGCCCGCGACTGACTGGACCGGCTACTCGTGAAGACATTTTTGCGGTCTTTGGGCTGCCGTTAGCTGGTTCGGAAACTCGACGCTTTTAGCGCTGGCGGCCGACTCGCGGTGACGCCTCCGCGATGACCTTGCCAGTTGCATTGACCTCAGATAGTGCCGGGCGGGTTTCGACGACAAGTCGTTTGCTTGTCGGTGCTTGGGCCTGAGATTGCTCAGCGTCCACATGCCTTGGTGATGGCTTTAGAACTCCGTCCGTTCAACGAATTTCTTTAACCCCTAGAGAGAAACATGTCCGATCTGATTGCTCCTCATGGCGGCTTATCCGAGCCCGTTTGTTGCACCGTTCCTGCGGCGGAAGTCGCTGGCTTCTTGGCCGAGGCGGCCTCGTTGCCCAAGGTGCCGGTCTCGCAAGCCGACCTTTCCACGGTCTTCCGTTTTGCCGACGGCACGTTGAGTCCACTGACCGGACCAATGTGCAGCAAGACCTACAACCGCGTTCTCGATGAGTCGGTCATTGAGAACAACGGCAAGCTCTACGCTTGGACGATCCCGCTCGCGTTCCCCGTCACCGCTGAAGTGGCGAAGACTCTGAAGGCCGGTCAGAAGGTTGCTCTCACAGCTCCGAACGGTGACATCGTCGCGACGCTCGATATCAACGACGTCTACGCTTGGCCGAAGCTTAAGTATCTGCGTTCGGTCTATCTCACTGACCGCGTTGATCATCCGGGTGCCGAAATGGTGCTGAAGGGCGAGGCCGATAAGTCGCATCTCATCGGCGGCACGATCCGCGCGATTCCTCAACCGAAGAATCCGGCGTTCGGTCAGTACGTCCTCACTCCGCGCGAAGTTCGCAAGCTGCTCGCGTCCAAAGGATGGAACGCGGTCGTCGCGTTTCAGACCCGCAACCCGCTGCACCGCGCTCACGAGTACGCGCTGGTCTACGGTCTTGAGTGGCTCTTGCGCAACGGCTTCAACGGCGGTGCGGTGTTGAATCCGCTCATCGGCGAAGTGAAGGGCGACGACGTCAATGCCGAGATCCGCATGCAGACCTATGAGAAGCTGATCTCTGATCGTGCTCTCGGTGAAGGCGATAGCGATGCCGATGTTTGGAAGCCGCGTAACGAGAGCGTGCCGGATCGCGTCGCGCTGCTCGGGCTCGACATCAAGATGTTCTACGGTGGCCCGAAGGAAGCGATCATGCACGGCATCTATCGCCAAAACATGGGCTACACGCACATCGTCATCGGTCGTAAGCACGCCGACGCGCCGTACCAAAACGGCGAAGCGATTTGGGGCGACTTCGATGCTCAAGAGATCTTCAACAACCTCGGCGGCGATCTGAAGATCAAGCCGATCAACGTCGGCTTCGCGGCTTACTACGAGTCGATTGGCCGCGTCGATCTGATGGAGCGTCACAAGGATGAGAAGCCGTGGTCGATCTCCGGCAAAGACATCCGCGCGACTCTGCAGCGCGGCGATCTCGTTGACCCGCGCATCATGCGTCCGAGCACGTCGAAGATTCTCGCTGCGGCGATGAAGGTCGGCTAGACACTGCATCTGGACATCCTCAGCGACTGAGGCGAATTGAAAGCAGCCGGATCCATTCTTTGGTTCCGGCTGTTTTTGTTGACGAGCAGTTCGCTTTAAGCGAAGAGGCCATGCGCTGTGAGTGCGCGATCCGGCACGTCGCTCGGAGCAACTTGTGCTATGGGTGGCCGATCGAGAGATCGCACTTTAGAGGACTCGGAGTTTTGGACGGCGCGGATCACATGAACTTCTAACTTGTGATTCTCAGGACTTCGCTGGCAGACACTCAACATCCCGACATTGTCTCAATCAGGATCAGCACCATGACTCAACAGTGTTATCTCGCAGTAGACCTCGGCGCGGAAAGCGGCCGCGTTGTTGCCGGCTTGTTTGATGGGTTGAAAGTCGATCTCGTGGAACTGCATCGCTTCCGTAATGGACCGGTCTCGGTCGGCGGCACGCTGCGTTGGGATCTGGTCAATCTGTGGCGTGAGATTCAAACCGGACTTGGCAAGGCGGCGGCTCAGTATGGGTCGGCCATCAAGTCCGTCGGCGTGGATACGTGGGGCGTCGATTATGTGTTGTTATCCGAGAAGGATGAACTGCTCGGGCTTCCATACTGCTATCGAGATGCTCGTACCAACGGGTTGATGCAGCACTCGTTTACGCGCGTGCCGCGAGCCGACATCTTTGCCACGACCGGCTTGCAGTTCATGGAGATCAACACGCTCTACCAACTTGCCGCAATGAGCCTGCATGACCCTCAGTTGCTCGATCAAGCCGCCACCTTCTTGATGATCCCCGACTTCCTCAACTGGTTGCTGTGCGGCAGCAAGGTCGTCGAGTTCACGAATGCCACGACGACGCAATGCCTCGACGCCACCACGCGTGATTGGGCGGGGTCGATGCTTACCAAACTCGGCATACCGACCGGAATGTTTCCGTCAGTCGTCGGACCGGGTACGAAACTCGGTCAACTGCGTGCTGATGTCGGTCGGCTTAACAACATCGGCCGCATCGACGTGATTGCACCAGCAACGCATGACACCGGCTCGGCAGTGGTCGCTGTTCCTACCAGCATGACGGGTTCAGCCAAGTGGGCTTATATCAGCTCGGGAACTTGGTCGCTGATGGGGTTGGAAGTGCCGAACGCGGTGCTCAGCAAGCGAGCCCTCGAACTCAACGTGACCAACGAAGGCGGTGTGGATGGCACATATCGTTTGCTCAAGAACATCATGGGGTTGTGGCTCGTGCAGCAATGCAAGGCCAGCTTCGAGCGGCAAGGTCGCCACACCGATTACGCACAACTCGTCAAACAAGCCGAAGCATGTCCGGCGTTTCGTTCAATCATCGATCCTGACGACAAGCGCTTTCTCAGCCCCGACGACATGCCCAGCGCGATCGCAAGTTGGTGCCGAGACACCAATCAGCCCGTGCCGTCGAGCGATGGTGAATTCATTCGCTGTTGCATCGAGAGTCTGGCCATCAAATACGGTCGCGTGTTACGTGGTCTGGAAGAACTCACCGGCGAACGAGTGGACGTGGTACATATCGTCGGCGGCGGTTCGAAGAATGAACTTCTCAACCAATACACGGCGAACGCTTGTGGATGCGCGGTTGTGACGGGACCGACAGAAGGCACAGCGCTGGGCAACGTCTTGATCCAAGCACGCTCAGCAGGAGAAGTCGGCACACTGGCCGATATTCGTCGCATCGTGAAAGCGTCTTCGGAACTGCGTGAGTATCAACCGACGGCCATCGAGCCATGGAAAGCTGCCGACGCTCGCTTAACGCAACTCAGCCACAGCTTGCCGTCGTAAGAGAAGCACTATCGCTTTCCGATCTTTCGAATGGCCTCTTCGATCTGTTTCTCATCGCGGCAGTTTTTCTCACCGAGTTCGTCAGCCAACACTCGCCCATAATGATTGAGTTCAGCCTTCTTGGAACTTGGGTGGCATAAGCCACAATCAACCTTTGAGTCCGTCTTGTCCAAGTAGACGCGCTCCCAAACTTTCTTATAGAGCGGTCGTGCCATCGCATGCGGTGACGCCGTCGTCGTTGCGCACACAACCAAAAGCATCGACAGCAAACGAAGTTGTTTTGAAGTCATGGCGGTCTCTCGATGGGTGTTGCCCGCTGTTAGTTTCGGCAGCCAAGGTTTGTTCTATTACCGCATCATCCCGAGGACTAATTCATCGAACGGCATGTCAGTGCGAGCGATTGTCTCGTGCAAGCCATAGCGCCCGCAGTAAGTACGGATTGACGCGAGGAAGTCGGCGAACGCTTGTCGGTATTGAGCGAGGTTGCGTTCGGTCACAGTCAGCTTGCGAAGTTCGTTTGTCTCAACGTCGAGCAACTCGATATCGCCGAGCATCTGCGGGTCGGCTTCGCGCGCGTCGTGAATCTGAATCAGTCGCGGTTCGAATTGATGATGTCGTAGTTTGTCGATCGCCGTCTGGTAGCCAGACGGATCAAAGAAGTCGCTGATGACAATTGCGAGCCCGGCGCGTTGCGTGCGATGCACGAATGCCGTGACGAGATCATTGAGATTTGTCGCCGGACCGCTGGGTGTCTGTGCCTCAAGAAACTCTAGCAACGAGAGCACTCGCGCCTTGCCGCGCGTGAGTGGGAAGTCGGCAACGATTCCGTTCGCGAAGGCAATGATGGCGACTCGATCAAGATCGGCGAGCGCGATGTAGGCCATGGCCGCTGCGATACGCCTGGCAAGATCGAACTTGCTCGGACTACCGATGCTCATGCTGCGAGAGCAGTCAAGAAGCACATACACATGCAAGTCTTGCTCTTCTTGAAAACGCTTCAATAAGAGCTCGCCATGCCGCGCATAGAGGTTCCAATCAACGTGCCGAAAGTCATCGCCCGGCGCGTACTCGCGGTGATCGGCGAACTCGATGCCGCCGCCGAGTTGCTTTGTCCGTTTTTGTGCCAATAGCTCGCCGCGAAACACTCGTCGCGACACCAGCGAGAGGTACTCAAGCTTCTGCAGGAAGTGGGAATCGAAAAGCGGCATGAGTTCGTTTGAGCATCAGAGGAAACGGCAGCGGCATCAGAGTGACGGAGAATAACCGCATCGTTGCAGGATGAGATGTCCGGCACCGTCACTTTGGAGTGCGGCGTTTCAGCGCCGCTTTGAGCGGTACTCCGCTCCTTCGGGATGAAGAGAGAATTCACCACTTCGCAACGATCGAGATAGGCGCCCATTCCTGTTCTCACGACTGCCGGAATCTATCGCGGCTCTCCAATGCTTTGGGAAGGGACGTCGCAGCGAAAAGTGGCTGCGCCACAAAGCGGAGATGAATCTCTGCACTCCGAAGTGACGGCTGACCGTGAGTTGTGATTTGCTCTTCGGCTCTCAGAATCCCGCCCGCTATTTGGCCGGGCTTTTTCCGAGGACTTAAGGAGCACTAATCATGCTGAGCCGAGCGTTGCGAGTCGCGGGCGTGTGCTTGTTGTTACTGGTCGGGATCTCCGACGCGGCGGATTCGAAGGTCAATCTCAAGCTGCGAACTCGGATTGAATCGAAGCCAGAGAGCGGGCGCTATAACGCGGTCCTTAAAGAAGAAACTTGGGACGCGAACGAGACCGCGTTCATCGTCTGCGATATGTGGGACCTGCATCACTGCCTCAATGCCGTGCGGCGCGGATCTGAGATGGCTCCGCGTATGAATGAGGTTCTCAAGAACGCGCGCGAGCGCGGGGCGCTCATCATTCATGCTCCGAGTAGTTGTATGGAAACTTACAAGGAGCATCCCGCTCGCAAGCGCGCTCAAGGAGTTGCAAAGGTCGACAAGTTGCCGAACGAGATCGGTAAGTGGTGCTACAAGATCCCGTCCGAAGAGCGCGGGCAGTACCCGATCGACCAAACAGACGGCGGTGAAGACGACGATCTCGCTGAGCACGCGGCATGGCACAAAAAGCTCGCGGAGATGGGTCGCAATCCGAAGGCACCTTGGAAGTCGCAGATGGATGCGCTGGAGATCGACGGCGCGAAGGATTTCATCAGCGATAACGGCGAAGAGATTTGGAGCATCCTCGAACGCAACGGTCGCAAGAACGTCGTGCTGCTCGGCGTGCATACCAATATGTGCGTGCTCGGCAGGCCGTTCGGACTGAGGCAGATGGCAAAGAACGGCAAGCATGTCGTCCTGATGCGCGACCTCACCGACACGATGTATAACCCGGAAAAGAAGCCGTTTGTCAGCCACTTCATGGGCACAGATCTCATCGTCGAGCACATCGAAAAGTGGGTCTGCCCGACGATCACGAGCGACCAATTCATCGGCGGGAAGCCTTACGTCTTCACTACGGACAAGCGGCCGCATGTCGTCGCGGTGATTCTCGAAAAGGAATACCGCACGAACGAAACGCTGCCGGTCTTTGCGTTAGAGCAACTCGGCAAGAGGTATCGCGTGAGCACGGTCTTCGGCGACGAAGCGAACTGGAACAGCTTGCCCGGCATCGAGGCGCTTGAGACCGCAGACGTCTTGTTACTCAGCGCGCGTCGGCAAGTCTTGCCGGCTGCTCAGATGGCGATCATTCGTAAGCACATCGAAAGCGGAAAGCCGGTCGTCGGCATTCGCACGGCGAGTCACGCATTCGGCCTGCGCGGGGCCACTCCGCCGGAAGGACTCGTTGCATGGGAGACGCTCGATGCAGACGTCTTCGGCGGCAATTACTCGAACCATTATGGCGCAGGGCCGAAGACGGCGGTCTCTGTCGCGGAGGGAGCGGCGTCGCATGCGATCTTGAAGGACGTTGATGTGAGCAAGCTCGAAGGCATTGGCTCGCTGTATGTCGTGAGCCCGCTCGCGAAGACGGCGACTCCGCTCTTGATCGGCACGATCTCCGGCAAAGGACCGGAGCCAATCGCTTACACCAACACCAACAAGTTCGGCGGCAAGTCGTTCTATACGTCGCTTGGACACATTGGTGACTTCGAACAACCGATGTTTAAGAAGCTGCTCGCGAACGCCATTGATTGGGCAGTCTCGAAGTAATCGATGGCCAACTGAAAAGTCGGCCATCAAGTTGTGACTTGGCAACGATTACTTGGCGTCCGGTTTCTTTTGCTTCGAAAGTCGCTCGGCGTATTTCTTGTAGGCATCACGGTACTCAAGCGGTACCGGCACTTGCTTGTCAGCGAAATCACGAGTCGAGCGTTTCTTCTTGGTGACATCCTCGCGCGTGCCGCCGGACGAACGCAGGTCGAGCGACTTCAGCATCTCTTCAAACTGCCGCCGACGAACTTGCTCGGCAGGAGTGTCGTTGCCGGCTTTTGATTGTTGGTCGATGCGATCGACGAAACGCTTGAGGTCACTCTCTGTCCAACCGAGTTGCTTCAAGAACTCTTGATCGACTTCGCCGCGTTCGAGTTCGTCCTTCAACCGTTTCAGTACCAGATCGGTCGCCTTCTTCTTGTCGTCGAGATTGACGGGGTCCGGATTCGCATCCGTGTCGTCCGCCATTCCGCCTGACTGACCGTCCGACGTACCGTCGCGTGCTTGCAGTTTGCCGGGCTTACCAGAACTGGGTTTGCCACCATCTTTGGACCTGGCAGTTCCATCTCCATCTGTGGCTTCGCTCTCGCCGCCGTCTTGGCCTGGTTCCTTGCTTTCACTTTTACCGCCCTGCGGACCGTTGTCGGATTTCTTCTCCGCTGACTGCGAGCCGTCTTGTTTCTCGCCGCCGTTCTTAGGCTCACTGCCTTTCATCGGGTTCTTCGATTTCGAGTCGGGAGCATTGTTCTTTCCTTGAGCATCCGGTTGCTGATCGTCGCCGGGCATAACCTTTTGCTTTGCTGTGTTGTTGTCACTGTTCTTGGTCGAGTCGCTCTTGTCTTTTGGCTTTACATCGGACGGTTTGTCATTCGATTTGTTTTCAGCGGTCTTCGCGGGCTGTTTTCCGTCCTGGGGAGAATTGCTGTTCGAACCACTGTCGCCATCTTTTGGATCAGGGCAGTCGGCTGATGACGTCGAACTCGAGTCCTTTGTTTTTTTGCCGTCGTCGGTGCTCTTTTTCTTCGGGGACTTCGAGTTTGTGGCATCCGATGTCTTTGAGTCGTTGTTGTCCGCTCCATTCTCGGATGACTCTTTCGGCATCGGCTCCTTTGACGGACGAGGCTCCGTCTTCGAGTCGTTGCTTTTTGAGTCGGTCGTCTTGGAGTTCTCGTTCGGATCTTGAGACTTTGCGTTCGAAGGCTGCTTGTCGTCCTTGGACATCGGATCCTTCGAACCGCTGCCAGTCTTCGGCATCGGCTCTTTGCTCATCGGCTGCGTCTTCGAGCCGTTTGCCTTATCTGGGTTATCACTCGATTGGCCGGGATCCTTTGACGGTGAATCGGCCTTGTCCTGCGAATTGTCTTTGCCTTTCGTCTCGTTCGTCTTTGAGGCGTCGTTCGACTTCGGATCCGTCATCGGCTTGCTGGCATCGTTCTTCGACGCATCGCCGTTTTGAGGTTGCTTCTTCTCAGTCTGACCGGGCATCGGTTGTTTGTCGGGAGTCTTCGTCTCTCCGTTCTTCTTCTTGGGCGAATCAGTCTTTGTCGCGTCGGTCTTCATCGGATCGCTCGGCCTCTGCGCGTCGTCCTTACTGTCGGTAGCACTCGACTTCTCGGGCTTCATCGCGTCGGGTTTCGTGACGTCCGGCTTAGTGGCCGAATCGTTGCTGTTGTCGTTGTTGTTCGAGCCGTCGCTCTTAGTTGCGGTCTCGGGCTTCTCAGCATTGTCGGGCTTGCCGTCATTCGGCTTCTTTTCATTGACGCCGTCTTGCTTGTTGCTTTCAGGCGATTGCTTTTCGTCGGGCTTCGACTTCATGCGTTCAATCGCCTTCTTCAGTGCATCGGCGTCATCAGAACCGTCGTTCTTGAGCGGTCGTCGCTCGGCATTCGAGTCGTCCTTCGAGCCATCGTTGTTCGAGTCCGCATTGTCTTGAGGCTGACCGTTGCGGCGGCCTTCCTTCTTCGCGTTCGGGTCAGACATCGGATCCTGCTTAGGATCGCTTTTCGAGTTCTCATCGGAGTCGCTTTGATCCGAGTTGTTCTTCTTGCCGGAGTTGCTCGGCGATGTCTTTTCGCTTGAAGGATCTCCGTCCTCGTTGCCCTTCGCGTCTTGAGGCTGCTTCTGTTTGTCTTGCTTACCGTCTTTCGGCTGCTTGTTGGGATCAGTCTTCTCGTTGTCGCGCGGCTCGGTGCTCGGCTTCGGATCAGCGTTCGGGTTATCGGCCCCCGGATCGTTCTCGTCGCGCTTGCCGTCGTTCGGCTGATCGGTCTGCTGAATCTCGTCGATCTTCTGCTTGTCCTTGGCGAGTTGCTCTTCAACCTGCTTCTGAGTGCCGGGTTCAATGATCGTGATGACGCGGCGCTGCGACTCTTTGCGATTCGAGAACGGTTCTTTGTTGTCGCGCGCGGCGACATACATCGTCACTTCGTCGCCTGCCTTCAGATCGAGATCTGCGAGGCGCCAGTCGTAACGGACTTCGGTCTCAGAGATACGTTGTTCGTCGAGCACTTTGTCGAAGATCTGCTGCTCCTTCTTCATCGCAAAGAGTTGCACATCGCGCAACAAGAAGTCGGGATCGCGCGCCTTCACAACGATCGGCACGATCGCGTTCGCGAAGAGGCTCATGTTGACTTTCGGAGCAACCAGTTCGATCTCCGGAGGTACATCGCGACGCAGCAAGATGCTGTTCACAGTGGGACTCGGATCAGAGAGCCCCGACTCAGTCCGCACTTGCAGGCGGTAGTGCTTCGGGAACGAGCCGTCGCCACGAAACTCGGCCTTCCAATCGACTGAGAGCCGAGTGCCGTCGCTCACGCGCACGACTTTCTCTTCGCCCTTTGCCGCGAACTTGTCGTCGTCCGAGAACTGCAAGACCGCCGACTTCACGGGCATGTTGGTCGTCGCGGTGATCGTGACGGTCGTGCCTTCAAGAGTGTCGATGTTCGCGTTCGACTGAGTTTCTCGTTCCTTGAGTGTGTACTTCGGGAAGTCGTAAGCGACTTCCGTGATCGTCGCAGAAGGCGGCTGAATCACGGTGACGTGATAGCTCGGCGACTGCGCATCTCCGGCTTCGACCCAGAAGTCGAGATCTTGCAGCAGGCCCTCACCTTTCTCGCCATCGAGCACGCAGCGATAGCGCTTGAGTCCGTCTTCCATCAATCGCATCTCGACCGCGCGATCGACGACGCGCCGATCAGCCGTCGAATACTTCAGCACGACTTGCGGCGGAACGTCTCCGAGTAAGTCGGCTGTAACTTCCAGCACACTCCCGGCGGGCACTTCAGTGCCGGGCGGGTCGACCTTTTCAATTTGCGTGCGTGTAGCAACTTGCACATCCGACGTCGGCATGAGGGCTCGCCAAATCGAAGGACCGACCTTCTTCGGCGAGATGACGACATACGCCGCAAACAAGAAGACGACGGCAACGAGTGCGTACAGCACTTTGAGCAACGTCTGCCGATCGACCGCTTCCTCAACATCCGCATGCGAGAGTGAGACAGCCGCGCGTTTCTCAATCGACCTCAAGATGAGTGGCGAGACTTCGCGGCCTGCATGGCGCAAGTCGACCCAGTTGATGAGATTGCTTTGCATCTCGGGCGAGACGCCTTCAATCGCCCGCGCGGCATAGAGTTGATTGATCCGTTTCATACTCGGCAGCACAACTCTGACGCCGACCCACAAGCACGTTCCGACAACTAATCCCGCCAGCAAGCTGACCCGCCAGAAGTAGCCGAAGCCGCCAGGAATCAGCCAATGGTCGCAAACTGCGAAGACGAGCAGGTACGCGAGCACCGCAACACTGATCCCGCACACCGCCGTTGCGATGTCCGTGACTTTCATGCTTTGCCGCGTCTTCTGAAGTTGAAAGTCGATGTACTCGTCGAACTCGACGTACTGCGAGCTTTTGGTCGCTGTCGACATGACTGATTCCTGATGCGGTTTCGCGGTCGGTGCGCTTGAGAGTTGTGGTTCGCTTGAAGGTCTCAATGAAGTGTGGCAGACGGCAAGTTACCAGACTCTATTCTTCGACCGACCTCAACGCGATTCGAGCCTACGGCTTAGGCAAACTCTTCAGGAAACAACAGGGCGGAGCGGGAAGATGTCGACCGTGACGCCGGGACTGAACAGGACGTGCTCGGCAGAACCGGAAAGGTCGATGCCACTGGCGTGCGTGACCGTCTGATGGCATCGCACCAATTGCGCCGGTCGCAGCGGATAGGGCGAATGATGCACTTGCCCGCGATAGAGCCGCCCGGTTCGATCCGTCGAGTAGAGCAAGTACCGCTCGGCCAGAAAGAACTCGAACGAGTCGCGCTCCGCCGAGTGGCAACCGGATTCGAGAGCGCTCGTCGGTTGATCGAGTTCGATTTCAACATCGACCTGCGCCGCACCATCGTCACGCTGACTTTGATAATGAAAGCCGCTCGTCGTGCGTTCGATCTGCATCCGAGCATGAAAGTAGTTGAGGCACCACTTCGTTCGCGCGATCCAAACGGCGAGCTTGTTGGCGGCATCCAGCGAGAAAAACCAAACGCCGGGATTCGCGCCATCGAGATACACGTAGGTCCGCAGATTGGTCTCGCAGAAGTTCGAGATCCCCGGCACAGCCGGCGCCCAGCACGGTCGCACTCCACTCATGTAAAACGGCACGAGCCCGAGCCATGCAGCACCATCGTGCAAGTCCAATTGCAGGCCGCTCGGTAGCAACGGCTTCAAGACTTCGGGCGGCAGGCTCCAATGCAGGAACGTGAGGTTCGACCAAGATTGAAATCCAATCGGTCGCTCATCGGGACGCAGTGTGGGAGTGATGCGATCCATGAACTTCTCCAGGAGTGTTGCAAGAGCGCGACTCTCATGATGCAGGCCGCACGCGTCGGAAGTACTCGCACCATCCATTGCCAACAACGAGAAAGTAGAGATCGTCATTCACAAAGTGCAATTGCCGAATCTCACCCGATTCCAGTCGGATCACGACGCTCGAAGCGTCCGTCGCAACGACTTCGTAAGGTTCTTTATCGACGTACCCATCAATCTCGCTCGTCACATACTTCGAGCCCCACTTCAGGGTCATCTTGCCAAAAAGCCTCTTGAACCACTGGGTGCGTTCGCCGAAGGCATTGTCTTTCAAGAGCCGAAAAGTTTGTCCGCGATCTGACTTCCAAACGCCGCGCAATCGAGATGCCGGGATTGGCTGTGGCACTGAGTCAGCGGCCGAGGTCGCCATTGTCGATTCCATTGAACGAGGGCAGCGTCAATCAGAGACGGCGAAGCCTTATGACACAGACGATTCAGTTCGCCCCTGCCCGCGCTCGGCATGACGAAATTGCTCAAGCTCTTTTCGCAGCGGCTCCCAATTGGCGCGATCTTTTGCCTGCTCGACACGAATTTCGGCATCAACCGCTACGCGAAGCGCGTCGAGGTCTCCCGATAGAGCAATGTCTAGCAGCGGTCGCTGTGTTTTCATCGCGGCAACTTCACTTGCGAAGCGCGAACACAACTCAACAAGAAGCTCTGGCGTTCGAGTTTCGCGTAGCCAGAACTCGATGAACTCGCGTGTCGGACTGTCGCCGTTTTCCCGATAATGAATTGAGACCAAAAGTTCAGTGATGGGCCAATCCTTTGTGAGCTGCGTCTTTTTGGCAACGACCAAATCAGGAACGCTCAACAGATTGAACTCGTTACCTGCGTCGTCGATGAAAGTTGTTCGTCGCTGCCACAACGATTCGAAGTCCGAGACATCTCGAAGCCGCGTCATCACATCAACACGGAGTTCCTCAACGCCGGCTGCCCGACATCGAAAATGCACGGCATGACCTTGAGACAACAATTCGGGGTCAAAGCGAGGCACTGCAATCCGGCGAGCTTGCAGCTCGTCGTGCGCTCGCAACAGACGCTCAATATTCGAGTCACTCTCAAAGACGATGAAGTCGATGTCTTTGCTAACTTGCGCCGCGCCGTACAAGACGCAAGCCTGCCCGCCCATGAGCAGCGCTTGGATGCCAGTCTTCTGGAAAATAGAAAGGACTTGTCGGATCGGGGTCGGGATCAAGGCAGCCTCTCATGCTCAGGTATTGCGCAAACAATTCCTCGCGGCGGCGGAATCGCTCAAGCGGAGTGAGATCAACCCACTCTTTCCATTCATCTGGCAGTTGTTCGTAAGTCATGGCAGCGACTCGATCAGTGACGCTTGTCACCGCCATCGCGCACGATGCGACGGAACGCCGGTCAGTCTCGCATGCTAGCGCAGTGCTCTCAACGGCACTCACAACCGCATCTTAACCCAGGACCGAGAAGTAGCAGCGTACAGCGAACTCGATCGCCTCTTTCGTCATCACCGGTTCGCGGTCTTCGTAAATGCATAGGTTCTTGATCTGCATGAGCAGGTCGCGCGGATGGCAAGCACGCATGGCGCGGTTTTTGGCGACGTAATGTGTCTCAATCAGATAGTTCACCATCTCGACGTTGTAAGGAATGCCGAGCTTGCCACACATGATTTCGAAGATGTGATGAAATTGCCTCGCCGTCGGATCAGGCACTTCGATCTTGTACGGAATACGGCGTAGGAAGGCGTCGTCAACCAGGTCCTTGGGTTCCAAGTTGGTGGAGAAGATGACGAGTTGATCGAAGGGGACTTGCACCTTTTTGCCGCTCGGCAGGTTCAACAGGTCGTACCGCTTTTCGAGTGGGATGATCCACCGATTAAGCAACTCATCGACTGGCATGCGCTGCCGCCCGAAGTCATCAATCAACAAGACTCCGCCGTTACTCTTGAGTTGTAACGGGGCCTCGCAGATACCGCTGTTCTTGTCTTGAGTTACCTCCAATTCATCCATCGTAAGCTCGCCGCCCGCGACGACTGTTGGACGCCTGACACGGACCCAGCGTTGATCGACATCTACGGGATCCAGTCGCTTGATCTGCGGGTCGTCCTTGCCGACTTCTTCGTGAATCGACGGATCGAAGACACGAATGATCTGCCCGTCGATGCCCAGTGCTCGCGGAATCCAAATGGCTTCGCCGAATGAGCGAGCGACACGCTCGGCAACGCTTGTTTTGCCATTGCCCGGTTGGCCAAAGAGAAACATGCCGCGCCCTGAGTTCACTGCCGGGCCCAGCGTCTGCATGAGCGCGTCCTCAAGTTGCAGATCGTGAAAGGCCCGTTTGAGATCAGCAGCTTTGATCTTCTGTTCGGCGACACACTGTGCTTTGACCGCTTCGCAGTACTGCCCCAGCGTGACTGGTGTCGCTCCGAAGTAAGTGCATTTGCGAGCAAACTCCTTGGCGTAGGTCAGCCCTTTGTCGGTCATGACATAGGTGTAATCACCCGCAAAACCCTCGCCTTTCATGGCGACGAATTGGTCTTTGCGTAGGTCGCGCAAGATCTCTTCGACGATCGGAAAGAGCAGCTTGAGATGCGCAGCGATCTTGCGACCCGGATGAGCACCGCGAGCCGCGAGGAGCTTTAAGATCGAGCGACCAACTTCGTCTTCAGAACTGCCGACCTCTTTGAGTGTGCGGACCGCTTTAGGAAAGAACCCCATCGGCGAGGTCGGGGGAAGCATGGACTCAACCGCTCCCGGTGCGACGGTGCTTACCTCGATGGGTTTGACATCGGGGGCCCGTGGAACCGGTGGCCGAGCCGCCACATTTTTGGTCGAAGCCGTCGTCGTTCCAGTCGGTTGAGAACATGTCACGGACGATGACGTATTCGCTGGACGAAGAACGGGCGCTGTAGCTGCTGCCGTCGTCGATCTTGCGATGGCGGTCGGGGCGCTGGTGGGTACTGGAGTTTTGGTTGCTGACGCCGGCGTCGCTCCTGCAACGGCTGGTCGAACCATGCCTAGCTCCGACCACAAATCGTTCAGCAACCGATTGACGTCCGCGCCTTTTGGTTCCGGAGCTGGTGAGGTTCCAAACATAGAGCAGGATCACTTGGAGCGAGAGTGGTGGAAGCAACACAGCGCCTCGTCATTGGACCAAGGCAAACTGTCACAACCCGACTCTAGGTCATGGGTGAGCACGCATCGGAGCAAGCCGTGTGGTTGTCACAACAGGGGGGCCGGCTGTGAATCACCGTGCGAGATTGGCACGATGCCGGGAAATGGTCCACCACCCGACAAGCCGCATCACGTGACAAATCGGAAGGCCGAGCCGCGGCAACACAGCGACTCAAGCGACCCGGTCTTCGAATGGCACCAGCAAACTCACGGGCACATAGAACTTCGCGTACCGTCGCCCGTCCGAATACAGCGGGCTATTGGGATCTTCGACCAGCACCGTGGCTCTCTTAGTAATACGGTTCACAACACCAAAGTACTCGCGGCCTTCAATCCGGAAACGAACTCGATCACCAGGCCGAATGCCGAATTTTGCAATCGCTCGTTCGCTGGGTGTGATGAGTTGATGCGTCGCTTCGGTATGTGCGAAGAATTGAAATGCCAGCGATTGAAACCGCGTCTGCGAACAACTCGAATCGTCAAACACGACCATCTCGGTCAAGTGAATCAGTTCATGCTCGAAGATGCGTTGCAACGCTTCGACACGATTGCGGCATTCGATACCCGTCACCGTAATTGGGCGATTCACATCACTGAATGTTGTGAAGAGCAACGTGGACGAAACTGCGATTTCATACGAACCGCGACCGCCGGGTGAATTGCGGGGACGAAACCGAGTCGTCGTTCCTCCCACACGCGTCATGCGTTTCGAAATGCGAAAGGTCAGTGGAGTGCCGTTCGCTCGCGTGTCAGTTCCCAAATGGCCGTTGAAAAACAGTTCGTCGTAGCGCTGAAAGAGAAACTCCAAGTCGTGACTGTGAATGGAGCGAAAGTTGGGCTCAGTGACCCATCGCGAGCGTTGCAGCAACTCGTCAGAGATTGCCTGAGTACGCGTGCGGATGTCCTGGAGGGCTCGTTGCGTGCGGCGGATGTGAGTCAACAATTCCATGACGGCGTCCGTGCAGACTGGAAAAACTCGCCGCTGGTCGCGAGCAACATGCAAACAGGCCGGGCGGCGAGATAGAAGAGTGTTGAATTCCGCAGATCGCAGCAATCGCAAGTGACTGCGTGCGTCACGACCTGCTTGCCTACTTCGGCATCAAGCCACGCGTCAGTTCGTCTTCCCATTCATCGAGCAGCGGCCAGTCGACGGCGCAGGTACCGAAGTCGGCCATATGCTGGTAGCGGTCCAGTCGCGAGATCGCTTCGTCGAGCAATTTGTTGTTCTTGCGGAAGGCTGGGCCATGACTGGGAAGCAACCATTCGATGTCACTCGCGCGGATACGTTTGAGCGATTCGATGAAATCCGGAATGTCGGATCCATGATGCGCGTCGATGTTGCCGACGCAACCGTCTCGATAGATGTTGTCCGCGCTGAAGAGCAGCTTGTCACTGCGGAACGACAACTGCCCGTGTGTGTGTCCCGGTGTGTGCCAGACCTCGAATTTCTTCGAGCCGAGCATCAGCACGTCACCTTCGTTGATCGCTCGGTCGAACTGCACGGGGGGCATGTCGATCGAAATGCCCTGCGCGGAAATCTCGGCAAAGGTCACGATCCGATCGCCAGTGCGCAGCAACTCGATCGCCTCTGGATGTCCAACGGCCTCAGCTTGAGGCAGCAGCGTCCGAGCTCGTTGAAAACCCTGGCTGTGATCGACGTCCGCGTGTGTCGCCACGAGGTACTTGCAGTTCGATAGTGAAAAATCGAGCTTGCGAATGAGGTCAACGATCTCCTCGACCGTGTCTTCAAAACCAATGTCGATCAGCATCCAATCAGGACCGTCGAAGACGAGATAAACGCAGCAGCCCAATCGCTTGCGTGCTTGAAAGTTGAGTTCGATGACCCCGGGAAAGATCTCTGCGCGAGCGAGCATGACGGGACTTTGAATAGAAAGAGGAGAACTGGCTTTCGTGGTGCGAAAGCAGACTTTTAGAAGTGAATCAGAAGGGCGACAGTTACGACGGAAGCAGGCCTTCGCTGAGGGCCTGTGATCTGTTCGTGGACACGCTTTAACGGGCCTTTTTCAAAGGAAACGGGCACGCTGACAATGTGTCCCGCGACGCTTCAGCACAGCCTTAGAGCGAAAGCCGACGCTCATTTCATGGTCCTCAAGAAGTAGGGCTTGTCGATCAGCTTAACATCACGGCGCGAGAGTTTGTTGCCCCAAGTCGCGTAGAGGTCATCAAACATCGTGTCTCCCGAGACAACAATGGAGCTGGGCTGATTCCGCGTCCGTCGACCAACAGGAGTTCTCGGAGAAGAATAGCTGACCGGTTCCGCACATCGAAGCCGTGTGGTCGGCCAATAGCCTCGACTGAGGATGAATAGTCCATGTGCCAGATCGAATGAGTGGCCCATAAGTCCGCCGACGCGGGCCAGATTCGAACGTGCTGCGTCTGGCCTTCGTCAGGTGCTGAGGTTGACCGTCGGATTGGCCTCGGCGTCCGTTGCAATCGATACGACCCGGGTGAATCAACTTCACGGAGCGTGCTGTCTCGCCGAGCAACTCGCCGCGACCGCACGTTCGAGCCAGCCGTGCTATGGTTTCCTGTCTCACCTAAATTGCCGAGTCGTTGCCTTCTGGGGATAGTCGCGCCGCGCGGTCGCCTTTCGAGTAACGACCTCTTCTTCCTTCAGACCTACCGGATTCATCATGGCCGAACGCCTGCGCGGAATTTACACGCCCAATCTTGTGCCGCTCGATGCGAATGGGGACATCAACGAAGCCGAACTGCGACGCTACATCGACTGGCTGATTGAGCGCGGCGTGCATGGCCTTTATCCGAACGGCTCGACGGGCGAGTTCACTCGGTTCACCGTCGAAGAACGCCGCCGCATCATCGAGATCGTCTGCGATCAGAATCGCGGTCGAGTGCCCGTGCTCGCCGGTGCTGCTGAGGCCAATGTCAAAGAGACGATCAAAGCCTGCGAGTACTACTACGAGCTCGGTGCGACGGCCGTAGCGATTGTTGCACCCTTCTACTACAAGCTGAGCCCGAAGTCGGTTTATGCCTACTTCAAGGAGATCGGCGACAACACTCCCATCGACGTCACGCTCTACAACATCCCGCTCTTCGCGAGCCCGATCGACGTGCCGACCGTGCAACGTCTCGCGGATGAATGCCCGAAGGTCGTCGCGATCAAAGACTCGTCGGGCGACATCCCGCACATGATTCGCATGATTCAAGCCGTGCGTCCGAATCGTCCCGAGTTCTCGTTCCTCACCGGATGGGACGCGGCACTCATGCCGATGCTGCTCGTCGGCTGCGATGGCGGAACGAACGCGAGTTCGGGAGTTGTCCCCGAAGTCACTCGGCGGCTGTACGACCTCACGATGGCGCTGAAGATCGACGAAGCCCGCGCGGTTCAATACGACCTCGTAACGATCTTCGACTCGATGCTCTTCACCGCCGAGTTCCCGAACGGCTTCCGCGCGGCAGTCGATCTGCGCGGCTTCAACATGGGCAAAGGCCGGCAGCCTCAGTCGGATGAGCAGAAGGCAGACCTTGAAAAGCTGAGCCGCTCGATACAGTGCCTGCTGTCGACGCACGGCTTCACCGATCAACCGATCGGCGGTTGTCCGGTCAAAGCCGCGTCGGGTTCAGTCCATGAGAATGAGGTCGCGACAATCGTCTCGACGGTGCTTGCCGAGCTGAAGCAACGCGGGATTGTTTGAGCCATTGTCGCCTTTCGCTCTAAGGCTGTGATCAAATGCGTGGAGCACGTTTCCAACGTGCTCGTTTTGCTGGAAAATAGGCACGTTAAAAACGTGTCTCACGAAAGATCACAACCTCTCTGCGAAAGGACGCTGCCTGGATGACGGCCTCGTACTGAAAAAGGAAGTTTCATGCCTGAGGCAACCGCATCGTCCGCGCTCGTGCTCTTCTCCGGCGGACAAGACTCAACGACGTGCCTCTATTGGGCGAAGCAGCGCTTCGAGCGCGTTGAGACGATCGGCTTCGACTACGGCCAAAAGCATCGTGTCGAGCTCGAGCAAGCTCAGCGCATCGCCGATCTCGCGCAGGTGCGGTTCACGGTCTTCGATATTCGCGGGACGTTGTCGGGTTCGGCGCTGACTGAGCATGACAAAGATGTTGCTGCTCCTCACGACAAGAACGCCGCGCTACCGGCGTCGTTTGTGCCGGCTCGCAATGCACTTTTTCTGACACTCGCCGCCGGGCACGCTTTCAATCTCGGCATCCGAGATCTCGTCGGCGGGATGTGTCAGACGGATTACTCGGGCTACCCGGACTGCCGCCGAGTGTTCGTCGACGCGATGCAAACCGCGCTGTCGCTCGCCACTGCCGTCGACCTGCGGATTCACACTCCGCTGATGTATCTGACGAAGGCCGAAACATGGCGACTGGCGAAAGAACTCGGAGCGTTCGCGACCGTCCGCGATCTCACGCACACCGACTACAACGGCGACCACTCGACCTACAACGAATGGGGCTACGGCAAGCTCGACAACCCGGCTTCGGAGTTACGAGCGAAGGGCTACTTCGAAGCGAAAGCTAACGGCTGGCTCTAACGAGGAGCGAGTCTTGCTGAGCAACTGCAAGCTGTTGCTCGTGATTGATGATCGTGCCCATGGAATTCGTTCTGCGCTCCTGCGGTAACACGAAACGAGATTGATATGGACTCGATTTTTGAGGCAGCCGTAAGATCACTGAAGGTTTCGTGAGTCGCCTTTGGCCTCTCGATGCTTACTGCGATTCGCAACTTGATAGAGGCGTCTTTCGAACCGATGTGAGGATGGGAGTCCTCATGGTGTTTCTTCAGCTGGACCGACTTTGCTCTCCAGTTGACGACTGACTCAGGCCGGGAAAATGGTCCTCGACCTCCGCCAGCCTCAATGATCGGGCAGCCGGATCAGCGACTTTTCGCCGCTCGCTTCGAACGAGTCTTCGGGCGGCTCAGCACTTCACTAAGGGAAGGGAGAGGTGCGATGCAAAACGGTCGCGCATTGCTCGAAACGATCGGTCGTCGGCAGAACCTCGATTCGTACCGACAGGAAACTTGGCAAGGCTCCTTCGACGAGTACCTCGACATCGTCAGGAAGCAGCCGCAAGTCACTAGGTCCGCTCATCAACGCCTCTATGACATGGTGATGAGCTACGGCACCTACACCATTGAAGAAGGCAAAGAGCAGCTCACTCGCTACCGCTTCTTCGATGATCCCGATCATGGCGGTGAGGACGCCATCTTCGGCCTCACGAAACCGCTGATGGCCATCGTCAACGTCTTCAAGAGTGCCGCGATGAAGTACGGCGCCGAGAAGCGGGTGCTTTTATTACATGGCCCCGTCGGTAGCTCGAAGAGCACGATCGCTCGCGTCATTAAGCATGGCTTGCAGCGCTATAGCCGCACTGAGGCCGGGGCGATGTACACGTTCGGTTGGAAGGAAGACGACGGCTCGATCATGTGGGATCCGATGCACTCGGAACCGCTGCAACTCGTGCCGATCGAGCATCGCACCGAGTTGTGCTCGTGGCTCAATGAGGACCGTTCGCCCGATGACCATCAAGTCGAGATCAACGGCGACATCTGCCCGCTCAGCCGGTTCATGTTCAAGCAGCGGCTCGACAAGTACGGCGGCGATTGGACGAAGGTCTTGGGCGACATCGTTGTGAAGCGACTGATCCTCTCCGAGCAGGACCGCATTGGCATCGGCACGTTTCAGCCGAAGGACGAGAAGAATCAGGACTCGACCGAACTCACCGGTGACATCAATTACCGGAAGATCGCGGTCTATGGCTCGGACTCGGATCCGCGTGCCTTCAACTTCGACGGTGAGTTCAACGTCGCCAATCGCGGCGTCATCGAGTTCATCGAAGTGCTGAAGCTCGATGTCGCGTTCCTCTACGACCTCTTGGGTGCGTCTCAAGAGCACAAGATCAAACCGAAGAAGTTCGCTCAGACGGACATCGACACCGTGATCATCGGGCACACGAACGAGCCCGAGTACCGCAAGCTCCAGTCCAACGAGTTCATGGAAGCTCTGCGCGATCGCACGATCAAGATCGACATCCCGTATGTGACGAAGCTCAACAACGAAGTCCGCATCTACGAGAAGGACTACAACGACAAACGCGTTCGCGGGAAGCACGTTGCTCCGCACACGCTCGAAGTCGCCGCGATGTGGGCGGTGCTGACGCGACTCGAAGAGCCCAATCATCACGGCCTGACGCTGCTGCAAAAGATGAAGCTCTACAACGGCAAGACGCTGCCGGGCTTCACTGCCGAGAACGTGACGCAGCTCCGCAAAGAAGCGAAGCAAGAAGGATTACATGGGATCTCGCCCCGCTATGTGCAGGACAAGATTTCGAACGCGCTGGTCGTCAACACAACGGCTACGAGCCTCAATCCCTTCATGGTGCTTAAGGAGTTGGAGTCCGGACTCAAGCATCACTCGCTGGTCGGTGATGACCAGTTGCGAGACCGGTATCGCGAGCTGATCGCGGTCGTGAAGGACGAATACACCGACGTCGTGAAGAACGAAGTCCAACGCGCGATCGCAGCGGACGAAGACGCGATGACTCGGCTGTGTGCGAACTACATCGACAACGTGAAGGCTTACACCTGCCGCGAGAAGGTCCGCAACAAGTTCACCGGCGAGCAAGAAGAGCCGGACGAGCGGATGATGCGGTCGATCGAAGAGCGGATCGACATTCCCGAATCGCGCAAGGACGACTTCCGTCGCGAGATCATGAACTACATCGGCGCGTTGTCGCTCGACGGGAAAAAGTTCGACTACCGCACGAACGAGCGACTGCAAAAGGCGCTCGAAATGAAGCTCTTCGAAGACCAGAAAGACACGATCAAGCTGACGAGCCTCGTATCAAACGTCGTCGACGCCGACACGCAGGCAAAGATCGACATCGTGAAGAGCCGCCTGATCCGCGACTTTGGCTACAACGACGAATCCGCCACCGACGTGTTGCAATATGTCGCAAGTATCTTCGCAAGAGGCGACGCAAAGGTTGCGAAGTAATTGGCGTTGCAAATTCAGGGGACGAATGGGACCGCTGCGACGGCTATGTCAGCAGCCAGTTTCATTCGTCCCATTCGCCTCATACGTCCTATTGGTGCTTAAAGCCTCATTCGTGAGTTCATCCTATGGCTCGCAATATCGAACGTGATCTCACTCGCTTCAAAGGCATTGTCCGGGGCAAGGTGCGGCAGAATTTGCGCAAATACATCAATCACAGTGAGATGATGGGGCGCAAGGGTAAAAACGTTGTCAGCATTCCCGTGCCGAATATTGATATTCCTCATTTCAGACACGGACCGAAGGGGTCCGGTGGAGTCGGGCAAGGGGAAGGCGAAGAAGGGCAATCCGTCGGCAAGGGCGGGCAGGATCAGGGTGACGGTACCGGGCAGGCCGGGAGCGATCCGGGGAATGGACACTACCGAGAAGTCGAAGTCACATTGGAAGAATTGGCCGAGATGCTTGGGCAAGAATTGCAGTTGCCGCGCATAGAGCCGAAGGGCAAAGACTCGATTCAGAGTGTCAAAGATAAATACACAACCATCGCGCAGCGCGGGCCGGAGTCGTTGCGACACTTCAAGCGGACTTACAAGAACGCTCTGAAGCGGTCGATCGCGATGAATAATTACGATCACGTCGAGCCCGTTGTCGTCCCGACACGCGACGATTTTGAATACCGCTCATGGACCTCGGTGCAAATGCCCGAGTCGAACGCAGCCATCATTTATATTATGGATGTGTCGGGCTCGATGATGGACGAGCAAAAAGAAATTGTCCGCACCGAAGCCTTCTGGATCGATACTTGGCTGAAGAGCCAATACGACGGCGTCGACTGCCGTTACATCATTCACGACGCTGTCGCCAAAGAGGTCGACGAAGAGACCTTTTATCACACGCGCGAAAGCGGCGGCACGCGGATCTCGTCGGCGTATAAAGTCTGCAAAGAGGTCATCGAAAAGAATTACCCGGTCTCTGATTGGAACATCTACGTCTTCCAATTTTCCGACGGTGATAATTGGGGCGAAGACAACAAAGACTGCCTCGACCTACTCACCGCCGACATCCTGCCGAAATGCAATCTCTACGCCTACGGCCAAGTCGAAAGCCCCTACGGCTCCGGCGACTTCATGAGAGAGCTAAAACGCCTCGGTGATAAGCACGAGAACCTCGTGCTCTCGGAAATTCCGAGTAAGGACGCGATCTACGATTCGATCAGGAAGTTCTTGGGAAAGGGAAAGTGACCTTCACCTTTGAGTGCGGCGATTCATCGCCGCTTTGAGCGGTACTCCGCTCCTTTTCATCGAAATGAAGCCTGCTGTTGCAATAGGTGCGTTAGAAAAACAAAGGCGGCAGAGCCGCAAAGCGGTGATGAATCACCGCACTCCAAAGAAAGAAAGATCATGTCTCTCAGCCTGCACCGACAATTGCCGCAAGACCTTGCTGACATCCAGAAGATTATGGAAGGCCATGCTCGCGAGTATGGCCTCGACTTCTTTGAGACGAATTTCGAAGTCGTTGACGTCGAAGAACTCAGTATGTTCGCGGCTTATACCGGGTTCCCGGTGAGGTATCCTCATTGGCGGTTTGGGGCTCAGTATGATGAGCTCATCAAAGGGCATTCGTATGGCCTGCAGAAGATTTACGAGATGGTGATTAATACCAATCCGTGTCATGCCTATTTGCTCGATACCAATGGCATCGGCGATCAGAAGCTCGTGATCGCTCATGTTTATGGGCACTGCGACTTCTTTAAGAACAACGCTTGGTTCGCTCATACCAATCGCAAGATGCTCGATCAGATGGCGAATCATGCGGCGCGGGTGAATCGTTATATCGACCGCTATGGGCATGAGACCGTCGAGGAATTCATTGACGCCTGCCTGTCGCTCGAAGACCTCGTTGATCCGTACTCGCCGCATATCCGGCGTCGAGACGATGCCGCTCAGCAGCCGAAGGGCAAGCTGCAAGAGTCTGAAGACGAGACCGACGAAGAAGAGGTCAGCGTCGGTCGGTTCTCGTCGCAGCACACCGAGTACATGGACCGCTTCATCAATCCGCCGGACGTGCTCGCGAAGCAGGCCGATGAGCGGAAGAAGAAGGCTCAAGCACTCGAAGCCAGCCGCGCGTTTCCTGCTCAGCCGGAGCGCGATGTGTTGCTGTTCTTACTCGAACACGCGCCGCTCAAACCCTGGCAACACGACGTGCTGTCGATCATCCGTGACGAGGCGTACTACTTCGCTCCTCAAGCTCAGACGAAGATCATGAACGAGGGCTGGGCGAGCTACTGGCACTCGACGATCATGACGCGCTACGGCCTGACCGACGCCGAGGTCATCGACTACGCCGACCATCACAGCGGCACGATGGCGATGAGTCCCAATCGCTTGAACCCCTACAAGATCGGCATCGAGCTGTACCGCGACGTTGAAGAGCGTTGGAACAAAGGCCAATTCGGTCCCGAGTGGGAACGCTGCGACGACTACCGCGAGAAAGAGAACTGGGACAAGAAGCTGATGCAGGGCCGCGCGAAGATCTTCGAAGTGCGTCGCATTCACAACGACGTGACCTTCATCGACACGTTCTTGACCCCCGAGTTCTGCCAGAAGCACAAGCTGTTCTCGTTCGCCTACAACGAGTCCACCGACAACTACGAAATCGCCTCGCGCGAGTTCCTGAAGATCAAAGCCCAAATGCTCGATAGTCTGACGAATCACGGTCGTCCGATTATCCGCGTCTCCAACGGCAATCACGCGAACCGAGGGGAGTTATTGTTACAGCACCAATTTCAAGGCATGCCGCTGAAGCTGGACTACGCCAAGGACACCTTGACGAATCTCTGTAAATTGTGGGGGCGGCCGGTCCACATTGAAACCGTCATTGAGGATAAGCCGACATTGCTGTCTTACGATGGCCACACGCATGGGATGAAGGTCAAAGTTGCAGCCTAGTTTCCCCCACTCCGTAGTGCGCTGCGTCGATTCACATCCGATGTCAGGTGGCATTGAGGGGCTTTAGCGTGCGAGCACCGCAATCATACCTCGGCAGAAGTCAGGCAGATCGTCGGGTTTACGACTGGAAACGAAGTGGCGGTCGACCACGACTGACGCGTCTTCCCAAATCGCTCCGGCGTTCTCAAGGTCATCTTTAATACCAGGTGAACCGGTCACTCGCACCCCACGATAAACCTTGGCCGAGATCGGCATCCAACCGCCGTGGCAGATTGCAGCGACGAGTTTGCCTGTCGTTGCAAACTCGGCGATCAACGCGAGTACGTGCGGGTCACGTCGTAATTTGTCCGGCATAAAGCCGCCGGGACACAGCACGCCATCGAAGTCTGTCGAACGCATATCAGCAATCGCCGAATCCGAGACGCAGGGGTAACCATTCTTGCCGACATACTTCTTGCCGGCTTCTGGACCCGCGACAACGACCTCTGCTCCAGCTTCGATCAATCGTAGCTTGGGATACCACAATTCGAGGTCTTCGTAGATGTCACCGACAAAGGTCAGGATGCGTTTGCCAGAGAGAGGGAGTTCGTCAGACATCATCTTCCTAAAGTAGGACGCGGAACCGTGGGCCTTAGCGAGACGGCACGGTCATGCCGCAACAAAGAATAACGTCAAGGGCTTGAGCAAATGGGTTTCGCGCCACCGACGCGCGGCCGCCACCATCAGCGGCGAACTGCCCAACCAGGTCCAATCCAGCTTAGAGATCAGCTTGAGTCGGGTTGCCGTCGATCCAACGCCAGCAACCGCAGGGATTCTTGTCCTGTAAGGTCGGAGGCAAACGATGAGCGCGGATGTTGTCGTAGGACAGCAACATGCCAAATCGATGAATGGAGGCGGGAATTCCAACAGCAGTGAAGCCTGGATGCCCCGTCGCAGGGAATGGGCCGCCATGATTCATGGCTGGTGAGACTGCGACACCGGTTGGCATCTTGTCATTGAGCAATCGTCCGACATGCGCGCGCAGCGTTGGAGCGATGCTGTCGTAGAGAGCGTCGTCACTGCCGTTCGTGTCCGAATAAATGCTGCCTGTCAGATTACCTTCGACGTGTTCAAGAATTGCGACGAGTTCAGCAGCATCAGCAGCGATCACCAACAGAGAGCCGTTGCCAAACGCTTCGGTTTGCAGCGCTGCCGGGTTCTTAAGGAAGTTTTTCCCCGTGACCTTCAGCAAAGTGTTCCCGCAACTAAAACCCTTGCCGCCTCCGAGTGTGCCACCGGTCAAGAGTTCAGCGCCCGCTGCGCGAATAGCAGCGATACCTGACATGAAAGTCTTCTGCACACCTTCGCTCAGGAACGTACCGACCGGAGCTTGTCCAAACTTCTGAGTCAGCGTTGCAACAAACGTCTCGGTTTGTGGGCTGGTCATAAGTAATACCAATCCTGGATTTGTGCAGAATTGTCCAGTTCCCATCAAACAGCTGGTTGTGAAGTCGGCGGCGATTGCGTCCGCTCTTTCGTTAAGAGCACCCGGCAAGATCACAACCGGATTGATGCTCGACAGTTCGAGATAGATCGGCTTGCCCGCTTTGTCGGCAGCCTCTTTCAGCACCAGTCCCGTATGTCGGGCCCCGGTGTAGCCTGAAGCGCCGATCAAGCGATGGCTGACCAGTCGGCACCCGTCGGCATGACTCGTGCGATAGATCACTTGCACGAAGCCGTTAGGCATTCCGGTTTCGTTGGCCGCTTGCTGCGCCACTTCGGCAAAGAGACGCGTGGTATTGGGGTGTGAGGAATGGCCTTTCGCAATGACCGGATTGCCCGCCGCGACGGCGGCCGCGAAGTCACCGCCAGCGATGCCATTGAAGGCGAATGGAAAGTTATTGGGGCCAAACACCACGACGGGGCCAATCGGACCGAACATCGAGCGGATGCCGTTCTTGGTGTCGATCGTTGGCACAGCCCAGGATCCTTCGCGGGCGGCGGCAGCGGCTTGTCGAAGCTGATTCGTCGTGCGCGGCAATTCGGCCACTTTCAGACGAGGCTCAACGGGCAGCCCCGTCTCGGCATTGGCGATGGCGATAAGATCCGCAGCCCGGCCTTCAATCAGTTCGGCATAGCGCTCGAGGAATGCCGCGAACCGTTCGCCTGGCCATGAACGAACGATCGTCGCAGCAGCGGCAGCGGCATCGATCGCTGCTTCGATTTCAGCCCATGACGAGATCGGATACTCGCCTTCAATCGGCTGGCATGTGGCGGGATTGACGGCGTGAAACGTGCCAGAGCTATTCGAGGGGATCCAGTGACCATTGATAAGAACGGGATGAGCCATAGTGACGAGGACTTCTGAGTGATTGAGAGATGTCGACGATGAATCGCAATTGTGGCGGCACATCCGACCACAAGTTGAGCTTGGGCTTACTTCGGTGCTTTCGCTCCAGCATAAGGTTTGGTTCCAAACGCGGGGTTTGGAACATTGGCCAGCGGCGAGTTCTTAGCGATGCCAAGAAAGTCGGGGGACTTAGGATCGGCACTGATCAAGGCGATCGGCTTACCTTTATTATTAGGTTCGATGACGAGTTCTCGCTCACCACCATCCGCATTTGCCGCAGCACTGCGATCGGAAAAATTACTCTCGATGCCAGTCCCGCCTTTCTTGATCAAGTAGCTATCGAAGACGCCTTGATCGAATCCTTTCTCGACGCGCAGATCAGGACCGGCACCCTTCACGAACACGTTGCGATGAAAGACCCAATCGCCAGACCGGCCTTTCGGCATTTCGGCAAAGTGAATGGCGTCTTGTTGCGTCGCATGAAACGTGTTGTTGGCGATTAAAAACATGATGGCCTCTTTGGTCTTCACGAGACGAATACCTACCTCGTTTCGATCAAAGATGTTTTCGCGTAGCTCGACATTGCGCGCGGCACCACTGATTTCAATGCCACTCTTCATGGGCCCCAACAAGCGACAGCGTTCGACGATTAAGAATTTCGTCGACTCTGCCAGTCCTTGTTCCAAAACGATGCCCACACTCGCATCGTTGCCGGGACGGAACTCGCACTCCTCGATCTGCACCTGAGACGACGACTTGCCTGACAGTCCCGAACCGAAGAAGCCGGCCTTCGTAAACCCGGAAATGCTCAACTTTGAGAATGTCGCCAGTGTGCAATAGCCAACGATCTCAATCGCTTTGTCTTTGCCGCCCGCGTCGATTTCAAAGTTCTCGACACGCAGGCCTTCGCAGTTGAGAACGCGCAAGGCAAAGCCGTCAGACTCACGTTGCTTGAGCTTGGCTTTGGAGCCCTTGGCAACGATGTGGATACCTGTCGGATATTCGCCGTCCGAGTTGTCGACGATGATCGGCTCATAGGTCTGGCCACCTGTGACGTTGATCGTGATGTTGGGCTTACTGCTCACGCGAGCTTGATACTTGCCACGGTTTTTGCGGACGTAGGACAGCGCTTCCCAAATCTCATGGAAATGACCATCAGGACCAACATCGATCGTCTTGCCATTGATCGGCTTCAGTGGCTCAGGTGCAGGCTTTGGTTTTTCTTTTTCGCGTTCAGGGGCACCCGCAACCGCAGGATCTTTTTTCTTCGGTGGTTGATTCTCGCTGGCCTTAGTCGTGCCACCGTCGGTGGCCTTCGGAATGTGTGTCAGTGGCTTGTCGGTTTTTTGGGGGTCTACACCGCCCGACAAGGCGAAGAACGCCCCGACACCAATCACGATCGCCGCCAAGCCGCCAACCGCACCGACGAGCACCTTCATCGGAATCGGTTTTTTCTCTCCGATGGTTTGAGGCGTGGGAGTTCCTGTTACCGGTACTGGTTGTGCGTAGGCTGGCGGATAACCGGGGGTCGGCTGACCGAGATACTGCGGTTGTTGTGGATAAGGCTGACCTGGCATCGGCTGAGCAACGGGGTAAGCCGCTACTGGTGCGGCGGCCAGCGGAGTGGCAGTTTGAGGTTGATTCCAACTGGTCGCGTCTACCGATCCAGATGGTCCGAAGGACGGATACTCGTCACCGCCTGCGTCATCTTCGCCGTCGCCCCACGGGAATGAAGCGGCTTGATCAAAACTCGGCTGAGGTGGAGCGACAGCAGCCTGAGGTGCTGTTGTCGGTGCTGCATACGCTTGCGCGACAACCGGAGTTGCTGGCAGCGCCTGAGGAAGTGTCGCTTTTATTGGTGCCGGTGGCGCCACGGCAACAGGCGTGGCGGCTATGGGCACCGCATGCGCAGGAGCCGTCGGCACGGTTGCTGTCACTGGATAGGCCGGCTGTGCTTGCGGCACTGCGGAGTGCATGGGCGCCGCGACTGGCATCGCGATCGGTTGCGCAGGTGCGGCTGGGGGTACAGCTATCGGCACAGCCATGACTGGTACCGTTGGAGCGACAGATATTGGAGACGCTGAGGTGAATGGCGCTGGCATCGGAGCTGAGCCAGTTGCGGATGACGCTGTTGCAAAACTGAGTGTTTCCGCGAGTCCTCCAGACGGTTGCTCGCCAGCGCTGGGTGAGAAGTGGTCAAACACATTTGACGAGCCCTCGCTCACGCGCGATTCCGTGGCTGGTTCGTCGTGCGCATCGTCCTGCTCCCACGGCATGCGTGGTGTCGAGGCCGTTGGCGGAGGTAGAGTGATCGCCACGGCTGCTACTGGAGTTGACCACTGCGGGACCGATGCTTGTGCCGGGCTGGGTTGCTGAGCGTAAACCGGCGGTGCGATCGGCGCTGCCACCACCGGAGTTGCGGTGGGGACCGGCGAGAGAGAAGTAACCGGAGCGACTGCGGACGCTACGGGCGGCACAGAAACAGACGCCGTCGCCACTGGAACTGCAACGGCCACCGACTGGGGAGCTTGCTGCAGTTGCTGGAAGAATTGACTCATCCCGGACTGATCAAGTTCCGTCGGCGGATCTGACACGTTGGACAAGGCCATCGACGCAATCGCGGGAGCGACGGCAGGCGCATGGGAGGCCGGAGCAGCAGCGGACGCAGCCGCATTCGCCGCTTCAGCAGCTCGACGCAGGTTGTTATTGCTGCCAGAACTGGTCCCAGCCTGGCTCGCCTGAGGATGGGCAGCTCGCCACTCGGGCCGCGCATAAAGTTCGAGCCAATTCGCCAAAGCCTGCGCGACATCAGCCATCGTCTGAAAACGATCGTCGGCCTTTTTGGCCATCATCCGCGTAAGGATACTTGTGAAAGATGCCGGCACGTCCGGCCGCTCATTCGTAACCGGCGGCGGGTCTTTGGTTTGATGCCACATCAGCCGTTGTGCCAGAGTGCCCTCAACAAACGGTGGGTGCCCCGTGAGGCAGTAATAGATAGTGCAGCCGAGGCTATAGATGTCGGCTCGTGCGTCGACGAGGTGGCTATCCAGCGCTTGCTCGGGCGAGAGGTAATCCGCAGTACCAAGCACCTTCTCGTCATGAGTGACAGTGAGTGGGTTCTCTTCGTCGGTGGTCGCGAAACGCGCCAACCCGAGATCGAGCAACTTGACCACGCCATTCGTATTGACCAGCAAGTTGCCTGGTTTCACGTCACGATGCACAAGCCCCGCCTTGTGAGCATGTTCCAGACCGTGCGCCGCCTGTCGAATATACTCGGCGGTGTCCTCCACCGAGAGCTGTCCGTCTTCCTTCACAACTTCCTGAATGCTGCGACCGTTGACGTACTCCATCACTAAGAAGTGGATCTCGGTGTCTTTGTCAATTTCATGGTCGATGTCATACGCGCGGACGATGTTGGGGTGGTCGAGTGACGCGACAGCTTGTGCTTCGCGGTGAAACCGTGCGAGATACGACGAGTCCTTCACACGCTTGATTGGCAGCACTTTGATGGCGCAACGACGTCGCATCAAAACGTGCTCTGCGAGATACACCGAACTCATGCCGCCTTTACCCAGCAAGCTCAACAATCGGTACTTGCCGAGCGTGAACCCTTTGTGTTTGCCTTGCTGGAGCTTGTCCGCCTGCCACTGTGTGATGACTTCACGCTGAATCAAAAATCCACAGATGGCATCCGAGTCCTGCACATTGACGCCAACTTGTTGCATCTCATCGGTCAGACGCTTGAGCTGCTCCTTGTCGATGAGGCCACTTTGTCGGAGGACAGACAGAAATGATTCCGCAGTGAGTTTGGGCATGAGACGACTTCGGCAAGGAGAACAATCAAACAATGCGGGCAGACTGAATGAGGACCGACAATGCCATCGAGCAGCCTGTTGAGTAACACGTTGAGCACGATTGGATCGTGCTCAAACCGGTAACTTCGGGCACGTTGAAAACGTACCTTCGAAATTCAACAGTCTGCTAGGAACGTTGGCATTTGCTCTGCGCAATGCGCGTCTTGGTCGGCATCCCACGGCAGTGCCGCTACCCATGTGTGAATCGCACAGGGCGGCACTTGTTGGAGCGGTCCTCGTGAGTTCTTAGCCCATTCCCTGGCGAAGCCGCGATTGGCAGGCGGGACGTTATCGCGTGCTGGCGGGGGTCTGCCACCTTCGCTAGTGACCATCTGCACGCACGAAATTATGAATTGTTTCGGATGCAACAAACGTCCCTCTCGACGGATCAACAGCACCTTGTTCCGCCCGTTTCGCTCTCCATTTTTAGACATTGACGTGCCTGACACCCCGTTTGTCAGCGTTACAGTGCCACGCCATCCGGGTTGGTAGAACTCAAGGCTTGGAAGTATGTAGACCGCTCAATTCACATCTCCATTGGAAGGCCAACATGCAACGCTCGCTCTCCACGTTGATTGGGATACTCACATTGAGTGTTCAAGGTTCTGCGCTGCTCCTGCAAGTGGCCTCGGCTGAAGAGATGCAACTCCAGTGGCAAGCCAAGGGCATCAGCGGCAAGGCCGGCTACTATCAGCCTGCACGACTAGAACTCAGCGACAAGCAACCAGAGTCCGCGAAGAAGTTGCCGGAAGGCGTCGAGAAACTGAAATTCGGCACGCTCAACTTCGGCGCGGCAGAAGCTCCGCTGAAGTGCGTTGTGGCACTCTCCGAACCCAAACGCGGCGAGGGCAAGTTGTGGATCGACGCCAATGCCAATGGCGATCTGACCGACGACCCGGCGGTCGAATGGAAGCCTCGGACCAACAAGCGCGGCATGCAGGAACTCATTCAGTTCAATGGTGGCGCCACCATCGAGATCCCCTATGGCGATGACAAGCGGACGCTGAACCTAAGCCTATACCGGTTCGACCCCGAAGATCCGAGCCGCACGGCCTTCAAGAACGTCGTGTTTTATTACCGCGACTCGGGCTATTCAGGGAAAGTGCAGGTTGGTGACAAAGAATACTCCGCGCTGCTGATTGATGATTCCTCACGCGGCGACTTTCGAGGTCTGGATGATCCGAAGGACTCTAAGGTTAGCCTGCTCTTGGATGTGAATGGCAGCGGCAACTTCGAACTGCGCAACGAACGGTTCGATGTCCGGCAGCCGTTCAATCTGGGTGGAACCACTTATGAGATCACCGGTCTGACTCCCGTCGGTGGCAAGTTCGAGATCATCAAGTCGTCAAAGACAGTGGTGGAAAAGCCCATTGCTGCGGTGATCGCCAAAGGCAAAAAGCCGCCGACATTTGAAGCCAAAACCATCACCGGCAAGGCCGTCCGTTTTCCTCAGGACTACGAAGGTCGCCTGGTGATGATTGACATCTGGGCCACCTGGTGCGGTCCCTGTCGCGATGAAGTGCCGAATCTGCGGAGCGTGTATGAAGAGTTTCATTCCGAAGGCTTCGATGTGCTGGGCATCAGCATTGATGACCCGGACAATCGCGAGAAGCTCGATAAGTATCTCAAAGACCACGACATCTCGTGGCAACAGGTCAACGAGGATGAGGGCTTTGATGGCCGCTTAGCATCGACCTTTGGAGTGACCGGCATTCCGTTTTGTGTGCTCGTTGACGGCAAGTCGGGGTTGATCGTCGCGACCAGTGCATCGTTGCGCGGTCCCAACTTGAGAGACACCATTGAACGCCGCCTCGAACGACTGGGCGAACCACCATCAGAGGATCCCACTCCCGAACATGGTTCGCGCCTCGAAGACCCGTTGTTGGCCAAGGCCAAGGAAGCCGCTCAAAAAGATGGCTTTCCAAATGGTATCAAGTTTTCCGAACTGCGACGCAGTCCCACAGCAACGCCGCTCGCGCTGCCCACTCCCAACAAGCAGCAACTACGCGGACGTGACATTGCTCAACGTGCCGCCGATGCGCATGTCCGCTGCGGATGGGTCTTCCATTGTTCCAAATGCAATCGTTGGCATTTGCAGGTCGCGGGAGGCTATGCGATCGCTCCTGACGCCGTGGCGACGGCCGCGCATGTGATGGCTGAACCGTCAGCATCCAAGCGTGAAGACGCCTTTCCAATCGTCATTATCGGTGAAGATCGCATCGTGCCGGTGACATCGGTTGTGGCACTCGACACCCCGCTGGACACGATCGTGCTGACAGTGGGAGTGACTGACCTCAAACCAATCGCTCTCAGCGACGATGTGCAAAGCGGCGATGCGGTGTTCTGCTTCAGTGACCCGCAAGGCATTCGAGGCTACTTCAGCGCGGGAATGGTCAATCGCCAGTTCAGCTTAAGGAGTGGCTCACAGGAACCGCGCCATCAACGCCTGCATGTCAGCGCGGATTGGGGCAAAGGCAGCAGTGGTTCAGCGGTGCTCGATGAGCACGGTAACGCAATCGGTCACGTGCTCCGGATCCAACCGATCTTCTTGAGCAACGAACGAGCAACCAACACCACTCGCTCAGCCACCGTCTTCAGCCTGCACGAAGCCGCTCCCGCTAAAAGCGTGCTGAGTCTCATCAAGGCAAAATGAGACAATCGGGAGAATCGCTTCGCGAGATCGATCGCGACCGAGTTACTGCGCACTGATGATGAAAAACTGCGAACAGGCGGGGCTCTCCAAAACGCACAATCCCTGTGATTCCTCGGCTCAGCGCGACCGACCCATCCCGCAAAACCGGAGTGTCAGGCGGTCCTTGCGGACTCTGGGTACTGGCCGTCAGATTCAATTCGACGGAGCCGCATTCAGTCTGTGAAACTCTCGACTAAGCAGCTTCGTTTCTCTGCGTTCTTAACGGCTGACCGTTAGGTCCGGATGTGACTGTGAAGCAGAGTTGTGCTCGTCAACGAATGGCCAATCGACGGTCCTTATTCCCGAGTCACTTCGTCTGGATGTCGCCTTTCTGACCTCTCGCCCGTTGTTCTCTGAATCTGCGTGGCACACCCAACACCGAGCATCCTCATGTCTCTCCGCCTGCAACGACGAACCGGCTTTACTCTGATTGAGTTGCTGGTGGTCATTGCCGTCATTGCTGTGCTGGTCGCGCTGCTGTTGCCAGCAGTGCAACAAGCGCGCGAGGCGGCTCGACGGGCGCAGTGCAAGAACAACTTGAAGCAGTGGGGATTGGCGCTGCAAAACTATCACGAGTCCCGCAGCATGTTCCCGATGGGCAAGATCAACACCTTGCACTGGACTTATCGAGCGATGTTGCTGCCGGAACTTGAGCAGCAAGCGATGTTCGACAAGGTACCACTGGGAACGATGTGCTTTACTTATATCGCTCCGCTGCCGAGCAGTCAGAATCCGGCGGATGACTTCTTGCCAATCTATGCCTGCCCGAGTGATCCGAACTCGGGTCGGAAGTTTTCCGATCCCGTTTTGGGCGAGCACATGCCCGGCAATTACGTTGGTTGCAGCGGTTCGACGAACACCGCCAGAGACGGCGTCTTGTACGTCAACAGCATGACGCGCTTTCGAGACCTCACTGACGGGGCCTCGAACACCATCGGCGTCGGGGAACGAGGCATCTCGAATCAACTCAACATCGGCTGGAGCTTGTGTGGTGCGAATCAAGATGCCTTTATCAGCGTTGAGTTCGGCATCGGCCCCGGCGATGCCTCGGGAGTTCACAACGATCGATTTTGGAGTCATCACGTCGGCGGCTGTCACTTCACCTTGATGGACGGCAGCGTCCGCTTCCTGAGTGCGAACCTCAGCCAGTCGGTCATCAACGCACTATCGACGCGCGGCGGTGAGGATGTCGTCGGCGAGTTTTGAGTCTCGGCTGTCAACTACTTAAACGCTTCGTGATTGCGGTTGCCGCCGGAACGCAGGTAGGCGATGAGGTCGAGGATCTCGTCCTCCGTCAGTGAGTCGATCAGCCCCGTTGGCATCATCGAGACTCTGCTGGGTAAGAGTTCTTCCACTTCGCGGCGGTTGATCGCGGTGAGGCGACCGGGGTCGAGCATGTTTTCGCTCACGAGGTAGTTGTCGCCGTTCAGGTTGATGATGCGGCCCGTCAGCGACTTGCCGTTCTCAAGCACGAACTGCGTTGCTTCGTATTGGTCGGAGATCACTTTGCTCGGCTCGATGATGGATTCGAGCAAGGTTGTGTCGTTGAAGCGGCCGCTGACGGAGGTCAGATCGGGGCCGACGGTGCCGCCCTCACCGGCGAGGCGGTGACACTTAAAGCAGGCGCCTTGAGCGAACATCTTGCGACCGTTCTCGAAGTTGCGGCTCGTCTTCTTTGTCTGCACCGTCGGTAACAATTCTGACACCGCGTACTTCTTCACGAGCGGCCGCGCTTCGATGACGGTGTCGCTCGGTTTCGGAGCTTTCGCGAGCGTTGCGGCGAGCGACTTCTTTTCGGCCTCCGTCAGCTTGTCGATCACTTCTTGGCGGATGTTGCGCAGGAAGCCGCTGAAGGAGTTGCCGCCGCGCTGATTGGCGGCTTGTAGGAACCAGTCGAAGAATTGCTCGCGTTGCGGCAGCGTCCATTCTTTGGCCGCTCGCAAGCAGTAGGCGTAGTGAATTTGCTCTTCTTGAGTCGGGGCCGCCGCTTGCAGGGCGAGCGTGCGAGCAACGACTTGCGGTGCGTCGATCGCGATCAGGAAGCGGGCGAGTTCGCGATTCAGAGGCTCGCTCTTCGCGGGGAAGGCGGAGTCGACTTGAGCCAGCACAGCCGCGCGGCTCTGTGTATTCAACGCTCCCATGCGAATCACGAGCAGGCCGTAAGTTCGCAGCAAGCTCAGTTGCTGGAGTTCGCTGAGCTTCGACCACTCCAACTTCGCGAGTGCCTGCGCGATGTCGGCTTGAACCGACTTGTCCGCGTTGCGAGCAGCGGCGATCGCGGCGGTCATGAGCGCGTCCGCGTTCTTCTCGGTCGCGACTCGGCTTTGCCATTGAGCGGCGGGGATGAACTCTAAGGCGATGCGCGCGGCGTAGCGGATATGCCGATCGGCGTGCGCGAGGTTCTTCCAGATGAGGTCGAGCTTCGCGGCATGTCCCGGCTCATGCAGCGCTTCCAATTGCCGACGCAGCACGCGCAGGCCGTACTCGGGTTGCTGAGGTTCCTCGGGCGGAAAGGCTGTCGTTGTTTCTACACCGTTGTAGGTCACTCGATAGAGAGCGGACTGCGTCTTGCGACCGCCGATCGCGAAGTACAGCGCTCCGTCCTGCGGGTTGATGACGACATCGGTCAGAGGCAGCGGAGCACCGAGCACGAATCGCTCGGCCTCGGCGACATACGACGCACCCTTCGGCTTCATGTGTACCGCGTAAAGGACGCCGTAGCTCCAGTCGTTGATGAAGAGAGCTTGCTGATACTTGTGAGGGAAGCGGGCTCCGTAACCGAACGCGATGCCGGTCGGACAGCCGGGGCCGATGTCGATCACCGAGCCGAGACTGTCGGGATAGAAGTCGGGCCATTTGCCCGTCCCCGAGCGCCAGCCGAACTCTCCGCCGCTGACCGCGTGATTGACTCGTGTCGGTCGATACCACGGAGAGCCAATGTCCCACTCCATGTCGGCGTCGTAAGTGAAAAGCTCGCCTTCGAGGTTGAAGGCGATGTCGAACTCGTTGCGGAAACCGGCAGAGATGATTTCGAACTCTTTGCCTTCGGGGTCCGTCTTCGCGATCCAGCCGCCGGGTGCCATAATTCCTACAGCATGCCCGCCCGCGTCCCACATGCGCGGCACGAGTTGATCCTCATCCCAATTGCGCGGCAGCCTCGAACGCTCGGGACTCGGCAGCTTTGTGTGATTGCCCGAGCACACATAAAGCGACTTCTTGTCGGGCGAGAGAATGACGGCATGCGCTCCGTGCTCTCCGGCACCGTCGATCGAACGCAGCAGCTTCACATCGTCGAGCACATCGTCGTTGTTGGTATCGCGGACTCGATAGAGGCCCGAGCCCTTGCCGTTCACAACGACATACAAACTGTCGAAGGCCCATAAGAGGCCCTGCGCCATGCCGAGTTCAACCGGGATCACTTCAACCTTCGTCGTTGCTCCGACGATGCCCGCGCCTGCCGGAGTGATGCGATAGAGCTTGCCGTATTGGTCCGACGTAATCAGTCGCCCCTTCGGATCGACGCACAGATTGACCCATGAGCCTTGCTCTTGAGGCACCGTATAAAGCAGTTCGGCCTTGAAGCCGTCTTTGACTTTGAGCGACTCGACCGGAGTCGCCTTCGGTGCGGGCGGGGCTTGATGGAAGAGTTCAATCGACGCGATGCCGATCGTGTTCGGCTTGTTGTCAGGATCAATCCGCAACGCCGTGACTGCCGCCGTCGGATTGAAGAAGACGTCGATCGTCCGCAGCGAGTCGACCTTACCGCCGATCGAGAACGTGACGGTCCGCTCTTCGCTGAAGCCCGCTTTACCTTCCTCTGCCCAGAAGACTTGCCCATTCAACGCGCCCGGAGCGTCGACTCGCATCCGCAGCTTCTTCCATCCAGCAGGAGCTTTGACGCTCGTCGTGAAGTGCGGATCGGCACCGGTACTTTCAACGACCAGCCGGCCCTGATTGATCGACAGCTTGCAATCGATTTCAGGTTTCCAACCGGCAACGTCTTTATCGAACTTCCAGATGGATACGAGATCATTGTCGGCAGCGAAGACCGTGATCGAAATCGCAAGCCAGCTTCCCCAAAACACCAATCGCCAAGCGTTGCCGACGAAGTTCATCGTGCCATCACCTTGCCAAGAATTGAGTCAATCCAAGTCAGCCCATCAACGGGGGTGAGGATTAGACCGACGGCTGGCGGCAACCTCCAGCTATTGACCGACGAGTGACACGATCAGAGTTCGCCCTTTAGCCGTTGTAGCTCCACACGCTCGGGACGTTCTTTGTAAAATGGATCTAACGGGTAGCAGCCCGAAACCATGCCGTTGCGGGGCGCGGTCGTACAGTCGCTGAAAGTCCGGCAGATGTGCTTTCTTTTCAAACCGTGACCGGCCAACACGTCGGTGGGCAAATCGGGATACGAGAGCACCATTCGACCGAGTCCGATCGAGTCCGCCCAACCGGCGCGGACGACCGCCTGCCCCACATTTGGCAGCCACTCTTGCAAGTACGAGTACGCCGAGCCCACAACGATCATGCTTGGATGTCGCAATTTCAGTTCGCCCGTCGCGACGATCTGCCGAGTGACTCCGATCAATGGATCTTCCGGCGGTAGATAGCCATCCGATGGAGGGAATGCTGCTGGACGTTGCATGTGTGGATTGTAGTAAGGACTACCGGCTGTCGTGCATAACAGCTCGATGCCGAGATGTTTAAGCAACTCAACAAACTGTTGAGCTTCAGTCAGTTCATAGCCCAAGCCCGTGCCGTCACCGCCGAATGCGAAGCGGTAGGGACTCGATGCCGCACCCTCGCCGATACGGTCCGCGCCGGGTTTGAACGGCATGAAGTCATAGATGCTGAGCCGCACGCCGATCTCTAGCTCGGGCGCCGCCGCGCGAATACCGGCGACAATGTCACGCAGGAACCGCGTGCGGTTCTCGAATGAACCGCCGAATTCTCCAGGTCGATCAAACCCCGACAGGAACTCGTGCCCGAGATAACCATGACAGTGTTTCACATCGACAAATTCGAAGCCTGCGCGTTGAGCTTGCTGTGCGGCCCGGATGAAGTCGTCGATGAGCCGCTTGATGTCGTCGTCGCTCAGAAGCTTGCTGTCGTCATTAATGCCGACTCGGGCATCGAGCACTGGATGCCGATAGATGGTACGCGGTTCGGCGGTCTTCTTGTCCCGTGGCCTCGCGAAGCGACCCGAATGAGTGAGCTGCAATCCGACGAGCAACCCCTCAGTCGAACCACAGTGCTCGGCATGCGTGCGTTCGAGCATCTCACGTAGCGCGGCAACGTCCGCAAGATTGTCATCGTTGATGACCAACTGATTGGGATTCGCACGGCCATCGAATCGCACCGCAACCGCTTCGCCGCCCCAGATCAGCTTTGCGCCACTCAGCCCAAAGTTGCGCCAACGTCTTTGCACTAATTCGGTCGGTTTGCCGTCGAGCGTGCCGTCCCAACCTTCCATGGGCAGGATGCAAAATCGATTGCCGATCGCTGGACCATTTTGGCGAGGCACCGGCAATGCCAATGGTCCCGCACTGTCAACATCGCGATCGATGGGTAACTTGAGACCAAGTTCATTGAGGCGCGCCGTAAAATCGTCGAAGCGCCTGAGCGACGAAATGCTCGGAAACTGAGGCATGAAACCATCCGATGACGTAACGAGTCGGTACGAACTTTTACCACTTCCAACCAGTGATGCCCTGCAGGTTCACGACGCACTCTTTCGGCCAACCACCATTCTTCAGGGTCACGATGCTCTCGGCAGACATCTTGAACGTGTCGTGATGCGACTCTTGATCGAGGCCCGCGACGTGTCCGGCGAGCATCACGTTCTCCATCTTGAGCAACGGTGAATCTGGCGGCAGCGGCTCGACAGCGAACACATCCAATCCCGCCGCGCGGATAACTCCAGTTTGCAACGCTTCGATTAAGTCGGGCTCGTTGATCAGTGATCCGCGCGCGGTATTAATCAGCACCGCCGTGCGTTTCATCTTGGCGAGCAATGCTTTGTTAAACATGCCCTTTGTTTCGGGAGTCGACGGTAGATGCAGCGTCAAAAAGTCGGAGCGACTGACGATCTCGTTGAGCCCCACCAGTTCCAAGCCCCACTTGGCGACGAAGTCCTGATTTGGGTATGGCTCATAGACCAACACCTTCAAGCCCAGTCCGACGGCTCGCGTTGCGACCGCTTGTCCGATGCGGCCCAAGCCCATGATGCCAATCGTCTGGCCCATGATGCGGGGGTACGCCGGGCGTTTCCATTCGTTGCGACGAACTTGATGGTCGATTGCCGGAAAGCCACGCCCAAGCCCCATCAACATCGCGATGGTATGCTCGGCCACAGCGTGATGATTCACACCCGGAGTCGTGCAAACGACGATGCCCATGTTGTCGCATGTTGGCAGATGCACGGCATCAAAACCGACGCCCGTGCGAGCAATGACTCGCAGTTGCGGATTGGCCTGCAAGACGCGCGGCGTATAAGGCTCGGACCCAGCCACGACGGCGACGCAGTCCTTTAGTGACTCAATCAAATCATCCTCGCGGTACAGATTCTTACCTGGTTCGGCGTAGATGACTTCAAAGCCTGCCTGTTCGAGAATGGCTTCATGAGGAGCACCTTTTCCATTGAGCGAGAACGTCGCGATTTTCGGCATGAGCAATGGTCCTTACGGGATATGAGCGGATACGAACGGTAAACTTGGCTGTTGGAGCACAACAAAACCGAGTGACCTTGATGTCAGCGTGACGGCAGAGTGAGTTCTTTCGAGTGGCGCTTCAACCGAGGATTGTGAACTGTTTTTAAGTCCGTCCGAAAGTTGATCGATCACTCTCAATGCGTCTCGAAATTGAGAACTTCGCGAACCTTAGAGGCCTATGCCTGCTCGCATTAGGGCCGCGATTTGGCCGCCTTTACTTGGTTGCGAAGATGGCCCTAAAACCCAATTAGCACCGCCTTTGATCTGCTCTGCAGTCTGCAGGCTGGCAATGACGGCTCACTCAGTTGCCATTCTCAACGCTCTTCGAGCGACATTTAGGAGTCACACATGTCCGCACCTTCAAAACTCAGCAAGATCGAGATTCTTAAGGAAAACAGCCGTCAGTTGCGCGGGACACTGGCTGAAGAACTCGCTCCATCCGTTGCCGCATTCAACGACGACAACGCCAATCTCCTCAAGCTGCACGGCATGTATCAGCAAGACGATCGTGATACGCGCGGCGGCAAAGGCGAAGACGGTAAGACCAAAACCATCATCATGATTCGTACTCGCATCCCCGGAGGAAAGATGACGGCGGATGGGTTGTTGGCGGAGTTGGATCTGTGTGATGAGTTCGGCAATGGCACGCTTCGCATCACGTCCAGGCAAGGACTGCAACTGCACGGAGTGCCTAAGGACAGCATCAAGAATGTTATTCGCGGGATTACCGAGCGTGTGAAGCTCACCACATGGGGTGCATGCGGCGACGTCAATCGCAACGTGATGTGCTGCCCCGCTCCGCACCGGAACAACAAAGTTCACGATGAGATGCAGGCCTTGGCATTCACTCTGGCTGAGCACTTCAAATCTCGCTCGACGGCCTATCGTGAGATTTGGCTCAGCGACGAGGGTGAAGAAACAAAGGTGGCGGAGTTCAAGCCGGTTGAAGAACCGATCTACGGCGAACGTTACTTGCCTCGCAAATTCAAGATGGGTATCGCTTTGCCCGAAGACAATTGCGTCGACATCCTGACTTATGACCTGGGCCTGCTGGCGATTGTCCAGGGCGGCGTGATTCAGGGCTACAACATCTACGTTGGCGGTGGCCAAGGTGTCACTCCCGCTAACAAGAAGACGTTCCCTGCCGTGGGGCAGAAGCTGGGTTTTGTCTTCCCTGAAGATGTCCTCGCCACCTGTGAAGCGATTGTCAAAGTCTGGCGCGACTACGGCAATCGCGAAGACCGCAAGCAAGCCCGCATCAAGTACTTGCTTCGTGATTGGGGTATCGAAAAGTTCAAGGCGTACGTCGAAGAGTATCTGGGTAACTCGTTGGGAGTGGCGCATCCCATCGAACCGTATGGCGTTGACGATCATCTTGGCTGGCGCGAGCAAGGTGACGGAAAGTGGTATCTCGGCATCAATGTCGAGAACGGTCGCATCAAAGACGATGGCGACGTGCGTATGAAGTCTGCCATTCGCGCGCTGTTGGGAAAATTCCCGCGTGAAGTGCGACTGACCGCGCTGCAAAGCGTGATCATCTGCGACATCGACGATTCAGAGCGTGCCGAGATCGATTCGATCCTTAAAGCTCACGGCGTGCAATCTGCGGAAGAACAAACACCGTTGCGGCGCTTGGCAATTGCTTGCCCAGCGTTGCCGACATGCGGCCTCTCGGTGACCGATTCCGAGCGTGTCATGCCGCAAGCGGTTGCTCAGATTCAGTCGGAACTCGATAAGCTGGGGATGCCGAACGAGCCGATCGCCGTGCACATGACCGGCTGCCCGAATGGCTGTGCTCGCCCCTATAGCCCAGACATCGGCCTTGTGGGTAAGGCCCGTGGCAAATACACGATGTATGTCGGAGGTAACGTGGTCGGCTCGCGAATTGGCTTCATCTTCAAAGATCTGGTGCCACTCGAAGAGATCGGGCAAACAGTCGCGCCACTGCTGAAGCATTTTCAGAGCACACGCATCCCCGGCGAAACGTTCGGTGATTTTTGCTACCGCGTCGGACTCGATGAACTGACCGCAGCGGCCTCAGCATAGGCCGCTGAAACGGCTTTGGTCTTCGGGCTCAGTATCCTGCTTGTCGTGCCAAACGCAGGGACCGACAAGCAGGATGGTTCTAGGTGCTTACTGCGATTTTGTTCGGTGAGGCTGGATAACCTGAAACGCGCTGCCGCGTCCTTGTGGGTCGCATAGCCGCAACTGCACTGACCAGTTGTTGGGGACTTCCGGGTCTTTGTGCTGCGGTCCCTGGCATACTTTGACCAGCAGCGTGTTGCGTCCCGTAAGCAGCTTGATCGGTGCTACGAAGCGATCGAAACGCGTCCCGTTGAGCCATTGCTCGCGAGCCAAGACCTTTTCGCCGTTGAGCCACACCGTGCAATTATCGTCGGCACCGCAACGGACTTGAGCAGTGCGAGCCGCATCGACCTCGATCTCTGCATAGGCGTAACAAACGGCCTCGGCGGTTTGAGCCAGTTCTTTGATGAGATTGACCTGCCCGAGCGTCTCAGTTTCGTGATGTCGTTTCCAACTGAGGGTCGCGCCATCTTTGCCGGGATATGTTGCTGTCAGATCGACTCGTTGTTCAGGTTCAAACACCGCCTTGAAGCCAGTCTTGGCGGGGGCGTCAAATGGTCCGACGAGCCACCAATCGACGACGAGTCCTAGATGCCGCGCGACATCCGCGTGTTCGCCAAGAGACTTCAATTTTGCGGCTGACTGCGCGACCTGAGCACTCTCAAGAGCATGTTCGAAGGCTTTACGGAACTGAGCCTTCGCAACCTCTTGATCTTTGCTCTTCAAGGCTTGCTCACCGGCTTGCAGGGCGAGGGAGACAGCTTCAAAGCGGAACTCCGAGTCATCAAGGCGAGTCGGCAGCCAACTGGGTTTGAAACTCGGTTCAAGACGATCAATCAACCCTAGCACCAAGCGCCGTGGTCGCCCGAGTCGACGGCTGTCGCTGACGAAGTCTTTGCAGAATTCCAGCGGTACTTGCGGCTGCGGCTTCGCGAGTTCTTGCGTGACAATCTCTTCGTAGACCGTGCGATACCAATTCGCGGCGACCGGATTGGCAGTATCCATAGCGATTAGCAATGGCGGCAGAGTTTTGATGCCGTGCCGCACCAGCGCTTGTCGAGCTGCCGCTGCATCCGCTGCTCCGACACCTTGCTGGCCGGACTTGGCAATGACGGCCAAGGCCAGAGCCGGGTCATCATCCGGATCAACACCCAGCAGCACGGCCAGTATTAGCGAACTCAGCGATCGAAGCATGTTACGACCTTTCGTGGTGATTCTTGGAATGCAGCGTCCTAGAAGGATCTTTATCAGATCCGTAGTTAATGCTCGCTGGCGACAGCGGTCCTTAAGTCATCACCCCGAACTTAAGGAGAACGAAAATGTTGCAAGCCCATCTGCGTTCGAGTTTCGCTCACATTGGGTTGGCTCTCCGTCAACCCGAAGAATTTGCGGTTGCTTGGAACAGCGGCACTGCTCGTTATCGCTGGTCGGTTTGGTTGTCGCTCTTCCTGACCGCAGTTTTCGGCACGGCCACCTATGGCATGACGATGGGGTTGCTCGGGAGTGCTCAGGATGTCTTCTACAAGGGCGCCGCATGCACGCTGGGCGCTGGTCTGGCTTGGGGCATGCCACTGCCGGCTCTGTACATCCTCAACAGCCTGGCGGGATCAAAACTCAAACTCAGCAGCACATTTCTGGCGGCACTAGTCACAACCAGTTGGGGCGGTCTGGCAATGATCGCGTCGATCCCGATCAACTGGTTCTTCTCGGTGGCCGTGCCGCATTCGGGCGTTGTGTTACTGGTCAACCTGGGCGTCTTCTTGGGTGTCGGAGTTGCGATGATGGACGTCTTCAATCGCGTGATGCGCAGCCTTGAGCCTGATCGCGATGCACCGCCGTCATGGTGGTTAGTGCTCGTCGGAGCCATTGGCGTCGAGCTGTACTGTTTCTTCGGACTCTTCAACTTCGGCTTCGTCGCGGGCTAAGTCAACAGTCCAACACCACTGTCTGATCACTCAAACTTCTCAACTCCGAGGTTCTAATCATGTCCACTGTGCTCAACGCTGACGCCATGGAGATCGTCGACTTTCTGGAGCCAGATTCTCGAGCGCAACGGTTTGCTCGCAGCGTTGCCAGCAAAAACGTTCCAGCAGCCGCTGAACCAGAGATCGAGGTTAAACCACTCGATCCCACGGTGATTGGAATTACCGACGCGATCCTTAAGTCACCGCGATCGCTTGATCGGGCAATCGTCGCATCGGGCACGAGCACCGTTCTCATCACGCGCCTGTTGTTGGTGTCGATGCTGGGCTTCGTGATGTTTGGGATCGCGATGTCGCTTGTCTTCAGTTCAGCCAACATGTGGCCGAAGCTGCAACCTCTCAAGGTCGCACTTACGACGAGCCTTTCAGATGTCATGGCGTTTGAAGCACTGGATTCGGGGGCGAGCAAGTTGGCGCCGTGGATGAATGGGCGAGCCTTCAAACTCACCGCGGCTTATTGCCTGGGACTGGTTGGCGCGACGGGGATTTGCTTGCCCAGCCTCTACTTCTACGGCCTGCTCGCCGGGGTTCGAATGTCGATGCTGGATGTGGTGAAGCATGCATTAAAGGCGAAAGCCACAACGGCAATCGCGTTGATTGGGATCCTGCCCGTTTACGCAGCGTTCGCCCTGGCGGTGATTTTATTCGACGCCCCGCAACTGACGCGCGAGTTTGTATTTCATCTCGGACTGGCATTGCCCTTCATTGCCGGAGTGGCTGGCTGTCATTCGCTGTATCGCGGCTTCGGAGAGCTCCCGTGCGACTTGCCAGTGGCACGGCACTTCACACGGAAGTGCTTTCTCCGCAGGCTGGTCTTGTCTTGGAGCGTGATCTTTACCGCAGTTTCTCCGGTGATGATTCACGAGATCTGGGCGCTGCTGGGCTAGTGCTTGTCCACAGTTCATAAGGCTGATGTGCGTTGCTTCCGCTTGGTCCACACTCTCGGTCAAAACAGTCTCTCGTCACCGAACGCCATCTCAGGAGACTCATCATGAACTTCACGATCACTGCGATCTTTTACTTGCTCATTGGCTGTGGTGCGGGCGTGGCGTTTGCTCTGAGAGAGCAAAATCCCACAGCATTGGCGTTACTTGGCAAACCGTTGGCCGCAACGATCTTTTGGCCGCTGTTTGTACCGCTGCTGTTGGAGTCTCAACATGGCACGCCACTGACACTTGAACGAGGAGTCCTACGCTGTTCAGACAGCACGGACGATTCACTCGCGCGGGCCATCCGACAAGTTGATCAGGAACTTGATGCGGCACTTCACAGCTTGAATGCCTGGCCCGGAGCAGCCCTGAATGTTGAACCAGATTGCTTTGCCGAATTGCGTACGGCTTGGAAGGCACAAGCTGATCGTGTTCGCGAGTTGGACTTACTCTTGAACGATACGGCGTTCCGAGACTCATCGTTGAACGAAGAACATACTGCTGACGATAAGCTGGCTCACAGCGAACGTACGCGGCAAGACAACATCGAGCGTTTGAAAGGCATTCGTGACCGGCTGCGACATGACCTATTGGGCACGATCGCCTGGGTGCGTGAGCTAGTAACGATGATTCATCTCGCGCGTTACACCGGAGCACCAGCGTCTCGCGCTGAGGAACTTGTGCGTCAGATCGCGACAGCTGTTGAAGGTCTTTCACAAGTGCTACCGAACAATTCGTCGATGTCGCACTCGTCGTCCTAGCGGCCTGTTGAGTTTCGCGGGCGACGTTTCAACGTTCCTGATTCACCAGATATGAGCACGATAAAATCGGGCTCCACTCTTGATTCAACAGTTTGAAGGCACGCAGATGGTCTCAATCCGGTCGCGTGTCTGAGTACGGCTCGAAAGCGAGTGGGTGTTCGGACTGGGGGTCTGTGATCCGCAGACTGACTTTGCCGTCCATCACGTTCTTCAACAGATCGCCGCAGACCTCGGCACGCCAAGTACGCATTAACTTCGGGCGTTGATCCTCGGGACAATTCGCCCAGTACCAACGCACGAGATTTTTGATGTCATTACCGGATCCGACCAAACTGTGCGAAATGTCGAGTTCAACACAGCGATTCGCCAATGCCATCGCCAACACCTTTCCGACGACGGGTTCATCGTGACTGGTGTCTTGCTGCTCAAATGGCTTGGGCAAAAGGTGCTTAGGCATCGACACGGCTTTGCGAATCACCTCGACAATTTCGCTGGCATACCGACGCAGTCCTGTGCGATTCATATCACGCGAGTTGAGCAACTCGTCCTCTGTTTGAGGCTGGCGGCGCGCGAGGTCAATCAACACATCGTCCTTCAGCACGCGGCGAATCGGCTGATTGCGTGTCGCCGCGTCGTTATCGCGCCAGCGATAGAGTTCTCGCGCCACACCAAGCTGCCGCGCGTTGAGACGTCGAATGCCCGAGAGTCGCATCCAGGCATCTTCGCTGCGCTCTACTTCCATGTCAGTGATGACTTGCTCGAACTCTTCGGTGGCCCAATGCAAGCGACCATGCTTCTCAAGCCACTGCCGTTGCACCTTCCAACATTCAATCAGATGTCGAACGTCATCGATCGCATAGTCAATCTGTCGTTGTGTCAGCGGTCGGCGTTGCCAGTCAGTGCGTGTCTCGGTCGAAATCACACTGTGTCCGAGCACTCGCAAGATGAGTCGTTCATAACTCAGAGGAAAACTATTGCCCCGCAAGCCTTCGGCAATTTGTACGTCCACCAACTGACGAGGTCGCTGACCGCAATTGGTCAGGCAGAAACGGACCTCTTCTTTGGCGGAGTGCACGACGATCGTGGTGCGTTCATCGACCATGATGTCCCACCAGCGTGAGAGATCGACAACAAATGGATCGACCGCAACTGCTCGTTGGGGAGTCGCCAGCTGAACTAAGCAAAGCTTTGGGCGATAAGAGTTCTCAGAGATGAACTCTGTGTCGAAGGCGACAATCCCAGCCGCTTGAATCTCATCACAGAGCGCATCGAAGTCAGACTGCCGAGTTAAGAAGAGCTCAGACATACCCAGTAAACCCATCGTCCCGAACGCAACTGTGAGGCATCCTCAGACAAGCGCATTCAGTAATCGGCACGTAGCACCGAGCCAGGAATCACAGGCATTTGCAAGCGGCTGAAATACAACCGCTCGACGAAGGTCTCGCTCATCGGAGAGTCCGCAGCGCGAAGGAGCCTTCCCGATGACTCCAGCAGATGCCTGTCATTGTGACAAAAGGCATCGCCCTAGAGGCATCGCACTCAAGAATGAGTGATTGGGACAAACGCTCGCTGGCGCTGCGGGCTATGTTCAGAACAAGGCCTCGCTGGCGGATCACACCTCCGCCATCTATGCCAAAGTGGGTGGATACTGTCAGGACGCATCCACACGAGCAAGCGCCGTCCCATCGAGTTGCCGGTGGCAAGCGTCCAAGAGTCACACGGCATGCACATGACGAGGACATAAGACCAAGCAAACACGGCCATTCATTTATTGACGAGCCAGCCTCATGCGAGCCCACAGCGTTTCGAAATCCAAACGCCGCAGCGCGACATCCACCACGAACAACAACAATGCGATCTTCAACAACAGCGGCCAAAGCGGCGTCACATTGGCCGCCGTGCGAGAATCATTCTCAAACACTTCGGACGGAGTTGGTTCGAACTTGCCGCCGCTCACTCGTGCGATCGACTTCAACAGTCGCTCATTGACGGGTTGCAAACGCAACTCGTCGGGGTAGCCGACCACCACGCCACGCGATTGCTGGTACAACGGGACGCGATTCTTTGACTGTGACAACAGTAAATGCCAAGCTCCCGGTTCGCGCATTTCAACAGTCGTCTCGTAACGACCAGGAGCCACCTGCGGCACGCTCAACTTGAGCTCGCTTAAATTTGGCGCGATCAATTTCAAACTCGTCTCGGCGCCGTTGAGCAACTGTCCTGAAGCATCGACGGAGTCGATTTGAATCGTCGCTAACTCGCCACGTCTGAGGATATTGACCACGAAGCCTTTTGAGTCACTCTTGCGCATCGCATGCCGCATGACCTGCGACCAAAACTTGCTAAAGCCCGGCCACTGTTGCCACTCAGCGGCCCAACGACTCTTCGCATCTGACGTAAACGCGACACTCATGCCCAGGCCGTAGCGCCACCAACTCAAGAGTGGATCGCCTTTCTCGGTGGCGAGGATAACTTCGCTCGTCGCCTTCGGTCGTGTCACAACATATCCCAGCAACAACGGAGCTTCATCAAGGCGCAGGTCATTCAAGACTGCCGTCGCACGTATGACCTGTGGCAAGAACGGATCTTCGTTGAGCGCCGATTGACTCGCCTGCATCGTCTCTTTGGTGAAGATTTGTGGTACCGACGTGGGGTCGTTCGTGAAGTAGTAGCGACCGTTGCCGAGTTCCGCGATGCGTTGCAGCAAGTTCGAATCCGGCTCGCCAATACCGACGGTTGAGACCGTGATACGAGCCGCAGTCATCGACCGCGTGAGATTGTCGAAGTCGCCCGGCGCCGAGAATCCGTCGGTCAGCACAATGACATGTTT
>Ga0172376_10000317_pt1 | contig 62648 bp, 56 predicted proteins | sample Lak35m_FD_121114 | JGI IMG/M metagenome (GOLD analysis project Ga0172376, IMG submission 121114) | Freshwater microbial communities from Kabuno Bay, South-Kivu, Congo - kab_092012_35m | ecosystem: Environmental > Aquatic > Freshwater > Lake | place: Democratic Republic of the Congo: South-Kivu... | reverse complement strand
TCGACATAGGACTCTTGCCGATTTTTATTTTTATTAATGACCCGCTGACAGCCACAGTAATAACAGAGCTCTTGGCAAAAAGGGATGTGCACGTAAAGATCGATTCCTTCTTTTGGATTGTAATTGGCCTCAACTTTTAAGCGCCATTCTTTTTCAGTTGGAAGCCCTTTCCAGGAGGGAACTGGCGGATAGCTAGTATACCTCGGTAGAGGCCGATCATAGCGCGAGAGTAATGTTCCAATATCCTGCATCATTCTCACATTCTGGTGGATTAAAGTTGGGGAGTCACTGATAATGGTCATATTTTCAAATATTCCCAATGAGGTTCTGCATGAGGTTTTTTAATTTCCAGTTTGGTACCCGCGCCAAGTGCTCTTTTAAATTGAGCGCTTTGGCCATTTTTTTCCTATTCTCTGTGCTCATTGGAAGTGGCGTCGTCTCTGCTAACGTGCAAAGCTTGAGGCCTTGGATGGGAGTCCAAATTGATAAGGGTGCCAAGGGAGTTCTGGTCTTGGCGGCGATTCCAGATTCCCCGGCCTTTCAAGCGGGGTTTGGTAAAGGCGATGAGATTTTTGCCGTAGGCGGGGTGAAAGTCGCAACACCAGAAGAGTTAATTAAAACTGTCGTGGCGAAGGGAGTTGGTCACACCGTGAAGGTAGAGTTTTGGCGCCAAGGGAAACAGGAATCTCGCGAATTAACACTTGTTGCCATGCCTGACATGGTGGAAATGGCAAAAAAGAGATTGGTTGGCCAACCAGTCCCATTATTTGAAACGAAGGTCGTCGATGCTCCAAAGGGTATCAAGGGAGTGAAAGGCAAAAAATTTGCCATGAAGGATCAAGTTGGGCGAGTCACCGTCCTGGAATTTTGGGCAACTTGGTGCGTGGCCTGTGTTGGGGCCCATCCTCGATTGGCAGAATTTTCGCTTCAGAATAAGGGCAAAATTGATGTGGTGGCCATCTCTGGTGAAAAACCAGAAGTTATTGGAAAATTTTTAGGCCAAGTAAAGAAGATGCCAGGACATCCAAAGGGACTAATGGCCTATTTGAGTGCGGAAGAGGAAAAGGTCAACGGCCAATTTATGGCCTCGGCAATTCCAATGTTTGTACTTGTCGATAAAAATGGTGTGGTGAGCGCGGTAGAATTAGGTGGAGGATCTGGCCTGGAAAATTTACTTGTGAAGGCAGAGCTATTGCTTAAAAACTAACACTCATCGATTGGACTAATAAAAGATTTTCCCTTTTATAGGAACTTCTATTATTGGGGAAAATGGGATCAGAGGCAGAAAGGTATCGGCCCTCCAAGCGTAAAAGAATATCTTTAAATCCGTTATAGTTGAAGGTCGGTGTAACTCCTAAAACTTTAAAAGGTCTATTATTGGAAGAATTGGAGGCCACATTTAAATTGTAAGGGTCTCTAAATCCTTCAAGGCGGATTCCAAAACTTGATTTTCTGTTTAAAATTTCTAAAGGGATTTGGTGGATCAAAGTCCAGACAGTCCAGCTGCGAGTTGAGTTTTTGGAATCAAGCTCATTCGTACCTACATCAAAACCTGCGATAGTTTTTTGTCCATTGAGTTTCGAGTTAATGATTCTGAATTCAGGATTTTTTCTTCCTGGCAAAGCGCGCTAATAGAAAAAACAAGGAAAAAGAGGATTAAAAATTTTTGCATGGGTTGCCACTTATTTGCCACAGCACTTCTTGTATTTTTTGCCCGAACCACAAGAACAAGGATCATTGCGCCCAATTTTTGGATCGGAATGGACGAGAGGAGTTTTGAAAACTTTGCCATCAACGAAAAACCAATGACCGTTTTCTTTTTTAAAATCTGAAAGTTCGTGGTGAATGTGATCAAAGCCCGCAAATTGATACTTGGCCTTAAATTCAACTTTTCCTGTTTGGTCGGAATTTTGACCTTGTTCAGTACTGAGAATTTCCAACCCAAGCCATTTAGATTTGGTGGCCCATTCTTTCGTCCCTTCTTCATCAAAGCCACTTATTGTTGAATTGTGATGGGTCGACTTAATAAAATCTATTTGTCCGGTAGCGAATGCACTATACCGAGCACGCATGGTGGCCTCTGCGCTCGGGGCCGGTTTTGTTCCTTTGATAAAAGGTTCGCAGCATTGGGAAAAATTTTTTCCACTTCCACAGGGGCAGTTAGTCATATCGCCTCGCTCTCTAATTTAAAAATTGAAACAATAAACTAGCATTGATTTACAATTCCCTCAATACTAGGGATTAAATAATGTTAATAAAGAGAATGGATTGGTGAAAAAAATTACTCATTACGACTTAGGGAGTGATATTTTTTGTAACGAAAACGGTAGTAAATCAGAAAGATTTTTATCATAATTTTCTCAAAAAATGCCTGGGCATTAAGGTAATAGAGCTTAAAGAATTGATTACAGCCAAAATAGGTTGATAGTATGCTCACAATTCCAAGGCCAGCGGCTTCGTAATAGGTCAAAAATCCTGCACCGACTCCTCGCTTCGACATAAGGAGCTCGAGAGTTCCAATAATCGTTAGGGACGCTGCAGTAAAAAGACCCGAATAAAAGACGACGGGAAGGTAAATGATTTGTACTTCCTTAAAGACCAAGGTGCGGTCGTTACCTCTAGAGCGCTCAGTATCTACAGAACGCGATAGGAATAGGATTGAAAACAAAAAGATAGTAATGGGAAATGATAATAGGTAAAGGCTATCCAGGTGGAAGCTTGAATTTAAAATTGATTTTAGTAGGGGATAGCTAGAAAGAAAAATAGTTCCCATCAAAATTAAAATTCCAGACCGAATAAATGAATTTAAATAGAGGCTCAATATAATAAATAAAAATAAAAAAGCGAAGGCAAAGTGTCGTTTGTAGAGTTCGTAATTCTCACTAATGTAAGTGGCAATTGGTGAAGGTTTCAATAAGGTTTGTGTTCCATCTGTGGGCAAATTATTCTTTAAAATGGGAACAGAGCGACGAGTCTTTATTTCTTCTTTGATCACTCCTTCATCCCATCCTCCAAGTTGGGAGCGAAATATCTGGGATGGAGCATTTAAAATCGAAACATTAGTAAATTGGGATAGAGTAGAAATGGAATTGTTGTCATTTGTGAGAGGTAACTTGCCAAATTGAAAGAAGTCTAACTTTGGCATTACGGTTTTAATAATGAATTGTGAAGGACCCTGGCTTTGATTTTTATGTTGTCCTTCAATATTTATGTGGGAGCTTAAGCTTTCGGAAGATAAAAAATCCTTGAGGGCCATTTTAAAACTAGTTGAATCAACTTTGGATAAAATATTTAATCCTTGCTCAGTAATGCTAAAGACCATTAAAAATTGAAAGGACCATGAATGTTCAGTATCGACCAGAAAATTATCGATGGACTTTGTGTTATTTTGTACAGGAGGGATGTGATAGGGAAGTCCTTCTCCGTATCCTCTGTAAAAATGTGTGAGCTTCGTTTCTCCACTCATGCTTTGGCTTTTAATTCCGAAGTCCAAAAAATACCAACTGGCCACAGACAATATAAAAGTAAGTACAAGGGATAAAACAATTTTAGAATTGATTAGTTGTGTTTTCTCAAGCCAGTTAAAACGGTGATTTTCATGGCAAATGATGGCGTTCGATATAATCCATTTAAGGGGGGAAAATAAGGATAAAACAACAAGAGTCATGAGGAGTACTGGAACTCCGGGCAAAAGAAAGTTTTTGAGAAATACTTGTGAAACGACATTGATATCGGAAAGGATAATGGGAATAGCAAAAATAAAAATGATAAAAATAGAAACGAGAATAGTCGGTAAATATTCTGCAAGAGTGAATAAAACGGCCTGACTAAGTTCGCGCTTTACTGCTGTATGGAGAGTGCTCGGGAAAAAATAGCTTCGAAATCGCCCCAATAAGATACTCCAATAATAACTGGTCAAAATAATGAGAAACACCAACGTGTAAAGATCAAGTGTGGTTATAGTATTGTTGGACAGAGAAATCCAAAACAAATAATGAAGGGTAATGATTGCATCAAGCACAAGGAAGGAAAGAAACGCGATCATATTTTTGAAAAGTGACCTGGTCAAGATATATTGGAGAAGAAGAATAACCACAACAAAGATGGTCGGTCTTAGTAGGCTTTTTAGGAATGCCTTGGCAAAGGGCATTTGAATTTTAATGTAACCTTTATTTTTTTTAAAGTTTTGAAGCGTCCACATAAGCAATTTTGGCAGCCCTAATTCATTTTGATTTACTCTAACATCTATGTGCTCAGGAATTTGGAATGGCATTAGGGATACGTCCGCCACATCACCAAGTCTGATGATATAAGTTCCACTTGCCCCAATAACGACAGATTTCAGTTCTTCCACGGATTTATAATCACCATGAACAAAGTAGGACAGATCTCTTTTTTGTCCTAGGTTGTAAGTGAAGCTATTTAATTTTATAGCTTTCCAGAATTGATCTAGCCCAACTTTGTTCTGAATTAATTTATCTAAGTCTGGGCGTATTTGAAATGAATGTTGTCCGATGTCACTTAATTGCAAGTCAGGCGTGATGGCCATGATGGCCTTACGTTGTGCAAATAGCTTTTGGTAAATGTATTGAACCCTTTCAAAGTCTAAATTTGTAAAGCGTAAATCAGGCACGTGTTCTATCTTTTTTTGTTGGATTTGAACACTTTTAACTTCTTCAGGTAATAAAATTTTCAATCGATCAAGCTTTTCCTGGATAAAAAGAAAAGTTTGGCCTTCCTTACTGCCCGTTTTGAACATGAGCTGTATTTTCGCCTTTTCATGATGTGTAATGCTATTGAGTGAGAGCAAATTGGGTAATCCATTCAAAATTTTCTCAGAAACTTCTGTAACTTTATTTTCAATTTCTGAGGCAGACATTGTTGGAGCTAAAATATCAATTTCGTAACGAAGAAATGGACTTTCTGGCATAATTGCAATTTGGTATTTTGAAAAAAAAACAACGAGAAAAACTGGCAAAATCAAGCTGAGTAATACCGGCGTCCGCATTTGTGAAAGTTTAGTTAGATATTTTAGAATCATTTAAATCGACCTCAAATAAATCTTTAAATTATGACTTCCGAAAGTGGCCAATAAAAAAGTAGAAGACCAGTTGGGCCATTTTTATTTTTCTTGAACTCTTGAATGGCCGATTTTAGCCGAACAATTTCTTGTTCGTTTAGCAGAAGCATCATTAATTCATTATTACCTGGCCAAGTAATACTGCCTTCTTTTTTGCCCTGATTTCCCGAGCCATGGAGGCCTTTAAAATGGGTATAGTTGGAAATTTCAGTTAATTTCATTAACATAAAAATTTCTGGGGAAAGATCTGAATCGAATAACAACATCAAAGCTTGCATATAATTCCCTAATCCCCACCTGCCAATTTTTTTTGAGCGTTTTTTGGGAGAAAATATTCAATGGTCATTGGGGTAACAATTAGTGAAAAAAAAGTTCCAGATAGCATACCAAAAACATTGACGACCGCCATCCCACGATACAATTCACTCCCTTCGCCTCCGACAAGAAGAGTCGGTAGCATGCCGAATATTGTGGCAAATGAAGTCATTAAAATTGGACGGGTTCGTTCACTAACTGAACGATTAATTGCTTCTGCATTGGGTAATCCTTCAGCTAACTTTTGATTGGTAGATTCAATAAGAAAAATGCCATTGTTTACGATGATCCCAACTAAGAGGATCAATCCCACCATGACAGAGGCGTTCATTGTTTCCCCCATAATAAGCAGACCAGCTATAGCACCACCGAGCGCAAGAGGGATGGTTGTCATAATAAGGCTTGCTTGAATAAAAGATTTGAATTGGATCAACAAAATGGTGAAAACAATCAAACCTGATAGAATGAGGGCCAATATCATACTGCTGAAGCTTTCATTCATTGTGGCCATTCCACCGCGTGGAATAATGGCTTCGCTTGATAGTTTCATTTTCTTTATGAGTTTACTAATTTCAGTATCGATTTCTCCCAATGTGGCATTTTTCATTTTAAAGTAAAAATTTTCAAAACTTCTTTGATCTAAGCGGTGAACGACAGATTGATTTTCATTGGCCTTTGTAGAATATAGATTAGCCAAAAGTGACACTCCCCTGTCTTTAATATGGAATGGGAGATTTAAAAGGGTACTTTCAAAATCGATGATAAGATTGAGGGGATTGGCAAGTGACAGACGACCTATTGAATTTAAATCTAAGGAATTTAGCGGAAGGATCAATTGACCCAATGACTCCACTTCGTTGCTTCCAATGGCGTGGGTGAGTAAATTATTTGGCTTCATTGCAAGTTGAGTAATTGAGGTATGCTCTCCACCGAGACATTCAAGAATTTTGGGGTTGTTGCATAGATTCTTTCGAATTTGACTGAGGGTAGAAATTGGTAATGAGCTATCCAAAAATAATTGTCCATCATATCCCATGGCCTCACCACTAGGCGCTGGTCCTACAGGAAGGATATGGAGCCGATTTAAAATAAGTGGCAAATTTAAAAGTCGTTTCTCAAGTTCTGCAACAGGTTTTGGGTTTTTTAGTTCGAATAAGGTCTCAATACCATTGGGAGTAAGGCGCGTGACATTCCAATTTGAGTCAGACCATTTGTTTACTTCAGTTGATAAAAGTTTCATGGTCTTTTGGCCATCTGTTTCAAGAAATTTTCTTTCAAGTGGATAATCTAGACTGTAGACGCGGCTACTGACCATTGGTAAGAATTCAGTTTTTGGCATCAAGATTAACATCCCAAGAGATATTCCCGTCGCCAAAAGGGAAAATTGAAGCTGTCGTCGAGGTTGTTTTCTCGCGAATTCAAGTGCCCTAAGTGCGTGTTTGACACTATATTCTACAATTGTCGGACCGACTGAAAATAATTGTTTCAAAAATTTATTAGAATTAGTGTTGTCACTTTTTTTCAAAACCTTGTGGCAAAGCCAAGGCACAAGACTAAAAACTGCAATGAGGCTCAGTAATTGTGAACTAACGACAGTGAGTGCTAAATCAGAAAATAATTTACTAGTAATATTTTTTTGCATAGCAATTGGCAGTAGAACCCCGGCCGAACTCAAGGTTGAAGCAATTATCCCAAGCGAAACTTCATTTACTCCTGCAATGCAGGCCTTAAGAATTTCTTCACCTGCTTGTACTCTACGACTTATGGTTTCTAAAATTACGGTAGCACTATCGGTGATCATACCCACGGCCAGTGAAAAACCGTTGAGGCTAAAGAGGTTAATAGAAATACCAAAGTACTTCATGGCCAAAAGTGAGCCGAGGATGCTGGTAGGAAAAACCACTGATCCCACAAGCACCCCAATGGGTGAACCCAAGAATATCATCAAAATGAGGGCGTTTAAGACAACACCAGCATAAAAGTTTTCAAAGACACTTTCTTGGCCTTCCAATATTTTTGATGCTTCGTCATAAATGACTTGAGTTTTTATCTGTGATTTAAAGCTTTCATTATTTTTCATTTTTTCAATTATTTGTTCAATAGACTTAACTATTTTTATGGTGTCTGAGCCAGGTCCCTTAATAATTTCCAAAATAACACTTGGAAAATCTCCATTGATTAAGACTTGGGGCTCAGTTTGTTTGTCGGAGATAATTCCAACTTCACCTACTTTTTTAGAGATTTTCTTTCTACCAACAATGGGTAAATTTCGAACCTTTTCAATTGAGTTAATATTTGTAGAAATTAGGTAGTCTAAATCTTGATTTTTTTCGGAGTTACTTGGGATAAAGGTACTAAAGTTCCAATTCTTCTTTGCAGACTTTACTATATCCGTACTATTAATTCCTGTCGCCGCTACTTGGGCCGGATGAATTGTCAATGTATTGGTTTTTGGCACTTCTCCAGAAATTGCAACTTGGGCAACTCCTGGAATTCTTTCAATCATCATTGCCAAGTTTCGCGCCTTATTTGAAATGAACTCAATATTTTTCCCGTAAAGTGAAAAACGATAGATGGGACTATTACTTGGACGGTGGAGAATATAAATGGGGTCGAGGGCCCCAGCGGGTAGTATGATATTTTCAACCGTTTGCCTGGCCAATCTCAATGCTTCTTCAGGGGTGTAATCCCACTTGTAAAAGACAATGAGAATGGCCTTCCCATTATCAATTTTGCCTTCCACAGAAGAAACTTTACCACCATGGAGAAAGGCACTTTCAATTGGCGCAGCGATTGTCGTGGCAATTTTGTCGTTCGGAAACATAGGGGCAGGAACGACGATGGCAACCGCGGGAATTTCAACTGACGGAATAAATTCATTAGCAATGTAGGGTATAGTAAACCAGCCTGCTGCTAAAATAAGCAGGTTAATGCTAATTGTAAAAATACCTTTTTTTATAAATGTTTCTGTCATTTATTATTTTCTTATGTTGCGCAAGCAAACCTTGTCGTCGCTAATAAAAGCGACTTGAAATTCTCCGGCATAGCGATTTACCTCGTTGATAGGGCAGACGATGTCACAACTTTCATCGCCTACATTGACTGACACTGGAATGACCTGACCGATAAAAAAATCGGAGCTTTTTATATTCCCACTCAGCGCCAGAATGGATCCTGTTTCTGGATCGACAATAGGAGAAATCTTTTCTAGAAATCCAATGTTCATTGATTGATCTTGTTTAAGTTCTTTACTTGCGAGGGGGGCATTGTCTCCTTTTTTATAGAGAGATAAAGCTGAACCCTTTTTTAACTCCTTGGCCTGCTGTGGAGATAAAGAAAACTCTAGATATAATTCTTTATCGTTTACGACCGTAATAAGTGGCATGCCAGGTGAAATGGCAGCGGCTTGAGTTACATGGAGTTTGGCAATTCTCCCTTCCAAGGTTCCATTGTATTTTCTAACTGTGTCGCGCTCAAAAATTTGGATAAGAGGTTCTCCTATATTTATAGAGTCTCCAATATTGTGAAATATTTGATTGACTAGACCTTGTCCGATCGCAACAGTGGTGCTCATCTTGCGTGGTTTGACGACCCCATAAATGAGTACATTTCTGGTTAAGTTTTCTTTGGCGTGTACCTGTAGGCCATTTATAGTAACAAAAAGTGTAAGTAAGATTATTTTTTTGATTTTCACAATTTCCTCGTATTATAGTGGTTTTATTTCAATTTTTATTTTTTCCATTTCATTAGATTTTATGGCGATGTTGGTAAGTGCTTGCTGGTAATTTTTTTTGGCATTGAAAGCATCATACATTGCAAGGGCATAATCCAAATTGAGCATGCTCTCTTCTAAGTCAGTAGCGGCACCAGAATTTTTAACTATATGGAGCTGATCCAGCTTATGTTTTTTTTCCTTGGCCAAAGAGAGCTTATATTTATATTCAGCGTCTCCTGCTTTCGCATCCATATAAAATTTTGTAATGGCCAAAAGATTTTTTTGAGTCTCTGATTCCTTTTTCTTTCTTGCCATTGAATGGGCCACTATTGCCTGGGTACGGCGGGCCAAATTCTGGTTTCCATCAAATAGATTAAATGTAAAAAGAATACTCGCTCGATAATCGTTGTCCTGTTCACGACCATCAAAGCCTCCAAAACGAGAATAGGAACTACTGATAATAATCGATGGTATCCATGGTTTCTCATAGGAACTAGCTGACTGGTATTCACGATAGGTGTCAATGGTTAAATCTAATTTCTTAATTTCCAAATTTTCCTTTAAATATTTTTGTTTTATGGATTCAAGAGATGAAAGTGGATACAAAATTACAATGTTTGGAGTTTTCTCAAAATCACTTTCACTTAAACTTGGGATCAAATTTTTTAATGCTTCTTTGGCCAAATTGATTGCACCTTCCAGCTTTGCTTGATTATGTACTAATTCATAATACTTTGCCTGGAAGTGGAGCGTATCCTGTTCACTTCGCAAAGATTTAGAATGCTCTTGTTGTTGTTTTACCTGACTAAGAATCGCGGATGCCCTATCTAGTCCGGAACGCATTTCTCTTAGATAAGATATTTCCATGACTAGCTGATATAATTGAATCTTTTTTTCCCAATGGTGTATTTTTAAATCGATGGAGGATTGTTCAACACCATTTTTAACAGAATTGATATTTGCACTTATATTAAATTTTGAAAATAAAACGTAGTTAACACTTAAATCTGTTGTCCAAGAGTCTCTTTCAAGTTGTAGTGATCGACCGCTGGCTGCACTAGAGGCTGCTTGCATGCCTGGTAAACCGCTTGCTCCACTGGCCGCTTGTGAACTATATCCGCTTAAGGTATCACCCTGATCTTTTCCAGTGGTCATGCCTGCATTAAGAGAAAGGGATGGATAGAGTGGTCCTTTTGCGGCCCTCAGTGATTCTTTGTCAAATTCTAATTTGTCTTTCACCAGAGCGATGTCAGGATTTTCATTTAACAATTTATTCTCCAACACCTCAATTGAATAGTAGTTGTTGGCATTTATATTTCTGCAGAAAAAAATGGTAAGAGTTAGGACAAATTTGGTGTTAAAAGATTTATTCATATAGTTTATCATTTTTGTCTAAAGGGATATTGAGTGGACGACACTTCAGGGAAATACAAATTAATTCCATTAACTCACGGATATCCTTATGATTTTCAGACATATGATAGGCCACTGTTCTACCTTCCTTGTCAAAAGTTTGATGGAGTTCAACGAGTGCTTTAACAGCAAGAAAGTTTATGAATGGTGAATTTTGTAAATCAATAAGCAGTGCAGGTGGCACCAATCGCGATAACATATCAAGTTCATTCTTGAAGATTGCATAGGTATAATCGTCAATGTCACCATGGACGGACAGCTGAATCCAATGCCCATGCTTCCTTGTTTTTAATTGCATAAAAATCTCTAGTGATACTTCTTATTCTCACTTGAGAAACAAATGGGCTAAAGATTGAAAAATATTCCGCTTGTATGAAGTTGAGTGATTAGCTCTGGTCTTTTACTTTTGGTCTTTTATTTTAGACTAGCAGGTTTTCTAGTTTGGCCTTTGGGGGTGCTATTTTTAGGTAGAATTTTCCCTTCTTCAAAATTTAAAAGTCTTTCATCAGGTAATTGGGCCACGGCCCTATTAACACTGTCACCAACTCGCATAGCTGCTTTCTCGAGATTAAGGCTTACTCCTCGAGTAATTGTGTCTATATATTTTTTCCCTACACTCTTAGTGAAAAAATCAAGAAATTGATCACGTTCGCTTTTTGATAAATCTTTGTAGGTGTAGGCCATAACCATCACGATACTTGGTGCCAATTGATCTGTTAACTGTTGGCGGATGGTAAAGATTCTTTGATCAATCTCAAAAATATTGAGTCTTTTACTTTCTGGAACGAGTCCATTAAAGCCCATGATAAGCCCAAGTGAAATTGAACTCATTGTATCAACCATCAATTGAAGTGCATTAGTTTCGCGGGCCAGATTGGCGGCGAATTCTAGAAGATCCCTTTCTTCCTCAGTGACTTCACGAACTTTTACTTGGTTGTTTTCTTCTGACTCGAAAGATTTTATATATCTTTGAAAGGCCTTTTGACCCTTTTCAGTTTCAATGAAATGTTCCATATCGCGAACTTTTTTCCCGAGGCCGCTATCATACCATTGCAAAATGGCCAACCGGTCTTTGCGATTTAGTTTTAAATTGATTTCTCTTTCCAATTCTCCAAGGAGTCGAGGTGCGGCAAAAGATTCGCTGAAACTTTTTTGCATAATTTCAAATAACTCGGGATGGGTTTCAAATTTATCCCTTTGTTTTTCGAGACCTTCCTGCAGAGACTGCGGCAAGCTTCTTAAATTGGTCCCAGCGCCTGAATCAATAAGTAATTTAACTGTTAATTCTTGATCAGAAAGAGAGTTTAAACTTTTTGTTGAGCAACCTATCAGCATAATGAGGGTCGCAACACTTATTCTTTCTAGTAGTACAAATTTTTTAAATATAGAAAGCATTTTCATAGTTTTCCTTTAATCTCTACTAAAACCTTTCGGTTGGATTTAAAGAAATCTTGAATTAACTACTTGGATATTTTGTTTTATATTTTTAAGGGCTTAGCTTAGGCTACTTTCAAAAGTCTTTGATTCCCTATAGATTTGATCAGACTTCTTATGTACCTTTTATTCTCGGTTTCATGATTTGCCCAAATACCATCTTTGAAGGATTGTTCTTCTGGGAAAAGCTCGAGTATTTTATTTGCGAGTGTGTACTGTGCACTATGGTCATTAAAGTGACTATGGAGACTGAGGGCCATTAGTAAAAGTTCAAAAACATAAAGGGACCCTTTCTCAGCTTCTTTTAAATTTTGGATGAATTTAAAAACATTGTTCTCAAAGGCATTATTCCCATTTGGTGTTTTTCGATAACAGGTCTCAGCTTGTAATACTGTAAATTTCTGCAAAGTTTTGTAGCGAATATCCTTTGAATTATCCGCCACAATATGTCCTTGCTTCATAAGCATAGAAGCTTCGGCATATTTATTTTGTTCAATCAAGCATTGAGAAGCACATACTAATGCTGCTTGATAATAATCAGGATGGACAATGTTGGCATTCATTTCAAGGGACTGTTGAAAAAGGGGCAGAGCTTCTGCATAGTTCCGATCACTCATTAATATTTTACCCCTCTTGTGTAAGGCAAACATTTGTAATCTTTTTCTATCTGTGAGGAATGCTACTTCTAAATATTTTTCGTAAATTTTATCCATTGATTTACGGTCGAAGGAAACATATTGGTAGTAATTTCCTAGGTCCCAATAAATGACACAGAGATAGGTATAACCTTGGAGTCCCTCATAAAGATCGATCGATTTTATAAAATCAGCATGGGCCTGAGCATAACGCTTACAAGCAGCGAAGGCCTTTCCCCGCCAACGATAGGCGCGCGCAAGCTCCCACTCCATCCCCGAGTCTTCGGCGATTTTTATGGCCTCGTTTGCGTAAGCGATGGCCTGTTCTGTTTCCTTTTCTAGGAGATTTACACAAAGCCAAGAAAGCGATTGGCAAATAAAGTCAACTCGGCCAATTTTTTGCGCAATTTGAAGGTTTTCCTCTGCAGGCTCTTTAATTTTATCTGTGAGTGTTTGGTAATTGTAGCAAAAGCACAGAACAGAATTTTTATAGAGTTGAAAGATTAAATCATTTTTAAGAATTTCTTGTGAGCTTACATCATTAATTAATTTAATGGCCTGTTCATAGTTGTTTTCATAGACCATGCATTTTGCAATTTCTAGTTTTGCATAAGGAGCTGAAAAACAGTCATTTGGGGAATTAACTTCTATACATAACTCAAAATTGGATAATGCTTCTCCAATCATACCCATATCTGAATAAAGTCGTCCTAGTCCTAGATAAATAGTTCCTTGCCTTTCGCTATCATTAAGTTCCTGAGTCAATTCTAGGGCCTTTTGAAAGAACTCCTTCGATCTATTGAGACGACCTGATTGATGCAAAAACTTTGCAAAATGGAAGTAGGCTCGAGAAACATTATTTAATCCATAAGATTCGGCAAATTCTATTGTCTTAATAAATTGTTTTTCAATCACACCGCGTGGTCTTCCCAGAAAAACCATGGTCTCTGCATAGATACAATTCAAAATAAATTGATCATCATTATTTGTAAGACATCGATCTAAGGAATTTTCTAGCACAAAGTGTAAAAGCGATATCGTTGTATGTTGATCAAAATTTTTGCGCGATAGTTGAATGGCATCGAGAAAGAATATTGCCGATTTTTGGAGTTCGTCGGCTGCGAAAAAATTTCTAGCGGCAAAGCTCAATTTATGAGCAGTGACTTCATCAGGATACTTTTTAATACTTTCTTCTAAGCTCATCGCCACATGATGGTGTATGACCTTTTTGTTTTGGCTTAGCATGGAGTTGTAGATGGCTTCTCTAATCAGGTCGTGACGAATGCTGTAGAAATGAGGCTCATCTACTCTTAAAAAACCTGAAAGATATTGATTAATTTCATCCTCAGTCATTAAGATATTCATTTTTTTGAGGACATTAAAAAATAGATCGCGAGTGAATTTTTGTGAAATAATACTTGCTGCTTGCATGACTTGTTTCTGCTTGGAGTCAAGCTGATCAAGTCTACCTAACAGTATTTCATTTCTGTTAAATATTTGACATGGGTTGTTTTTAGAAGATAATCCAGAAGAGAAGTAGAGCTCTTCCATAAATAGGGGAACCCCACCGGTTTGGTCTAAGAGTTTTTTAAATTTGTCTCTTTCGGTTTGGTTAATGATTGATTCTAAATCTGACTCGGAGAGAGGTTGTAGGCTGATCTGATTGATGAAGCCATCAGACAATTCTTGAGGAAGCTTTCTTCCTGAGATTATCAGCATCATGTTAGAGATTTTTGTTTTGCTAAACTCATCCTGAATAAAAGAAATTGTCGCCGAATCAGCGGCATGGATGTCTTCTAAAACAACGACTAGTGGAAGACCTCTTTCTTCCGCTCTTATGGCGCATGCGCGAAAAAAGGTAATCAAAGATTTCTTGATTATAAAATCAAAGTTATCGCTACTCTGCTTTTTCCCTTGTATATGATTAAACAGAAATTGAAGAAGTTGTTTTTCGTCCTCAAGTGCCTCAGAATAATTTTCAGGGCACTGATTTTTTGCCAAATATCCTTCTAGAGAGGAGAGGTCCTTCGCGCCACTATATCGCACGAATCTTTTTACAAGACCTAAAAAGCAGCTATAGGAAGAAAAGTTTAAGGATGAACAGTTTCCCTTTAGGCTTAAATTTGAAATTCCTTCTCTCTTCCCTAAAGTTGAGAATAAAAACTCTCTAATTAGTCGGGATTTCCCAATGCCGCCTTCTCCCGTGACTGATACGCGACAAGGAACGCTTTTGCTGGCTTCAAAAATTTTCAATAGTAGATTGAGTTCTGATTTTCTTCCAATGTAATTTTCAATTTCTTGGTGGCGTATTTTCTTGCTCAATTCGCTTTTAATAGATTTAAAAACTACACACCTTACTTGTTGGGCAAATCCCTTTAACTCTTTTTCACCAACTTCTTCAAATTCAAAGACATCATCAACCAGCTTGGAAGTATCATAAGGGAGCATTATTTTTCCAACGGGGGCATTGGATTCCATCCTGGCGGCCATATTGACGGTGTCGCCATAGACGGTGAATGCTTCGCTTCGATCCGCGCCAACTTTTCCTGTCGCAACCGTCCCATAATTTATTCCAACCCGTACTTTGAATGGGTACTTTAACTTTTCAGGTAATCCATATTTTTCAGACAGTTTATTAAACTCTTCAATATCGTTAAGAATCGAAATTCCACTGCGGACACAGCGCTCAAGACTTTTTTCCAAAGTCTTTTTGGCCCCAAAGAGTGCCATAATTTGGTCGCCTGCATAACGGCTTACTTCTCCACCATATTTTTCCACTGACAATGTAAACATTGCCAATAAACGATCGAGTAATACTTGTGATTCTTCTTGATCTAGGTTTTGGCAAATCGTAGTAAATCCAGTTAGGTCTGCGTATAAAATTGAAACGTTTCTTATGTCACCATCTTTCAATCGAAATATTTGACGGTCGCGGCCGAGCTGCTTGAAAAAATCGTCGTTAATAAACTGAGTAATTTTTGAGTCCACGTCCTCTTATCGGTTATTTAGCTGATAGATTTAGTCTGATACGCTCACCTTGCGATATAAGCATAACTTATTAAAATCTATGATAGTTTTCGTATCTACTTATAGGCTTAAACCAGATGTCCGATAATATTGTTGTGATAAGGGGGCTTTTGTGAAAAATCCATGCATTAAAATATGCTTATCTACGTTCGCTTTACTCTGCACGGTTTGGAGCCATTTTATCTTTGCAAGCGACGATCTTTATTTGAAAGGGATAACTATTGCAGGAAAAAAGGCAGAATTCAAAAAAAATGGCAACCTCGACGCTTTTTTAAGTAGCAATTGCTTTAATGAAAATTCAAACACTGATTTAGGCATGTGCCAAGCAGAAGTGGTGGCCCGTTCTTTAACCCAGCTTGATTTAGTAAAATTCCAAGAAGATTTTGCCAATCCAGGCAAAGGTCTTTGTGAGTCTAAGAAAGGTAAAATTATTCGCGGCAAAACCTTTGATCAAAGTGAAATAAGTTTTTGTCAATTTGAAGACCGCAGCCTCATAGGACTGAATACCTTGGCGCGTATTGCTTCGTTAAAAGGTTCTACAGAAAAAAAGTGAGTGAACAATGAAAAAATTTGGTTATTTAATAATTTTAATCCCGAATATTTTGATGGCAACCACGGTCCAAGAGGAATGTACTGGGACCACACGCTAGGATACTACTGGTGGGAGCATGGCCAATTTGCCCGTGCTCGATCAGTCAACAGGATCGGCCAACGAAGCTGGAGGATTATGTTACTCCTATGTAGCGAGCCAAATGGTTGATGCTTATCTTCAAAAACATGGAAACCGACCTGCGGGTCGAATTTCTTCACCGTTTCAATTGGCAATGAATCAAGCGGTCGCGCGAGAAAAATTAGGCCTCAGAGGTGGCGAACCATGTGTGGCAATCAAAGCTTCTATCGATCAGGGTGGAACTTGTGATCATGACAAGTGGTTTATTGGCTCTCGCGATCCAAGAAATTCTCATTATCTTTATACATTAGAGGATATTTGGAATTCTTTTCAATGGCACAATGACTTTCAAGAATATGCATTACCCGAATATCAAGGGACTAATTATGAAAGGGAAGCAGCTGGGTATTCTTGCCGTCTGGCAAGATACGATCTATTCGGGCAGCCTGATCAGGCAATTTTTGAAGAAGGTAAGCGAGTATTAGGTCGTTTATTGCGCGATCGTAAATATTGGGACACGGCGAGCACTGATGAAGCAGGAAGAGCAAAAGATAAAATGCTATTCATGCGTGATTTTGCCAATATGATGTGCAAACCTGCCGATAATCCCATACGTCCACCAATAAAACCCATGGCCAATGCCACAGTTGATTGCAAAATGACAAATTATGGAAAGAATGACAAAGAGACTTTAAAACTAGATCTGCTTAAAAAACTCAATACAACGGGGCTACCTATCAGTGTTGGTTTTTGTTCTTTCTATTTACAAGATAGTCGGCGAGCTCCTTCATCAGTAAATCATAGTGTTATGTCTTGGGAAGCAGACAGCGCAGGTGCAAATACACCAAAGTGTGAAAAGCCCACAGCAGGACCAAATGGGACAATTAACTATGTTAAGACGACAAATTACCACATTAGCATGGTGGTCGGACGCCGGTGGCAAAATAACCGATGCCAAGTCCTTCTTCGCAATACTTGGGGAGCTGATGCCTGTGAATCTTACCGTGCTGCTGGACATAGTGACTGTTCAGGTGGACAGGTATGGCTTGACCTCGACGAACTTGCCGGGAACTCATTTGCCATTCGTGCGATTGAATAACAATCACTAAAAAATGATTTTAATGTTTCCTTGAGGATCAATGCAAGTTGCTCGAATAGATTTTTCAAGGATAGAAATTTTTCCTTCAACCTTACAAGAAGAGTCTCTCATCTTTGGAAAGCCCACTAGGTAGTAATTTTCATTATCGTTGGAGATTTTACTGGATTGGATTATTTCCTCTGCTGAGATACTCATCTTCCCGGCCAGTCTTTCAATCTGTTGATTCAAAGACTTTTTTAAATGCAGATCGAGTGCAATTTTGAAATCACTTTCTGAGGCGTTGGCCAAGGGGAGGATGGTGAGAAGAGTAAAAAAGAATGCTGTTCGAATCATTACGTATCTCCTTTATGTTCTTAATTATATCATTGAGATCTTTTAAAGGCTGCCATTAACACCAGGTAATTTAAAATCAGCTTTATAATTTTCGTTGGCGCCGAAAATTTTGCTGAACTCAATCGTACCTCCAATGTTGTTGATTACAAATCCTTTCACAAGTGGATTGATAATGGCCTCATAAGAAGCCGCACAAAGGGATTCCCCTTTGCCAGTCGCTGACAGTTTGGCATCTCTAGTTTCACAGTGAACTTTCATATGAGGAGCAGGTGCCACTGGTGACGCTTTACAAAGAACATGCATAGTTACGTGGTTAAAGGGCTCAGAGTTTCTTAAATCGAGGTCAAATTTTATTCCCAAGTCCTTAGGTACACCAATGGTCATAACCTTGCCCTTAACATCACATTTTTCAATGAAATTATAAGTTAAATCTAAGTTCTTATTTAAAATGAAATATTGTCCCCATTGCATGCTGTAGTCTTTACATCCACGAACAGCAAAATTTCCAGGAAGACTCTTGGTGAAAAATGGTAAAAGTCCTTGAAGAATTTCCATGAATTTGTCAGATGCAATTTTTTTATCTTGTGTAACAGCACTTAAAAATTCCTGATGTTTAGACGAAATGGAAGGCAGCTTTGGCGGTGAGGCAACTTCTTTTCCCAAATCATAATATTTGGTTTCAATTAATTTATCACTTAAGTCTCGGGCTTCTTCCGGGCCATGTTTCACCACCTGGCCATTGTGATTTTTTTGGCAGAAGGCCAAATTTTTTCCCAAGGATGGCAAAGAAACTTTAACTTCATAACTTTCCTCTGGACAGTCGAGTCCAAAGGTTGCTCCGCTAATAAAAATATAAAACAGGATAAAGAATAATTTCATTTTGCTACCTTCTAAATTCTAAATCTTTGTCGTGAATGGGGCGAAACTTGAAATCCATAAAATCGAGAAAATAATTTTGATTGGCACGCCATGGGGCCTTTTTCCCCTGGCGCGGTAGAAGGTGTTGAGACCTTTGAAAATAACCGCTGCTCATATTGATGAGTGGTAGAGTTTCCTCGCTTTGGTTGAAGTGTGGAACAACAGTTTTATAATTATTATGTTCCATATACTGAAGAATTTTTGAAATCCACTCACAAGTTAATCCGGTCTTTAAAGTCCATGAGGCATTAATGTAACCAAAAGACATGGCGAGATTGGGAATACCGTTAAACATGGATGATTTGTAGGGGGTCGCCTGTTGGACATCAAGCGGTTTTCCATTCACTAAAAATTTAATATCAGAAAGAAATTTCAGCTTAAGCCCAGTGGCCGAAACTATGATATCGGCATTCACCGACTTGCCATTTTCGAGGATGAGACCACTTTCGTTAACTTCGGCAATGGCCGAAGTCACAATGTCTGCTTTGCCAGAGTCTAAGGCCAAAAAGAAATCGCTATCTGGGACAAAACATAATCTCTGCTCCCATGGATTGTAGCGAGGGAGAAAATGCTCAAGCAGCTCAGGCCGATTTGGTAATTGCTTGGCAACGAGAGATAAAAGAAGCTTGCGCATCTTTTTGGGAAAGAATTGACACAATTGATAAAGGATAAAGGCGATCAGAATATTTTTTCCTCGAGTTAAGCGGTGGGCAAAACTCGCTGGCAATATTTTCTTTAAAATTTGGGCGAGAGAATCGGTAGAAGGAATTGTAAGAACATAAGAGGGGGACCGTTGGATCATAATGACTTTTTTTGCATTTTTGGCCAACTCAGGAACTAGGGTCACCGCAGTCGCGCCGCTACCGATAACGGCAATCGTTTTATTTTGGTAGTCGAGATTTTCAGGCCAAAATTGTGGGTGGATGAATGTCCCTTTAAATTTATTTAAGTTTTTAAAATCTGGTTGGTAGCCTTGGTCATAGTCATAGTAACCGGTACACATGATGACAAAACTACAACGGGTAATATTTGTTTCTTGGCCTTTGCTCGACCTACTTGTGATAATCCATTTTTTCTCATCCTCAATCCAGGAAGCAGTTTCAACCTTTTCATTAAAGCGAATGAGTTTTAATTCCTCTAATTTTAAATCATTGGCCGTTTCTTTTAGATAGGAAAGAATACTTGGTCCAATGGCAATGGCCTTACCCTCGCGCCATGGGCGAAATGGAAAACCTAGAGTATACATATCTGAATCTGATCTTATGCCTGGATAACGAAAGAGATCCCACGTGCCACCGACGCTACTTCTCGCTTCAAGAATGCGGAATTTTAAATTGGGGCAATTTTTTTTAAGGTAATAGGAAGCCGCAAGACCACTGATCCCCGCACCGATAATGACTACATCACAACAGTCATTTTGGTCATGCTCGTAAACCATTACCTACCTCTAAATTAAATTTAGAAATAGCTTAGCTGTGCAGCAGGTTTATGACTATGCCAAAATAAATAAATTCTTCAAAAGTATTAGTTTACCAAGGACGCTTGGAAATAGGATTATTAGGTTTCGTAAAGGTCATCTGAACTGTGCTAATATGTCTTTCCTCAAATGCAGCTTCACAATAGCACAGGTAATACGTCCATAGCCTGACGAAAGTATCATCTACTTTATTTTGCCCTAGTCCATTTATCTCAGGCAAATTTCTGATTTCATCAAGTTTTCCTAAAAAGTTATTTTGCCAACGACGCAAGGTCTCTGCATAGTGAAGACCAATGTCGCGCAGGTTAAATAAGTGAAGATCAGTACTTTTGCTTGTCGCACTAGTGATGGCAGAAATAGAAGGGAGAAGTGAGCCAGGGAAAATATGCTTTTGAATAAAATCTACTCCATTCCTTAGTGAGTCATAGCGACAGTCTGGCGATGTAATAGCTTGAATAACGGCCAATCCTTCGGGCGCGAGTAGATCAGATATTTTCTTAAAATAGGTTGGTAGGTATTCATGTCCAACGGCTTCAATCATTTCCACTGAAACAATTTTAGAATATTTCCCATCGAGCTCCCTATAATCTTGAAAAACAATTTCAACTTTGTCCTCCAAATTTAAATTTTTAACCCTCTTTTTTGCAAACTCAAATTGATTCCGGGAAATGGTAATACCGGTAACCCGGCAGCCATAGTGAGTGGCGGCATAACATGCAAATCCACCCCAACCACAGCCAATTTCTAAGACGTGATCTGTGGATTTTAAGTCTAAATCTTCGCAAAGGGTTCGTAATTTAACTTCTTGGGCCTTAAATAGGTCATCTTCTTTGTTGTTAAATATGGCACATGAATAATTCATGGTTTCGTCGAGCATTAATTTGTAAAAATCATTGCTCAAATCGTAGTGATAGGAAATGTTGCTTTTTGAATTTTTAAATGTATTGGTCTTTAAAAGGTGAGTAAATCGATTGAGGGAGCCGAGAAAGTTTATACCCATAGATTTAATTTTGCTGCCACCTATTATTCCGCTGGTTTCACGATTTTGGATAGCCCAACGAACAATTTTCGTCAGGTTACTCGTGGTCCATTGTCCATCAATATAGGCTTCAGCAAAGCCAATATCAGCAAAAAGCACACAGCGTTTGAAAAAATCTTCGCTGTGAATTTGAATATCACATTTAATTCCGTGACCTTCGCCTATGGTAACGGTATCCCCTTCAGGAAATCGGATGGTAATTTCACCTTTTTGAAATCTGGTCAAAATAGTTAAAAATATTTTTCTATGGATGGTTGGAGAATTTTTTAAAGCGACTTGGGTTTTGATGTTTTCCATGTAAATGCTCCTTGTTGAAGTTCAATATATTGATGTTTCTTGAAATAAGGCAATCTTTTAAACCACAAGACAAAGGCATGGAAATGAATCAAAGCAATTGTCTTAATAGTTACAAATGGCACCAGAATTGAATTAAAAATAATTTCCTTAATTGAAGTCGGAAGAATTTTTCCTGTTAAGTGTACGCTTAGTTCTTTAACTTCACCTTTAAAGTCGTCTACTAATATAGCTAGATTATCTTTATTTTGGTACCACTTAAATTTTAAATCATTATCGTGAGAGATAAAAGGCGAGATGTAAAAATATTTTTTAGTGAGAATTTCAAAATTTATATTTTCCTCATCTCGACCTTCCATTTGAACTTTTTTAAAATTCTCATTAGGTACAAAAAATGGTTTTAATTCATTAAAGGTATTGCCTATTTCGATGATGCCAAATTTTCTATTATTTTCATCGGTGAGAATAATGAATGAAACAGGATTGAAAACGTACCCTAGAAAGCGTAGTTGGGTATACAGTTTAATTGACTTGATTTTTGAGGTGACCCCATTTCTTTTAACAAATTCAATATAATTATCGGCTGCAGATCCAGGACAAATTTTCAGGTGGTCCTCATCAAAGAAGCTATAGGTGCGAAAACAATTTTTCCCGACGAGCCAATTGCTTTTATAATCTTGGCCAAGGAGTTCTAGTTCAAACCAGAAAAAAGAATGAGTAAAGGTGTAATGCCAAGGAGTGTGGCGCGAGTGCTTCACGGTAAATTGGACTATCGATTTAATTTCATTCATAAAACGTTTCGTCCCAATATTTGTGAGCATAAATTTACAGATGACAAAAGGGCGTCCTCATGGAAGCCATAGCGATAATAGCTGCCTGTAAAATGAACTGGTCCAGCTTTATTTAGGTCGTCAATGTAGTTTTGAGCATTAGCGCTTTTAACATCAAATAAGGGATGGTGGTAAGTTATTGACTGGATAATTTTTTCAGGATTAACAAAATTCCCACCATTAATATTGATGAAAAAGTTCATCCTCTTAGAAACACCTTGCAGCTTGTTCATGTAATATACGGTGTAAGATTGATTTTCTTTTATAATAAAATTCCAGGAAGACCAATTGGATTTTAGTTTGGGCATTACTTGTTCGTCTGTGTGAACAATGGCCTCATTCTTTTGATAGGAAAAACATTTTAAAATATTTACTTGAGAATCGGTTGGATTTTGAAGAAGTTCTAGTGCAGTATCGGCATGAGTCGCAATAATGACCTTATCAAAAAAATCTTCCCCATGAATGGTTTTAACATTGACGCCGTTGGGCCTAGTTGAAATTTTTATTGCACCAGATCCAATTTTAATTTTATCTTTAAACGGAGCAATTAAACGATTGCGGTATTCTCGACTTCCACCGTTGACCGTTTTCCATTGGAGTTGGCCGCCTGGTTCAACAAAACCATGATTTTTAAAAAAACGCACTAGAGAACGGGCCGGAAAATCATCCATCTTTTCAACTGGGGTAGACCAAACGGCAGAGCTCATAGGAACTAGAAAATTGTCATAGAAATAAGACCCCAGACCTAAATCCTTTATGTATGTTCTTAGGCTCATGTCTTGGTATCGAGGGTCATTCAGCAATTGATCTGCATGCTTGTGGAACTTTAAAATGTCCCATAGCATTTTTAAAAAAGGTGGATTTAATAAATTTCTTTTCTGCGCGAATAAACCATTCAAACTTGAGCCATTGTATTCTAAGTTAAGAAGATCATTGCGTACGCTAAAACTCATATCTGTATCGCGGTAGGGAACACCTAGAAGATTGAATAGCTTGACCATGTTCGGATATGTTTTATCATTAAATACCATGAATCCAGTATCCATGGGGCACTGTTCAACGCCATCAAACACGTCAATTGTGTTGGTGTGACCACCGACATAATTATCCTTCTCGTAAACAGTGACATCAAATGAGTCCTTTAAAAAATAAGCGGCGCTCATCCCTGCCATCCCTGTCCCAATAATTGCGAGTCGCTGCATAAATTATTTCCTTTTTTGGAAAAGATAGTGACCTACAATCCATTCATCACCGTGCTTATAGTTCCAAAGCTCCTCACAACTCATAAAAAATATTCGCCAATAATTGAACCATTTCGTTGCTTCTTTTAGGCCGTAATGTTCTTTTAATATATCCATGATGGGCCCTTTATTTTCATCCATATTTTGCAACCATGCTCTTGCGGTTTTTGCATAATGAATGCCACTAATCGCCCAATGCTTTTCAACCAATAAATGGTCTTGAAAATAATAGAAGAGGTGCTCGCATGGCATAATTCCACCGGAAAAGAAATACTGACTCATCCAATCAGTATTATCCTTTACTTCAAATTTATAAGTAAGTTGCCGATGGGCAAAAATATGAACAAATAACTTTCCTTCAGGACTTAACCAATTATTTATTTTTTCGAGCAGTGTCTTATAGTTTCTCATGTGTTCAAACATTTCAATTGAGATAATGCGGTCAAACTCTCGATTGATTTGGAAATTGTTCATATCTGCGGTGATAATTTCTATGTTGGTGAGGCCTCGTTCTTTGGCCCTTGCCCGAATAAAATCACCTTGGTCTTTTGAATTGGATACTGCAACGATGGTACTTGCAGGGAATTTTTTTGCCATAAAAAGTGTTATGGCACCCCAGCCATGGCCTAATTCCAAAATTCTATCGCCGTTTTTAATTTCTGCTCTGGCAACGGTAACTTCGAGCATCTCATCTTCGGCTTCATCTAAATTTTTGGCCTTATCCCAATAACAGCAGCTATATTTTAAATTTTTGCCCAAACAGTATTCAAAAAACTTTGGAGGAACCATGTAATGTTGATCGTTGGCCTTGTCCGTCATGATAGCGATCGGCGAATTTTTTAATTCATTGATGAGTTGAGATTTTCTTACTTCCAATTGTGGTAGTGGAAATCCTCCTTCTTCCAATAGTCGTTGCTTGAGAAGATTCCTAATTCCATGTCTTATCGCAAAATCGGGTATTGTTCCTTTTGCCAGTAGTTGATTGATCATAACAAACTCCTTTTAGGTTCTATTTTTCTAATTTAAAATCTTTGTTTCTGGGAAAAGTGGGCGCTTTTTAATTATTCGATAAATAATAAAGGACGTAGTCCCCATACTTCCGAAGGCCACAAATAAAACAAACCATATTAATTTGTGCCAAATATTCTTTTCTAATTTGAAGACCCAAAACCAAAGGATGAATTGATTGATATAAAAGTCGACAATCGTGGCCTGAAACCACATTGGACTGCCACTCCAGCTTACTTCGGTAAAAAGGTTTTGCTGCAACGATGCCCAAATGGTCACTGTAAGCATGACAATAAATGCTATGGCCGAAAATAAAAATAGCGTACCATTTTTTGCCCACATTTCTCCCTGTGGCAATAGAATGAAACCACTTGTGACTTTCTTGTATGATTCATACTCAGAATTATTTTGATAGCTTTTTTCCAGCAACGGTACACCTGATACTTTAAGGAGCAATAGATTTAAAATAACTGGTCCTGTTAAGGCAAAATACCACGGTAAATAATTCAGGAGCGCAATTCCTATTCCCCACCAAAACAAAGCTTCGCCAAAGTAATTTGGATGGCGAGAGAATTTCCAAAGTCCATGTTTTAAAAATCGCAAATTTAAATTCGAATTATATTTCTGCAGTTTTTTAAATTGAGATTTTTGAAAGTCAGCGATGGTTTCAATTAAAAATCCTATAAATGAAAGAGCTGCTCCTGTATAAAGTAGCCACGGTGAGCCCTTTGTCTGCCCGTAAAAATGAAAGAGATAAATGGGTGAGGAGATAATAATTGAAAGAAATGCCTGTAAAATGAAAATTTTGAAATAGGCGATCTTATTGGCCTGTACTCCCCATTCCCGTCGCATGGCCGTGTAACGAAAATCTTCTTCTTTTTTTTCAAAGCTTCGAATGGCCAAGTACCCTGCTAGACGGAGTGACCAAATCGTAATGAGAAATCCCAAAATGTATGTAGCCAAGTGAAATTCTAAAGGTGATAGGAAAAGTCCAAGAATAAAGGTTAAAAGAAAGCTTAACGACCAGAAAATATCGACGAGGCTAAAATCATTTTTCTTAACGGCCAAGAGGTAAACTGCAGTAAATAGTCCCCACTGGGCCAATACAGGCAATATAAATATTTGCCAGTTCATTTTTTACTCCACTCATTTTTGACATTAGGGCATCGCGCGCAAAAATTGATCAAACTCTAAAAAAGTTCCAATAACCTTGTAACGGATATGGACAAAATTATGTTGATCTAATTCTTTACAGGTTTGTCCTCCACCTAGCAATACCGTTATGTCGTGTTTTAAATATCGATCTAGTTTTGATAAGTACTTGACAATATTTTGTTGATAATTCCAGTGATCGGAAGAAACCACTCCTAAAACTAGGAAGGGTGATTTCAGGGCATTGATGGCCTCACCAAGACATTCGGCCGGGTGCGCAGCACCTAAAAATCGCGTCGGCATGCGATTTGCTCTGCAAATGATGTCCGCCATAATAATTGATAATTCGTGGAGATTTCCATCTGGTGTCGCTAGCACCATCTCTCGGTTTTTACTTCCAAGATTGGGAAGATAGATTTGCCCTAATTGATCTCTAATGATGGTACTGAGGATATGTTCTTGTGTAACTGAATAGTTGCCTATGGCCACAAGCGTTCCAATTTCACCCATCATAGGTAAAACCACTTCAAAGATAAATTCCTTTGCCCCCATACTAAGTCTTAGATGTTGAATCTCTTTTAAAACATCATCAATGGCATAATTGGCAAGCATGTTGAGTAAATGTTGGATGGATAATTTTTCATTGGAAGTTTCTTGGCGATCAAGGGTGGAGTTTAAGTCTTCCAAGGCCTCGAGACCTAAACTGGCCAAGGCACCAATTGAGTGTCCGTGCTGAATAAGCTTGGCCAATAGTTGGGCCTTGTTTAAGTCTTGTTCACTATAAAGACGCTGACCATGGGAATCCCGATCTGGGGCAAATATTTGGTATCGCTGCTCCCATACCCTGAGGGTGTGGGGAAGAATCCCACAACTATTTGAAATTACTTTGATACCAAACTTCTTTTCCATAAAATCCCAAGCCTCACTTGACTTGCTGTTTAGTATATGTTTAATATTGCCAATGAACAAGTGTTAAACAATAAAAATGTTAATGTTTGTTTAAGCCTAGTTTAAACAAGGGCTTAACAATAAGAAAAGGAGGGAGTTGTGAAAATTGCAATAACAGGCGCCACAGGTCTTGTCGGGAAAAAGCTAACGACAACTCTTTTAGAAAGATATCAAGGAAAAGAGGCATTAGAGGTTAGAATAATCTCCCGTCAGAAGACAATCTCATTTAACTCCAAACAGGTGAAGTCGTTTGTTTGGAATCCGGAAAACAATTCCATCGATCATGAGGCATTAAAAGACGTGGATATTGTTGTTCACTTGGCCGGTGAAGGTGTCGCAGATGGACGTTGGACTGATAAACGTAAAAAAAGAATAAGAGATTCAAGAATTCATGGCACAAATTTGTTAATGCAAGAGTTGAAGAGTCTAAGCAGCATTCCTAAGAAATTTATTAGCGCCAGTGCGATAGGCATCTATGGAGACAAAGGTAACAAATCATTAGATGAGTCCAGTGCTTTAGGTGAGGGCTTTTTGGCCGAGCTATGTAAGGACTGGGAGAGCGGTGTTCAAAACCACGGCATTGCTGGAATGAAAGCATACAGTCTCAGAATCGGCATCGTATTGGCCAAAGAGGGTGGTGCTTTAAGTAAGATGTTGCCTCCTTTTAAATTGGGCGTTGGCGGCATTCTAGGAAACGGACAACAGCATATGAGCTGGATTCATATAAATGATCTTGTAGGACAAATTATTTTTTTAATTGAGAATGATTGTTCAGTGGGCGTTTATAATGCCGTCGCTCCTAGTGCTGTGACCAATTACCAATTTACAAAAACTTTAGGTAAAGTGCTAAAAAGGCCGACTCTCTTTCCAGCTCCTGCATTTGGGTTAAAGGTAATTTTTGGCGAAATGTCGGAAATTTTATTGGCAAGCCAACTGGTACATCCAATTGCCTTTTTGAAAGCCGGTTATAAATTTCAATTTCATTCACTTGAAACAGCATTAGAAAATTTATTAACGAAGAAAGGAATTTCCCAATCTTCTCAACTTCAATTTAATCAAAAGGGAGAGATGTCATGATTAAAGTTAATTTGAAGAAATTATTTGTACTTGGACTATTAACTTTCGGTTTTTCAGTGACGACAGTCACAAAAGCCGAACACATCCCACTGCGCACGGTTGAATATGTCGATGTTCAGAAATATCTTGGCAAGTGGTACGAAATTGCTCGCTTTGATCAAAGTTTTCAAAGGGGATGCACGGCTACGACAGCAGAATATTCATTAAGAAGAGATGGCGATATCCGCGTAAAAAATACCTGTCGCAAGGATTCGCCAAATGGGAAATTGAAAGTTGCTGAAGGAAGAGCTTGGATTAAGGATCAAAAAACAAATTCTAAGTTAAAAGTTCAGTTCTTCCTAAAATCACTTAAGCTGCCGCTTTTTTCCGGCAATTATTGGATTATTGAACTTGATCAAGACTATCAATATGCGGTGGTAGGCGATCCTTCAAGAAAGTTTCTTTGGATTCTATCTCGCACAGTAAAAATGGAAGATTCCGTATACGATCGTTTAGTGAATAAGGCAAAATTCCTAGGATTTGATACTTCAAAATTGTTAGTGACTGTTCACTAAAATCGAATAGTAAGGGGGAGTAAGAATGAAAGGGACTAACTTAATAAATAGAATTGGATTAATCACTTTATTTTTGCTCTCGCTTCCTAGTTACGCATTTCTAAAGGTCGGCAGTGATGCTCCTGTATTTAGCCTTAAAAATCAGAACGGCAAGGAAATATCCCTTGAAGCTCGAAGGGGAACTTGGACCGTTCTTTATTTCTACCCAAAAGCCTCTACTCCTGGTTGCACCAAACAGGCCTGTGCTTTCCGCGATATGCTGCCAAAAATTAGAGAGTTGGGTGCAGAGGTTTTTGGTCTAAGCGGTGATGGGGTAGATGACTTAAAAAAATTTCACGCGGAACATAGGTTAACATTTGATTTATTATCTGATCCTGAAGCTAAAACGATTGAGAATTATGGTACTAAAATACCACTAATGAAGATGAGTAAAAGGATTACCTATATAGTGAATCCTGAACTTAAAGTGGCTTTTGTTGAGGAAGATGTCGATCCAGTCTTAGATGCGGAAAAGGTCATATCTCAAATCGAACTTTTAAAAAGTAAAAAGTAGCAGAATAATAAATCACAGAAAAAAACGCTTAAAAAAATCGGAAGAGAGTTAGTTTGAATTTAATTACTAACTCTCTCCCGATTCCATGAATTACCAGGTGTTAAAGTTTTGACGATACTGCATGCGATCATCCAAATGTTGCCTTAGATACTCTCTCTTGTTCTCGTTGGACTTTAATCCTGTCGCACATCCTTGAAAAAGAAAGGTAAACATAAGTAAAGGTAATAAGGTGATCATTGATTTAAAATTAGTTTTCATATATTGTTCCTCCGGTTATTTAATTTTCTACAAGTTTCTCGTTTTTTTTAGTTGTTTATTTTCTACATGTTCCTAACTCGCTTTTTAATATTTTCGAATCTCTTAATCCCAATATAGATGAATTTATAATTTGATAAATTGCATAATTTTAATTCGATTGTTCGATTTTAGTGAGCAATCGTGTAACCCTTTGAATTGGCAGTTTGCGGATTATATTTTTAAGATTTCATGACCATTAGCTGACAATAATTTTGCTCGCACAAAGTAATTTGTTCTATAGAATTTACATAAGAGAAGTATTTAGGAGGGCTATGTGAATAGGCAATTTTTGACGTTTAGATATGTTTTACTAATACCACTCATTCTTTTGTCCCTTCATGTGACAGGAGAAGAGGAAAATCGTTTTATGAAAAGAGGGGAGGGGTTGTTGGAATATGGAATCTTTAAAATAGATCTCTATCGCCTTTCCTTGTATTCCGAAAAGGAAAGTAGTGAGGTCGATATATACCAGGGTAAAAAAAGCTCAAAATTAGAACTTAAGTACGAAAGAGACATAGAAAAGGCCTATTCAAACCTTGGTTGGGTGAAGGGCCTTGAAAAAAACTTGGGTGATAAAATGGGTCAGTATGAAGACCAATTAAATTGGTTAAAAACCAACACTCCAAGCGTCCGCAAGGGTGATCTTTTAGAGATTTCTGTTGAAACCAGTGGCGTCTCATTAAAGTTAAATGGCACCTTGCTGGCCCAATCCAATGACATAAAGTTGAGAGAAATAATCTTGTTACCATGGTTAGGGCAGAACCCTGTAGATGATAAATTAAAGCGAGATTTATTGGGTTTGAAATAATCGAATCGAAGGATTCATATTATGCATTTTATCGAGGAACTGCTTGAGGTTTAAAATGTTAGGTGAAAGGCTGAAAATTAGGAGGAAAAAAATGAGAACTAGTTTAAAATTAAGAGGGATGTTTGCAGCTTTGTCGATCATTGGAATGTTTATTTTGGCTGGATGTGGGCAATTACAAAATAGCTCCCAGGATGGAGTAAACGAAAAGAGGGCAAGGGCATTAGAACAAAATCAAGAGAGATTGGAATACAGAAGAAATCTTAGAAATTGGTAATTGAATTAGTGTTTTTGTGATAACGGAGTAAAGTAATGGAGCGCAAGGACTTACAGAAATTATCATCCAAGATGATAGATATCCTTGGCCCCTATCGTTCGTATTATTTTACGACAATAATTTTCGCCTCTGCCATGGGTCTTCTAAATTTGGCAATTCCGATATCGATTCAGGCCCTTGTTAATAGTGTTACATTTGCAATCGTCAAGTGGCCGATCGTGTCTCTTGGCGCCGTCTTACTCGTATTATTACTTGTTTCGATGGGGTTTAATATTCTGCAAGCCATTTTCGTTGAAAAATTTCAGCAACATTTTTTTGTGAACACTTCTGGTCATATTGTGTCAGCAATTTTAAATGGTGATCGATTGCAAATGTCCGGAAAAAGTATGGCAACACTTGTATCCAGATATTTTGATATAATGAATGTTCAAAAGAATTTATCTTCTCTGCTTGTAGGTGGAATTTCTGTTGCCCTTCAAATTCTTACAGGTCTTATTTTGTTAAGTTTTTACCATCCATATTTTTTGGTATTCAGCTTATCATTGGTTTTGTTAACTTATTTAGTTTGGCGGTTCAAGGCCCACGATGCAATTACTTCTTCTTGCTATGAATCTAAGGCCAAATATGAAATGGCGAATTGGTTAGTGGAATTGAGTCGAATTCCCAATTATGATTTTTCTCAACAAAAGAAGCTCGATGTTTTTAAAAAATCAGACCTTTTAATAAATAATTATTTAAAGTATCGCAAAATTCATTTTTCTGACTATTTAGTCCAAAACGGACTCTTATTATTTATTTATGCTCTTCTGTCAGCACTATTACTTGGCATTGGTGGTTATTTAGTTACTATTGGTCAGCTTTCTATTGGTCAGCTAGTCGCTGCTGAATTGATTATTACTATCGTCCTTACAGGTTACTCTAAGGCCGGAAAGTATTTAGAAAACTTCTATGATCTTTGCGCATCAATTGAAAAGCTTGAAGAAGTAATCTTTCTTCCTAAATTGGAATCGAGGTATTTAAAAAAAATTCCCCTGTCTAATTTCAATATTGATTTTGCTAATGCAACGGTTAAAACCTCTCATTACGAATTGAAATTGAACTTTAGTTTTGTCCCAGGAAAAAAATATTTAATTCAAGCATCGAGTTATTCCGTAAGACAAATTTTTCTAGACTTAATCCAAAACAGACTTACTTGCAATCAAGGGAAGGTCACTTTTGGTGGGATATCCATTGGCGATTTGGGCCCACAAAATCTAGCAGACTACATAACAGTCTTTCATGGTGCAAAATTATTTTCAGGTTCAATTTATGAGAACCTGGTATTTGGAAATAATGAGACAAGTCTGGCCAGGATTGAAGACTCTTTGGCAGCAGTAGACCTTTCTGAAATTCGAGACAATTTCAAAGATGGTCTTTATCAGAAAATTAATCAAAGTGGTTTTCCGCTTTGGAGTGGCCAAAGTTTGCGGTTAGAGTTGGCAAAAATGTTTCTTATTAATCCTAATGTGATTATCTTTTCAGAAGCATTTGATGAATTGGATCAGAAGCGTCGTGAGCACTATTTAAAATCTATTTCGAAGCAAAATAAAAACATTTTAATTATTCATTTAAGTCATCGCGAAGGTAAAGATGAGATTTACGATCATATTTTGACTTTAGATCGGAATGGATTCAAAGAAGTAAAGTAGAATTATGAATAATCCCAATGAAAATTTAAGTGTTAGCAATTTGAACAATTCTTCTCAAATTGAGAATTATTCATTTGAATCAGTAAAGGCTTATACCAATTTCAACTTACTTGGAGTTTTATCAAAAACAGTTTTTATTTTTATTTTTATTTTCTTTTTGATTTTAATATTTACCCCATGGCAACAAACATCAAATGGATCCGGTGTCGTAACCGCTTTGGACCCAAATGACAGAGTTCAAAGTATAACAGCGAACGTTACCGGTAGAATTGTAAAATGGTATGTGTTGGATGGTGAGAAGGTAAAGGCCAGCGCACCCATTGTAGAAATTGTTGATAATGATCCAAACTACATCTCACGTCTCCAGCTTGAAAGAGATGCTGCCTTAGCTAAATATCAAGCAATAAAAACTTCGGCTGAAACAGCATTAATAAATTATAAAAGGCAAAAGGATCTATGGTCTCGAGGTCTAGTATCCAAAATGACTTATGAGAAGGCAAAAATAGACCATCAAAAGCTACTTGCTGATGAGGCCAGTGCGGCAGCAAGTTTAGCTAAATCAGAAGTTAAATTCAGTCGCCAGCAGATGCAACTAGTAGTTGCACCAAAAGACGGAACAATTTTAAAAGTTCTTCCGGGTTCGGGAGGCGTGCTTGTGAAAGAAGGCGATGAGATTGCTACATTTGTACCTGATACAAGCAGAAGAGCAGTTGAAATTTGGATTGATGGAAATGATTTACCACTAATTAAGCCAGGTAGAATAGTTAGTTTACAATTTGAAGGTTGGCCAGCTGTTCAAATCAGTGGATGGCCATCTTTGGCCATTGGAACTTTCCGTGGAATCGTACGTTCAATTGATCCCTCTGTCTCTTTAACAGGAAAATTTCGGATCATTGTGATTGAAGAAAATATCAATGATTGGCCTCCTTCCATTTTTTTAAGGCAAGGAGCAAGAGTAATCGGTTGGGTATTACTTGATAAGGTTACTTTAGGCTATGAATTATGGCGGAAATTTAATGGTTTTCCACCTGCCAACAATTCTGACTACTATATGCAATTAAAGAAGAGAACTGGAAAAGAAAATAAAAAGGATAGCGAAGAAACTTCAGAGGATTCTAAAGAGAATGAAAATGCTGATAAGTAATTTACTGAAGTTTTTTATTTTTGCGGTATCTCTTGGGAACATTAATGCTCTAGAGGTTTCCAGTGTCCAGGAACTGAAATCAAATAATATTTTAAGTGAAAGAGAATTAGTTAAAAGCGCTTTAGATCACCACCCCATTATTATTAAGGAACTATCAACCATAGAATCCCAGAAGGGAAAAATAAGGGAAGCAAGAGGTAGTTTTGATGCTCATTTGGTTGGGAAGCATAAAGAATATGTCGATGGATACTATGATGGTAAGGTGACAGATTTAAAAATTGAAAAACCTTTAAGATATTTAGGTTCGGAAATTTATTTCGGCGCTAAAAAGTCTGATGGAGATTTACCTTCGTATTATGATCAATATTTTACAGCAGAAGAAGGTGAATTATATGCAGGAATCAAGCTCAGTCTTTTACAAAATAGGGATATTGACCCTGAACGGGCAAAATTAGGGCAGTCAAAGTTGGAAATGGCCGCAAAGAAGATGAAGTTTCAAGAAATGCAATTAAAGATTCAAAAGGATGCCATCAAGTATTATTGGAAATGGATAGCGTCGTTAGAAACTGTTAGGGTTTCACAAAATCTCCTGGAAATTGCCTCAATAAGAGATAAGGCGTTCGAAATCAGAATCACGAAGGGTGATAGTCCTGCTATTTACCGTCAGGAAAATAAGCAATATATAGCAAAGAGAACTGGCCAGCTTGCTGTTGCAGACCAGGAACTTCGTGAATCAATTTTAAATCTTTCATTATTTTTTAGAGATAAAGATGGAAATAGAATCGACCTCAAAGAACTTATTCCCAATGAGGACATTTTTAAGTTACCTGAAATTAGTGATGACCAATTTCAGCGAGATTTGGCTTATGGGTTAGAGAATTCTCCCTTGATTAAAATTTTGGAAAATCAAATTGAACAACTCGAGTTAGAAGCAAAATTGGGTGAAAATAAAATTTTGCCAAAGCTTGATTTGGAGCTTAAAACCTCAAAAGATTATGGCGATGGCAACAAGAACTTGAAAGGAGAAGAGCAAGCTGTCCTACTTAAATTAGATGTTCCTCTTGAACAAAACGTCGGTAGAGGGAAGGCCCAATTCGTAAAGAACCAGATTGCTGGTCTGGTTGCAGAAAAAAGATGGGTCCAAGATCAGATTCAAGCTAATTCAATGGCCATTAAAAATAGATTGGATCAATTGAAAAAACTGTGTGATGCCGTTTTGCAGGAGTTTGAACTGGCAAAATTATTACAGCAAGCAGAAGTCAAAAAGTTCACTAATGGTGCGAGCGATTTATTTGTATTAAATATGAGGGAGCAAAATACAGCCGATGCAAATTTGAAGGCAATTAAGTCATCCTTTGATTGGCACTTAACTTACGCTGAATACCTTCATTTGCTTTTTAAACTCAAGTATTAGTATGCGGCAAATATAATTCATAAATATCGAACTATTCCAGAATAAAAATCAAATATTTTTAACCATATAAATGTGGCATATTGCAGAGAGGTTAAAAATGAAAAACAACATCCTTTTTGCTTTCAAAAGTATCCTTATCTTCCCAGTAATAGTTTTTTCCCTGAGTTCATTGGCGCAATCGAGTGTTCAAACTTCCGCTGGAAGTAGTGAAGCGAATACTCTTTACAGCAACATTGATTTTAGTAAAGTCAAAAAGCGTCTTTCCAAAATTACTTCGAGCTATTTCTCGGATTTCACAGGCCCCAGACTAAGGAATTTCGAAGAAAGGACGATCAATCGCGACGGCACTCTTTCTGATACGACCATTAATCATTTTGTCCAAGTTTCAGTTCGCTATCCTCTAAGTAAAAAAGTATCACTCGAGATAAACCCCGCTTTTAGTTATTATTATGTCGACCAAAATAATTTACAAATAGAAAATTCAACTGTGGGTTTTGATATTAACTATTTTACCTATGGAAAATTATCCTTAAATGGCGGTGTTAATTCAATTCTTTTCCCATCAAATAGAGGTTCAAAAGTTGATGGGCTTATGATGAATCCAGGGGGATTTCAAAGTTTAACTTATAGGGCCACTGATCAATTAAGTTTGGGGTCTTGGATTTGGTTTAGATTTCCTACGTTTAAGGACAACACCGACAGAAGAAATTTTAGAAGTACCATTAGTCCTAATATTAGTTACAGCTTTTCTGATAAGTTCTCTATGCTCACATGGGTAGATTTCTTTTTCGATCATATGCCCAATCGCTCTCTTGATACGATTGAGGCCAGACGCTTTTATGACTTATCTTTGGGCTTAGGCTATTCAATTAGTCGTGCATTTACTGTTTCTCCTTATGTGAAGACCGATATTTCTGAAGGCTTCTATGCGGATAAAATATCAGTGGGCGCATGGATTTATGGTAGATTGTTTTAATCGATGTAAATAATTCACACACCATCATTTCACCTCTCCCTCTTGCACTTAAATTAGCCCAATACTTTCAGTCGCTTAATCCATTGATAAAAACGAATGATAGCATCTATATTAATTAATTTTATTTATTCTAAAAATAACTATAATTGCCAAAACTTGTAACTCATTTGGAGATAATCATGTACACACTGAATAAAGAAGCTCAAAAATTAATCACTCCTGAAAAAGCAACAGATTTATTAAAAGAAGGAAATAAAAGATTCGTAAGTAACCTAAAGTTCAATAGAAATTTATTACAGCAAGTCAATGAAACTTCTGATGGGCAACACCCATTTGCAGTCATCATTAGTTGTATGGATTCTCGCACTTCGGCTGAATTAGTATTTGACCAAGGTCTTGGTGATATCTTTTCAGTAAGAATTGCAGGAAATGTAATCAATACAGATATTGTTGCCAGTGCAGAATTTGGTTGTAAGGCCATGGGGGCGAAGGCGATTGTTGTATTGGGGCATACTGGTTGTGGTGCTATAAAGGGTTCTATCGAGTATGTGAACTTAGGCCATATTACGTCTATCACACGAAAGGTTCAGAGAAGCATTCCTGTTTTAAAGGAAAGATTTCCTAAGATGTCTCCTGGTGATTTATGTCACGAATTGACTAAGGAAAATACCCACCAGGGTGTTAGAGATTTATTATTCATGAGTCCCATTCTAAGAGATATGGTCGAGAAGAATGAAATCAAAATTTTATCGGCCATGTATGATATTAAAACTGGAGAGGTTGAATTTTTAGAGTCTAAATAAATTATTTATTGATGAGGTTTATTTATGATTCACATAAAAAATCCTAGTGAGATTTATCGTCCCAAATATGCTTGGATGTGGCTTCTATCAGCTTTTAAAGCTGGATTTATAAATTCAGCTGGCTTTTTGGCCACCGGTAAATTTGTGTCCCATGTTACCGGATTTGGAACGCAAGTTGGAATGGCCGCTGGGCATAAGGATTGGTTTTTTGGGGCGGAACTTTTTGTTATCCCATTTTCTTTTATTGCTGGGGCAGTCATTACTTCTGCCATTTTAGATCGCGAATATAAAGGTGGTGAGACTCCACCTTACCATTTAATTCAGGCTCTCATTACTTTATTAATTGGAATCGTCATCCTGCTTGGTGAAGGAATCTTGTCTGGAGACTGGAGCCGATTTGACGTCGATGCCAATTACTCTTTACAAGAATTTTTGATTATTGCTCTGTTGTGTTTGATTTGCGGTTTAAAAAATTCTTTGGTGACTTGGACAACTCAAGGGAAAATTCGAGTGACCCATTTGACCGGTATTAGTACTGACTTTGGTCTAAATTTGATTAGATCCTTAAATCCGAAGCAGCCTAGCCCCAAATACAAAGAGGAAAAGATTGTTAATATTCTTAGACTGCTCACTTTGCTTTCGTTTACGACGGGTGCCGTTTTATCGGCCATGTTTTTTCCTCAATTTGGATACAAGGCTTTCTTTTTTGTCATGCTGATTTCCCTTTCCATGACTGTTATGGCGATGATTGATCGCTACAGACAAGCCAAGTCTTTTTCGAGGAATAAAGAAGATAAAATCTTCACAGTATCTTCACCAATCTAACTATTTTAATCTTGTGGTGGCTCCACCTGGTGAGCGCTTCGGGCCTTAGAAGAAGCCTTGCGCCATGTGGTGCAAATTATGGCCATGCAATATTGTCTCCTGCCTTGGGCCTTATTAAGTTGCAGGAAACTTTACCATAAGGAGACAGGTTATGAAGTTTCGAGCAGTTGCTTTGCTATTACTCTCTATATTATCCACAGGCTTGGCCTAGGCCAATTGCCGGGTTGATCTCAGCCTTGATGGTTATGTGTTACAAAGCTTTGATGCCTATGGGCCAGGTGAACTTTTTTGTCGGGACGCCCTTCAAGAATGTCACCGCCAGCGCTTACTTAGTTCTTTAACGGCCGGTGCTCAATGCGTGGCCACCCCACATCTAAGAGGGGGGGGTTCCACCGCGGGGGCCCCTCCCCCGTTTCGTCCTTTCCCTATACCCGGGCCAGGTTCTAGCTTTCCCGATTCTCGATACCCTGATCCACGCTTTCCTGATCCCCATTACCCAGGTCCAAGCTATCCAGGACCTAACTATCCTGGACCAAGCTATCCGGGTCCAACTTATCCGGCCCAGAGACAATTACTGGTAAAGTCAGGCCGTTCCGGTGATGTTTATAAATTCTCTCCCGACACCTTAGCCGTGGCCAGTGGTTGCTTAGAATATTACTGTGTAGGTCAGACAGTGTACCCGCGCAGTTGGAATCATTCTCGTGGTGGCCGTGTCATCGCGATTAATTTGGCGAGAGGAAAATATACTGTAGTGTCAAATCAGTCTGGTGACGTTTACAAATTTAGCGCCTACGAATTATAAAAGATTTAAAATAAAAATCTGGGAAAGGGCCTCTTCAATGGAGGCCCTTTTTTTCTCTTATTTCTTATTATTGACGGTCAACCCAAAACTGGTTGGCCTGCATCACGTAAGGATCATTGGGATAGTCTTGCAGTGCCTGCTGTAAAAATGAGCGCGCCTGTTCCTTGTTTCCGCTAGTCATCTCAAGATAAAACAAGTTAATCAATCCTTCTCGATAATTTTTCTGACATTGAAGGGATTGGTTGAAATAGTGGCGCGCTCGATCCTGGTTAATTTTCCCCTCGAGTATGCCTAAATTATTATAGACAAGTGCTGCACGCCAGGGAAAGGGCACTCCATCCCTTTGGAGCTCATCGATAATTTCTGTCCAAAGAATTTTTGGCGTCTGGTATTTAGTCATTTGTTGCCAAGATAAAAAACCGAGGGAGGGAAGATAGAAGGCGAAGATTCCAAGCAAAAGGTAATTGAAACGAGGGCGTTGGATGGAGGATAAAAATTTGACGAAAAGAAAGATGGCGAGAATTATAATTGGAGCAGCAAAGTAGAACCTTCGGGTGGCCATCACCTCCATGAGAGGGAAAATGGAAGTGGGGGCCAGTAAGAAAATAAAGCAACAGAGAATGGTCAGCGTAAGGGGAAGTAAATTTCTTCTAAAATAAACGAGACAGGAGGCAGATAAAATAAGAACACCCCAAAAGGCGACTCCAGAAATGATGGCCCCTTTGCTACTCAGTTCCTCGACGCCAAAAGGATAAAAAACCAGAGTCTTCCCAAAAACGTGAGGAAGAAAAAATTCTAAAAAATAGCGCCTAGTCACCTCGAATTGGGAAAAAAAGTACGTGGTACCTTCAACCGCCTTCCATTCCAATGAACCAACTTGAGCGAATACATTTTCAAGATGAAACCAACGGTATGCAATATAAAGAAAGGTAATCAAAAAGAAGTATTTCAACTTATAAAAGATATTTTTAAAATTGAAGGGAGAAAGTGGCAGTGAATAAAAAGAAAGAAAAAAAAGCAGACCCAAAACAGCGATTGATTCCTCTTTGACCATAAGCCCGCAGCAAAAAGTTAAATAGGAAATCTTATTTTTCCCCTTGAGGTATAAAAGAAGGGTGGTTAATAAGAAAAAAGTAGAGAGGAGCGTGGAACGTCTGGCAGGCTCAAGAATTGTGGAAATATACATCGGATGAAAAAGAAACAGGCCAACGACCGCGGCCAGGAGTAACTGGTCATACTTGGAGCGCTGGGCCTCTTCACCCAAATTTGTTTGGTACTTTTGGATGAGGGCGTCCAAAAAAAAACCAAGCAACAATCCATTGGCCAAATGAATAAGAATGTTGAGTGCGCGAAAATAGGATGGCGAGCCATTGGAAATATTCCAATCAAGGGCAAAGCTTAAATAGAGTAGTGGTCTTACGCTAAGCCGATTGTCAGGGGATGGCGAAAAAAGTGCTGACCAAAAAGACTCCCACGATTTTAAAAAGGGGAGGGCCACAATTTCGCTCCAGTCGTCAAAAAAGAATTGTGCCCCTGAAATAGAGGGGAGAAAAAATACCAACGCCAGTAGAATGGCACCAAAGAGATAGCGATTATTCATAGGATATGAATATTTTGAGGGTAGAGGGGAGTTTTGTCTAGGAAGATACCGATCTTCTTCTTTCTTAAGTGAATTCGTTTGTTAATGCTTGAAGAAGAATTATCTAAGGGAAAGACAAAATTTTACTTCTTCGTCTGTGAATTTAGGGTCGATCGTAATTTCACCTTCTTCAAAGGCCTTGCGTAGTTTACGATTTTCTTTTTTCTGATAGCACTTCAACTTTCCTTTCTTTTTTGGAAGGAGAAGTTCGAGGTCTTTGTAATAAGGGCCTTCAACCAAAAGCCTTCTTAGGTTACTTTTAGCAATCCAATAGGCGTGAATGGCCATATTCTTAACGTATTGGAAATTTACGTGTTGGATAAGGATTTCACGAAATTTATAAAAATCCACATTTGAATCGAGAAAAAGAAGCTGTAGGTTGGCATTGATAACATAATCTGTCGCTATAAGGGCCTTGTTGGCCTCTTCAAAAAGTTCAAGGGACGAATTATACATAGCGACGATTTGGTAGAGGGATTCATGTAATTTAGCATCCATTTGTTCTTGCTGAATTTTTACAATTTCTTGTTCGGCCCTTCCTATGTTGATGCTACTCAAATACCCAAAGCCAAAGGCACTATCAGTACCCGAACTTGGAGATAAAAATTCAAAGTAGCGAGCGCGCTTAGAGTATTTTGCAGCAGTCGCTAAGTGCTCCAATGATTTAAGTTCGTAAGATTTTGCAATGATCCGATCCAAATAGAGGTTTGGCTCAGTCATGGGTCTGTCTGTTAAATTGATTAAAGGTAAACGCTTAAGTTGAAATTTATTATAGGCAACAGGCAGGTCTAGAGCTGCGCCCATTATTGGAGTCATGTCACCAATGGCGGCTTTTGTTTGAATGTAGCTCACATTAATTTCACGCAAGTAAAGTTCTGCCTTTCTAACTTCATCGAGAGAAACAAGTCCTTGTTGATACTTTAACTGCATAAGGGCCACAAGGTTGGCCACAAATTCGCGGTGCAGTTTTTGAATATTGAGATCAATCGTTTGTTGGTGAATATTGTAATAAAGGTTTTCCGATGAGTTGATTTGATTGGCCATGAGTGAGTAAAAACTTTGCTCAGAGGCCTTGGCATAATATTTTGACTCGGCCAAATGGAACCAGTTACTTGGAAACAAAAATCCCAATAGGTTAGGGACGTATTCCAACATATTGAGGGGAAAGCCCTTAATTAAGTCTGTGGTGAAAACGCTTAAGCGTAAATTAAAACTAGGAAGCAACATTCCCATTTTAACTTTGACATCTTTTCTAGCTTGGAAGACGCGCAAGGCATCGATTCGTGTTTCAAAATTATTTTTGCGCGCAAAATTGATGGTCTCATCCAGTGAAATACATGGTGAGCCTTTGCAAATTTGTTCCTTGTTTAGGTCCCAGCCATCTTCAAAGGTAAAGGAGCGAAGAGCTTCATTATTGATGCCATCGCTAATCGCTGCGTTATTGACATCAACGGCAAATGTGTTGAATGAAGTTACAATCGCGAGTGTGGTAATTATTTTCTTCATGCTTAAAACCCTGCGCACCCAAAGATATAAAAAAATACAAATTTAGTCGTTGGTCCTTGTACTCTAAGCAGAAGATAATTACAAAAAGAGATTGAAAACCATGAACAAATTACAGGCCCTAAGTATTCGGAATCACTAAGTTAATCTAGTGATTCCAGCATGGGTCAACCCAACCATCTAAATTCAGATTTTTCTTAACTGAATCAAACTTAAGGGTCTTTGATTTTGGGCAAAAGGTACTCACTGAAACGTTATATTCAATATTATAGACAGGTTTTCCAGCAAGGATAAAAGGAGTGAGAGTATCGCACTCATTGTACTGGTGGCACTGTTCATTAATCGAAAAGTCGTAATCATTAACTAAATCTGGAATTTGGTCTAGGTCGTTTTTCAAACCAATTCCTAATCCTAAACCGTGCGCGACATTGGCAATCATGCGGTTGTAGTTAATTTGGTCTTGGTAACTTAATGGAAAGCCTGAGTCGTTGGTGTATCCATCCATATTATCTGATTCAACAGCATCACAGCCTTTGGCCTTGGCCTGAATCATCCGGTTTTCCATAATAGGGCGGAGGCTAGAGATAGCGCGGATATCGAGCCATTTTTCACCTGGCCAGCCATCCATATCTTTTCCTAATACGGCCAGAGGAAAGCTCCCTGCATCAGTGCGCCAGTTTTCGTAAGAGCCACCGCTGAAGTAACAAATAACCTTCGCACCTAAGGCGTGTAGTTCATTAATATCCGATTGTGGAGTGTCGTACATATCAACATCGTAAACTTTGTATTCAGCGCTTTTCACGAGTGTCCCGGCAAATTGTATATGCCACTTCAAGCCTATCGTCGGTTTCCACCACGGGCCAGGAACCGGAGTTGGTGTAGGAGAAGGTGTTGGAGTAGGGGACGGTCCAGGTGTTGGCGTAGGTGTTGGGCCTGGAGTTGGAGTTGGATCAGGGGATGTTGGAGGGTTTAGAACCACTGCCACATAGTCGATCTTGCTTGCTATCAAATTATCATTGGCAAGAACGCGAATTTTAATTTGATTATTTGACTTAATAACGAAATCTTTGTCAGCATCAATGGTAAAAGAAATTTGTCTCCATTCACTCGCAGAAGTGTCTTGGTTAAGACCTAAGTGAAGCCATTCAAATCCATTCCATACTTCAAAGTTCCATTCTTGAATGGCGTTGGTATCCATTTTGACATTAGCGAAAAATTTTAAAGAGCTAAATGTATTGAGATCATATTTGTTGGGATCAACATTAAATAGAAAAGTGGCGTTGACTCCGACTGCAGTCGGGGTCAAGGTTACAAATTTCCCTTCGACCTCGCCACTTCCACTTTGATCTTTAATTTGCATTGGAGAGACCACACTTGGTGCGAAGGTCCCCAAGGAAGCGTTATTTCCACTGACAACGATGGCCACATTATTGGGAGGTAGTTTATCACCACCACCTTCGCAACCTGCGAAAGCGACCAACAATGAAAGTGTCGATAGCAATGAAAGAGATGTTTTCTTCATAAATTATTCCTATTGCAAACTCATTACTTTAAAATTACTTCTTTGTTCGATTCTACGTAGAAGGTGCGGTCCCCTCCATATGGGTAAATTTTTTCATGAAGGACGCTATGTCCGACCGTTGTAAAGGGCACCTTACAATTCTTGGGGTTGCTTACCAATATTCTTTTGTACTGTCCATCCTTTACTAAAAGCTTTGCTTCCGGCCGGCACTCGACCAAAACATTTCGCTCTTTCATTTCTTTTATCAGATCATCCATTTTAAGACTGAGGATTGGTAATTGGTGATAGCGGCGTAACTCTTTGATAATTCCTTCTAACCAGATACCGAGCAGAGTTTGGCGGCCACCTTTATAGGGAAAAGTCATCAAATTGGCCTGATGGAACATATAAGGAGATGGTTCGTAATTCAGCAAATAGCGAGAAACGCGGTCAACTTCTCTATCAATTATTTCTTCAAAATGTGATTCGCGACCAAAATGCTTTCTATAGATGAAGTTGTATTCACTGGTCAATTCTACCGGAGTAGCGACGTTGAAATAAACCACTGTCGAATGGCGTGGAATAATATAAAGGCCGGGGTAACCGTGCTTTTCTTTGGTGGTGTAATGGCCCATAAACAATGATTCAACAAGTTCTGGTCTAGTGTTGTCACCTGTTACGTTGTGGACGCCATTTTGATCTATGGCCCTAAGGGAATTAGGATTAAAGAGGCCTGAGATCCGCGGAGTCACCATAGAATTTTTTGAAAACGTTGGATAGTCTAGGCTTCCAAATAAATCTTGGGCAGTTAGAACATTGGCGCGCATTTCCCAATCAACAACTTCGAATGGTAGGTAATCGAGCGTGGGGTGAGTGAAGGTGTGAGACAACCAATTAAATTCATCTTTTAATCTTATGACTTCGTGGAATAATCCATCTCTATGGTAACCACCATTTTTCCAAATACCTTGACCGTTATAGGCCGGTTCAATTTTGAATTGAGGATCGCCAGTCACAGGGCGAAGGTAAGATTTTTGATATTCTGCAAAGAAATTTAAATCTTCTGGTGTTGTACGATAGATGTAGCTTCCATCAACAATTTGCATTCCAATGTAAGGATTCCATAAATCAGTTTCTAAAAATAAATCGTCAATCTGGGCTTTTAAATAGACCCGTCTTTTTCCTTGATAGACACCTTTCGTGAGCCAGTTAATGATTGCGCCTGATAAAACTAAGCTTATTTTTGTAAACTGACTTTGAGCAAAAAAGAAATGCAGTTCTTCTTGGCCACCAGGTTTAATGGTTTCTACAGCGGCCAACGTTCCATCCTGATATTTCAAAAATGGTCTAGCTTTTGTATCACCTTCAATCGCCTCGGCCACGTAGTGCCAGTGTTGGGAAATTTCAAATTTTAAATTTTTGTTCAAAGAGGGGTCATATGAATCTGCTATAGGAGTTGTTTCAATGACATTGTTAGCAGTCGAATTGCGGTCGGACAGGAAGCGGACACCCATGGTCGGATTGGGAAAGCTAAACAAGCTCACTTTGCGCACATTGTATTGCTCAAAGTAATCTTGCATTATTTTCTTTTCTTCAAGAGAAAGGGCCGATTCAAAACGGCCGTCAATAGTCTGGTAAGCAAGTTCATTAGTGCTATAGATGACACCATAATACTTAGGATTTCCTTCACTATCAAAAAGTGACAGTCCATTATCAGATTTTTTAACACCCTTATCAGTTAAGACAACGCGATCATAGGGAATGCCAAAAGCATCTAAAGTAATGCGAACTAAGCTGTTCGAAGTCTCGACCAATTCATCATTAGTGGCCGATAAAAATAATAGTTTTAGTCCAATCTTGTAATCGTGCTTTGATTTTTCTGTTTCATGGAAAAAGTCACCGGAGTTTTCTTCCATGCCATCTCTATCTGATACAAATGGAAAACTGACTTTTTCTTCGTCAGTGCGAATATCAGTAAGAGGTGCTGAATAAGATTCAATTTCGGGAATCGCAACATGGTCATGGTTACAAAAACCTTCCCGTTCGCGCGCCATCGCACTAAAGGAATATAGTGAACCAATTAGTGTCCAAGTTATAAATATTCTAATAGAAGGTATAAGCATTTTCATATCAAAACTCCAAATTTCAAACCTTATTCCAACTTTAAGATTTCAGCTTTCGGTAAGTGGCCCAAAAACATTTTGGCAAAGAGACCATTTTCGGTTCTAAAGACAACCAACAGAGTTAGGTTTCTTTGACTTGTTTCACTGACTTCATTGGCAAAGTAAAAGACACCGTGATCTAACTCACCTACCGCAAGTGTCTTGTGGACAACAAGTCGAGTTCCTGGAAAGCGCGCTTCTAATTCAGCCACATAATGCTGAGGACCAATATTTCTGAAATAGACTTCATACTCAGTTCCATCACTACTTTTTGTGGTGTAAATCTTTTCCGACAAAGATTCCAAGTTGTTGAGAGACTCAGGACTTTCAAATTCTTGAATTTTTGTTCCGGTAAACTCTGAGGCAGATAGTTCATTATTAATTCGACCAACGATTTTACCGTCCTCAACTTTGAATTTAATGTATTTTCTAAGGATATGTTGACCGTTGATAAAGATATCATCAGAGCTGATGATCATATTTTCAAGCTCATCAATCTTAGAGAATTGTCCACTTCCAAGGTAGGTTCCATTTTCAAGACACAAAACAAATCCCAAACGGTAGTGACTAATTTTATAAATACTTAAATATGCTTTACTTGCACCAAGGTTAATTAAGTATTGCCCGCTGACTGCATCGACATAGCGACGAACTTCGATTGTTTCGAGTAAGTGGGACATGTGGGCCGCTTTCGTAACATTTGATTGGGCTAAGCCTTTCTTTACTTTTCCAAGAAGATTTACAACTAATTGGGTCTTGTGACGGCGTATGGAGGTAAAATTAAAATACAAAAAGAAATTGGCTATTTCATTGTAGTCTTCTGGCAATACAAAGCGGTAAAGATTTTCAAAACCGAGTATATACTCTTTGTCTTCGAGGTAGGCCAAGAGCAATTTCGCAGATAATGTTGAAAGGTTGAAAATAACGCCTTCTTCATTATAAAAATCTAGTTCTTTGGCCTGGCGATGGATAGCATGTATGAGATCTGCCGTATGAGAGGACACCGCCATCGGGTCTCCACCTTGGAATTTACTTTGAACTTCTTGAAGTGCATTGGCCAAGGAATAAGAGCCAATACTTGCTTCGATCTGTCCAACTAGATATTCCTCATTAAGATTACTATTTTTAAAAAGTCTGCGAGTAAAAATACCTTCAATTTGTTTTAATTTATCTAATAAGTAGGCATTGTAGGGAGGAAGTGGAGGAGTGGGTTCTGGTGCTTGAAAGAGCGCGCGCGTAATGGCCAGTGCATTTATCAATTCTGAATTGGAGGGATCTTTCTTTCTTAAGGCACTTTCTTGTTCTTCTAAAACTTGGAAACGAATCTCATCTTCCGCCCATTTGTAAAATTTAGGAAATACAGAAACCGGCATAGTAAAAAAATCTAATTTCTTAGAGGCGACAGTTGTTAATCTCTGGGCCAAAACTTCTACAGGTCTAGTTTGGAATTCTGGAAATTTGTGGGCGATTTCAATTTGCTCCAAGTCGTCCAACATATTGATATAGGCCAAGAGTTCCTCGTTAGACCGATCAGCAAAAAAGTAATTTCTTATCTGATAAATAACATCAATATATTCATGGCGCCCAACCTTGGCCCTCTCAAGTAGAGAAGCAGGCTGTTCAAAATTGAGGGGCAAATTTTCCTGGGCCAATACTGGCAGTGCCAACCACAATGACAAGAAAAGGGTGGATAATAGAGTTTTCATAAATTCTCCAAATAAAGTCCGGTATATTTCTTCATAATGTCTTCTATTTTAAATGAATGCTGAACACGCTTAGGCCCATTGGCCTTATATCTTTCATAGCTCTCTGGATCTTGCAGTAAACGAATAATTCCTTGGGCCAATTCGCGAGGATTTTGTGGTGGTACAACCAGACCAGCTTCCAAAACGGAAGTACCTTCGGAGTCGTCCGCTAGAGGTGCACATAGTATGTCTTGAACACTTCCTACATCGGTACTAATGATGGGGACGCCTGCGGCCATGGCTTCAAGTACAACCACTGGTAGGGCTTCCGAATGACTGGACATAACAACAAGATCAATATCTTCTAAAAATTTCGCGACGTTTTGTGGCCCATGGAAGAAAACAATATCTTCTAATCCATGCTTTTTAGTCAGTTCCAGGCACTCTTTATAATATTTTGGATCTTCTTCGGCCGGACCAATGAGATGCATTTCAAAAGATTGATTGAAGTTTTTTCTCAAAATATTTGTCGCTAGCAATAGGTCTTTTACACCTTTGACGGGAACAATGCGGCCAATAAAGCCTAGTTTCCATGAAGCTTTGCCTTGGAATCGCGTAGGGTGGCGCTCTTCTTGCTTTTTTCGTGCTATTTCAAATTGCTCATATTTAATGCCATTAGGAATAATAATACTGCGCTGACGTTCACTGCCAAAAGTTTTGGCGTCGTCGGCGATTTGGTCGTAGAGATAGGTATTCTGGCTGCTGATGGCATAAGTAATTTTGCCGATAATAGAAAACCATTGTTCCCAAATTTGTTTGCGAACGGAATTGACTCCGCGACCTTCGCCACCAAAAATTGTTTCAATTTCATGCATGACATCTCGTATATAGAGAGAATGCTCAGTCAAAACGAATTTACGGTTGTGTTGAAGGGCGGCCATGGCGGCGGCAAGCCCGGCGTAGCCATTGGTATGCGAATGGTAGACCCTCGCTTTCGGGAATTTATGGTCAAATAGTGAAGAGGCCAAAAGGATGTATTCCTTTTGAAGCCAGTAAAGGTCACTTAAGCTAATATCGTATTCAGTGAAAGTATCCATCATGATGCTAAAAAAGTTTTCACTCGTAATGATGGTTCTAAAATCGACCTTTCTTTTATCAGGATTGATGTAATCGTTATAGAAGGTTTCTATATCTGGTCTTTGTGCCTTCCCAAGTTTGGTGATGAGCTTGAGAAAGTTCATGACATCTTGCTTTTTCACTCGCGCACTTGGCAAGTGCTTAGTTTCATCATTGAGTAGGATTTTATCGACCCATTTTATGTGTGGAAGTTCTGGATAAAGATTTTTCGCTGGTGATTTTTTGTCCCAGGCAATGTGGACAATGCCAAAGGTTAGGTGAGGGTGGTTTTCAATAATTTGATGAATGACCGAACTGACTCCACCTTTTACAAATGGGTAAGTGCCTTCTGTAAAAATGCAGACATCGACCAAGGGTCGCTTTGGATCCTGACTAAATTCTACGGAGTAGGAGTTCTTTCCAAAGGAAAGACCAACCAGATTGCCTAATTTAAAACTTCTGGCCATCGGTTTAGCTCCTTGTTTGCCGTGAGGAAGGCCAGAGGTAATCCGGCCATTTTTTGTTCAATTTCATTCACTCTCTTTTTCGTATTTTCATCATGTCCAATAGCTTTAGGTGTGAGACCGTAGTCTATGACATGAAATGATGCTTTTGGATTATTGTTGAGGTAGGGCGCAAGTTGCCCCGTGATGATGCTGTCAAACCAGTCGAGATCAGTTGGGTGTGGGTATTGGGATGGAATAAAAGATTCCAAAACAATTGTTTCTACAGGGCGAATCTTATCCCAGATGCCAAATCCACGATTTAGAATAAACTTGTGACCAGAACCGAGTACGAGATTGTTGATCAGGTTCAGTAGATTTTTTTCTTGACCCGAAAGAATGGCTTGGTCCATGTCGTCTAAAAACAGGCCATCACAAAAGTGGCGCGACAAAAGACCTTGCGCTCTTTGCTGCATAAAATGAAAAACCCGTGAACGAGAAAGATCGAGAATAAAAGCGTTCCAATTTTCATCAATTTTACCTTCCGTAATGAGGAAATTTTCATGCGCCTCATCCAGAGAAATTTTGGTGCAATTAAAGTACATATATACTTTAGTACAGGCCGGTAGCACTTCTCTCCAGCGATTGGAAACACTGAGAGGGTGATATGGTTGAACAATCAAGATATGGTCGTGCAGCAAAGGCAACAATTCCTTTGGTGGGTTTTCAACGCCATAATAAAAGATAACCTTGTTCATTTTAACCCCAAAACAAACCGGTGTGGTTTATTCCACCTGCGGATCAGGTCGAGCGAAATAAGGTGAAAGGCGACCATAACCAAAAACGTGGCAATTCCAAACTTGATAATAAAGAAAAATTCGCTCACCATGACAAACCAATTGACCGCTGCCAAGAATAGGATTGAGCCAAAAAAGAAAATTAAATTTGATGTGAAATAAAGGTGGATATTAAGTAGTACCGCCATGAAAGTAATAATCATGCCTAAGAATAATTTGCTCAATAGTAAGTAAGGATCAGTTAAGAATAAGCGCCCAGCAAAAAAGGTCATGGCATGGGTGACGACGATAAATAGCGCCACAGAGATAATGGCGCGATTAAGAGTTTGCGTCGACTCTCTGTTCAACTGCTTGTAATGGGAAATTGTATAATTATTGATTCCCCAGATTAAATTATTAATGGCCTTCTCAAGTTTTCGTTGCACAAAGACGTAGTAAAAATTGAGTGTAAGGACACAGGGGATGAGCGACAAAAATATGTATTCAGGATTAAACAGATCGGGTTTTGTTAGATAAAGAATAATCTTATCTAGCCAAATAATACCGGCGAGTAAAAGACCCTTCATCCCTGAAAAGTTAAAAATACCTCCAAGATTAATGGCGCCCAATGGGAAGCGCTTGCGCCAGATGAGTGCCATGGTCATGATTGAGCCCGCCAAAGGTGGAAGCCAATAAAGAATTGGAAACAAATAGAAGTGTGCAATGTAAATTAACCAAACGACGCCCCAATAGATGCGCATTTTGAGGCGATCAAGCAATCCAATAAAGGCAACAAAGCTACAGTTTAAAACCAAAAGATTTAATAAATGCAATCCAACGAGATTATTAATATGAAAACTGGCCTTCACTAATAGGACTAGAGCAAGAGAAAAAATAAATGCAGAAATGGTGACAGTTGGAAGAGATTGGAAAAAACTTTTTAAAATTACTTTTCGGCGATTATCGCCCGTGGTTTTTCTTGTGGCCTCAAGTTGAGAGAATAAAATAAATTGCGCTAGGCATGGGCTCAAGAGTCCGCCAACAAGTAAAAAATTAAGTAAGGATATATTGCCGATTGAATGCAATTGGATCAGGTGATTATTTTCTTGAATACAAAGAGTGATGAGAATAACTGGAAGGAGTAAAATAAAATATCGAAGCACAACAATTTTTATATGTTGAGAAAGCAAAGGCGCTTTGTGCTCTGTAATCAATTCCCCGCTAATAGGGGGTTGAATTTGTTTACTCATAGGGCGCAATTTTTACCAGATTTTTGTGCACGCCGATAGCCCCAAATGGAGCTGAGAAATAAATACAGGCTTCAAGACTTTTTTCTGGTTTTGGCCTATCTTCCGGCTGTGAAAAATCCTATTCTAAACCTATTCCTTGGCCTGTTGGCGCCTGTAATTTTGCTGCCTTCCCATTCCTACGGTGAAGCAAAAAGTATTTATATAGAGCGGGAACAAAAAAGTAATTCAGCCTTAAAACAAAACAACTTTAATTCCCATAAGATAGGAGCCAATTACTGGTCCGATCATGCTGCTATTTGGGGCAGTGTAGAGGTGTTAGAAGCGAGCGAGTTGCAAATAGATCGTGGTCGTAAAAACAAGGTCTTTGGTGAGTTGGCCGGTGAGAAAAAGCTTGGCAACTGGGTTTTGGCCCCAGGTCTGGCGCGAGGAAGTGATGCCCGTTATCGCGCCGATAGTAGCTATCAGATGCAAATTCGCTATGTTGGTATGGAGTCATGGTGGCCTTACCTTTCCACAGTCAGAGAACAATATGAAACCACTGCGACGTCAACGTATCTTTACCAGAGAGCAGGATCGATGTTGGTTTTTCCCTACAGTGGGGTCGTCGTCAATTTTTATTTACAGACCATCGACTTGGAAGCTGACACCGCTCTTGGAAAAACTGAGCGGCAAGGCAATGGACAACTTTTGGGCGTCAATTATTTTGGTGAAAAATTAACTCTTGCTTTAACTGGTCAACGCAATTGTGTGTCAGATAGCTATCAGTGCAATGGCCGGCTTCGCGATTTTTATAGAGAGCTGGCGCTAAAAACCGAATATCGTTTATCGCCAAAATGGTCTGCAGGAGCTGCGCTTGGTCTTATTGAGCAACAAGCGGAAAATAGGGACTTGCCTTTGGCCAACCTAACTAGTGATGCACAATATTTAAGATTTTTAATTCGATATCATTTGTAATTTGGGGAAATCGTTATGGATAAAAATAAACTTGTTTTGGTTACTGGTGGCGCAGGATACATCGGTTCTCATTGTGTCACTTGTCTTTACAAAGCTGGCTACAAAGTCGTCGTGTTCGATAATTTTTCTAATAGCTCACCAGAGGTTTTAGATCGCGTGGCCAAAATTGTGGGTGAGAAAGTTGAATTATTTGAAGGTGATTTGCGCGATAAAAAGGCCATCTCTGAAGTTTTTAAAAAATATAATATTGGAAGTGTCATTCATTTTGCAGGTCTCAAAGCAGTTAATGAATCTCTAAGTATGCCTCTTGAGTATTATGACAATAATATAGCTGGGACTATCAACCTTTTGTTTGCCATGAAAGAAAATAATGTCAACAATTTGGTTTTCAGCTCGACTGCCGCCGTTTATGGAATTCAAGAAATCATGCCTATCAGAGAAGCGGCTGAAACAAAAATCACCACTCCTTATGGCAATAGCAAGCTATTTATTGAACATATTTTGCTCGATTTTGCTAAAGCGGCGAAGAATATGAATATTGGAATTCTCCGCTACTTTAATCCAGTGGGTGGACATGAGAGCGGTATTATTGGCGAAAGACCAAGCGGCATACCGAACAACCTTATGCCTTATATTACTCAGACGGCCCATGGAATTCGCGAAAAACTTTATGTTTTTGGCAATGATTATCCAACTCCCGATGGCAGTGGCATGCGAGATTTCATTCACGTGATGGATTTATCTGAAAGCCACGTCGAAGTTCTGAAGTTTTTAGTTTCAAACGGAGGCATTCGCCTTTACAACGTAGGTACAGGTAAAGGTACAACTGTTTTCCAATTAATTGAAGCCTATCAGCGAGTCAATAACGTGAAAATTCCTCATGAAATAGTCGCTCGTCGCGAAGGCGATCCGGCCATGAGCTATGCAGACGCGAGCAAGATTAATACTGAAGTTGGTTGGAAGGCCAAACGCGGGATTGATCAAATGGTCGCCGACGCCTATCGTTTTGTTTAAATCTTTTTCCTAAAAAAGATTATTCATCCTCAGCGCATTGAAGAGGCGCCAAGATTTGATTCAAGTGGCGATTTTTAAGACTGCCTGTTTCACTAAAGTGCATGACCGACGCTGGGCCTTGCGGAGCCAAGTTAGAAAAACGCACGCCTGGATCCTGATATTCATCATCGAGTCCGAGTAATTGTCCTACCTCATGGTTGTAATGTTTTTAAATCTGCACCAGTTTTTCCATCGCAAGTTCTTTTCTCACAAACATATTTTTTGACTTCATTGCCTTCAACGATGGTATAGCCAACGGAGCAAGGCATCAGCATTTGTACAGGCCACGCGCGAAGGTGTGGCACTTCTAGGTTCATGGGCCAGTAATGATTGTGGCCCATGAATTAGATAGGTCATGGCAAAAAAAAATTGAAGACAGTTATTTTTACCAAGCTCTGTGTTTTCATTGTAAACCCTCTAAATACCCCAAAATCTAAACACTTTTCGATCTTTTAAGTGCCTTTTTTAAATAGGCATCATGACTATGGGGAGCGTCTTAAAAAGCTTCGTTGACCTATTCGCTCAATTGCAGTAATCCACATCTAAATTTCGCTAGTTACAATTAAATCAAGGGAAAGAAGAAATGAAATTGTTGGGTTTTAATACCGTTTTTCTTATGAGCATCTTATTGACCCTTTTCGCTCCGGGCATGGCCCAGGCAGAAAATTGTAACTTTTGGCGCTTGGGATTTCCCGATCCTGTACACCGTCGTTCAGTGATTGAGTGTCAAAGGGCCATGGAAGCATTGCCACCAGAGACCGAATTATATATTGCACAATCCCTTACCACTGATACTCGCGTGGCCAATTTACTTCGCGCGGCCACTGAAAGTTTGAATCAAAGTTATGATACCTTTCAAGTGATCGGTAATTTACCACCGATGAAAGTTATTCTTTTTGACCAACCCTATTTTAATGATTCGGGTGATGAGACGACTTACGCCTTTGCCTATATTAACCTTTTTCAAGAGGGGGAACCGTGTCCCATAATAGTTTATCCAGGAGCACTTGATTTTGATGCATCCAATTTTAAGCAATTATTGGCGCACGAAGTTTTTCACTGCTTTCAAATCAGAAATTATCCCGATTCAACAAGATTCGTAACAAGCAGGGACAACAGTGCCTACGCTTGGTGGCTTGAGGGCGCCGCTCAATTTATGGGCAACTTGGTTTATCCTCGCAACGATTTTGAGTATCATTCCATGTTTGGCCGCTATGATTCTGGCACTGCCCTAACTCAACAGGGAAGAATTTATTCAACCGTTAATTTTTTTCAATCACTCTATAATTCTTTAGGTGGAATTCATCAGCTGAATGATTTTTTCCAAATCACGCCAAGTAGTGCTGTTTCTCAGGGAGAAACCTTGCAATCATTTCATGATATGGATTTACATTTTCATAAATTTGCCAGGCTTTTTAGCGAAGGAAAAATTCGCGATTCAGGTGGTACATTTGCCCCGACTCCAAGAGTAGAAAAAACTCCCATAGCAATTGGTTTGGAAGCGAATCAAAGGCGAGAATTGGTAGTACAAAGCTACACTGTCATGGCCTATCAACTCAATATGCGCGAAAAAGGTCGCTATACATTGTCTGCTAGCTTGCCTGCGGGAATTCGAATTTCAGTTAAGGGTGGAGGCCTCGAAGATTGGACCGAGCTGCCGGCCACCGTTGTTTCTAGCTGTGTGAATGAAGAGCCAGTTCAATTAGTTATTTCACGCGTCAGTGGTTCTATTGATATCGAATCTGTTCCTCTTACAATTTCCCGAGTAGAAAGAGACGATTGTGGTTGCGAAATCACTGGACGTCCTACTCACAGTTGCTTGTTTGGAAATTGGGAACTTGATCATTCGTCGATGGCCGCCTTCTTTAACAATCATTTTTCTCGCGTCCGAGGAATGCGTTTTGTAAGTAGCAGCGGGAGTTCACAAATTTCTTTTAATCGTGATGGCGTCCTTATTTGGAGCAATTCAGGTCTAATCATTAATATTGAAATGCAAGTTCGCCCTGGTGAGGTGATGAAAGGAGAGCAATCTATTTTTGGAACAACCAGTTCTATTTACCAAAATAGAGGCGAGCAGCGTATGTGTGCGGCCAACATAGTATTTAACTTAAGTTGTATGCAGAAAATGGAGATGTTCGGAAGAGTTGTTTATCAACCTTGCGTCAGCCCCATGCCAACCATCCCGGCTGATTTCAACTACGAATGCCGAGGCGATACACTTATTTATCGCGGCCCCTCAGATGGCAGTATGCAATTTGACTACGTCTTCCACCGCCTCTAAAAAACTCTTAAAACAAAAATACTCCCCAGGCATTCTGGCACACCGGCTCCCTGGCACACAGGAACGGAACGGCAGCTACAAAGCTGCCAGTAATTTATAAGTAAAAGCACACACCTTATCTGCCAAATCATAACTTTCTGTTTCGGCCAAACCGGCCAACTTTAAAACGGCTTTTGTCTCCTTAGCCGAGGCAAAGGCGTAGTTATAAAAGCGCCGTTTATCTTGCAAAGTCCGGCGCGCATTGCCTTCCGCCAAATTCAATACAACTGAAGAACTGGCGCGCTCAATTTGATTTTGCAAGTAAGCTTTCAATTTCAATTCCACAACTTTTTGATAAAGCGACTCTGCTACTTCGAGGCAGCGAAAATTTGCGGTAATTTTTTTCTCTAGTGATGGTTTGCTTGTTTGCATAAGGCCTCCTTAAAAATTTTTCTTTCACAAAGTCGGAAGAAAAATTTTTAAGCGAGGCCGTTACAATTCACTCGCACGTCCTTGAAGCACCGCCGCACCGACACGCCACCGAAACTGTGTTCCTATGGTCCGTGCGCCTGGGAACTAACTCTCGAAATAAAATCTTTCCCCCGGCTCACCGGCACCCTGGCTCACAGGCACACAGGCACCCCGGAACGAAACGGCCATTCCCCATTAACGCTTGGTGAATATCCACTTTGCAACATCATTGGCCCATTCTTCTTGATTTATTTTTGGCCATTCATGCCCAGAATTTTTTATTTGCACAATTTCCATGGAGTCAAAATTTTTGCTTTTTGCCAGTTCCTCAGAAAAAGTGAATTCCCTTTCTTGCCACTTTCTAAATTGATTTTGATCTGCCAATTTATCTTGGTCGCCCATGGCAATTCGTACTTTTGTCTGACCAAGTGAGTGAAGTGTTTGCTTAAAGGAGAGAGGATACTTTTCAATGTTATCAAGTAAGTGATGAAAACATTCTACCGCCGTTTTCCAGTTTTCACCGTGGATTTTTAGAAAGGCCTGCTGCATTTTTTCATGACTTTGAATCGCCGAGGTGCTTAGACGCTGGTGAAAGTTGGCGACATCTTCACTGGACCAATAAAACTTCGTGCCATAAGTATAAATCCCTTTAAGTGAATCTTTCCCCGGATTTTTTTTGGTATTTAAGAGGCCTAAAAGAGAAAGGGCAAGATAACCACCTAGGCTATAGCCAAGGATATAAAATTCAGGCATTTCCTGCTGACCACTTTGAGACATTGAATTGTAGGTATTATAGAGATCCATAACCAACTCTTCTGTCGATTGGTATTTTTCGCTAGAGCGTCCACCATGACCAGGAAGTGTGATGGTTTTAATTTCAATATTGCTTCCATCAGCGTTTAATTTTTGTTGAAGCAATTTATTCCAAGCTAGAAATTCTTGTTCGCTACCGAGCGCACCGTGGATAGTCCAAATTATCTTTTTGGGTATAGATTGTGGTTTCATTGAGCAAAGCCTTATTTAAAAGATGAACCGCTAATTTTACACTGAGTACTAATCATCGTAAACGATCACACTCCCCAGGCACCCCGGCACACTGGCCCACCGGAACGGAACAGCTGCTTCAATTCACTCGCACGTCCTTGAAGCACTGCCGCACCGACACGCCTCCGAATTTTTCCTGTGTTCCTGTGAGCCGTGAACCTGGGGACTAACTCCCGAAATAAAATCTTTCCCCCGGCACACAGGCTCCCATGCACACCGGCTCCCAGGCACACCGGCTCCCAGGCACACCGGCTCCCTGAAAAAATGTCCAATTGTTGGACGGCCTTAAGCTTCCCGACACCCAGACTAAGGGGGAACCCCATTTCCTTATCAGAACCCCTTAAAATCAGTGGCCAAAAAGGAGCATCAGGTGCCTCTTGCTTGGCATTTTAATTGCTTATCAAAACTTGAATTAAGAGTGGGTAGTTATTTATAAGGGGCAAGCATGAAGCATTTAAATTTAATTTTAGTGCTACTTTTTTTGGGAACTATTTTCAATACCGCTTCGGCGATTGAAGAAAATACGGTCGTGACTTCGGGCGTTTTGTGCGTGGTGGTCGGCCCTAAGGGAACCGAATATAGAAGCCCTGTTTATTTCCAAAGTTATACAAGTGGTCGCTGGGTAACTCGTTTGACTCGTATGTTACCTCTAGGCCGAATTAGAAAAATTGAAGGACGAACAGTTGCAGGCGGAAATAGCACGACTGCGGCCATATTGCTTCAAAGGGCCGTAGGTCAAGGTCGCCATGGAATTGATTACGTTGAAGTCTATGCCACGGTTGATGCAGGCGTCAGCATGCTTTCAAGCGATGTACTTCATACTAAACCAGAATTTGATTTAAATAGTGTTAGGGTTTTTCAACAAGCTAGCAATCTTTATGTGAGTGCTAGTAAATCAAACTACAGTTGCTCAACACAACAGTCACCTATGTGCCAATACAGCGCTCCACCAAAGGCCGCTGTTCAGGCCGATATAAAGAAGTTGGATAAGTCCTATACTCAAGCAGAGCTTAATGAACGATTGTTAAATGGTTGGGACTCATTGAAAGAACCTGCCACAATTGTGTCCTTCCCTCACCTTAAAGTAACCAGTGTAAGCAACAGCAGTATCGGAAATAAATTGATCGGGACTTACTGTTCTTATCAGACAGAGAGCTCTATTAGTTGTTCTGGCAGCACTTCATTTTATGTAGAGCTGCCGTAAACAATTCTTAAAATAAGTAAGTCAAACGCGTTGATATAAAAAATGGCAAACCGGGTGTGTAGTGGATATCTTCACACCCGACAAAACCAGATGAATTGTCAGCGCGACTTCCACTTGTGCAACTTGCGTCTGTCGATTCATTAGCAAGTTTAGACGTATTGACGAATTGGGCTTCGCGAATCTTGGCATCAAATAAGTTTTGAATAGATAGTGACCAATCCCATGCAGACCAAGTTTTTCCTGCTGTTAAATCGAAGCGAGTAAAGCCCTCGGCGGTGAAATAACGGTCTTCGCTGGCATAGCGATCGCCCAAGTAAAACATGCCGAACCGGCCATACATGCCTTCTACGTTTCGAACGTTAATCCCTGCATTTGAGATAATCTTGGGGGCCAATGGTAGTGAGTCAGCACTTGGATTGACGCCAAGAAGTCGGCCTTGGTTATAAGAGAGATCAAAATCAAAAGAAAGCCAATTTTTTGGTGAGTAGCGTGCTTCCAGTTCAACTCCACGCCTTTGGGAAGCTGCTTTATTTTCTGAAGTTCCTTCATCGCCGACCCAAACTCTTTCGTCTTTCATTTCAATTAGAAATCCTGAGAGTGAATAGGTGAGTTGGCGGTTAAGAAAATATTGTCGTTGTCCGATTTCATAGCTGTGGCCACTAGCAATTGGAGAAACGGGATTTGAAGAATTTGAGGTACCTCTTGCGTCGTTGCTATGAAACCCTTTGCCATAGTTAAGAAAAATATTCCAATCAGAGTTTGGCGATAAAATTAGATTACCTTTCGGCTGTAAAACGCTAGCACCTCTGCGTCCTGAAGTCCTTGTCCCAGTGTCATTCAAGGTTTCATTTTTATCCTGAACCAAAAAAGTGAAGTGATCGGCGCGCATTCCAACAACAGTGGCAAGCCACTTGCTCCATATCATTTCGTGTTCGACGTACATGCCAATGTTGGTTTGCTCAATGTCATGATTTCTTGTTGTTGACCTTCTTTCCCGCGCTTTGGAGGCGTAAAGTCCGTTGGCGATTTGATCTTGGCGCCAGCTGGCTCCAAAGGTGATGTATTGGTTGTGCTGGGCGCCTGAGAGATCATGCTTGAAGCGCAATTGGGAGCCTAAAATCCTGCGCGAATCAACTTGTTCGATTTGATCGCCATTGGTGCTGTCGCCGCTAAAAAAAGTAAAGTTAGAAAATAAATTGAAGGCGTATTTGACGCTGTAGATATTAAATTCCAATACATCATCTCCTTCTGCGAGGAGATAATCGACGGCAAAATGATTTCTTTGAGTTTGCCCACCATCGGTTGGATCGACATAGCCAAAGTGTTTGATCTCACCGCGTTCGACCGCGCGCAAAGGTATGAGGTTCGAGGCATTCCAATCACTCGAATAAAGTGAACTTGAAAAAGTTAATTTGCTATTGCTACTTGGGTTGCGAGTTAATTTGGCAAATAAATTAAAGCGCTCCAATTTCTCATCATTTTCAAACGGGCCATTGGTTTTATAAATTTCCCCGGCCATTAATGTTTTGTAGCCCTCTAGTTTTGGGGAAAGTCCAAAAAATAATCGAGAGGTATCAAAGTCTCCATAAGAAACAGTCGTTGTATTTTTCTCGAAAGAATTGCGGGAATGGAGGCGAATTGATCCGGCCATCGCCATATCCCCTTGGTCACCGCGATAAGGCCCCTTGAGGACGTCTATATTGGAAATTAACTCGGGCATAACAAAATTGGCGTCAGCATACCCTTGGCCATGGCCATGACTGACATAATTTATTGGAATACCATCGAAGCGGAGGTCGATATCTGTTCCGTGGTCGAGGTCAAACCCGCGCAAAAAATATTGATTGGCCTTTCCTCCCCCAGCGTGTTGAATGACGTAGAGCCCCGGAGTTATTTGCAAAACATCGGCAGGTCTTGCAATCGGTCGCATTTTTATGTCCTGAGCGCGAATTTGTTTTTCAGAAGCAGAATTGTGGGGCTTGAAATGAAAAACATCAGTCACAAAATCAACATTTGTATTTGGCGTTGGTGCGGCATCGGGAATAATGACAACTGTCGGCTCCGTCTTGGCCGGCGTTTCTGCTTTCTTTTCTTCCTCCTCCGCTGCGTTTTGTAATTGTAAGTGATTCACATGGGCCAAGGCATCGTGTGAAAGAAGACGAAAAAACAACGAAGACAATAAAATAATGTGATATTTATTCATAGCTGATTCCTAGGTTTTCGACCTGGAAATTCTATGGTAAAAGCTATGGCTTTAAAAGCATTTTATAAAATCAAGTCTGGGTGCCGTGTGTTGAAATATTTTTTCATGATGTTGATCATTTCAAATCTTTGCCAGGCCTCAGTCGCGGCCTTTCGCTTGGAAGGAAAAAATCTGCGCCAAGGCATGCAGTCTTGGCACAGTGATTTTGAGCAAAAGAAGGCAGCCGTGTTGATGTTTATCAGTGCGACCTGTCCTTGCTCTCAAAGCTATTTTGCCTATCTTAATAAACTGCAAAAAGAGTTTCCCCAATTTCAATTTGTCGCCATTCACTCCAATAAGAATTTGGCCACAGCGCTTGCCCAAACTTACTTAAATAAATTTGAAATGGATTATCCTGTTTTGGATGATGCCCAATTAGAAATGGCCAATCGCTTTCAGGCCTTAAAGACGCCACATATTTTCCTAGTCAATAAAGAAGGAAAGGTTCTTTTCCAAGGCGCAGCGACAGATTCACGCAATCCTGAAAAGGCCCAGGTCTTTTATTTAAAAAATGCCTTAACTGCTGTGAGTGAGGGTAAAGAAATAGAAATTAAAGAAGCAAAAACTTTAGGTTGTTATATTGAACGATAAATAAGGGGTAGTTGTATGAAAATTTTATTGGCATTTATTGTACTAGTCTCATCTTCTCTAACATGGGCCCACTGTCCGCTGGCCTTTTCCGGTTCTGGCCTTTGTGGAAATGTAGAATGGGTGAGTGGACCGTTCATCAATAAACCAAGTCATTTTACCCTTACATTTTGGAAAAATGGCGATAGTACCCATCAACCAATCAACGTTGAGCAAGAATTAAAAGTTTATTCCTGGATGACCATGGGGCACGGGCATGCTCACGGTGGACCAAAGATGACTTTGGTCAAATTAAGCGATGGTATTTATGAAGTCCGCGACGCCAAATTTTTTATGGGTGGCATGGACGGATATTGGGATGTCAGAGTGGATCTTTTGCAACAAGGACAGCTTCTCGATCGGGCCGCGAGCCGTGTTAAATTTCAAGAGTAATTTAAAATAGAACTCAAGATTTCTATGAAAGTGTTGCTATCTTTCCCTTTGGTTATTTTTATTTTTCTTGCGCTCACAGCTTGTGGGCGTTCTCCTTTTACTAATGAAAATTACAACCCTTCCCAACTTGTTCAGGGACAAAATACTCTACAAGGGGCCCTGGCCTTTCCTCAGCAAGGTTTGTTCATTCGTCCTTTTTGGCGCAACGGACCTGTCGTCGGGGATGAAGGTCAATTACTTATTGTAGTTAGTGATAAAGATGGACATCCAAAAAATCCGTCAGGCCAATTATCACTTTATTTGTGGATGCCAGATATGGGCCATGGCTCCTATCCTGTTAGTTTGAAGCAGATTGCCATCGGTGTCTTTGAAGCGAGTGAAATATATTTTACCATGGATGGCCTGTGGGACATTCATTTTCAAATCCTGCGAGAAGGGCAGGTGTTAGAGGAAATTCGATGGCCTCTAACACTTTGAAGTTAATTTTTTCGGCCTTCTTTTTTTTGGAATTGCTGAATCCTTCCACGGTTTTTGGTGCTGCTTGTTGCGGGGCCCGTGCCACATTGCCGAATCTCATCGTCGGTGATTATCGCACTCAATGGAATATTAGCTGGGCCAATGCCGCCATCACCCATCAAGCTTCCAGTGCGGGTCAAGTTTCAAAGCGGCAAGGAAATAACCAAGAAGTTCAGGAGACGATTTCGCTCTCTGGAGCTTATTTAATTTCTGATTTATGGCAAATCCAATCTCAAATTCCCATTCGTAAAAATAGCCGCCGCACTTTAAACGAAGAGGAGCAGCACACCGCTCTCGGCGATATTAGTATTGGTGTCGCCTATGAATTTTTGCCCGAGACTTTTTACAGCGCTTGGAAACCGCGCGGTTTTGTTTTTGCTTTTCAGAATTTTCCCACCGGAAAATCCACCTATGAATCAGACACTAAACTTGGAACCGATGCCACTGGGAAAGGTTATGGAAGTACAGGTCTGGGATTGGCCTTGATTAAAAACTGGGGCCATTATGATGGAATATTTTCAAGTGAATATCACCGAGGATGGAAAGAACGTTTTCAAGCTAATCAAAATACTTTTGCCTTAAATCCCCGCTATGGTTTTTCAAGTTTGTTGGGAGCTGGTGTAAGTCCTTATCAAGGGAATTTTAGAATTGGTGGAACCCTCGGCTACAGTTTTGAAGCGGGAGCTTTAGTCAATCAAGGTCGGGCTGAGGAGAAGACTTCGCCTAAATATTTATGGGATGTTGGATTGAATTTGAGTTATCTGTATGGAAATTCTTCACTGCTGTTTGGTTATAATGACCAAACGGTCATAGGCAAGGCCAACAATGCCAACCTTGCCCGTTCACTTCTTTTTTCCTGGCAATATTTCTTTGAACGCTAAACTATTCGCGGATTGGATCAAACGACCAATCCACTGTCCAGCCCCCTTGTCCTGAGCCACTTCCTTCCAGCTTTGTGTTGCCACCGTGATGAGGAATCTTCGCGGAAAGAGTGTTGGAAGAAATGCCAATAACTTTGCTGGTAAAAGATTTCTTTGGTGGTGGGCACACATAAGTTACATCAAAGCTCGGTTCTTCGAAGCGGATACCCAAACCATATTGTCCCCAAGCTTCTGGTGCGACGTTGTAAGCCGCAAGCGCCATGGTGGTTTCATTTTTCCCAGTCTTTGGCGTGAATGAGCCTGAGCCAGAACCTTTACAGCCTTCAAGGTTTCCAGTGTAGTTATAAGTAACCTTCGCACTTTCTAAGTAAAACTGGTTTTTAAAAATTCCATCATCGCTATGACTACCGTGTTTAAAGATAACGTCAGTTGCTTGAACGGTGAGATCGTGAGTCATCCCGCGCTCTCTTACATTCCAACGATTTGTGATGTGGCCCTTAAATCCAAAGCAGCCTTGATTGGTAACTTTAAAAGCTGGAGTCATCCGATATTTTGTACCACTTCGAAGATATTGAAAATTTCCAATAACAAGCACAACGAGATCAATATCTTCGTCTTTTTTATCTAAGCAATAATGATATTCATGCAGGTTGACGTCCTCCCAAAGAATTTCGTCAAATTGACTTTCGCCACGCTTTCTCACAAGCGCTTTTACTTTAACTTTGCTGCCATTCCAAAAAACGGGATTTTCAATGGCAATTGATCTAATTCCGGCACTACTGACGTCAAAGGCATAAAAATCGCGCGTCAGTGGTTTTAATTCCATTTCCATATCTTTTCGAAATTGGCCGTTGGCATCGAGGACGACCTTTTCAATTTCAATCGGCGGCATATGTTGGTTTGCATCGAGTTCACCGCGACCAGGTTTGGCGGTATAATTATCCCATTGTTTGAATCCATCCATAAGTGGTTCTTGATTCCATTCGTAGACGGCATATTCCAACCATTGTTTTTTAAAGCCACCGCTTAAAACAGCATTGAGAGATTCCACAGCAGGTTTACTTTCCATGGTTTGATACAATTGC
>Ga0172376_10000312_pt1 | contig 62768 bp, 57 predicted proteins | sample Lak35m_FD_121114 | JGI IMG/M metagenome (GOLD analysis project Ga0172376, IMG submission 121114) | Freshwater microbial communities from Kabuno Bay, South-Kivu, Congo - kab_092012_35m | ecosystem: Environmental > Aquatic > Freshwater > Lake | place: Democratic Republic of the Congo: South-Kivu... | reverse complement strand
GCCATCAGGCAGCCCTCGAACACCGCGCGCTCGCGGTACCAGGCCCCCACCAGGGCCGGCACCAGCATGAAGGCCGCCAGCAAGAGGACCACGCAGCCCGTCAGCCAGCCGACGGCGCGCGTGTTCACGGAGCCTCGCTCCGCGCCGAGGGCCGGAAGATCTGCTCGATCGCGTCGACGTTCTCCGGCAGCGTGAACAGGATCACCTGATCCCCGTCGCGGATCGAGCTCTCGCCGCTCGGGATCAGGACCTCGCCGCCGCGCACCACCGCGCCGACGACCGTGCCGCGCGGCAGCCCCAGGCTGCGCACCTTGCGCTCGGGCCGACCGTCCTTGTAGTGCGCCTCGAGCTCGAGCACCTCGGCCCGCCCGTCGGCAATGACGGCGATCGACGAGACCGAGCGCGAGCGCACGAAGCGCAGGATGTGGTTCGCGCACAGGATGCGCGGCGAGATCGCGCGGTCGACCCCGAGCAGGTCGTAGATCTGCCGGTACGAGGCCTTGTTGACCATCGCCACCGTGCGCTCGACACCGAGCGAGCGCGCCAGCTGGCAGGCCACGATGTTGCGCTCGTCGTCGTCGGTCGTGGCCACGAACACGTTGGCGTCGCCGATGCGCTCCTCCATCAGGAGGTCGAGGTCGGTCGCGTCGCCGACCAGCACCATCACGGTGCGCGAGAAGCCGGCCGCGATCTCGCGGGCGCGCGCCGCGGACTTCTCGATCACGCGCACGTCGATGCCGGGCGCGCGATCGAGGCGGTGCGCGATCTGCGCCCCGACGCCGCCGCCGCCCATGATCACCACGTTGCGCCGCCCGAGCTTGGGCGCGCCGGCCAGGAGCTCGAACTGGTCGAGGTCCGGCCCGCGCCCGATCAGATACACCTGGTCGTCGACCTCGAGCTTGTCGTCGCCGCCCGGCACGAAGAACTGGTCGCGGCGCGCCACGGCCACCACGAGCAGCCCGTGCGGCAGCTTGAGGCCCGCCAGGGTGTCGCTCGTCAGCTCGCCCGGCTCGCGGATGCGCAGGCGCCTGAGCTGCACGCGCCCGTCGGCGAAGGACTCGACCTCGAGCGCGCGGTGCTGGCGCACGGTGCCGAGGATCTCCTCGGCCGCGAGGTCGTCGGTCGAGAGCACCATGTCGAAGCCGAGCGTCTGCTTGTAGAAGTAGCGGAAGCCCGAGAGCTGCCCGACGTCGCGCAGGCGCAGGATCACGCGCTTCGCGCCGAGGTGGCGCGCCAGCGTGCAGGAGAGCATGTTGACGTGGTCGTCGTTCGTGACGGCCACCAGCAGATCGGCCTTCGAGGCCCCGGCCTGGGTCAGGACCGCCGCGCGCGTCGCATCCCCCACCAGGACCTGCACGTCGAGCGATTCCTGCAGGCGCTGCGCCTGGCCGGGATCGCTCTCGACCACCGTCACGCGGTGGTCCTCACGCGAGAGGATGTCCGCGAGGTGGTAACCCACCTCGCCCGCGCCGACGACGACGACGTCCATGGAAGGGAAGACGATAGGGAGCGCAGGCGTCCGAATCCATGCCAGCGCTTGCAGGGCCCCGCGCGGAGCGTTCTGCTCGCCTGCCGTGCTGGCCCTGATCGACAACCGCGATTCGTTCACCTACAACCTGGCCCAGGCCCTGGCGGGCCTCGGTGCGGAGGTGCGGGTCTTCCCGGCGCGCACGACGCGCCTCGCGGCGCTGCGCCGCGCGCGCCTGCGGCGGCTCGTGATCGGCCCGGGCCCCGGGCATCCCGGCGCGGCGACGCTCGCGCTCGAGCTGTGCGCCACGCTCGCGCGTGACCTGCCGACCCTGGGCGTGTGCCTCGGCTTCCAGGTGCTCGGCCTCGCCGCGGGCGCGCGCGTCGGTCCCGCGCGTCGCCCCGTGCATGGACGCGCGGTGCCGGTCGAGCACGACGGAGGCGGGCTCTATGCCGGCTTGCCCTCGCCCCTGCGCTGCACGCGCTACAACTCGCTCGCGGTCCTGGAGGAGGCGCTCCCCGCCGAGCTCGAGGTGCGCGCGCGCGAGGTCGACGGCGACCTGATGGGGCTGCGCCACCGCACGTGGCCCTTCGAGGCCCTGCAGTTCCACCCGGAAGCGTTGCTCTCCGAGCACGGCGACACGCTGCTCGCGCGCTGGCTCGAGAGCCGGTGAACGCGCCACGGAGCGCGCTTCAGTGGCGCGGCCCGACCGGCGCGCTCCAGCGCGGCCAGGGACCGTGCTTGCCGCGCCGCGGTTCGCCCGAGGCGAGCCGCGCGCGCAGCCAGGTCGGACGCGTCAGCGCGCGGTAGAGCGGCTTCCCGAAGCGTCGCCACAGCTCGGCCACGGCTCCGCGCTGCGGCCTGCGGCCGGCCAGCGGATCCGGCTCGCCCAGGGCCGCGAGGTAGAACGAGCGGTGCTTCCACACGTGGCGCAGGTCCTCGCGCGCGCGCGCCGCGAAGGTACGCCCGCGCCGCGGATGCACGCTGGCGAGCTGGAAATCGACCAGCGCTGGCCGCCCGTCCGTCCCGACCAGCACGTTGCCCTCCTTGTGCAGGTCGTTGTGGCACACGCCGCGCGCGTGCAGCGCGCGCACGAGTTCCTCCAGGCGCTCGAAGAAATCGCGCGGCAGCTCCTCGGCCAGGCACAGCGGCACGCCCTCGACATAGCCGCGCTCGAGCACGTCGCGCCGCGCCGCGGGCTCGACCAGCGGCGCCACGCCGGGCAGGCCGTCCAGCACCTGCAGCGCGCGGCGCTCGCGCGCCAGCAGCAGGCGCGCCACCAGCCCGACGCCCGGCACGCGCGCCACCGCCACGCGCCGCACGAAGAGGGCGCGGGCGCTGCGCACGAGCTCCACGCGCCCGAGGAGGTCGCGCTTGAGCTCGCGGATCTCTTGCGGCGCTTCCAAGGCGCCCCTATTCTCCCGCGCCATGGTCCAGGGTCCAGGTCCCGGCGGGCACGAGCACGATTCCCCGCACGCCCACGGCCACGCCCATGGACAGGGGCACGCGCATGGTCAGGACCACGCGGGCCACGCCGGGGACGAGTCGCCCCACGACCACCATGGCTTCATGCAGGCCGCGGCCGCCATCGGGGCCGACGCCCGGCGCACGCGCCTGCGGCGCATCCTGCTGGCGCTGCTGTTCGGCACGGCCCTCGCGACGCTCACGGCCGAGCTCGGCCTGCGCGTCCTCGGCGTGCGCGAGGCCTCGCTGCAGCGCAACCTGCACACCACCAACCGCCGCTGGGTGACGCTGAGCCGCGCCGGAGTGTTCCAGGAGCTCTCCGATCCGATGCGGCGCTACGGCATGCGCCCGGGGGCCACGGCCGAGGTCGACGGCTGGCGCTTCCGCGTCTCCGCGCGCGGCACGCGCGGCCCCGAGGTGCCGGCCGAGAAACCGGCCGACGAGCGACGCCTGCTCGTGCTCGGCGATTCCTTCGCCTTCGGCCTGTGGTGCGACGAGCAGGAGACGCTCTCCGCCGCGCTGGCCGAGCGCGCGAACGCGCGCGAGGCCGAGCGCGGAAGCGGCGTCACCTGGCGCCCGCTCGACCTCGGTGTGCCCGGCTACCACCTCGGCCAGACGCGCCGCGCGCTCGAGCAGGACGGCTTCGCGCTCCAGCCCGACCTCGTCGTGCTGTACACGAACACGAACGACCTCGAGCAGACGGGCTTCTTCTACGACGAGTCGATGGGCGTGCTGCGGCGCGACTACCTGCCGCTGCCCACGCGCCTGCGCATGACGCTGTGGCACTGGAGCCACCTGTACGGCTTCATCGCTGCCGCCCACGCGCGCGCGGTCGAGGACCTCGACAGGCCGCACCTCGACGCGCGCGTGCCCTTCGCGCACGTGCGCGCGGACAACCAGGCCTACTTCCGGGCCGAGCTCGCGGCCATCGCCGCGGCCTGCCGCGCGCACGGTCTGCCGCTGTTCGTGATCAACCAGCCGCTGATGTCGCTGCTGGGCGACACGCGCCGCGCCGACTGGCCGATCCTGCCGCTCGACACCTGGACGCGCACGACGCTCGACGAGCTCGGCCTGCCGGCCCTGAATCTGCTCGGCTGGCTGCGCGGTTACGCCGACAACGTAGACCGCTTCGACGCGGGTGCGCCGCCCGACCAGCTCACCGACCGCTTCGTGGCCGACGAGCGCGCCCAGGCCGCGCTCGAGTGGGCCCGCGCACAGGCCCGCGCCAGCGGGCGCGAGTGGGACACGCTGCCCTATGCCGAGCAGCTCGCCTGCTTCGCCGGCTACACGCAGGAGCTGCCGAAGGAGCTCGACTTCCACCTGACGGGCGAGGCCTACGCCTCGATCGCCCGGCTCGCCTTCGCGCGCCTGGTCGAGACTGGGCTGCTGCCGTGAGCGCGCCCGGCGTGATCGCCTGCATGGGGCTCACGCGGCGCTTCGGCGCGCACGTCGCGCTGCAACCGCTCTCGGTCGAGATCGGCCCGGGCGGGATCACCGCGCTGCTCGGGCCGAACGGCAGCGGCAAGTCGACCTTCCTCCGGCTGCTGCTCGGACTCGTGCGTCCCGATGCGGGTACGGCCTCGCTCGACGGAGCGCAGCTCGCCGGCGACGGCCTCGCGGTGCGACGGCGCACGACCTATCTGGCGGGCGAGATCCATGTCTACGGCGAGCTCTCGGGCGACGAGCACCTCGCCTGGTGCCTGGCCGGACGCGACGCGCGCGCCCTGCCCCGCGCGCGCACGCTCGCACGCGACTTCGAGCTGCCGCTCGAGCGTCGCGTGCGCACCTACAGCCACGGCATGAAGCGCCAGCTCCTGCTGGCCGCCGCGCTGGCGCCCGAGGTGCGCGTGCGCATCCTCGACGAACCGACCGAGGGCCTCGATCCCACGCGCCGCGCGCAGGTGCTCGCGCTGCTGCGCGAGGACGCCGCCCGTGGCACGACGCTGCTCGTCTCCTCGCACCACCTGGGCGAGAGCGAGCGCTTCTCGGGCCGGCTCCTGTTCCTGCGCCGCGGCGAGCGCCTCGACGACACGGCCGCGGGCGAGCTCATGGCCCGCGCGCGCCGCTCGCTGCGCGTGCAGTGGGAGCGTGCGCCGGAGCGCGCGGCCCTCGAGCGGGTGCTGGCGCCCTTCGAGGCCTGCGAGCTCGTGCTCGAGGACGATCGGGCGCGGCTCTTCGCGCCGCGCGCCACGCCCGAGGAGCTGCTGCGCGCGCTGCTCGCGGCGCCGGAGCTCGGCCCGCTGCGCACGCTCTCGGCCGGCGAGGCCTCGCTGGCCGACCTGTACCGCGAGCTCTACGGCGTGGAGGGCGTCTGATGCCGCGCCGCTCGAGTCTCGTCCTCGCCGCGCTGGCCTACACGCTGCTGCTCGAGGGCATGCTGGTCGCCGCGGTGCTGCTGTGGCCGGAGTTCGCCGAGAACCTGAACGCCTTCCGCTCGATGACCAGGGCCATCCCGATCGCCAGCGACATGCTGGGCGAGATCGAGGACAAGGGCTTCGTCGCCTACGTGATCGGCCAGCACTTCTTCAAGGGCGCGAACGCGCTCGGCGTCGCGGCCGCGGTGCTGTTCGCGGCCCCGGCGGTGGCCGGCGAAGTGCAGCGCGGCACGCTCGAGCTGTGGCTCGCGCGCCCCTTCTCGCGCCGGCGCATGCTCGTCGAGCGCTGGCTCGCGGGAGCGCTCGCCACGACCTTGCCGGTGTTCCTCACGACGCTCACCCTGCCGTTCCTGGCGGCGCGCGTGGACGAGGAGCTCGTGCTCGGCCCCTACCTCGCCTGCGCCGCGCACCAGGCGCTGTTCCTGCTGGCGCTCTACGCGCTGACCTTCCTCGGCTCCTGCGCCGAATCGAATCCGACACGCCTGACGCTCGCCTTCCTTTTCTTCTCCGTGGTGCAGTTCTCGCTCTACATGGTGAAGACCGTGACGCACTACTCGCTGTTCCGGCTGAGCGACATGCGCGTCTTGCTCGCCCTGGCCGAGGACGGCGAGTGGAACGCGCCGATCCTGGTGGGGCTCGCCCTCACGGTGCTCGGCTCCCTGGCCGGTTCGCTGGCGCTGTTCGCGCGCCGCACGCCCTGAGCGCGTCCGGCGCCGGACACTTCTTCACGACCCCCTCAGAAAAGGCGCGCGAGACGCGCGCGGAAGGCCCAGCCGCGCGCCTCCGCGCGCTGGTAGCGCGTGGCCCTGGCGGACAGCTCGAGGACGCGCGCCAGGGCGGCGCGCGCTTCGGACCGCCGGCCCAGCGCCGCCAGCGCGCGGCCGCGCCGGTAGAGGGCCTCGGGCATCTCGCCGTGGTTGCGCTCGTGGCGCGCGAGCGCCGCCAGTGCCTCCTGGGCCCGTCCGAGGCGCTGCAGGCACTCCGCGCAGCGCAGCAGAGCCTGCCCGTAGGCGTGCTCCTCCTCGCGCGCCACGCAGGCCTCGAAGGCCGCCAGGGCGGCCGCCGGATCGCCCGCGCCGAGCTCGGCCAGTCCCAGGCGGTAACGCCACTCGGCCGAGTCGGGCTCGCCCGCGACCGCCGCGGCGAGGTGTGCGCGCGCCGCCCGCGCCCGGCCGCGCGCCAGCAGCAGCGCCCCGAGCTTGCCCCGGTTGTGCGGACTGTCCACCGCCCCCAGGGCCTGGACCTCGGCCTTCAGCTTGCGCGCCGTGACCAGCCGCTCGCCCAGGCGACCGAGTGCGAACGAGAGCAAGCCCGCCGCCACGAACACCCCGAGCAGCCCGCCGTGGCGGAACAGGGGCCCGATCACGGGCACGTGTCCGAGCAGGCCCGCGAGCAGCACGGCCAGCACGAAGAAGCCGAGGAGACGCAGCACGTGCGCGCGAGCATACGCGCCGGGCCCGGCTTGCACACGCTGCGCGCGCGCGGGTCCAATGGTCACATGCGTCCGGTCCAGGAGTGCGCGGCGGCTCCGTCCCCCACCCTGCCGCTCGCGATTCCGGGCACCGTGCGCGCGGCGGTGCGCGGCGAGCTCCTGCGGGCCGGTGGCGACGCGCTGCTGCTGCCGCTGCGCGCGACCGGCTTCCTGGCGCGCAAGGGCGCCCTGCGGCGCCGCCTGGAACAGGACCTCGAGGCGCGCGCCGAGGTCGAGGATCCGCCCCTGCCGCGGACGCTTCCCGCGCGGCCGCTGCGCTTCTTCGTGGGCGCGGCCGAGGCCAGCGGCGAGCGCCACTCGCTACGCCTGATCGAGGCCCTGCGCGGCGAGCTCGCGCGCCTTGGCGCCCCCGCGCCCGAGATCCTGGCCTGGGGCAGCGCGCGCACGGCGGCCCTCGGCGTCGAGCGTCTCGGCGATCCGCTGGAGCGCGCGGCGATGGGCCTCGATCCGCTGCGCTCCGTTCCTTACTACACCGCGCTCCTGCGCACGACCGGCGCGCGCCTCGCGGCCTTCCGCCCCGACCTCGCCATCGCGGTGGATTCCCCGGCCCTGCACGTGCCGCTATTCCGCGTGCTGGCGCGCCAGGGGCTCGCCACGCTGCACCTCGTGGCGCCGCAGTACTGGGCCTGGGCTCCCTGGCGCGTGCGCGCCTACCGCGGCGCGGTGACGCGCGCGCTGACGATCCTGCCCTTCGAGAAGGCCTGGCTCGCGCGCCACGGCGTCGCCGCAGCGCACGTCGGACATCCGGCCCTCGACGGACTCGCGCCCGCGCCCGCGCCCGACGATCCGGGGCGCCGCACGCTGGTGCTCCTGCCCGGCAGCCGCTCGTCGGTGATCGCGCGCAACCTGCCCTGGATGCTGGCGCGCGCGGGCGAGCTCCTGGCGCGCCACCCGGAACTCGAGGTCGTGCTGCCGCACGAGGACGCGGGGCGGCGGGCGGAGCTCGAGGCGCACCTCGCGCGCTCGCCACTGGCCGGACGTGTGCGCCTGGCCCTCGGTACGCTGCACGCCGAGCTCGGCCGCGCGCGCGCCGCCCTGGCGGTCTCGGGCACGATCCAGATCGACCTCCTGCACCACCGCCTGCCGACCGCGGTCCTGTATCGCGTGGACGGAGCGCTGCAGTCCCTGGTCGCGCGCCACCTCCTGACCGTGCCCTGGTTCTCGGTCGTGAACCTGGTCGCCCACGCACCGGTCTACCGCGAGGCCTGCTTCCACGGCGAAGGCCCGGCCGCCGAGCTCTGCGCCGAACTCGAAACGGCGCTGTTCGACCCCGCCGGGCGCGCCGCGCGCGTGGCGGCCCTGGAGGACGCCGCGCGGCGCCTCGGACCGCCCGGAGCCGTGCTGCGCGCCGCCCACCACGCCCTCGAACTCGCCGCCGCGAGCCCGCGATGAGCGTGCCTTTCGACGGATTCCCCCTGAAGAGGCGCGCGGACGGGGAGTACGGCGAGGACGTGGAAGCCCGCGCCAGTGCCTGGATGACCCGCGCCAAGCAGGGCGACGAGGCCGCCTTCGATGCCCTCACGCAGGCCCTGCGCGAGCGCGCCCTGCGCCTCGCCCAGGGCTGGGTCGGCTCGCGCGAGGACGCCCTGGAGCTCGCCCAGGAGGCCTTCCTGAAGACCTACCGCGCGCGCGACACCTTCCGCGACGGCGAGCCCTTCCTGCCCTGGTTCCACCGCATCTTGCGCAACACCTGCTACAGCTTCCTGCGCGGCAAGAAGCGCCTGACGCCACGCTCCCTGTCGGCCCACGAGGAGGGCGAGAGCGACTGGGACATCGTCGACGACACGCACGCCGAGCCCGGCGCGGCCCTGGAGCAGTCCGAGCGCGCACAGGTCTTCTGGACGGCCTTCAAGCGGCTCTCGGCCCGCGACCGCGAGATCCTCGCGCTGCGCCACTTCGAGGAGCTCGCCTACGCCGACATCGCGCGCGCCCTCGAGATCCCCGAGGGCACCGTCATGTCGCGCCTGTTCCACGCCCGCGCGCGCCTGCGCCGGGCCCTCGAGGGCAAGCTGGACCTGGATGGAGGCACCGCATGAGCCCGCCCGCGCCGAGCCGCGACGAGCTGCTCGCCATGGCGTTCGTGGATGACGAGCTCGCGCCCGAGGCGCGCGCCGAGTTCGAGCAGCGCCTGGCGCGCGAGCCCGCCCTGCGGCGCGAGGTCTCGGCCCTGAAGGACCTCGAGCTCCTGGCGCGCGAGGCCGCGCCGAAGGAACTCGTCGAGCACGAATGGGCCGCGCTCGCGCGCGAACCCGCCCAGCGCGCCGCGCTCGGGCTCGGCGCGACACTGCTCGTCGTGGGCGTGCTCGCCCTGGCGACCTACGGCGTGTACTTCCTGATCGAGGCGCCGCTGCCGCCGCTCCTGCGCTGGCCGCTCGTCACGGTGCTGCTCGGCGGCGCCTTCCTGTTCGGCGCCGTGCTGCGCGCACGCCTGCGCACCCTGCCCCACGACCCCTACCGCCACGTCCGCCGATGATCCTGACCACGACCGACACGATCCCGGGCCGCGAGATCGTCGAGACCATCGGGCTCGTGCGCGGCAGCGCGGTGCGGGGCGCGCACCTCGGGCACGACATGATGGCCAAGCTCAAGAACCTGGTCGGTGGCGAGCTGGCCGAGTACACGAAGCTCCTGGCCGAAGCGCGCGAGCAGGCCCTCGACCGCATGCAGGCCGAAGCGCGCGCGCGCGGCGCGACGGCGATCGTCGCCGTGCGCTTCGCCTCGTCCGACGTCGACGATGGCGCGGCCGAGGTGCTCGTGTACGGCACGGCCGTACGCGTGGGCTGAGCGACCACTCCGCGACGGGCCGCCCCGGCTCGGCCTGCGGGCGAAGCGCGCGCCGATGGGCCGCGTCAGCGCCCTGGGGCGCGCCCGTCCTCGACCAGATCGAGGACCTTGTCCTTGCTGCTCGACAGGTGCCGATCGAGGCGCGCGAGCGCCTCCTCCGGCTGTCCCGCGCGGATGCTGGCCAGGATCTCGCGGTGCTCGCGGTTGAGGGCGGCGCGGCGCTCGGGACTCGCGATCAGGAGCTGCATGGCGCCCTCGCCGCGCGTGCGCAGCCCGCTCGCGACCCCGACCGCCATGGGCCGCTCGGCGGCGCGGTAGAGGCGCGTGTGGAAGCGCCAGTTCACGCGCGACCACTCGGCCGGATCGTCGAGCCGATCCAGCTCGTCGAGCATGCGCTCGGCCGCCTCCAGGTCCGCCGGTGAAAGGGCCGGAGCGGCCCGGCGCAGGAGGTGCACCTCGAGCAGGCGCAGGAGCTCGGCCAGCTCGACCAGCTCGTGCTCGGAGATCGAGGCCACCCGCGCGCCCTGGTTGGGCCGCAGCACGACCAGCCCCTCGCCCTCCAGGCGGTGCAGGGCCTCCCGCACGGGCACCCGGCTGACCCCGAGCTCCCGCGCCAGCTCGGCCTCCCGCAGGGGCTCCCCGGCCAGGAAGCGCCCCGTGCGGATCCCCTCACGCAGGCGGGCGGCCACGTCCTCGGCCAGGTTGCCGGTCCGTGAGCGCGTTTCCCGGGGTCTGGATTTCTTGGCCATGCGCTTGACGCTCCTCCCTGTATACAGTCTACTGGGCTTGCGGTTCGGCGCTTGCCGGTGTTGGCGAGACTGGTCTCTCCCTCCTCGAACCAGGTTCCCCTCCCCGACCTCGCAAAACAGCGAGTGTCCAGCACCTGGCGCGCCGGACCGCTTTTTCCTTTCCGGGAGGACGCCGGCGCCGCGCGCGCGCCCCTTCAGCCCTTCGGCGCCCGCCAGGGCTCGTAGCCGAAGCCGTCCTGCCGCTGCAGCGAGTCGACCAGCGTCTTCCAGGGATTCTCGGCGCCCTCGAAGCGGTCCCCGGGGAGTCCGTTCTCGAGCTTCAACACGCCGCGCGGGCAGACCGCCGCGCACACGCCGCAGCCGACGCACGAGGCGCGCACGATGTTCTCGCTGCGCTGCGCGTAGCTGCGCACGTCGATGCCCATCTCGCAGTAGGTCGAGCAGTTGCCGCAGCTCATGCACTGCCCGCCGTTGGTCGTGATGCGGAAGCGCGAGAAGAGGCGCTGCACGAGCCCGAGGATCGCCGCCTGCGGACAACCGAAGCGGCACCACACGCGGCTGCCGAGCAGTGGATAGAAGCCCACGCCGATCACACCGCTGAAGATCGAGCCGATCCAGAAGCCGTAGAACTTCGCGAAGTCCTGCGAGGCGCTGCCGAGCACGCGCCCGCCACTCGCCGAGTTGATCCACAGCAGCGCGGTCGTGACGACGATCAGCACCAGCACCGAGTGGATCAGCCAGCGCTCGAGCTTCCACGCCGCCGGCGCCTTCGAGGACTGCTGGCGGAACGGATCGCCGAGCGTCTCGGCCAGTCCGCCGCAGCCGCACACCCACGAGCAGTACCAGCGCTTGCCGACGAAGTAGGTCAGGACCGGCACCCCCACCAGCGCGAGCGCCACGGTCCAGAAGACCGCGAACTGCGCGAAGCCGCCGCCGTGCCACAGCCCGGCGAGGTCGGAGGGGAACAGGTACTCCTTCTTCAGCGGCCAGAAGTAGCTGAAGTAGAACTCGGGCTGGTGGAAGAGCTTCAGCAGGTTGGGCAGCAGGAACGCGAGTCCGAGCTGGAAGCCCATCACCGAGAGCGTGCGCACGCGCTGGTAGCGGTTGTGGCGGTACTTCCACAGCATGCGCACGCCGAAGAGGCCGACCGCGAGCGTGTAGAGGAAGCCGTACAGGAACCAGCGACTTGCGTTCTCGCCGGAGAGGAGCCGCGCCAGGGGATCCAGGAGCTGGGCCGGCCGATCGAGGACGGCCGGTAGCCCGCGGCCCTTCCAGTCGTCGTAGAAGTAGAGGACGACGTAGAACCCGGTCAGGAAGAGCCCGAGGGCCCAGCCGAGCAGTCCGCGGTTCTGGATCCCGCGGAAGAACGTGTCGTCGTGGCGGATGCCGGGGACGGTGTCCTTGAACTCCACGTAGAACCACAGCGTGGCCCCGCAGGAGAGCAGGCCGAAGGTCGCGCCGAGCGCGCCCCACCCGCCGCCGAGCTCGAGCCCGGCAAGGAACAGCACCAGCGCCAGCGCCCCCAGCCCGCTCAGCGCCGCGGCCAGACGATGCAGCAGCGTGCGCGCGAGCGGCGTCGCCCGCGGCGGCGCGGAGAAGCCGGCGGCCTCCTCGTCGAAGGCGTAGGCGAGTGTCTTCGGATCGAGCGCCATCACGCCACCCCCTGCGCGCTGCGCGCGCCGAAGGCGGCCGCGATCTCGGCCTCGTGGCGCGCGAAGAACTCCGGATCGAAGTTCGCCTCCCCGAGCTGTGCGAGCACGTGCGCGACGTCGCGTCCCTCCGCCAGCCAGCGCTCGCAGACCTCGTGGCGCAGCCGCAGGCCCATCACGTTGATCCCGATCACCTGGCCTCCGAGGTGCACGAGGCGCAGCGCCTTCCGGCCACCGGCGTGCTCCCAGTACAGATTCTCCTCGCCCGGCACCTTCAGGTTCACGCGCCCGTAGGTCTGGTACTCGAGGTCGAAGAACTTGGCCGAGTTGAACCACAGGCCCGAGTCGTAGTCCTGCTCCGCGCCGCACATCACCTCGGCCGCGTGCTCGCCCTGCATCTTGCCCGTGTACCACACCTGCTGCAGCAGGTTCCGGCCCGGCTGCACGATCTCGGCGCAGTCGCCGGCGGCATAGACGTCGGGCACGTTCGTGCGCAGCTTCCGGTCCACCAGGATGCCGCGCCCGGTCTTGATTCCGCTGTCCTTGACGAGATCGAGGTTCGGGCTGACCCCCGCCGTCAGACCGACGATCTGACACGGCAGGCGCTCGCCCCGGTCGGTCACGACCGCAGCGACGCGTCCCTGTCCGTCGTCCTCGATCGAGGCCAGCTGTCTCTCGAGCCGGAGCTCGACGCCGTGCGCGCGGATCTCGCGCGTGACCATGGCCGATTCCTCGGGCGGCAGGATCCCGTTCCAGTAGGACTTCTCGCGCACGAGGAAGGTCACGTGCAGGCCGCGCGCGTGCAGCATCTCGGCCAGCTCGACCCCGATCAGCCCCCCGCCGACGATCACCGCGGCGCGCGCGCCGCGCTCACAGCTCTCGCTCAGGCGCTTCAGATCCATGAGGTCCCACAGCCCCTGGACTCCCTCGAGCTCCTGGCCCGGCCAGCCGAAGCGGTTGGACTTCGAGCCCGTGGCGAGCAGCAGCTGGTCGAAGGCGAGCGGCGTCCGGCCGTGCAGCTCGAGGCGCTTCTGCTCGAGGTCGAGGCGCGTGACCCAGGCGCGCACCAGCTCGAGGCGCTGCTCGCCCCAGAACGAATCCGGGAAGGGCTTCGTGTCCTGGTAGCGCATGTGGCCCATGAACACGTACATCAGGGCGGGGCGCGAGTAGTGGTAGCTCGACTCACCCGAGACGAGCGTGATGCGCCAGTCCGGACGCAGCGCGCGCAGGCGCAGCGCGGCGCTGACTCCGGTGACTCCGTTTCCGACGATGGCGACGTGCATGGGACCTCCAGGGGGGCGGGACGCAGCGGATACGCGCCCACGCGTGGAGCGTGACCGCCAGGGAGCGCGACCCTAGTACTAGCGGGCCGCTGGACCCACGGGAAGCGCGCCCGTCACGGGCGCGACGGACGGCGCGTCCGGGCTGCCCTGCAGCGCGGAGGCCTCACCCGGGTCGGGACGGTAGAACTCGGGGAAGTAGCCGCGCTCGAAGAGCTCGTCCCGGTAGTGCAGCACGCGGTGGGCATAGTTCAGGATCTGCGAGGTGCCGCTGGCCGTGCGCTCCTCGCGCCAGCGCTCGAAGCCGCCCGCGGCCTCGGCGATCTCCTTCAGGCGCCGCGGACCGGCGTTGTAGGCGCACAGGGCACGCTCGACATCGCCGTCGTAGGTCTCGAGCAGCCAGTCGAGGTGGTCGGCCCCGAGGCGCGCGTTGAGCAGCGGATCCTCGAGCAGATCCTCCGCGCTCGGCTCGGGCAGACCGAGCAGCTCGGCGCGCCAGCGCGCGCTCGTCAAGGTCAGCTGGAACAGCCCGAGGGCCCCGGCCGAGGAGCGCGCCGACGGCCGCCCGCTCGATTCCGCCAGCATCACCGCGGCCAGCAGGCAGGGCTCGACGCCCGACTCCGCGGCCGCCACGCGCAGCACGTCCTCGTAGTGGTCCACGCGCCGGAAGGACAGGTAGTCGCGCACGGCCGCGCGCACGGGCACGCGGTACTCACGCCAGGCCAGCGCGCTCGCCAGCACGAGGACCGGCACGACCAGGAGGACGAGCCGCGGCGCGCGCTTCAACGGGCCGGCCTCGCGGCGACCCTGGCGCGCAGCTCGGCCAGGAACGCTGCGCGGCCGGCCGCCTCGGGGCGCGCGAGCGTGACGCCGAGCACGCGCTCGAGCTCGCGCACGGCGCGCTCGGCCAGCAACGGGTCCTCCATTCCGGCGACCTCGAGCAGGAAGCGCGCGCCCGCGGGACTGACCGGCGGATCGAGCTCCTCACGCGCCACGGAGCGCACCCCGGCGCGCTCGGCGGCGGCCAGGAACCAGGCCAGGGCGTCGTCGTGCACGACGAGATCCCACCAGGCGAAGGCCGCCGTCTCGGGATGCTCCTCGCGCGCGAGATCGAGCCCCGAGAGGATCGAGAACTCGCGCCGCACGCGCTCGTCGTTCGGCGCCTCGGCCAGCAGCACCAGCATCCCGGGCACGGCCTCGGGCCGGCCGAGCTCGGCCAGCAGCAGCAGCCCCTCGCGCTGGGCGCGCGAGCCGCCCGCGCGAGAGAGGCGCAGGCACTCGGACACGCCGACCTCGCCGAGGCGCACGAGCCCGCGCCGCGCCTCGGCGTACAGCGGCGAACCCGGTCCGCGCGTCAGCAGCGACGCGAGCAGCGTCGCCGCGCGCGGATCGGCCAGCTCGGCCAGGGCCCAGGCCGCCGCGCGCTGCAGGTCGGGATCGACGTCGCCCAGGGATTCCTGCGCCAGGTCGAGCACGTCCTTGCCCCCCAGCGGTACGAGCGCGCGCAGGGCCGCCGCGCGCGTCGCGCCGCTCGCGCTGCGCGTGAGCTCGAACAGGCGCGCTCGGGCCGGCTCGCAGGGCTCGAGCTCGAGCGCATCGAGCGTGGTGCGCACCACGAGCTCATCGGGATCGTGCAGCAGCGCGAGCAGCGCCGGTGCATCCGCGGGTCCGTGCCCGTGCACGAGCGCCTCGGCCGCCAGCGCGCGCGCCTCCGGACGCAGATCGGCGCGCAGGAGCTCGAGCGCCGCCGGCGAGAGCGCGTGCGCGAGCGGACGCAGGGCCGGCACCGCGGCGGCGCCGAAGCGCTCCAGCGTGAAGCCGAGCAGACGTCCGAGCGGATCGACCTCGGTCGAGGGATCGCCGCCGCGCGCCTCGAGCGCGCGCCCCGCCAGCGCCAGCGTGCGCTCGACGCGCGCGCCGAACTCCGCTTCCTGCCCCAGCACGGCGAGCAGCGCCTCGACATCGCTCGCCTCGGGAACGCCCTCGAGCACGTAGAGTCCCTCGAGCTCGCCCAGGCGGGCCTCGCGCGTGCGGGCCTCGCCGGGCTGGCGCAGGCCCGTCAGCACGAGGCGCTTCAGCTCCCGTCGACGCAGCTCGGGCGGCATCAGGCTCCAGCGCTCGGCCTCCGCGCGCCAGAACTCGAACCGCGAACGTCCGCCGTCGGGATGGCGCTGCCAGGCGTTCTCCGCCCGCACGCGCGCGAACTCGGCCTGCAGGCGCTCGAACCACTCGCCCTCGGCCGCACGCGTCAGGCGCTTCTCCTGCGGGCCGACGCGCACGCTCAGCGCGCCCACCTCGGACGGGCCGGAAGCGGCCGGCAGGTGGCGCGCGTCGAAGGCGCCCGCCTCGCGCAGGAAGACGAGCAGGAGCTCGGCCGCGGCCGCGTCCAGCCGCAACGTGTCGCCGCGCACGTCCTCCTCGGCGCGCGCGGGTCCGAGCAGGGCCCACGGTCCCTGCGCATCGACGCCGTCGATGCGCAGCACCGCAGCCGCGTCGGGCGGCAGCTCGAGCACCGCGTGCCGCGGCACGAAGCGCTCGCCCTGCTCGAGCCACCACTCGCGCCAGGCCGCACCGTCGTCCCCCAGGCCCGCGCCGGAGAGCAAGGCCAGGGCCCGCAACGCGGGTCGCTCGAGGGTACTGAAATCGCCGTGGAACTCGACCCCCGTGCCGCAGCGCACGAGCTGGTGCGGGACCTCGCGTGCGAGCCACGGCCCGACCTCGGAGGCGCTGGCCCGGAAGCCGATGCGCGCCAGCGCGATCGCTGCCGTGCCCGAGACCAGCGCCCGCGGATCGGAGAGCAGCGGCAGCAGCGCGGGCACGTCGCTCAGCGCGAGCAGCGCCCGCCCGCCCGTCTCCTCGGCCTGCACCAGGCCGAGCAGCGCGTAGGCCCGCCGCCGCTCGCTCCCCGCTTCACCGGTCGCCGCTCCGAAGGCGGCCGCGCGCAGCAGGGCCTCGCCCTCGGCACGCGCCGCGAGCAGCGCCGCCGCACGCCCGGCGAGCTGGGCACTCGAGTCGGACAGCCGGCTCACGAGCAGGTTCGCGGCCAGGGGATCGTCGATGCGCGCGACGAGTTCCAGGGCCGCCGAGCGGGCACTCGAGCGGCCCGAGTCGAGCAGCGGCTGCAGGGCCGGCAGGAGCTCCGGCACGAGCCGCTCCTCCAGCGCGCGCTGGGCCGCCGCGCGCAGGGCGGGCTCGGCGTGCTCGAGCAAACCGGCCAGGTAGGCCGGCGTGGTCAGCTTGGGATCGCGCGCGCGCAGATCGGAGAGCAGCGCGAGCCCGACCTCGGGCGTGATCGGCTGCGTCAGACGGCGCGCGACGGCCTCGCGCTCCGGCGCGCCGCCGGCCAGCAGCACGCGCCCTCCGGCCAGCACGCTCGGCGCGTGGCGCCCGGCGAGGGCGACGCGCGCCCCGGGCTGCGCCGCGGCTCCCAGCGCGAGCAGGCGCTCGACCTCGAGCGCGATGGCCCCCGGCCGACGCTCGCGTGCAATGGCCGCGAACAGCTCGCTGGCGGCCTCCACGCTGCCCGGCGCGACGGGCTGCGGCACGGCGACCGGCTCGGCCTCCGGCGCGCCATCGGACGGCAGTTCGAGCGGCTCGCCCTCCCGGCCGGGCGCCAGGTCGCCGCGCGGCGGAACCGGCTCGGGCTTCTTCTTGCCCGGCAGGTCGAGCTGCGCCTGGCCGAGGCCGGCGCACAGGAGCAACAGGACGGGAACGAGTTTCGTGGCGCGCTGGACCATCTTCGGGAAGAGCCCTCCGGGGGCGCCGAGAATACCTCCGGGCGCGTCGCTCTCGCCGGCGAATCGGCCAGCGATCTCAAGACGACCACGGGGGAGGCCGATCCTGCGGCGCGTAGGGAACGAGCCCCGCTCGTGCCCATCCCCCCCCATGAGCCTGCACGTCTTCGACAAGGAACTGCCCGCGGCCCTGACGCGCGCGGACAACCTGCCGAGCCTGCCCGCGGTGGCCCTCGAGGTCCTGCGCCTCTCGCAGGACGAGGACGCGACGCTCGACGACATGGCGAGCTGCCTGTCGCGCGACCCGGCCCTGGCCGCCAAGCTGCTCAAGCTCGCGAACTCCTCGCTGTTCGGCGGCGGCAAGTCGGTCACCACCCTGCAGCGCGCCACGATGCTGCTCGGGATGAAGACCGTGAAGCTGATGGCGCTCTCCTTCTCGCTGGCGGGCGCGCTGCCGAAGAAGGGGCAGCAGGGCAGCTTCTCGTTCGGCGAGTACTGGCACCGCAGCCTGGTGACGGCCATCGCCGCGCGCTCCATGTCACGCCTGACCAAGAGCCCGCAGGGCGACGAGGCCTTCCTGTGCGGCCTGTTCGCCCACTTCGGGAAGCTCGTCCTGGCGCGCTGTCTGCCGGAGAGCTACGAGCCGATCGTGGCCGAGTCGCAGGGCTGGCCCGCGGTCGCGCTCGAGGAGCAACGCCTCGGCTTCAGCTCGACCGACGTGTGCGCCAGCCTGCTGAAGAGCTGGGACCTGCCCGAGATGATCTACCTGACGGTCGGGTACTGGCCGCATCCGGAGCAGACGGACGCGGTGACCGAGCCGGCGGCCAGGAAGCTCGTCCAGCTGCTGTACCTCGCCCACCTGGCCGAAGGGGTCCTGTGCGACCAGGAGAAGGGCCGGCCCCTGGCCGCGCTGCACACGGCCATGGAGAAGAACCACGGCATCGCGCCGGCCGAGGTGGACGCGCTGCTCGTCGGACTCGAGGCCGGCATCGGCGAGACGGCCGAGCTGCTCTCGATCCAGCTGCCCGACGGCACCTCGCACGAGGAACTCATCAACCAGGCGCGCATGCAGATGGTGCACGTGAGCCTCGGCACGGCGGTGGATCTCGCGGCCGAGCGGCGCCGCAACGCGACGCTCGAGACCGAGAAGCGCGAGCTCGAATCGCTGGCCACGACCGACCGCCTGACGGGCCTGCCGAACCGCGCCGCCTTCGACACGTTCCTCGAGCGCAACGTGCGGGCCCGCATCGAGGGCCCGGTGCCGCGCGCGCTCGGCCTGATCATGGTGGACGTCGACAAGTTCAAGAACTTCAACGACACCTACGGACACGCCACCGGGGACGAGGTGCTGCGCATGGTCGGCAGCGTGCTCGAGCGCACGACGCGCAAGGGCGACCTCGCAGCGCGCTACGGCGGCGAGGAATTCGCGGTGATCCTGCCGCAGACGAACCCCTTCGGCCTGAAGAGCGCGGCGGAGCGCCTGCGCGAGGCGATCGAGAAGGAAGTGCTCGAGGTCGACGGTCAGAAGCTCTCGGTGACGGCCAGCTTCGGCTGCGCCTGCATCGCGCGCTTCGAGGCCCCCACCGATGCGGCCGCGCTGATCAAGCTGGCCGACCACTTCCTCTACCAGGCCAAGAAGAAGGGCCGCAACCGCTGCGAGTGCTACCCGCGCCTGGAGTTCCCCGGGCGCGCATGACAGCGCCGTGACTTCCTGAGAACGGGACGAAAAGCGCTCCGCGCGCGCCCGCTGCCAGCCAGCGGGCAACGCCGGAACGTCCCGCGCCGATCAGGCAAGGGCCCGCGTCGCCGCTCCATGAGTCCCACCTTCGCCCCCTGGCTGGCAGCCCTGCTGCCGCGCGCCGAGAACCTGCCCAGCCTGCCCGGAGCCGCGCTCGAGGTGCTGCGGCTGTGTCGCGCCGAGAACGGGACCCTCGAGGCACTGGCCACGGCGATCGCGCGCGATCCGGCCCTGGCCGCCCGCCTCCTGCGCTTCGCCAACTCCTCGCTCTACGGCCCGAGCGAGGAGGTGAAGAGCGTGCAGCGCGCCACGCTCGTGCTCGGCATGAAGACCGTGCAGCTCATGGCCCTGTCGTTCTCGCTGGTGTCCATCGTGCCGGCCGAAGGGCAGGCCGGAGCCTTCGACTACGCGCGCTTCTGGCGCCGCAGCCTGGTGCGCTCGGTCGCCGCGCGCGCGCTGGCCGGACGCGTCGGGAGCACCGCCCAGGACGAGGCCTTCCTGGCCGGACTGCTGGGCGAGATCGGCAGCGTGGTCCTCGCGCGCTGCGCACCCGAGGCGTACGCGCGCGTGCTCGAGGACGCGCGCACGCGTGCCCGCGGCTGGCCCACGCCCGAGGCCGAGCGCGAGCACCTCGGAGCTTCGCAGGCCGAGGTCGGCGAGGCCGTGCTGCTCGCCTGGCAGATCCCGCGCGCGATCACGGTCGCGGTCCGACACGCCGCGGCCCCCGAGGCCCTTCCGGCCGGCGAAGCACCCGAGCTCGCCACGCTGGTGCGCGTGCTGGCCTGCGCCGGACCGGTGACGGACCTGCTCACGCTCGATGCGGGCGCTCCGGCACTGCGCGCGGCCATGGAACTCGCCGAGCGCCACCTGGGCCTGCCGGGCGCGGCGCTCTCGGCCCTGCTCGACGAGCTCGCCGCTCCGCTCGAGGAGGCCGCGCGCCTGCTGGAGCTGCGCCTTCCGGCCGGACGCTCGCACGAGGCCGTGCTGGAGGAGGCGCGCGCGCGCGTGCTCGGACTGTCGCTCGGCCAGGCGCGCGAGCTCGAGAGCCTGCGCATCGTCTCGGACCCCGAGCAGCGCACCCAGCTCCTGGCGGAACCGGGCGCGCTCGATCCGCTCACCGGCCTGGCCACCGCACCGGCCTGCGCGCGCTTCCTCGAGCATCAGCTCTTCGCGCGCCGCACGGGCAACCTGACGCGCCCGCTCGGACTGGTGCTGCTCGAGCTGGACGGTTTCGAGCGTCTGCCCGACGAGGAAGCGCGCACCGAGGCCCAGCGGGCCGCGGCCGGACTGCTGACGCGCGTCCTGCGCCGCAACGATCTCGCCGCGCGCCTCGAGGCCGGTCGCTTCGCACTCGTGCTGGGCGACGCGACGCCCTTCGGCCTGCGCGCCCTGGGCGAGCGTCTGCGCAGCGAAGCGGCCGCGCTCGAGCTCGTGCTCGCCAGCGGACGCCTGCGGCCGAGTCTCTCGCTCGGAGGCGCCTGCCTGGCGAGTTCGCGTTCCAGCCAGGATGGCCCGGCCCTGCGGGCCGTCGTCGAGCGTCTGCTGACCCGCGCCCGCGAAAAAGGTCCGGGCGGCATGGAGATCCACGCCCAGCCGCTCGCCCCGGGCGGCTAGACCAGCGCCGCGCGCGCTGCGGCGCCGAGGTAGTGGCGGGCCAGCGTCGCGTCGGTGCGCACGAGCTCGCGCGCGGCGCGCACGAGTTCGTGCTCGAGGTCCTCGTCGCAGAGTCCCTCGAGGTTCTCGCCCGCCTGACGCAGGCCGGCGAGATCGCCCATGCCCCTGCGCCGCAGGTCTTCCTCGGCGATCTCGAAGCCGCTCGACGAGCGCGCCAGGAAGGCGAGGCGCTCGCCGTCGCCCCCGGTCGCGACGAGGAAGCAGGTCGAGGGCCGGCTCGAGCGTCCGACGCGTCCGCGCAGCTGGTGCAGCTGCGCCAGGCCGAAACGCTCGGCCCCCTCGATCACGATCGCGGTGGCCTCCGGCACATCGACCCCGACCTCGACGATCGAGGTCCCGACCAGCACCTGCGCGGCGCCCTGGCGGAAGCGCTCGATCGCCCGCGCGCGCTGCTCGGGGCGGAGCCGCCCATGCAGCGGCTCGAGCCCGAACGGGGCCAGCGGGCCGCGCGCCAGTTCCTGCAGGGCGCGCGTGGCCGAGGCCACCTGGTCCTTGCTCTCGCGCCCGTCCTCGACCTCGTCGTCGATGCGCGGACAGACCCAGTAGATGCGCTCACCGGCGCGCGCCCGCTCGACCAGGAAGGCGAGCAGCGCCGCGCGCCCGTCGGACGGGACGACCTGCGTCACGACCTCCGCCCGGCCCGGAGGACGCTCGGCCAGGAGACTCGTCTCGAGGTCACCGTAGAAGCACAGCGCCAGCGTGCGCGGGATCGGCGTGGCGGTCATCAGGAGCGCGTGCACGTCGGCCCCTTTCTCGAGCAGCGCGCGCTTCTGCGCCACGCCGAAGCGCTGCTGCTCGTCGATCACCACGAGATCGAGGCGCGCGAAGCGCACGTCCGGAGAGAACAGCGCGTGGGTCCCGATCGCGAGCGCGGCGCGGCCCTCGCTCAGGGCCGCCACGGCGCGCCGCCGCGCGGGGGCCGTCAGCGAACCCGTCACGAGCGCGGCCTCGAGCCCGAGGCGCGCGAGGTGCGGAGCGAGACCCAGCTGGTGCTGCTCGGCCAGGAGCTCGGTCGGCGCCATCAGCGCGGCCTGCCCGCCGGCGCGCGCGACGGCCGCGCAGGCCGCCAGCGCGACCAGCGTCTTGCCGCTGCCGACCTCGCCCTGCAGCAGTCGCCGCATCGGACGCGCGCGCGCCAGATCGGCCAGGATCTCCTGCAGGACGCGCTGCTGGCCGGCCGTGGGCGTGAAGGGCAGGGCGCCGAGCAGCGCCGCGCGCGTCGGCCCGTCGAGTTCCACCACGCGCGCCCGGCGCTGCTCGTCGCGCGCGTGACCCTCGAGCAGCCGGGCCTGCAGCTCGAGCAGGCGCTCGAACACCAGGCGCCGGCGCGCCTGGCGGAAGTGCTCCTCGTCGGGCGGCACGTGCAGCACGCGCACGGCTGCCTCGAGGCTCGGAAGAGCGAGCGCGCGCAGCACCGCGCTCGGCAGCGGCTCGCGCGGCGCACCGAAGCGCGCCAGCCCGTCGGCCAGCAGTCGGCGCAGAAGTTCCTGACCGAGGCCCTCGACCGCGGGATAGACCGGCACGAGCTCGGAGACGCGCGTCGCCGGCGGCTCCTCGACCAGCTTCGGCGCGAGCAAGGCCGGCCCCTGCTTCGTGCTGCCCACGCGCCCGATCAGCTCGACGCGCGTCCCCGCCGCGGCCAGGGCCCGCAGGCGCTCGAACAGCCACGGCTGATTGAAGAACAGTGCGCGCAGCGCCCCGGCCTCGTCGACCAGATCGAGCGAGAGCACGCTGCGCCGCCAGCCGGCGCGGAACAAACGCAGCCCGCGCAGCGTCCCCACCAGCGCGACCTCTTCCCCGGCCAGGCCCGCGGCGGTGCGCGTGTCGCTGCGTGCCCCGGTGCGCTCGAGGCGCCGCGGCAGGAGGCACAGGAGGTCGCGCACGCTCGTCAGCCCGAGTGCGCCGAGGCGCGCGGCACGCGCCGGACCGACCCCCTCGAGCGCCGTGAGCGGCGCCGCGCCCGGATCCTCCGTGTCCGCGGTCACCGGGCGAAGAGACGCGTCAGGGCCGCCTCGACCGGCTTCCCGCGCAGCGAGAAGCCGCCGTCCGTGCCGCGCGCGCGCGCGGCGTCGAGCGGCCAGTTCCACAGGTAGAAACCGCGCAGCGCGGGTCCGTTCTCGAGCCGTCCGGCCAGGACCTCGGCCAGGGCCTCGAGGAAGCGACGCTGGGGTTCCGGATCGATCGCGCCGCGCGGCACGGCACTGCGCGCGAAGGATCCGTCGCGCGCGGGGAAGCCGATCTGCGTCACGAGCAGCGGCTTGTTCCAGCGCACGGCGAGCTCGAGGGCCTTCTCGAGCTCGAAGCGGATCAGACGCACGAGCTCGCCGTCGGAGGGCACGCCCGTACCGGCGAAGCGCGGGAAGAGCGCGACCGAAACGAAGTCGAGCTCGCCGAAGAGTCCGACCTCCTGGGCCTCCGAGGGAAAGCGCGAGGTGTAGGTCAGGCCGCCGCGGTAGGCGCCGCGCAGGCGCTGGATCAGGGTCTTCCAGCCGGCCGCACGGCGCTTGAAGAAGGTCGGATCCTGGACCGGCTCGCGCGGCTCCGTGCGCGCGCCGTCGCGCAGGTTCGCCCCCAGGCTCAGGACCTCGATCGAGAGCAGCTCGGAGAGCAACGCGTAGTGCAGCGCGACGCGCGCGTAGCGCGCGAAGAAGGCATTCATGTGGGCCGGGCGGGCCCAGGTGATCACGTCGGCCCACGAGGCCCCGGTCTCGGTCAGGACCTCGAGCGCGAGCAGCACGCGCGCACCCCGGCCACGCGCCCCGGCCGTCGCGGCGGCCAGCGCCACGTCGCTCGCGCTGGCCCCCAGCGGCCCGCCACGCGGCGCGACCAGCGCCCGCCAGGGATCGTCGGACCAGGCCAGCACGCTCAGCGCGACCGCATCCGGTCCGGCCCCGAAGGCCAGGGCCTCGTCGAGGGCCTCGCCCGTCGCGCGCGTGCTGTAGCCCGCGCCCGGGCCCTCGACCAGCGCCAGTCCGTGGCGCACCGGCGCCGTCACGAGGCGCTGCTGGATCGTCTTCGCCGCCAGGCCGCCCTGCTGCGCCTTGGCCGCGCGCGCGACACCGGCCTGGAAACCGGCCGCCATCTTCTTCGTCTGCAGATCGGCGCCCTTCCAGGCCGCGCGCATCAGCCGCGGATTGCTCTTCACGCCCTGCACGAGGAGCTGCATCAGGAAGCCGCGCACCGGCAGCAGCACGTGCGGACTGAACTCGGCGCGCGCGCCCGGCGCGAGGACCGCGCGCAGATCCGGCAGGTTGCGTCCGAGGGCGAGGTGCCCGATCCAGGTCTGCAGCGGACGATTCCACCAGCGCCCGGCGGCGGCCACGGCCAGCCCGTCCTCCATCCACGCTTCCTCGGGCGTGCCCACCAGCGTGCGCGCCAGGACGCGCGCCAGGGCCTGGCCGTCGTCGTCGGGCATGCCCGGCGCGAGCAGCACGTGCAGGCGCGGATGGAGCCGGTTCGCGAGCGCGAGCTCGCTCACGCCGAGGCACCACTCGAGGTCCTCGGGGTGGTCATACAGGAACAGCTCGACCGCCGGTGGCGGCGCCTCCGGGGCCTGCCCGAACCAGCCCAGCACGCGCCGCTGGACGGCGGCCAGTGAGCGCGAATAGTCGCGCCAGCGCGCCTCGTCGGGCTCGTCGCGCGCGACCAGCGTGAACGCTCCGACCGTGCGCCGCAGGGCCAGGGCGAAGTGCTGCTCGCGGCGCGCGAGGAAGTCCCGCGCGAGTGGCGCGAGCGGACGCCCGTCGAGCTCGAGCGGACAGGTCAGGGCGAGCTCGCCGTCGGCGTGCACGCTGAGGTACGGGCGCGTCAGGCGCGGCACCTCGTCGAGGTAGGCCGCCAGGGCCGAGAGATCGTTGGCCAGATACAAGAGCAGCGGCCGGCCGGCCTGGGCGGGATCCTCGAAGACCGCCACGGCGGCGTCGCCGGGCGCCTCGAAGACGCGCCCGAAGCAGCGGAAACCCGTGGCCAGCGGCTCGAGGCCGCAGGCGCGCGCCAGAGGTGCCAGGCTCGGATCGGCGGGCGAGCCCGCCAGCACGCGCACCGCGCGCGGATCCCCGGGCGCGTCCTCGGCCAGCACGCGCGCGGCAAGCGTGCGGCGCGCGCCGAGCTCCTGCACCAGACGCTGCGCGGCCTCGAGCGCAGGCCCGGCCGGCACGCGGAACTCGAGCGCTCCGGCGCGCTCGAGCCCGTGCAGCAGCGCGAAGCTCTCGCCGTTCGGCGGCGGCCCGGCCGCGGCCTGCGGCGCCAGGCTCAGGGCCAGCGCGAGGAAGAGCGCGCTCACGCCAGCGCCTCCCCGCGCTCGAGCACGCTCAGCTTGACGTACTTCAAGCGCACGTAGTGACCGGCGAGGAGCGCCAGGACCAGTCCCTTGCGGCCGAGCAGGAAGCCGCGCTTCAGCACGAAGAAGCGCAGGAAGCGCACCCACGGCCGCACGAGGAGATCGAAGGCGCGCGCACGCCGGCCGCGCGCGTGCAGGCCGCGCGCCATGATGGTCGTGTACTGGTCGATCGTCTCGAGGTGCTCGGCCAGCGTGCGGTACGGATGGTGCTCGAGGTCGCCCGCCAGCGCGCCACGCGTCGTACCGGCGTCCAGCTCGACGCGGTCGTGCGGGTTGTGACCGCCCCAGTGCCCGCGCCGCCGGTCGAAGAGCCGCAGCTGGCGGTCGGGATACCAGGTGCCGTGACGCACCCAGGTACCGAGGTAGTTCGTGAGGCGCGGGAAGTCCCAGGCCGCGTGGAGCGGGAAACCCTGCGCGCGCAGGGCCTCGAGCTCGGCCCGCAGGGGCGGCGTGACGCGCTCGTCGGCGTCCACGCACAGGACCCAGTCGTGCGTCGCGGCGCGCACCGCGAATTCCTTCTGCGCCACGTGTCCGGGCCAGTCGCGCTCGATCACGCGCGCGCCGTGCGCGGCGGCGAGCTCGCGCGTGCGGTCGCGCGAGTGCGAGTCGACCACCACGATCTCGTCGCAGAAGGCGACCGAGTCGAGGCAGGCCGGCAGGCGCTCCTCCTCGTCCATGGCGATGATGCAGCAGGAGAGCTTGGCGGCGCTCATGCGACCTCCTCGGCCAGGACCGCGCGGTAGAGCTGCTCGTAGGCGCGCACCATCTCCTCGGCTGCGAAGCCGTCCGCAACGCGCGCGGGTCCGGCCGCGCCGAGGCGCGCGCGCAGGGCCGGCTCGCGCACGAGGCGCGCGAGCGCCGCCGTCAGGGCCGGCACGTCCTCGGGCGGAACCAGCAGCCCCGTCTCGTCGTCGCGCACGGCCTCGCCCAGGCCGCCGACGCGCGTGGCCAGCACGGCGCGACCCGCGGCCATGGCCTCGAGGGCCGCGACGCCCAGCCCCTCGGCCCGCGAGGGGAGCGCGAACACGTCGCAGGCCGCGAGCAGCTCGGCCTTGTCGTCGCGCGCCCCGAGGAAGCGCGCGCGCGGGCCGAGGCCGAGCGCCTGCGCGCGCGCCACCAGGGCCGCGCGCTCGGGCCCGTCGCCGGCCACGAGCAGCACGCAGCGCGCGTCCTGCGCGGCCACCGCCGCGAGCAGGAGATCGAGGCCCTTGCGCGCGACCAGCGCGGCCAGGGTCAGCACGACCACGTCGTCGGGCGCGAGCCCGAGCGCGCGGCGCGTCTCCTCGCGCGGGCGGAGCGGCACGAGCTCGGCCGCCGCCACCGAGCTCGCGATGCGCACCAGGCGCGCGCGCGGCACGCCGCCCTCCAGCAGGTTGCGCTCGACGGTCGGCGAGATCGCCACCACGCGCCGCACGAGGCTCTCGTACACGAAGCGCGCCCGCGGCGAGGGCGCGAGGCGCTTCTCCTGACGCCGCGTCGTGATCGCGCGCACGCCGGCCAGACGGGCCGCCAGGCCCCCGAGCCAGGTGGCGCGCGAGGTGTGCAGGTGCACGAGGTCGACGCGCGTGCGGCGCAGCGCACCGCGCAGGCGAACGACGGCGGCCAGATCGGCCGCGCCGCGCATCGGCACGCTGACGAGCTCGAACCCGCGCCGCTCGGCCTCGCGCGCGCTGCCCGAGCGGGGCGGCGCGCACAGCACGTTGCGGTGCCCGCGCGCGCGCAGCCCCTCCATCAGGAGGAAGACCTGCACCTCGCCGCCGGAGAATCCGGCTTCGGCGTCGACGTGGGCGATGGCGAGCGGCGGGGTGGTCATGCGCAGCCCGGAGAGCATGCCAAACCGGGCGCCGGCGTGCGGCCGCCGGAGCGATCTTCACTTCGTGCCGGCCCGACCTTGGTCGGGCGGCCCGCGCGCCCTACCGTGGGAGGCCGTGCGCCTCGCCCTGACCCACCTGCGCCACGCCCGCACGGGCGGCACCGAGCGCTTCCTGGACGGCCTGGCCGGCTTCCTCGCACGGGCCGGGCACGAGGTCACGATCGTGTGCCGCTCGCACGCCGCCGCGCCCCACCGATCGGTGCGCTTCGAGCGCCTGCGCGGCTTCGCCCTGGGTGGAGCCTGGCGCACGCGCGCCTTCGCCGCGGCCGTGGCGCGGCACCTCGAGCGCACGCCCTACGACCTCGTGGTCGGGCTCGGGCGCACCACCACCCAGGACGTGCTGCGCCTCGGCGGCGGCAGCCAGGAGACGTACCTCGAGCTGGCCCACGAGGCCACGCTCACGCCGCGCGCGTTCCTGCTCGGCGGCGGCGCCTGGAAGCACCGACTGGCGGTCAAGCTCGAGTACGAGGCCCTGCGCGCCGGCGCGCACGTGATCGTGAACTCCGCCATGGTGCGGCGCGATGTGCAGCGCCGGCACGGGCTCCCCGAGGAACGCCTGACGACGCTGCACAACGGCGTCGATCTCGAGCGCTTCCATCCGCGCCTGCGGGCCACGGTGGGCCACGCGAAGCGGCGCGAGCTCGGGCTCGCCGAGCCGGACGTGGTGCTGCTGTTCCTCGGCACCGGCTACGCGCGCAAGGGCCTCGACCTCGTGCTCGAGGCCCTGCCCGGCGTGCACGCGCGCGTGCCGGGCGCGCGGCTGCTCGTGGCCGGTTTCGACTCCGATCGCGCGCGCTACGAGGCCGAGGCGCGCGCCCTCGGCGTGGAAGGCATCACGCGCTTCCTGGGGGGCACGCTCGCGCCCGAGGAGCTGTATGCGGCGGCCGACCTGTACGTGCTGCCCACGCGCTACGACCCCTTCGCCAACTCGACCCTCGAGGCCCTGGCCAGCGGCTTGCCGACCTTCACCAGCACCACGAACGGCGGCGGCGAGCTGATCACCCCGGGGCACGAGGGCGAGGTCCTGGCCGTGGCCGACGGGGCCGCGCCGCTGGCCGAGGCGCTGGTGCGCTGGTGCGAGCCCGGGCTGCGCGCGCAGGGCGCGCGCGCCGCCCGCCAGCTGGCCGAGCAGCACGGACAGGAGGCCAAGTTCGCGCAGGCCGAGGCGCTCTTCACGCGCCTCGCGCGCGCGCGCCGCGCCGCGCCGCTAGGAGTCGGGTCGTGAGCGACACCGCCGGCCACGGCCAGATCCTCGAGCTCCTGCGCACGCGCCGCGCCGAGTTCGGCCGCGACCTGCTCGACGTGCCCTCGGGCGGCGGCCCGGTGGTCGACGGCGCACGCGCGGCCGGCTACGACGTGGTCGAGGTCGACCTGTTCCCGCGCCCGGGGATCCGCGGCGTGTGCGCCGACGCCTGCGCGCGCCTGCCCTTCGCCGACGCCGCCTTCGACGTCGTGCTCTCGATGGAAGGCATCGAGCACTTCGAGCACCAGGCGGGCTTCGTGCGCGAGTGCGCGCGCGTGCTGCGCCCGGGGGGCTGGCTCGTGCTGACGACCCCGAACGTGCTGACGCTCTCGGCGCGCCTCACGCACCTCTTCACGGGCCACAAGGTGCTGCAACAAGGCTTCGTGAACGAGGTCGCGACCCTGCGCAGCCGCACGGGCGCGCGGCTCTACCACGGACACGCCTTCCTGCTCGACGCCTTCCGCCTGCGCTATCTGCTGCGCATCGCGGGCCTCGAGTGGAAGGAGCTGCGGGGCACGACGCTCTCGCGCGGCTCGCTGGCCCTCGCCCCGACCCTGCCGCTCGTGTGGGGCGCAACCGCGCTGGCGACCGCCCTCGCGCGCCGCCGGCTGACGGCCGCCCGCCGCCCGCGCCCGGACCCGGCCCTGGAGGGCGAGCTCGCGCGCCTGGCCAACGCGCCGGCCCTGCTGCTGCGCAAGAAGCTGATCGTGCTGGCCCACAAGCCCGCCCTCGGATAGACCATCGCCCTGAGCGAGCTCCCCATCGTGTCCCTGCGCCACGCCGCACTCCTCCTGCCGCTCCTCGCGGCCTGCCGCACGACGGTGGATTTCGATTCGCCCACTCCGGCCATCGTGCAGACGAGCGCGCCCCTGCCGGTCACGCTCTCGAACGAGCTGCGCCGCCTGCGCGTCAAGGGCGAGGGCGCCGGCGTGAAGAGCGCCTACCGCGTCGGCAACGTGCTGACGCCGCTGTTCGACTCGCGCGACGGGCGCAGCTTCCTGAACCTGGTGGAGGTCCACCTCGAGCAGGAGCGCGCGAGCGAGGGCTACGGGGCGCGCTTCCGGCTGGTGCTGGCCCTGCAGCGCGAAGGCAAGACCGAGACCTTCGGAGTCGACGAGCGCGCCCGCTCCTTCGCGAGCGCGACCGAGGCCGGACGCCTGGCGGTCGAGCGCGGCGTCGAGGCGGTCTACGCGGCCGTGCGCACGCGGCTCGCGGCCCGCTGAGGCATGGCCCTGCCCGCGCGCCCGCGGCGACCGCCGGCCGAGAGGTCCGCGCTCGTCCTGGCCCGCTGCGCAGCGCTGCTGCGCGCGCGCACCGAGATTGGCATGCTGGAGGGCCGGACGACGTCCCCGTGCGCGTGCAGACCCTCGAGTTCCCCCCGCCCATGAGCGCCCCGTCGGCGGACTTGGCGCGCTATCCCGCCGGCGCGCCCGAGCGCGGCGGGCATGGCCTGCGCGTCGGTGCGCTGCGGGCCCGGGCCTACGCGCCGCTCACGCCGGCACTCGTCGCCCGGCTCCCGGGCTGGTACGCGGACGCGGCGCGCGAGGGCGAGGTGCTGCGCAGCGGGGCCGTCGTGCGCGTGGGCGACCTGGTGGTGAAGCGCTTCCCCGCGCCGAGCGTGTTCGGGTGGCTGCGCGCGCCGCGCGCCACGCGCTCGGCCGCGCGCCACTTCTGGTGCCTGCCGGTGCCCTCGCCGCGTCCGCTGGTGGCGCTGTGGCGCGGTTTCTCCTCGCCCAGCGTGCTGGTGCGCGAGTTCATCCCGGGCGCGCTGCTCTCCGCGCTCGGTCCCGAGGCGCACGCGGCCGAGGAGGCGCTCGCGCCGTTCCTGGCCCTGCTCGCGCGTCACGCCGTGCTGCACGGCGACCTGCATCCGCAGAACCTCCTGTGGGACGGCACGCACTGGTGGCTGCTCGACGTGGATGGCGTACGCCACGGGCTGCACTCGCGCTCACGCGTGTGGCTCGGGATGTGGGCGCGCTGCGCGCTCTACCTCGGCGAGCCGCGCGCACGCGCGCTGCACGCGCGCTGCCTGCGCGAGGTCGCGCCCCGCTGGCAACTCGCCTGGGACGACGTGCGCCGCGAGGAAGCGGCCATGCGCGCACGCCGGGCTCACGCCCTTCCCCCGCCGGAGTCCCGCCCGTGATGACCGAGCTCGCCACCACCTTCGTCGAGTTCAAGGAGCGCACCGAGCGCCCGCGCTTCCTGGCCGAGCGCTTCCCGGTGCTGCTCGCCGGCAGCCTGCTCGACGTCGGCTGCGACCGCGCCGTCCTGCGCACGCTCGCGCGCGGTCCGTACGTCGGGATCGACTTCTCGCCCGAGGCGGATCTGCGCCAGGACCTGATGCGGGAGCCGCGCCTCGCCTTCCCCGATCGGCATTTCGACGCGGTGGTGTGCAGCGACGTGCTCGAGCACCTCGAGAACCTGCACGCGATCTTCGACGAGCTCGTGCGCGTGACGAAGGGACACCTGCTCGTGACCCTGCCGAACAACTGGAACTCGGCCCGCCTGCGCCTGGCGCGCGGACGGGGCGCGATCGCGCACTACGGGCTGCCGCTCGAACCGCCGCCCGACCGTCACCGCTGGTTCTTCGGCTTCAGCGAGGCCGAGCAGTTCTTCCGCGGCCAGGCGACGCGCGCGGGCCTCGAGCTCGTCGAGCTGTGCGCCCTGGAGAAGCCGCGCCCGCTGGCGCTGCGCCTCGTGCGTCGGATCCTGGCCGGCGACGCCGAACGCTACCGCAACAAGTACACCCACACGCTGGCCTGCCTCTACCGGCGGCCCGCCGGCGGTCGATAGCGTCTGCCATGTGGTTCGGAGCCCTGTGCCTCGCCGCGCTCGGACTCGCCCTGTGTCACTGGGGGCCGGGCAACCACCTCGAGTTCGCCGCGCGCACGCTGCGCGCGCGGCGCAAGCTCGCGCCCGCGGTGGCGCGCCTCCTGCGCGACGAGCCGGCCGCCTTCCTGTACGGCAACATCGCGGCCGACATCATCAACTTCAAGGGCTACGGCGGACACTACAACCACTGCCACCGCTGGACGATCGTGGCCGAGATGCGCGCGCGCGCGACCAGCGCGGCCGAGCACGCCTTCGCGCTCGGCTACCTCGCGCACCTCGCGGCCGACACGATCGCGCACAACCACTACGTGCCCTACCACCTGGCGCGCTACGCGCGCTCGAAGGGCCTCGGGCACCTGTACTGGGAGATGCGCGCCGACGGACTCGTGCCCGAGCGCGTGTGGGACGTGATCGCGCGCCTGAAGGCCGACCGCTCGCTCGATGCCCTCGACGAGCTCGTCAACCAGGCCGTGCCGAAGAAGGCCCTCTCGATGGGCGCGAACAAGCTGCTCTTCAGCCGCGTGCTGCTCTCGAGCCAGCGCGACCGCTGGCGGCGCGGCGTGGCGCAGCTGCAGGGCCTGTCGAGTGCGCCGCTCGCGCCGGAGTTCCTGGAGCACTTCCAGCGCGCCGCCGTGGGCCGCATCCGCCTGGCGCTCGAGCCCGACGGCCTGCCGCAGCTCCTGCACCTCGACACCAACGGCAAGCTGGCCCAGCACGAGGCCTGGACCGGCCGCAAGCGCGCGCTGGCGCGCATCTCGGGCGCGCGCCGGGTGGAGGAATCCTTCCAGCACGCCCAGCGCTACCTCTCCGGGATGGAGTCGCCGCCGCCCGGCAGCGGCGCGCCCCACTGGTGAGCCGCTACAGGCGGAAGTAGCGCACGACGAGGTCGGTCTCGTCGCCGTCGCCGTTGAAGTCCTCGCCGGCCTGGCTCTCGGACGACAGGAACGCCGCGCCGACCGTGCCGTCGGTCACGATCGCCTGCCCGACCACCAGGCTCGAGGTCGCCATCGGCACCGGCCCGCAGGTCGTGAGCGGGTTGCGGAACAGCACCACGTCGTTGATCTGCCCGTCGGCGTTGTAGTCGCGGTTGTCGTCCGTCTCGGAGACGCGGAAGAAGGCGAAGTTGCCCGTCAGCTGGATGCCCGCGTTGGCCTTGTCGACGGCGTAGCCCATGCCGTCGAAGTCGAGCGTCGGCCCCGACTCGAAGTCGGCCCACACCGGCAGGCCGTCGGTCTTGTCGCCGTCCTTGGCGGTGAACGAGCAGTTCAGATTCGTGTTGAGCGAGCCCACGTCGGGGTTCGTGCCCGGGACCTCCTCGAGGAACACGAGCGCGAGCCGGTTGCCGACCGCATCGGCCGCCATCCAGCTCGTACCCGCGTAGGGCTCCGAGTCGCCGTCCTCGTCGAACACGCCCGTGCCGTGGCTGCGGTTCGAGCTCTGGTGGGTCACGTCCCAGACCGGGTTCGAGGCCGAGGGATCGAGCCAGGCCACGAGCTCGTGGTCGGCCACCTTGCCGTCGAGGTTCGAGCTGTCGGCGTCCTCGTCGATCACCGCGATCAGGCGGTCGTTCAGCACCGCGAGCCCGAAGGACCCGCCCGGGATCGAGGTCGCCAGGGCGTGCATCTGCTGGGTCTCGCGCGCCGGCGCGATCGGCTCGACGGCCTCGACCCAGCGCGCGACGTGGTCGCTCGTGTCGGCGTCGCCCGTGGCCGCGTTCAGGTTGCAGTTCGCCTCCGACTCGTCGGAGATCGTGGCCACGAAGCCGTCGAAGGCGAGCACGCGGTCGTGTCCGACGAGCCCGGTATTCACCGGCTGGGCCGTGGCCGCCAGGAAGTCGGCGAAGTGCACGTAGAAGAGCACCTGGTCGAGCGTGTCCGTGTCGGGCGTGCCGAGGCAGTTCTCGGTCAGGAGCGGCTGCGAGAAGAGCGCTTGGTCGTTGAAGTTCGTCGCGCCCTGGGCCGTCTCGTCCACCAGGAAGGCCACCAGCCAGTCGCCCGCCGCGACGAAGTCGGCCGCCAGCGGCGCCGAATCATCGGCCATGGCGAGCTCGGTGCTCTTCAGGCGCGCGGCCGCGTCGGTCGAGTCGAGCAGCGCCAGCACGTGCTCGTCGGTCGAGTCGCCGTCGCCGTTCAGGTCGCTTGCGTTCTCGGTCTCGTCGAGGCGCACGAAGAGGAGCGCCTGGCGTTCCGCCAGCAGGTGCGCGCCCACCGCGCCGGCTCCGATCTCGTTCCCGACCACGACCGGCGTGGTCGGCGCGGCAGCCGTCAGCGTGCGCAGGTTGGTCTCGTCGACGCCCGGCGCATCGGCGCTGGCGTAGTAGAGGCGTCCGGAGAGCGCGAGCAGCGGCTCGTCCACGTCGAGGAGCTCGTCCACGAACTCGAGCCCGACGGTCGCGTTCCAGTGCAGCAGCACCTGGGTCCCCGGGCCGCCGTTCCAGTCGTTGCCGTCCTCGGCCTCGTCGACCGCCAGGAAGAGCTCGTCGTCGAGCACCGCCGCGCCGCGCGCGGCGACGCCGAGGTTGGTCTCGACCGAACTGCGCAGGTTGACGGCCACGGCCACCTGGTCGAGCGTGTCCGCGTCGCCGTTCAGGTCGGTTCCGGCCGGCCCGGTGAAGGCCTCGCTGGCGAAGTACACGAGCCAGTCGTCGTCGACGACCAGGGCCGCGCTCGGCGCGGCGGCCTGCTCGGTGGTGCGCACCTGGAAGCTCGAGTCCGAGTCGGAACCGGAACCGCACGCGGCGAGCAGCACGAGCGGGAGGCCTGCGAGGAGCGGAAGCGAGGGGAGTCGGGGGGCGGTCATCGGAAGAGGGTGGGAAGACCTGCGGGGAGCGCGACACGATAGCGAAGCGCGCCTCCGAAAGAACACCCCCGCTCCACGGCCTCCAGGCGAGCGCTTGCGCACCCCCGCCGTGCGCTTTTGCTCCCAGCGGCGCGGCGCCCGTGCTGGCACAATGGCGGCGCGATGTCCGGCGCCAACGACAGGCTGCTCCGCGGCCAGCGGCTGCTGCTCGGTGCGCTGCTCGCCGTCATGGCCGGCTCGGCCCTCCTGCTGTGGAGGATGTCCGGGCGCACCGTGCGCGGCCCGCGCGACGGACGCGGCCCGGCGGAGGTCGAGGCCGCCGCGCGTCCGTCCGCTGCGGCGGAAGCGCCCTCCACCACGGAGGCGCCGGCCGCGCGCACCGAGGAGCGCGTGGCCCTGACCGGGACCGCGCCGAGCGCGGCGCTCGATGCGAGCGCCCTGGAGACCTTCGCGCCGGACGCCTGCTACGGACGCACGCTCGTGGCGGGAGAGCCGGCGCCGGGCGTCGAGCTCGCCTTCTTCCTGGACACCATCGGCTTCGGCGAGACCCGCGCGCCCGTGGCCACGGCACGGAGCGACGAGGCCGGACGCTTCCGCCTCACGGGACTGCTCGCGCACCGCGGCTACGCGGTCGCGCTGCGCGGACCACTCGTGGTGCCGAAGATCGACAGCGCGTTCCCGGGAGAGCCGCTCACGTTCGAGCTCGAACCCGCGGTGCCGGTCACGGGCGTCGTCCAGCGCGCCAGCGACGGTCGCGCGCTGGCCGACGTGAACGTGGCCGTCGCGCGCGCCCACTGGAACGGCACGCGACGCGTGGAGTTCCTCGAGGCGCGCACCGACGCCGAGGGACGCTTCGCGCTCGCCGGCGTCGGCGAGGGCCTGGTGACCTTCCACCTCGCGCGGCCCGGGCACCTCGCCGAGCGACGCGAGTTCCAGGTCACCGCGGCCAGCGCGACCCCCTTCGAGATCCTGCTGGAGGACGCGAACGCGCTCGAGTTCCTGGCCGTCGACCTCGCCAGCGGGAATCCGCTCGTCGCGACCGAGCTCGTCGGTCCGGCCGGTCCGCTACGCACCGACGACGCGGGGCACCTCTTCCTGCCGCGCCCCGCGCGCCCCGAGGAGGGCCTGCGCGTGTCGCTCGCGCATCCGAACGACGTGCAGACCGAGGGCCGGCTCTCGGCGAGCGGCGGCCCGCTCGCGCGCGTGCCGGTCGCGCACGGCGCGCGCGTGCGCGGACGCGTCGTCGACGCTGCGGGCGCGCCGGTCGCCGACGCCCTCGTGCGCATCGTGGGCGGCGGACGCGGCAGCAACGTGCCCGGCCTGCCCGAGGGTTTCCGCCTGTCCGATCCGCGCCGCACCGTGCACAGCGACGCCGAAGGACGCTTCGAGTTCCCCGGCTGCACGCCGCGCGGCGAGAACGTGCGCGTGCGCGCCACGCACCCGCTCCATCCGCAGGGCGAGTCCGAGCCCTTCGCGCTCGCGCGCCTCGACCAGGAGCTCGAGGTCGAGGTGCGTCTCGAGGCCGGTGGCGCGCTCTCGGGGCGCGTCACGCTGGAGGGCGAGCCGGTCGCGCTCGACGTGCACTGGAACGACGCGGAGAACTCCGGCCGCACGCGCTCGAACGCGCGCGGCGAGTTCCGCCTCGAGGGCCTCGCGCCGGGCGAGCTCACGCTGCGCGCGCGGCTCGACGACGAGGACGAGGACGTGCCGCGGCCCGAGGACCGCACGCTGCTCGTCACGGCCGGTGAGACGCTCGCGGTGGAACTCGCGCTGACGCGCAGCGGTGCGACGATCGAGGGCCGCGTGCTCGATGCCGGCGGAGCCCCCGTACCGGAGGCGCAGCTCATGGCCTACATCGACGACGAGGAGGAAGGCGAGCTCGAGACGCCCTACACGCAGAGCGCCCGCGACGGCAGCTTCACGCTGACGCTGCCGGCCGGCGTGACGCGCCCCTTCCACGTGTTCGCGAGCGAAGGACCGCGGCGCATCGAGCGCCGGAACGTCGCGCCCGGCACGCGCGGGCTCGAGCTCGTGCTGCCCGAGCTCGGGCGCGCACCGCTGCGCGTCGAGGACGCGCTCACGCGCGCGCCGATCAACGGCTACTCGCTCTACTGGCGCCCGAGCGACGAGGGCCGCTACGAGCGCTTCTCGCCGCGCAGCGCGCGCCTCTCGGCCGGCCCGGACGGCGTCTACCTGGCCGAGCTGCCGCTCGGGCGCCTGGATCTGGTCGTGTGCGAGCGCTCGCGCGGCTACGTGCCGTGCTTCCGCGAGGGCGTCGTGGTCACGCGCGAGGCCGGCGCCGAGGTGCGCTTCGCCCTGGAATCCGGAGTCGAGCTCGAGCTCGTGCTGGCCGGCGCGCCCGAGCTGCGCAACGAGCTGCGGCGCGCCTTCGTCGAGAGTGCCGAGCAGGCCGAGCTCTCCGCGCGCGGCGGCGACTTCTACCAGCAGGAGATCCGCAGCGCCCAGGGCCTGCGGCCCGACGGGAACGGCAGCGTGCGCCTCAAGGGCATGCCCGCCGGGCGCTACGAGGTGAAGGGCCTGGCGCGCGGGCTCGTGCTCACGCCGGCCGCCTTCGAGCTCACCTCCGTGGCCTCGGAGCGGCTCGAATTCGCGCTCTCGCGCCGCGAAAACCGCGCGCCCGCGCAACCCGGCGGGAAAGGCCGCTAGAGAGCCTCCGGTGTCGCTCGCGGCCCTGTTCCTCGCGCTGCTCGCCTCGCTCGGCTCTGCCCAGGATCCGTGCGGGCGTCTGGCCACCTGGACCGAGCGCACGCGCCTCGCGCCGAACTCGGTCGATGCGCGCCGGCAGAGCGAGCTGCGCGCGATCCTGGGCGAGCTGCGCATCCTGCGCGCGGGCCCGGAAGGGCGACCGGCGGAGATCGACGCCGGACTGGTCGAGCTCGCGGCCCTGGCCCACCGCGAGGGCGCGCGGCCCGACGGGCTCCTGGCGGCCGCACACCTCGTGCGCGCCGAGCTCGAGGCCGAGCTCGAGCGCGACGGCGCGCGCCTCGCACCCTGGCTCGCCGGGCAGATCCTGGCCGCCGAGGCGCGTCGCCCGCGCCCCGAGCGGCGCCTCGCGCTCGAGCTGCTGCAGGGCCGCCGTGAAGCGGCGCTCTTGCCCGCGCTGCGCGCCGCCGCGGGCGAGAGCGACCCGGAGCTCTCCGAGGCCGCCGCGCAGACGCTCGCGGGCTGGGACGATCCGCTCGTGCACCAGCTCTTCCTCGAGCGCCTCGAGCAGGGCCGCGGCACGACGCGCCTCGCGAGCGAGCACTTCGAGCGCACGCGCGCGGCCCTCGCGCCCGAGTTGCTCGATCGCCTGGAGTCCCTGGCCGCGCGCCTGTATCTGTCCGAGGACTGGCGCGGCGCGGCGCGCGCGCGCGCGCTCGGACGCGCGCTGCCGACCGTGCGCGCCGCCCCGATCCTGCTGGAGGCCCTGACCCTGTGGACGCGGCGCGAGGAGAGCGGCACGGGCTCGCGCCGCATCCGCCACGAGCTCGTGCTCGAGCTGCAGCGCCGCTCGGGACGCTCGATCGGCGCCGATCCCGCGCGCTGGAGCGAGTGGTGGCAGGCCGTGCGCGAGGGCCGCGTGGCCTTGCCCGAGGCGCTGGTGGCCGGTGGCGAGCAACCCTCCAGCGCGACCTTCTTCGGCCTGCGCGCCGAGTCCGACCGCGTGCTGTTCGTGCTCGACCGCTCGGGCAGCATGCGCCAGGGCTTCGGCACCGACGGGCGCACGCGCCACGAGGAGGCGCTCACGCAGCTCCTCACTTTCCTGCGCCAGTCCGGACCGGCGACGCGCTTCAGCGTGGCCCTGTTCGGCGACAAGGGCGTCGCCTGGCGCTCGCGCCTCGCTCCGGCCAGCGAGTCCAACCTGGAACAGGTGCGGCGCTGGGTGCGCGAGCGCGAGCCGGACGGCGAGACGTTGCTGTTCGAGGGGCTGCGCTCCGGACTCGGCCTGGACGCGCGCGGGCGCCTCGCCCTGGAGCGCTGCGAGGCCGACACGGTGATCGTGCTGTGCGACGGCGCCACCACCGAGGGTCCGGGCTGGGTGGCGCGCTGGCTGGCCGAAGAGAACGAGCGCGCCCAGCTCGTCTTCCACTGCGTCCAGATCGGAACCGAGGGCAACGGCACCCTGGAGGCCCTGGCGGCGGGCAGCGGGGGCGAGTTCGTGCGCGTCCAGGGCTGAGCCGCTCGGCCCGAGGGGGCGATTCCGGGGGGAGAGAACGTCCGGCTCGCGCTTCAAGTGCCCGTGGTGGACCGCTACACTCCCCGCCGAGTGTAGACCCGGGGCACGCGAAGGTCCGCGAAGCCCCACCCCTGCATGCTCATCGACTACGCCCCCCTGCTCGTCCTCCTGGCCGTCGTGGCGCTCTTCGCCGTCGGCAACATCGTGTTGAGCGAGCTGCTCGGCAGCCGCCGCATCGCGATCGGCAAGAGCTCGGCCTACGAGTGCGGCATGGGCTCCTCCGAGGGCGCCCGCATCCGCCTCTCGATCCACTTCTACCTGGTGGCGGTGCTCTTCATTCTGTTCGACGTCGAGTCGCTGCTCCTCTTTCCCTGGGCCGTGGCGGCCAAGGGGCTCGCCGCGGACGGCCTCGGCCGGATCGTCTTCGCCGAGGTGACGGCCTTCGTGGCCGTGCTCGGTGTCGGCCTGGCCTTCGTGTGGAAGAAAGGCGGCCTCGAGTGGGATCGCTGAAGCCCGTCCAGGAGACCGACGGCGGCTCGTTCCTCGCCACGCGCATCGACGAGCTCGTCAACTGGGGCCGCAAGAACAGCCTGTGGCCGATGCCGCTCGGGCTGTCGTGCTGCGGGATCGAGCTGATGGCCATGATCGGCCCGAAGTTCGACATCTCGCGCTTCGGAGCCGAGGCCGCGCGCTTCAGCCCGCGCCAGTGCGACCTGCTCGTGGTGGCCGGCACCTTGACCTGGAAGATGGCCACGGCCGCGCGCCTGATCTACGACCAGATGCCCGAGCCGAAGTGGGTCATCGCCATGGGCGTGTGCTCCTCCTCGGGCGGCATGTACGACTCCTACGCGGTCGTGCAGGGCGTCGATTCGATCCTGCCGGTCGACGTGTACGTGCCCGGCTGCCCGCCGCGCCCGGATGCGGTGATCGACGCGATCCTGAAGCTGCAGAAGAAGATCGAGCGCGAGCACCCGCTGGCGCGCCTGCTCGGCGGCACGACCCTCGCCGACGAGCGCGGCTCGGGCCAGCTCACGCACCAGCCCAACGGGGCCGTGCCGAAGACGAAGTTCGACCTCCACCCGCACGACCCGCGCGCGCGGCGCTGAACGATGGGAAACGCACAGACCCTGGAACGTGCGCGCGCTGCGCTCGGGACGCTCGAGCACTCCGTGCGCGACGAGCGCGACGGCCTGGCGACGCTCGCCCTGAGTACCGCCACCCTCGGCCAGGCGCTCGAAGCCCTGAAGACGCGCGCCGGCTTCGAGACCCCCACCCTGATCACGGCCATCGATTGGCTCGGCACGCGCGAGCCGCGCTTCGACGTGGTGCACCAGCTGCTCTCGCTGGCGCACAACGATCGCCTGCGCCTGGTGACACCGGTGGCCGAGGACCAGCGCGTGCCGACGGCCACGCACCTCTGGCCGGGTGCCGCCTACATGGAGCGCGAGTGCTACGACATGTTCGGGCTCGTCTTCGAGGGCCACGCCGGCCTGAAGCGCCTCTTGATGCCCGAGGAGTACGGCTGGCACCCGCTGCGCAAGGACTTCCCGCACCAGGGCATCGAGCCCGACCGCATCTACCGCGAGTGGGATCGCAAGCGCCGCGCCGAGTGGCACCCCGAGGAGGCGCGATGACGACGCAGACCTTCGAGTACCAGCCGGGCTCGGCCCTGCACGATCAGGACGACCCGCTGCACGGCGAGCTGATGCAGCTCGAGATGGGTCCGCAGCACCCGGCCACGCACGGCGTGCTGCGCCTCTCGATGAAGCTCGACGGCGAAACCATGCGCGGCGTCGAGCCGGTGGTCGGCTACCTGCACCGCGGCAAGGAAAAGACCTGCGAGTCGCTGGGCTGGGCCAAGTTCTTCCCGCACACCGATCGGCTCGACTACGTCCAGCCGCTGATGAACAACGTGGGCTACGCGCTGGCCCTCGAGAAGCTGGCCGGCCTGGCCGTGCCCGAGCGCGGAGAGATCATCCGCGTGCTCCTGATGGAGGTCTCGCGCATCGCCGCGCATCTCATCTATCTGGGCACGACCGCGATCGACCTCGGCGCGGTGTCGATGTTCTTCGCGACCTTCAAGGAGCGCGAGAACATCTACACCATCCTGGATGCCTACACCGGGCACCGGATGAACAACACCTACGTGCGCATCGGCGGCGTCTTCGCCGACGTCGACGAGAAGGTCGAGGACCTCCTGCGCGAGTTCCTGGCGCGCATGCCGGCCGAGATCGACTCATGGGAGTCGATGCTGTCGGGCAACCGCATCTGGTACGACCGCAACCGCAACGTCGGCGTGCTGACGAAGGAGCAGGCCCTGGGCCTGGCTCTGACCGGCCCGAACCTGCGCGGCGCGGGCGTCGAGCACGACCTGCGCAAGGTGCAGCCCTACTCGGGCTACGAGCGCTACGACTTCGACATCCCGGTCGGCACGATCGGCGACTGCTACGACCGCTACCTCGTGCGCGTCGAGGAGATGCGCCAGTCGGTACGCATCGCCACGCAGGCGCTGGCCCTCTTGAAGGAGACGCGTGGCGGCGAGTTCCTGGCCGAGGACCGCCGCTACGTCCTGCCGCCCAAGGACAAGGTCCACACGTCGATGGAAGAGCTGATCTTCCAGTTCAAGATCGTGACCGACCTGCGCCTGCCGGCCGGACAGTGCTACCACGGGATCGAGTCGTCCAAGGGCGAGCTCGGCTTCTTCGTGGTCTCCGACGGCACGAGCAAGCCCGTGCGTTGCCACATCCGCTCGCCCGGCCTGATGAACGTGCAGGCCATCCCCCCGCTGGCCGAGGGGCGACTCTTCTCCGACATGGTGGCCCTGATCGGCAGCCTCGACTTCGTCATGGGCGAAGTCGACCGCTGACGCCCACACCGATGAGCAAGCTCGAAGTCCTGCCCCAGAAGTTGCGCGACGAGTTCACCGAACTCGCCACGCACTATCCCCTGAAGAGCTCGGCCCTGATCCCGGCCCTGCACCGCTGCCAGGAAGAGCTCGGCGGCTGGCTCACGCCCGACATCCTCGAGGCCTGCGCCGAGTTCTTCGGACTCGAGCCGGTCGAGGTCTTCGGCGTGGCGAGCTTCTACCCGATGTTCAAGCTGCGCCCGGTCGGGAAGCACCTCGTCTCGGTGTGCCACAACATCGCCTGCAACCTGCGCGGCGCCGAGGAGATCCTGGCGGCGGCCTGCCAGGCGGCCGGCGCGAAGCCGGGGCACGTCTCGCCCGACGGACGCTTCACGGTCGAACGCGTCGAATGCCAGGGCGCCTGCACCGCGGCGCCGATGCTGGTGCTCGACGGCGTGTTCCACGAGAACCTGACGCCGGACCAGGTCGGGACCCTGCTCGGGAGCGTGAAATGACGCGCGAAACCTATCTCCTGTCGCGCACCGCGCTCCCGAACTCGCACACGCTCGACGTGTACCGCGCGCACGGCGGCTACCGCGCGCTCGAGAAGATCCTGAAGGGTGGCTACACGCCGGCCCAGGTGATCCAGCTGGTCAAGGATTCCGGCCTGCGCGGGCGCGGCGGCGCGGGCTTCTCGACCGGGCTGAAGTGGAGCTTCATGCCGGATCCGGCCAAGGACCCGCGCCCGCGCTACCTCGCGGTCAACGCCGACGAGTCCGAGCCCGGCACGTGCAAGGACCGCGTGCTGATGGAGAAGGACCCGCACGGTCTGGTCGAGGGCGTGCTGATCGCGTGCTTTGCGATGCGCGTGCAGGCGGCCTACATCTACGTGCGCGGCGAGTACCGCCTGCCGCACGACCGCGTGGCCGCCGCGGTGGCCGAGGCGCGCAAGGCCGGCCTGGTCGGCAAGAACATCCTCGGCACGGACTTCTCGTGCGAGATCTTCATGCACAAGGGCGCCGGCGCCTACATCTGCGGGGAAGAGACGGGGCTGATGGAGAGCCTCGAGGGAAAACGCGGCCATCCGCGCCCGAAGCCCCCCTTCCCGGCCGGCTTCGGCCTGTGGGGTCAGCCGACGACGGTCAACAACGTCGAGACGCTGCAGAACGTGCCCTTCGTGATCGACCGCGGGCCCGACTGGTTCAAGACGATGGGCACGCCGAAGAGCCCGGGCAACGTGCTGGTCGGCATCTCGGGCCACGTCGAGCGTCCGGGCGTGTACGAGGTCCCGCTCGGTCTCAGTGCGCGCACGCTGCTCGAGGAGTACGCGGGCGGGATCTGGAAGGGCCGCAAGCTGAAGGCCTGGATCCCGGGCGGCTCGTCGACCGGCCTGCTGCCCGCCTCGGCCATCGACGTGAAGATGGACCACGACGGCCTGCGCGAGGCGGGCTCGATGCTCGGCACGGTCTCGATGATCTTCCTCGACGAGACGGCCTGCACGGTGCGCGCGATGAAGGTCATCTCGCGCTTCTACGACCACGAGAGCTGCGGCCAGTGCAGCCAGTGCCGCGAGGGCACGCAGTGGCTGGCGCAGATCTTCGCGCGCCTCGAGCACGGTCAGGGCCGCATGGAGGACATCGAGCTGCTCTCGAGCCTCGCGAACGGCATGGCGCCGGCCAAGACGATCTGCGCGCTGGCCGACGCGGCCGCGATCCCGACCCACGCCATCGTCAAGAACTTCCGCGCCGAGCTCGAGGCCCACGTGACCCACAAGGGCTGCCCGCTCGCCGACGCGCACGCTCCGCACGAACTCGAAGAGGCCCACGCGTGACCAAGATCATCCTCGACGGACGCGAGGTCGAAGCCGACCCGAAGAAGCCGCTGATCGCGGCCTGCCACCAGCACGCCGCGCACGTGCCGATGTACTGCTACCACCCGGGTCTGTCGCCGGTCGGCTCGTGCCGCATCTGCCAGGTCGAGGTCAAGCAGGGCGAGATGCCCGCGCGCGTGACGGTCGCCTGCCGCACGCCGGTCGCCGAGGGCATGATCGTGAACACCGAGGCACCGAAGGCCCACGAGGCGCGCCGCCAGTGCCTCGAGTTCCTGCTCAAGAATCACCCGCTCGACTGCCCGATCTGCGACAAGGCCGGCGAGTGCGATCTGCAGGACTATTCCTTCGCCGAGGGCCAGGGCCAGGGGCGCTCGGTCGAGCCGCGCCGCAAGCTCGAGAAGAGGAAGTCGCTGGGCGACGTGATCGTGCTCGACCAGGAGCGCTGCATCCTGTGCAGCCGCTGCGTGCGCTTCTTCGAGGAGATCCCGAAGAAGGCCCAGCTCACGGTCGCCGGACTCGGCTCGCGCTCGTACATCACGACCTTCGCGGACCGGCCGCTGGAGGGCAACTACCAGGGCAACGTGGCCGACATCTGCCCGGTCGGCGCGCTGACGCTGAAGGAGTTCCGCTTCCAGGCGCGCGTGTGGAACCTCACCAAGGCGCCCTCGACCTGCGGTGAGTGCTCGCGTGGTTGCTCGATCACGGTCGAGGTGCTGCGCCGGCAAGAGGTCAAGCGCCTGCGCCCGCGCCCGAACCCGCAGGTCAACCGGTACTGGATGTGCGACCACGGGCGCTTCTCGTTCGACGGCCTGAACACGCCCGGACGGCTGGCCGGTGCGCTCGTGCGCGGCACGCGCGGCCTCGAGCCGCTCGAGCCCCACACGGCGCTCGACGCGCTCGCCAACCTGATGCGCGTGCACGGCGCGCCGCTGGTCGTGGCCTCGCCCTGGCTGACCCAGGAGGAGGGGAAACTCCTGGCCGCGCTGGCGGGCGAGGCGACCTTCGTTTCGCCGCCGCCCTCGGCGCTGAAGGACGACCTCTTGCACACGGGCGATCCCTGCCCGAACCGCCGCGGCCTCTCCGAGCTCGGCTTCGCGCCGCTCGCGGCGGCCGAGGCGCTGACGAAGCTCGCCGGGCAAGGGTTCGCGCTGCTCGTCGGCGAGCGCATCGGCGCGCTGCTCGGACGCGAGGCCCTGGCCACGCTCCCCGCCGGACTGCGCCTCGTGGTGCTCGACACGCACCCGCTCGACGTGCCGGCCAGCGAGCTCGAGCTCGGCGTGCCGAACGCGGTCGAGCGCACCGGCACCTGGCTCAACGTCGACGGGATCGAGGGTCGCCTCTCGATCGCGCGCTCGGCGCCGCCGGGCGTCGCTCCGCTGACCCGGACCCTGGAGGAGCTCGCGCGCCGCGCCACTCCCGCGGAGGCCGCGCGATGAACCCCGTGCTCGTGATGGTCCTGAAGACGCTCCTGATCTACGGCGGCGTCATCACGCTGGCCGCCGGTCTGACGCTGGCCGAGCGCAAGGTCGCGGCCTGGATCCAGTGGCGCATCGGCCCGAACCGCGTGGGCCCCTGGGGGGTCCTGCAGCCGCTGGCCGACGGCGTGAAGTTCATCTTCAAGGAGGAGCTCGTGCCGGCCGGCGCCAACAAGCTGCTCTTCCGCCTGGCGCCGATGATGGCGGCCGCACCGGCGATGATGTCGCTGGCGGTGATCCCCTTCGCCGGGGATCTCTCGTTCTTCGGCTTCGACACGAGGCTCGCGATCGCCGACTTCCCGATCTCGGCCATGTACATCCCGGCCGTGGCCGGACTCGGGATCTACGGCATCATCCTGGGCGGCTGGAGCTCGAACTCGAAGTACTCCCTGCTGGGCGGCCTGCGCGCCTCGGCCCAGATGATCAGCTACGAGCTGGCCCTGATCCTGGCGATCCTCGCGGTCGTGGTCATGACCGGCTCGCTCTCGCTCGACGACATCGTGGCCGGCCAGCGTGGCGGCATCCAGGACTGGAACCTGTGGCGTCAGCCGCTGGCCTTCGTGCTGTTCGTGGTGGCGACCTTCGCCGAGACGAACCGGCACCCCTTCGACTTCGCCGAGTGCGAGCCGGAGCTCGTGGGCGGATTCCACACCGAGTACTCCTCGATGAAGTTCGCCCTGTTCTTCCTGGGCGAATACGTGGCCATGATCGTGATGGCCTCGCTGACGACGACGCTCTTCCTGGGCGGCTACGAGGTGCCCTGGTTCCCGGAAGCGCCCTGGTTCCTGCAGCTCGGCGCGTTCCTGGTGAAGACGAGCTTCTTCCTGTTCCTCTTCCTGTGGGTGCGCTGGACGCTGCCTCGCTTCCGCTTCGACCAGCTGATGAACCTCGGCTGGAAGACGATGTTGCCGCTCTCGCTCGCCAACACGTTCATCACCGGCATGGTGATCTCGCTGCGCTGAGGCTTCCCCCACCATGGTCATCGTCAAGCGCAAGGAACTCTCGCTCGCCGAGCGGCTGTACCTCCCGGAGATCGCGCGCGTGCTCTCGCTGAGCTTCCGCGCGATGTTCAAGAAGAAGGTCACGCGCCAGTACCCCGAGGAGCCGCTGCCCACGACCGCCGTGACGCGCGGCCAGCCGCGCCTCGTGCTGCTGGAGGACAACCAGCACCTCGCCTGCGTCTCCTGCGGCCTGTGCGAGGCGGCCTGCCCGGCCTACGCGATCACGATCGACGGCGGCGAGACCGACCGTCCGATCGAGCGCGAACCGGAGCGCTTCGAGATCGACATGCTGCGCTGCATCCTGTGCGGCTTCTGCGAGGAAGCCTGCCCGAAGGACGCGATCTTCATGTCCAACGAGCTCGAGCTGGCGGACTTCTCGCGCCAGGCCCTGGTCTACGACATCGAGAAGCTGAAGCGGCCGCGCGCCGCTCTGCAGGGACGCATCGACTACTTCTACGGAGCCAACGACCGGTGGCGGAAACGCTCTTCTACGTCCTAGCCGCGCTGGCGCTCGTCTTCGCGCTGGGCGTCGTGCGTGCGCGCATGCCGCTCTTCAGCGTGCTCAGCCTGCTGGGCTCGTTCTTCTGCCTGTCGGGGATCTACCTCCTGCTCGGTTTCCCCTTCCTGGCCGCGACCCAGCTGCTCGTCTACGCCGGCGCCGTGATGGTGCTGTTCCTGTTCGTGATCATGCTGCTGAACCTCGGCGACGAGGCCGAGCTCGAGCGCCACGCGGGACTCTCGCTCTCGGGCCGCCGGCTCGCCGTGGCCGGCGCGTCGGCCGCCCTGCTCGGGCTGGTCGGCCTGATCGCCTCCGAGAGCGCCCCCGCCTTCGCGGCCGACGCGCCGCCGCCGGCCGTGGCGCTCGACGACCTCGACACGCTCGCGCGCCTGCTCTTCAGCCGCTACATGCTGCCCTTCGAGGCGGCCTCGCTGCTGCTCCTGGCGACGATGGTGGGCGTGCTCGTGCTGGCGAAGCGCCAGCGCAGCGAGCGCGCGCCCTCCGCCACGGGTGCCACGACTCCGGCCCCGTCCCCCGCCCCCGAGGAGATCGGAGCCGCACGATGAGCGTCCCCACCGAGCACGTCCTCGCCCTCGCCGCGGTCCTCTTCGGCCTCGGCGTGGTCGGCTTCCTCGTGCGCAAGAACGTGATCATCGTGCTGGCCTCGATCGAGCTGATGCTCAACGCGGCGAACCTCGTGCTGCTCGGCGCGAGCCGGCACTGGGCCGCGGCCGGCACGGGCCAGCCCACCCAGGGCCCGATCTTCGCGCTGTTCGTGATCCTCGTGGCCGCGGCCGAGGCCGCGGTCGGGCTCGCGCTCGTGATCGCGCTGTACCGCCTGAAGCAAACCGTGGCGCTGGAAGGCGTCAGCCAGCTCAAGGGTTGATCGCATGCTCTGGCTCCTGCTCTTCACTCCCCTGCTCGGTAGTGCGCTGTGCGGCGCGCTGCACTTCGCGGTGCTCGCCGCGCGCAAGCGGGCCCCCGCCGACGCGCACGCCGGACACGGCACGGCCCGCCTGGCCGGCCTGGTGGCCTGTGCGGCCATGGCGGTCGCCTTCGCGCTCGGCCTGAAGGGGTTCCTCACGCTGGCGGGAAACCACGAGGTCACCGCGCTCGAGAGCTCGGCCTGGCACTGGATCCAGGCCGGCGACTTCGACGTCGAGCTCTCGCTCGTGCTCGACCGGCTGTCGAGCGTGATGGTGCTCGTCATCACCGGCGTCGGCTTCCTGATCCACGTCTACGCCACCGGCTACATGCACGACGATGCGGGCTTCGCGAAGTTCTTCGCGTACCTGAACCTGTTCGTGTTCGCGATGCTGATCCTGGTCTTGAGCTCGAACTTGCTCGGCCTGTTCGTGGGCTGGGAGGGCGTCGGCCTGTGCTCGTTCCTCCTGATCGGCTTCTGGTACGAGAAGGGCTGGCCGGCCGAAGCGGCGCAGAAGGCCTTCGTCGTCAACCGCATCGGTGATGCCTGCTTCCTGGTGGGCAGCTTCCTGCTCCTGCGCTTGTTCGGGACGCTCGATCTCTCCGAGATCGCCGGCGGCGACTTCGGCGCGCTCTCGGCGCGCACGAGCGAGCTCTTCCTGGCGGGGCTGCTCCTGTTCGGCGGCGCCTGCGGCAAGTCGGCCCAGTTCCCGCTCTTCGTGTGGCTGCCCGACGCGATGGCCGGTCCGACGCCGGTCTCGGCCCTGATCCACGCGGCCACCATGGTGACCGCCGGCGTGTACCTCGTGATCCGCTTGAATCCGCTGTTCGCGGCGGTGCCGAGCGTGCTCTTCATCATCGGCGTCGTCGGCGCACTGACGGCGCTGATCGGCGCCTCCTCCGCGCTCCTGCAGCGCGATATCAAGAAGGTGCTCGCCTACTCGACCGTGAGCCAGCTCGGCTACATGTTCCTCGGCCTCTCGGCCGGAGCCTGGTCGGCGGCGCTCTTCCATCTGATGACGCACGCCTTCTTCAAGGGCTTGCTCTTCCTCGGCTCGGGCTCGGTGATCCACGGGATGCACCACGAGCAGGACATGTACAAGATGGGCGGCCTGCGGAAGGCGATGCCGCGCACCTTCCTGACGTTCGTGGCCGGCTCGGCCGCGCTCTCCGGCTTGCCGCTCCTGTCGGGCTTCTTCTCGAAGGACGAGATCCTCGCCAAGAACTTCGCCCTGGGCGGCTTCCACGTGCTCCTGTGGGTCGTGGGCGTCGGCTCGGCCGCGCTGACGGCCTTCTATACCTGGCGCATGGTCGCGCTGACGTTCTTCGGCGAGGAACGCTACGACCACCACCACGTGCACCCGCACGAGTCGCCGGCCGTGATGACCGTGCCGCTGGTGGTGCTGGCCGTGCTCTCGGTCGTGGCTGGCGTGCTGAACCTGCCGCACGTCCTGCCGATGGCCGGCGTGCTGCACCACTGGCTCGAGCCCGTGACGGCGCCGGGGGATGCGCTCCTGTGGCACGGCGAGCACGGTGCGCCGCACCTCTCGGCTGGCGTCGAGTGGCTGCTGCTGGGCTTCGGCGCGGCGCTGGCGCTGTTCTTCGCGCACCGCGGCTTCCACGGCTTCAAGCACGGTCCCGCGCGCGACCAGGCCCTCGAGAACGGGCAGCCGGCCCTGGCGCGCTTCCTGCGCGGCGCCTGGCAGATCGACGCGGCCTACTCGGCCCGCGTGGTCGAGCCGCTGCGCGCCGGCGCCGGGGTGATCGCGCGCGTGATCGACCGCGGCGTCGTCGACGGGGCCGTGAACGGCGTCGGCAGCCTCGCGCGCGCGAGCGCCGAACGCCTGCGCGCGCTCGCCGACGGCCAGATCAAGACCTACGCCCTGTGGATGGGCGCCGGCGCGGCGCTCCTGTCCCTCCTGTGGATCGCGCTGTGATGCTCGTCCTCCTCACCTTCCTGCCCTTGCTCGGGGCCGTGCTCATCGGCCTCCTGCCGAGTAAGAGCGAGTCCCTGCTGCGCCTGACGGCCCTCGGGGTGACGCTCGCCACGGCCGCCGTCGGCCTGACGGTCTACGCGCGCTTCGACGGCGCGAATCCCGGCTTCCAGCAGGAATTCCTGCGTCCGTGGTTCGAGCTCGCCAGCAGCGCGGGCCCGCTACAGGTGCGCTTCCACCTGGGCCTCGACGGGGTCTCGATCCTGCTCGTCGCGCTGACGGTCGTGCTGATGCCGCTCGTGGTGCTCTCTTCCTACGGGCACGTGCACATGCGCGTGAAGGAGTTCCTCGTGTGGCTGCTCGTCATGGAGACGGGCATGCTCGGGGTGTTCCTGTCGCTCGACCTCGTGCTGTTCTATTTCTTCTGGGAGGTGAGCCTCGTGCCGCTCTACTTCCTGGTCGGCATCTGGGGTGGCGAGCGGCGCCTGTACGCGACGCTGAAGTTCTTCCTGTACACGGTAGCGGGCTCCCTGGTCATGCTGATCGGCGTGATCGCGCTCCTGTGGAAGACGGGCAGCGCGAACGTGCCCGAGCTCCTGACGAAGGCGCTCCTGCTCACACCCGCCGAGCAGAGCTGGATCTTCGCCGCCTTCGCGCTCGCCTTCGCGATCAAGGTCCCGCTCCTGCCCTTCCACACCTGGCTCGCCGACGCGCACACCGAGGCCCCGACCTCGGGCTCGGTGCTCCTCGCCGGCGTGCTGCTGAAGATGGGCACCTACGGCCTGCTGCGCTTCGGGATCCAGCTCTTCCCCGCGGCCGCATCCGAGGCTGCGCCGCTGTTCCTGGCACTCGGTGCCATCGGCATCGTCTACGGCGCCCTGCTGGCCTGGGCCCAGACCGATCTGAAGCGATTGATCGCCTGCTCCTCGGTCAGCCACCTCGGCTTCGTCGTGCTCGGGATGTTCGCCCTGACCGGGCCGGGCCTGCGCGGCGCCGTGCTGCAGATGATCAACCACGGACTCTCGACCGGACTGCTCTTCCTCCTGGTCGGCATGGTCTACGAGCGCACGCACACGCGTGACCTCGCGCGCTACGGCGGCCTCGCCAGCGTGATGCCCGTCTTCGCGCTGTTCCTCGTGTTCACGGTGCTCTCGAGCGTCGGCCTGCCGGGCCTGAACGGCTTCGTGGGCGAGTACCTGATCCTCGCCGGCACCTTCCAGGCCTCGCCCTTCTGGGCCGTGGTCGGTGTCTCGGGCGTCGTCTTCGGCGCGATCTACCTCTTGATGGCGACGCGCCGCGTGCTGTTCGGAGCGGTGACGCACGAGGAGAACCGCGCGCTCTCCGACCTCAACCTGCGCGAGGTCGGCCTGATGTTGCCCCTGTGCGTGCTGGTGGTGTGGTTCGGCGTGCAGCCCGCGCCGTTCCTCGCGAAGTGTGCGCCCACGCTCGACGGCATCCTCGAGCGTGTCGAGAACGCGCGCGCCGAAGCGCGCCTCGCGCTCCCCTCCCCCTCCGAGGCTCCGGTCCGATGAACGCGAACCTCTTCGCCGAGCTCTCCTCCCCGGCCGTGCTCACGGCCCTGATGCCGATGCTGGCGCTGGGCGTGGGCGTGCTCTTGTTCCTGGTGTGCGAGGTGGTCGCCGTCCTCCGACCGCTGCGCTCCGGCGTGCTGCTGCTCGCCCTCGGTGCCTCGGCCGTGGCCGAGATCGCGCTGCTGCGCGCCGAGCGCGTGCCGAGCCTCGTGCTCGACGGCACCTTCCTGGCCGACCGCGGCACGGCCCTGTGGGGCCTCGTGTTCCTGGCCGCCGTGGCCCTGGCCTGGGTCTATTCGCGCGGCTACTACCGCGAGAATCGCCCCTTCCTGGCCGAGCACGATGCGCTGCTGCTGACGACGCCGGTCGGGATGATGATGATGGTCGGCGCGAACGAGCTCGTGACCTTCTTCATCGGGCTCGAGCTGCTCTCGCTGCCGCTCTACGCGCTTTGCGCCTTCCGCCGCATGCGCGCGGAGAGCGTCGAGGCCGGCCTGAAGTACTTCCTGCTCGGCTCCTTCTCGAGCGCGCTGTTCGTGTTCGGTGCAGCGCTGCTCTACATGGCCGCCGGCGCGACCGACTTCGCCGCCCTGGCGGAGGCCGACCGTTCGAGTCCGCTCGTGCTCGCCGGACTCGCGCTCGTGTGCGCGAGCCTGCTCTTCAAGGTGGCCGTGTTCCCCTTCCAGCAGTGGGCGCCGGACGTGTACGAGGGCTCGCCCACGCCGATCACCGGCCTGATGGCGACGGGCACGAAGGCCGCGGCCTTCGGTTTCCTCGTCGTCCAGCTGACCCCGATCCTGCCGTCGAGCGGCCGTCCGCTGGTGGCCGCGCTGGCGCTCGCGACGATGTTGCTCGGCAACCTGGGCGCGCTCGCGCAGCGCAACATGAAGCGCATGCTGGCCTACTCGAGCGTGGCCCACGCGGGGACCTTGCTCCTGCTCGTCGCGGCCGGCATGGGCAGCCTCGACGAGCACGGTGCACAGCTCGCGGCGCTCTACTACCTGGTCGGCTACCTCTTCACGGCCTCGGGCGCCTTCGGGCTGCTCGCGCTGCTCGAAGCCGGCGGCACACGCTTCCTCGAGCTCGACAACCTGCGCGGCCTGGCGCGTTCGCGCCCGCTCGTCGCCGCGCTGCTCGCGCTCTTCATGCTCTCGCTGGGCGGCATCCCCGCCACGGCCGGCTTCCTCGGCAAGTGGTTCGTCTTCTCGGTGCTGGTCGAGGCCGACCTGATCGGCGTCGCCGTCGTGGGCGCGCTGCTCTCGACCGTGGCGCTGGGCTACTACCTGCGCGTGATCGTGGTGCTCTACATGCAGGAGCCCCTGCCCGGTGTGCCCGCGCCCGTCCTGGACGCGCGCCCCGGCGCCTCGGCCGCCTCGCTGCTGTGCGCCGCGCTGGTGCTGATCCTCGGCCTCGCCCCGGCGCTGTTCCTCGGCCTGCTGGGCTGAAGCTCACGTTTCAGCCGTAGTACTCGCGCACCTCGGCCGTGCGGGCGTCGAGGTAGTCGCGCGGCGAGAGCGGACGGCCGGTGGCGCGCCGCACGAGCTCGTCGGCCTCGAGCAGGCTGCCGTGGGCGTGCACGTTCTCGCGCAGCCAGCCGAGGAGCGGCGCGAACTCGCCGCGCGCGAAGGCTGCGTCGAGGTCGCCGAGCGTGCGGCGTGCCGCGGCGAAGAGCTGGGCCGCGATCAGGTTGCCGAGCGTGTAGGTCGGGAAGTAGCCGAAGGCCCCCATCGACCAGTGGATGTCCTGCAGCACGCCCTCGGAGGCGTCGCGCGGCGCGCGACCGAGGCGCGCGCGATAGCCCTCGTTCCAGGCCGCCGGCAGGTCGGCGACGGCCAGCGTGCCGCCCAGCAGCGCGCGCTCGAGCTCGAAGCGCACGAGCACGTGCAGGTCGTAGGTCCCCTGGTCGGCTTCGACGCGGATCAGGCTCGGCTCGACCGAGTGCAGGAGCGGCAGGAGGCGCTCGGCCTCGAGCGTCCGCGCCCCGGGCAGGGCGGCCTTCAGACGCGGCAAGCACCAGCGCCAGAAGGCCGGACTGCGCCCCACCAGGTTCTCCCACAGGCGCGACTGGGACTCGTGCACGCCGAGCGAGACGGCCTCGCCGAACGGACGCCGCTCGCCCTCGACGGGCAGGCCCTGCTCGTACAGACCGTGGCCGCCCTCGTGCAAGAGGCCGAAGAAGGCCGGGCGGAAGTCGTGCGCATCGGCGCGCCAGGTCAGGCGCACGTCGTCGCGCGAGAAGCCCGTGCAGAAGGGATGCGGCGCGGCGTCGATGCGGCCGCGCGCGAGGTCGAAGCCGAGACTCGTCAGCGTCGCGCGCGCGAAGGCCACCTGGGCTTCGACCGGAAAATCGCCGCGCGCCGCGGTCGGGTCGGGCCGCCGGGACGAGCCCGCAGCGCGCGCGACGAGCGCGCGCTGCTCGCCCTCGAGTTCCAGAAAGAGCCGCGCGACCTCGCTCTCCCGCGCACCCGGCTCGTACTCGTCGAGACAGGCGTCGTAGGCGCTCTGGCCCTCCTCGGCCACGCACAGGGCCTCCTCGCGCGCGAGCGCGACGAGCCGCTCGAGGGCCGGGCGGAAGAGCGCGAAATCGGCCCGCGCGCGGGCCGCGGCCCAGGCCTCGTGCCCGTGGGCCGCCGCCTCGGCCTTCTCGCGCGCCAGGCGCTCGGGCACGTTGCGCACGCGCCGCAGCACGCGCCGCGCGAGGCGCACGTCGGCCGCCAGCGCGCTGCCGGGCTCGGCCCGCTCGGCACAGCGCTCGAGCGCCTCCTGCAGCTCGGGCGCGACGAGCTTCGCGTGCCGGACTCCAGCCAGGGTGGCCGCCACCTGCGCGCGCGCCGCCGCGCCCGCCCGCGGCATGACCGTCTCCTGATCCCAGGAGGCGAGCGCGGCCGCGCGCGAGAGATCGACGACCTCGCCCCACAGGCGCAGGAAACGCTCCTCGGACTCGCCCAAGGCCGCGCCTACGTGCGCTCGTCGATGCCGACGTAGGGCCGCTGGCGCGAGCCCGTGTAGACCTGGCGCGGACGCCCGATGCGGTTCTCGGGATCCTTGCGCATCTCGAGCCAGTGCGCGATCCAGCCCGGCAGGCGCCCGAGCGTGAACATCACCGTGAACATGTTCACGGGGATGCCGATCGCCTGGTAGATGACGCCCGAGTAGAAGTCGACGTTGGGGTAGAGCTTGCGCTTGACGAAGTACTCGTCCTGCAGCGCGATCTCCTCGAGGCGCATGGCGATCTCGAGCAGCTTGCTCGAGGCGCCGACGCGCTGGATCACTTCCTCGCAGCTCTTCTTCAGGATCGCCGCGCGCGGGTCGTAGCTCTTGTAGACGCGGTGCCCGAAACCCATCAGGCGCGTCGTGTCATCCTTGTCCTTGGCCTTGCGCAGGAAGACCTCGGCGCTGCCCTCTTCCTGGGCGATGCGCTCGAGCATCTCGATCACCTTCTGGTTGGCCCCGCCGTGCAGCGGGCCCCACAGGGCGCTGATGCCGGACGCGATCGTGGCGTAGAGCGAAGACTGCGAGCTGCCCACGAGGCGCACCGTGCTGGTCGAGCAGTTCTGCTCGTGATCCGCGTGCAGGATCAGCAGGAGGTCGAGCGCCTTCGCGACCACGGGGTCGACGTAGTACGGCTCGCACGGCGTCGCGAACATCATGTAGAGGAAGTTCGCGCAGTAATCGAGGTCGTTGCGCGGGTACATCGGCGGCTGGCCGATGCTGTGCTTGTAGCTGTAGGCCGCGATGGTCGGCATCTTCGCGAGCAACCGCACGATCGCGCGGAAGACGCGGTCCTCGGTGTCGGCCTCGCGGTAGAAGGTCGAGAGCGCGGCCACGGCCGCGGCGCACACCGGCATCGGGTGCGCGCTCTTCGGCATGAAGTCGAAGAAGCGCCGGAAGTCCTCGTGCAGCATCGTGTGCCGCGTGATCTCGCGCGTGAAGCCGGTCAGCTTCTCGCGCGTCGGCAGCTCGCCGTAGAGCAGCAGCCAGGCCACCTCGAGGAACGAGCTCTTCTCGGCCAGCTCCTCGATCGGGTACCCGCGGTAGCGCAGGATGCCCTTCTCGCCGTCGATGAAGCAGATCGACGAGCGACAGGCGCCGGTGTTGCCGTAGCCCGAGTCGAGCGTGATCAGCCCCGAGTCCTGGCGCAGGCGCGTGATGTCGACCGCGCGCTCGTCCTCGGTGCCCTCGACCACGGGCAGGGTGTAGCTCTTGCCGTCGTAGGTGAGCGTCGCCGTTTTCAGCGCACCGCTCGCGCTCGGGGCGGCACCCTTGCGCTTCTCTTCGATCCCGGGATCGGCCATGATTCGCCCACTGTAACGGGGGCCAGGGCCGCGTACAACGCGCGCGGCCCCGGGAGCCGCTAGGCGGAGTCTCGGAAGGCCGAGCTCAGCGCCGGGCCTGCCCGGCGCTCAGACGGTGGAAGCTCTCGAACCAGGCCAGGCGCGCCCAGGGAGCGGTCAGAAAAACCCCCACGAAGCACAGACACAGCCCACCCACGGTGAGCACCCACAGGACGAGCACGAAGAAGAGCAGCCGCAGGCGCTGGCCGCGCACGAGCTCGAACGAACGGCGGAAGGCCTCGAGCGGTGCGCGGCCCTCGAAGGCCACGGCCTCGGGCACGAGCAGGAGTCCGAGCCACAACCACACGGCGAGCGGCAGGTAGGCGAGCCCGCCCAGCACGCCGAGCACGAGCCCGAGGGGCTCGAGGTCGAAGGCCGCCCCGAGTGCGATCGGGCCGGCCACCATCACCCCGAAGGGCAGCGCGAGCGCCAGCCAGGCGAGGCCCCGCAGCAGGCTCGCGAGGAGCAGATCGAGCAAGCGACCGCGGACCTCGAACAGCACTCCGAAGCGCTCCGGCTGGCCCTGCGCGGCGCGCGTCACCCCCTCGGCCAGCCCGAGCGTGAGCACGCACGACAGCACCCACAGCCCGAGCAGGGCGAGACAGCACAGCGCCGCCAGGGGACCGGCCAGAAGCAGCAGGGCCGGATGCCCTTCCTCGAAGCGCAGCCCGAGCCCGCGGTGGTCGCACAGACACAGCAGCAAAGCGCCGACGATCAGGGTCGCCGGCGCGCGCGTGACGAGATTCCAGGCTCCACCCAGGGCGCGGAACGGATCGTAGGCTTCGCGAAAGTGCATCCGGCGGCGGGCGCGGCGTTACGGCACGCGCGCGGGCCCTATTTCGACTGCGCTCCGAGCACGAAGTCGAGCTCGAACATCCGGTAGTGGACGGCCTGCATGCTCAGCCGCGTGTAGACCTCCTGCGCGCGACGGTTCTCGGTCTCCACGTAGAGCCGCAGCCCGCACACATCGGGGTTGGCGCGCGCGCGCTCCTCGACGTGACGGTAGAGCGCGCGGAAGACGCCGCTCCGGCGCGCGGCCGGCACGACGTACACGCTCTGGATCCACCAGAAGACGCCGTTGCGCCAGTCGCTCCACTCGCTCGTCAGCAGCAGGGCCCCGAGCAGCTCCTCGCCGCGCAGGGCGACGTAGTAGGTGCCCCGGGATGGCTCGGCGAACACGGCCTCGACCCCGAGGCGCGAGCGCTCGGGATCGAGCTCCTTCGCCTCCGTCTCGCGCGCCATGGCGCGGTTGAACTCGACCAGGGGCGCGAGCTCGCGGGGATAGGCCGGCCGGATGCGCAGGGACGTGTCGCTCATCGCGCGGCGCAGTGTAGCGTCCGCGCGCGGGCCGTCACTCGGCCTCGAACTCGACCGCCAGGCCGGTCGCGTGCTCGCTCATGCGCTGCACGCGGATCAGCCGTCCGCGGTAGGTGCGCTTGCCGCCCGGCTCATCGACCTCGACCGTCACACGCAGCGGCTCCTCGCTGAAGAAGAGCAGCCCGGCGCGCGACAGGTTCTCGCTCTGGCCGCGCAGCTCCTGCGTCTCGAGCCGCATCGTCACGGGGGCCTCGAAGGCCCGGCGGTCGGTGCGACGCTGGTCGGCGGTGCTGGTCGGTTCGTGCTTCATCGGGTGCTCCGGGCGAGGGTCTCGCCGGTCTCCTTCGTCCAGACCCGGCGCGAACTTGACCCCCGCACCACGCGGGAGGTCAGCCTGTCCCCGCGCGTGCCCGCCCGGTGGGACAGCCCGGCAGGCTACGGCCCGCGCAGGCCGGACTCCAGGCCCCCGCGCAGGCCCGGGGAGCCTGGCACACCCTTCGCGTGGTGGTCCGCGTCGGCGCTCCGGCGCCCCTTCTCCTCCACGAGGTCAAGCCATGAAGCTCCCCTTCGCCCTCCTGCTGGGTTCCGCCCTCCTGCTCGCCTCCGCCGAACCCGCTGCCCAGCGCGTCGCGGCCAGCCTGCACCACGCACCCTCCGTGCGCGTGTCGAGCTACTCGCACGCTCCACGCCGCGTGTGGGTCCCTGGCCACCACGAGACGCGCCTGGAGCAGGTGTGGGTCCCCGGCTGCAGCGAGCGCGTGTGGGTCGAGCCGGTCTTCGAGCTGCGCCTCGGCTCCTGCCGCACCTGGATTCGCGTCGAGGTCGCGCCGGGCCACTGGCGCACCGTGCAGCACCCGGGCCACTACGAGACCCGCGCGGTGAGCGTGTGGATCCCCGGACACCACGCCTCACGGGCGCGCTGCGACTGACGCACCCCGTGGAATCGGGAGGCCATCGGCAGGGGTTTCGGGCCTCCCCATCGGCCCCGCGTTCCGCCCGGAACGCGGGGCTGCTTCTTTCATGGGGCGAAGGCTTCGGTCAGGGCGTCCTCGAGCACGTGACGGCGCGGCTCGAAGTCCGGCAGGCGCACGTGCCGTGCGATGGCCGCGTCGAGCGCGAAGCGCGGCGCGAGTCCCACGAGCTCGCCACGCGCCACGCGCGCACCACGCGCGCGCGCGGCGCGCTCGACCGCCTCGAACACGGCCACGAGGCCGGTGCGCTCGGGCGCACACAGGTTGAGGCTGACCTGCACCACACCGCGGCTCGCGAGCGCGAGCCCGAGGGCGCGCACCCCGGGCAGCCCGCCGCTCGACTCGCGCACCGCGCGCGCCACGGCCCGCGCCAGCTCGAGGTCCGCACCCTCGAGCTCGAGGTTGAAGGCCAGCAGGAAACTGCGCGCACCGATCACCACCGCGCCGGCGCGTGGATGCAGCTCGGCCGGGCCGAGGTCGGGCCGGCGCGCGGGGTCCGCGCGCAGCGCCTGCCGCAAGCCCTCGAAGCCGCCGCGGCGCACGTCGGGCAGGGCCACGCACTGCGGGCGGAGCGCGGCCTCGCCGTAGAAATACACCGGCAGGCCGAGCTCCTCGGCCACGCGCCGACCGAGCGCGTGCGCGCGGGCCACCGCCACGCCGCGCCCCTCCGGTTCGAGCGCCACGAACGGACACACGTCGGTCGCGCCGATGCGGGGGTGCACGCCCGAGTGGGCCGCGAGGTCGATGCGCGCGGCGGCCAGCGCGATCGCCGCGAAGGCCGCGCGCTCGACCGCCGCGGCCTCGCCGGCGAAGGTCGCGACCGAGCGGTTGTGGTCCGGATCGGTGTGCCAGTCGAGCAAGCGCACGCCCGACTCGGCGCGGATCACGGCCTGCAGCTCGGCCGCGAGGCGCGCGTCGCGGCCGTCGCTGAAGTTCGGCACGCACTCGAGCCGCGTCATGCCTCGCGCTCCCGCACGAGCACGCCGCGCGCGACCACCGCGCGCACGGGGTTGCGTCCGAACTCGTACACGAGGTGGCGATGGTTCGGCAGGTCGAGCACGAGCACGTCGGCGCGCTTCTCCGGCTCGAGCGAGCCGAGCTCGTGGGCGCGTCCCAGGGTGGCCGCCGCGTTGAGCGTGACCGCCGTCAGACACTCACCGGCCGTCAGGCGGTAGCGCAGCGCGCCGAAGGTCATCACCTCGGGCAGGCTCTGCAGGTAGCAGCTGCCGGGATTGAAGTCGGTCGAGAGCACGAGCGGCAGGCCAGCCGCGCGCAGGGCCGCGGCCGGCGCCTCCTGCGTCTCGCGCAGGTAGAGCGGCACGAGCGGACACAGGACCGGCGCGACGCGCGCGCGCGCCAGGGCCTCGATCCCGCGCGCGGTCACGTGCTCGAGGTGGTCGGCGCTGGCGCAGCCGAACTCGGCCGCCAGCTCGGCCCCGCCCAGGGGCGTCAGCTGGTCGGCGTGGATGCGCAGCCCGAAGCCGAGCGCGCGGGCGCGCGTGAACAGGCGGCGCGTGTCGGCGAGATCGAAGGTGTGCGCCTCGGTGAAGACGTCGAAGTACTCGGCCAGACGCTCGGCCGCGACGGCCGGCAGGATCTCCTCGACGAGGCGCGTGACGTAGCCCGCGCGGTCGCCGCGGTACTCCTCGGGCACGGCGTGCGCGCCGAGGAAGGTCGGCACGCACTCGACCGGTTGCCGGCGGTTGGCAGCGGCGATCACGCGCAGGCTCTTCTGCTCGTCCGCCAGCGAAAGGCCGTAGCCGCTCTTCGCCTCGACCGTCGTCGTGCCGAGCTCGAGGAAGCGCGCCAGGCGCACGAGCAGGCGCTCGAGCAGCTCTTCCTCGCTGGCCGCGCGCAGGCCGCGCACGCTCGACAGGATCCCGCCGCCGCGCCGGGCGATCTCGAGGTACGAGAGGCCCTGCGTGCGTTGCTCGAACTCCTCCTCGCGCGTGCCGGCGAAGACCGGATGCGTGTGCGCGTCGACGAAGCCCGGCACCAGCGTGCCGCCGCGCGCATCGAGGCGCCGCGTCGGAGCGTAGCGCTGCGCCAGCTCGCGCGCGGCCCCCACCGCGACGATGCGCCCGGCGTGCACGGCCACGGCGCCGTCGGGAATCACGCGGAGCGCACCGAGCTCGGCTCCGCTGCGTGGCTCGCGGCCGCACGGGGTTGCCAGCTCGGCCGCCCCGTCGATCAGGAGATCGATCGCCTCGCGCGCCTGCACCCGGGAAGTGTAGCGCGCAGCGTGCGGCGCCCGCGGGCCGCGCGGCGCCGGTGGCGGATCAGGCGACCAGGGCCGGGCCCTCGGCGCGCACCCCACCCTGCAGGGCCTGGCTCAGGGCCGCGCGCATGCGGCGCGCGATGCGCTTCCTCGAGCGGAAGACGATCATCTTCATGTTCGAGCGTCCGACCGCGAGGCGCTCGCCGGCCTCCTGGTAGGAGAGCCCCTCGACCTCGACCAGCTGCAGGGTACTGCGGTCGCGCGGCGCGAGCTCCGCCCAGGCCTGCGCGTAGAGGCACAGGAAGAGCATCCAGGTGCGGCGCAGGCGCTCGGTCTCCTCGTCCTCGCCGATGGCCTGCACCGGCGAGAGGCGCCGATCCTCGAGCTCGCAGGCCTCCGAGAGGTCCTGGGGCGCGCTGCGCGCGCGCTGCGAGGCGGCGCGCCGCAACACGTTGCCGGCGATGGTCCGGACCCAGACGCGGAAGCTGCCGGCGTGCTCCTCGCGGAACGAGGCGGGGTAGCGGTAGACGTTGACGAAGGTGTCCTGCAGGAGCTCGTTCGGATCGAGGTGCGACAGCTCGCGCCCGAGCAGGCTCTTGATCCAGAGCAGGATCGAGCCGCGCGCCAGCGTGTAGAGCTCCTCGAAAGCCTCGGGATCGCGCGTGTCCCGGTAGCGCGCCATCAGGGCCGTGCCGCGCACGTTCTCGTCCTCCGAGAGGTAGCGGCGCGACCCTTCGGGCTCGAGGATGCGGGTGGGAAGGGCTCGCTCCGGGGTGCGGGAGGGGCGGGGCATGCCCGCCACTCATCATCCGCCGTACCAGCCAGAGGGTCCGGAGCGAATTGCTCAAGCCCTTTCCCATCCACCACTTAGGAACGCCGCGCAGGGCCCGAGCGGTAGCGCCCAGGGCCCCGGAGTTCGCGCCCGAGGCCCCGGAGCGTGCGGATCAGCACATCCACGACCTGCCGGCCGGGGAGCCGTGCGTTCGCGCACACCCGCCGACTCCGGGGTTCGCGGAAGCTGGACGATAAGATGGCCTCACGCTCCCCCGTGCTGTTCCCGGCCCTCGTCTCCGCCCGCTCCGTGATCCCGTTCGCCCTGGCGCTCGAGGAGCTCTTGCTGCTCGCCGTCGGGGCGCTCCTCTTGGTGGGGTTCTTCGGTCTCCTGCGCTCGGCCCTCCTGCACTCGCTGCCGAGCCGCGTGCTCGAGTTCACCCGCGAGGAGCGCCGCGCGCGCCTGCGCCCCCTCCTCGAGCGCGCCGAGGCCCTGGCCACCAGCGCCAGCGTCTACGGCACGACGAGCCAGATCCTGTTCGTCCTCTTCTCCTGGGTGCTGGTGGGCGCGGTCCTGGGCGGCGAAGGGCTCTCGGCCCCCTCGATGGGCCTGGCCCTGCTGGTCACCGTGCCGCTGCTCGTGATCGCTGGCGATGCCCTGCCCTCGGCCCTGCGCGGCGAGCGCTCGGACCGCTTCCTGGTGCACGTGTTGCCGGCCTTCGAGCTGGCCCAGCGTCCGCTCGCGGCCCTGAGCCTGGTGCTCGAATGGGTGCGCCGTCAGTTCTACCGGCTGCTGCGCATCCCCGAGCGCACCAGCGCCGCGCGCGAGCTGGTCGAGGGCCTGCGCGCGGTGATCGAGGATGCCGAGCGCGAGGACGAGCTGGCCGAGAGCGAGCGCGAGATCATCGAGAATGCGCTCGGCTTCCACGATGTGGCCGTGAGTCAGGTGATGACCCCGCGCACCGAGATCGAGGCCGTGGACCTCGCCGACGGCATCCGCGGCACGGTCGAGCGCATGGCCGACACCGGCCACAGCCGCATTCCGGTGCACGACGGCGGGCTCGATCGCATCCTCGGCGTGGCCTACGGGCAGGAGATCCTGCAGGCCGTGGCGCGCGGCGAGCTGGACTCGCGCGACCTCGGCTCGCTCCTGCGTCCCGTGCTCTACGTGCCCGAGACGAAGCTCGCCTCGGAGCTCCTGAGCGAGTTCCGCGGACGCCACCAGAAGATCGCCGTGGTCCTGGACGAGTACGGCGGCACGGCCGGCCTGGTCACGATGGGCGACCTCGTCTCCGAGCTCGTGGGCGAGATGCCGGCCGAGCTCGGCCAGCGCGAGCCGCCGCCGATCCACCGCCTGGCCGACGGCCACTACCAGGTGGCCGGCACGGCCAAGGTCTCCGAGCTCAACGACGAGCTCGGCCTCGAGCTCTCCGAGGAAGCCGGCTACGAGACCGTGGCCGGCTACGTGCTGCACGAGTTCGGGCGCTTCCCGAGGAAGGGCGAGCGCCTGCAGCGCGAGGGCTTCGAGCTGATCGTCTCCGAGGCCACCGACCGGCGCGTGGTGCAGCTCGAGCTCGTGCCGCGCGGCGACGAGCGGGCGCGCGCGTGAAGCCGGCCGGACGCGCGCGCGCGCGGGAGCGGATGCTGGTCCTGCGGCGCTTCCCCTACGGTGAGTCGTCGCTCGTGCTGCACGTGCTCGGCGAGCAGCACGGACGTCAGGCGCTGCTGGCCAAGGGCGCCTACCGCCCGAGCTCCGGCTACTTCGCCGTCTTCGATCTGTTCGACACGCTGCGCGTCACCTGCGGAGCCGCGCGCGGCGACGGACTGGCGCTCGTCACCGCGGCCGAGGTCCTGGTGCGCCGCCCCGCGCTGGCGCGGGATCTCGAGCGCTACCGCGCGGCCAGCGCCCTGCTCGAGCTCGCGCATCTCGCGGGCCGCGAGGGCGCGCCGGAGCCGGGCGTCTTCCCCTGGCTCGAGGGCGGCCTCGAGCTCCTGCTGAACCCGGCCGTGCCCGCTCCGCTCGCCAGCGTGCATGGCGACCTCACCCTGCTGGCCGCGACCGGCCTCGAACCGGCCCTGGTGCACTGCGCGAGCTGCGGCGCGCGCGCGGGAGCCGAGCGCGAGGCGGCCTTCGCGCCCGGGCTCGGCGGACGCCTGTGCGCGCGCTGCGCCGGCGAGGCGCGCGCCCGCGGACGGGCGCTCGAGTTCCAGCCCGCGGCCCTGCTACGCATCGCCGCCAGTCTGCGCCAGGCGACCCCCGCGACCCTGGCCCACACGCACCTCCCGCCGCAGTCCCTCGCGCGCCTGCGCGCTTTCGTCGGGCGCTTCCTCGAATATCATCTCGAGACGCGCCTGCGCAGTCGCCGCGCGCCCTCCACCGCCCCGACCGGCTCCGCATGAAGCTCGCCGCCGCCCCGCTCCTCCTCGCGCTGCTCCTCGGCGCCTGTCGCTCGCCGTTCGGCACGATCGAGCGCGCCAACGCGAACGAGCACCTCGACCTCGCCGAACGCGACCTGGCCGCGGGCGATGCGCTCCGCGCGCTCGAGCGCCTGGAAGAGATCCACGCGCTCGAGAATCTCGACCCCGATCTGCGGCGCCGCGAGGAGCGCCTGGTGGATGCTGCGGCCGCGGCCCACTTCGAGGTCCTGGCCACGGGCGCAGATCCGGCCGAGGCCTACGAGGACCTGTTCCGCTCCGAGCTGCCGGCGCGCGTGCGCGCGCGGGCCGGGGTGCTGGCGGCCGAGCAGCTCCTGCGCGAGAAGAGCCGCATCCGCGCCTACCGCATGATCAAGAAGGTCGACGAGGCCCTGCCCACGCACCCCGAGCGCGTGGCCGCCGGCGACGTCGTGGCACGCGCGGGGCTCGACCTGATCCGCGACGAGCGCCGCTACAACCTGCTGTTCCACTATGTGCCGCGGGGCCGCCAGGCGCTCGAGTACCTGGTGCTGAATTACCCGCTCGACCCGCACACACCCGAGGCCTACTACGAGCTCTCGCGCTCCTACGAGGAAGCGCGCGAGCTCGACCTCGCCGTCGAGCGCACCGAGGACCTGCTGCTCTACCACCCCGATTGCGCCTATGCGACCGCGGCCGCCGCGCGCCTGCCCTACCTGCGCCTGCTGCGCCTCGGACGCGACGACTACGATCGCTCGGAGCTGCTGCTGGCCGAGGGTGAGCTCGCGCAGTGGTTGACCCGCCACCCCGAGCACGAGCTCGCGGGCTGGGCCAGCGAGCTCCGGAGCGAAGCGCGCCTGCGCCTCGTGCGCAGCGACCTCTCGCTGGCGCGCTTCTACGAGAAGACCGCCGCGCCGGCCGGGATCCGCCTGCACGCCGAGCGCGCGCGAGCCCTGGCCCTCGAGCAGGGCTTCGAGCGCGAGCGCCTGGCGGCCGAGGCGCTGCTCTCGGGCCACGAGCCGGCCGGACCCCTCACGTGAGGAGCCTAG
>Ga0172376_10000311_pt1 | contig 62834 bp, 55 predicted proteins | sample Lak35m_FD_121114 | JGI IMG/M metagenome (GOLD analysis project Ga0172376, IMG submission 121114) | Freshwater microbial communities from Kabuno Bay, South-Kivu, Congo - kab_092012_35m | ecosystem: Environmental > Aquatic > Freshwater > Lake | place: Democratic Republic of the Congo: South-Kivu... | reverse complement strand
ATGAAGATCATCGCGGCGGATCCGCGGCATTCGAGCATCGTTGTGCTCAGTGAAGAAGGCGAGGTTCACGACCGGATGTTTCCGGAGTGGGATATGGAGTTGGTGGAGGCGGCGGACATTCGGGATGTCCTGGTCGACGCCGAGCAGCATGCGACCGATGAAAAGCAGAAGCAGGTCCTGGCGGAATTGCTCCGTGAACTCGACAGCGGCGCGCTGGGAGCGTTGGGCACGGCCTAGATCGCAAGCATTCCGATCGGGGGATACTGGCTGCGGCGTCTCGAACAACCGAACCTGTGTCGCGTCCAGCCCGAACTGCGACGGGTCTCGATTCAGCGCCGCCGCGCGCGGGCCGGCCGTGCTGCGCGTGAACCGGCGTTAGCGGGACGCCGCGACGGCCGCCTTACGGTCGCATCAGCACGACGCAGCCTTCCCGCTTGCCCTCCGGCCCTGGCCGCAGCATGGTCACTGCCACCGTCTGGCCACTGTGGGTGACGAAGGAGATCGGCGCCTCACCGGCAGGCTCCATCTTGCCGATCAGGCCGAGCCCCATGTCCGACACCTCGCGGTCGGCGACGAACATGGTCAGATAATGCGCCACCACCGTGGCCGGCTTGTCGTCGGCATCCGCCGCCTGCTTGAAGTCGAGGTCGACGTTGCTGCCGACACCGCAGGGGAAACGCAGCGTGTCACCCTTGGGCACAGCCACGTTGGCCACCAGCCGCGGCGGGTAGCCAGGACCAGCCTTCTGCTTGAGTTCGGTGGCCAGGGCCATGACGTTGAAGTCTGCATACTGGCCGCTGTCGACGCGCGTCGGGCCGACGCTGGCGTGGATGTCGCCCGGGTTGACCGAGGCCTTGCCGAAACTGGCAAGGGGTGGCGAGTAGTCGCCCGGCAGCGTGACCTCGAACACGGCCACGTCGTAGAAGTAGGCCATCTCCACCTTCTCGGCCGGCTCGACGGCAAGGGCGGTGGCTGGCATCGCGGCGAGCAACAGCGCGCGCAGTAGTCTCATGGGGCTTCTCCAGGGTGATTTGAACTCCGGACGCGCCCGCCCGGTCTTGCCGGCGAGGCGCGGACCGCACCGCCGGCACTGAACTCTGAGCCCCTGTCGACGGTCAAGTTCCGCGCACAGCCCGAAGGAGGTCCTGATGGATTACGAACTGCTCAGCCGCCCCCTCACCGCCGCCCAGATCCGGCGTCAGATGGACGCCGATGGTCTGGTGGAGGGTGTGGTGGCGATCGAACTCGACGACGTCATCGACAACGACCGCGACCGTGTCATGGAACTGCTCTCCGAGGCTCTCATCGACAGCAACGGCCTCGAGGATGTCGAGTACGAACTGGTCGGCAACGACGGTGACATGCTGCACGTCCAGGTCCGTGGTGATGCCAGCAGCTTGGTCGAGGACGAGGAGGAGGAAGAAGACGAGGACGAGGAAGAGGACGACTACTGATGGGCCTCGGGCGCATGGTCTCCGCAGCCGAGGCACTCCCCGGACGTGCCACGCCGATGCCGGTGCCGTCGCGCCATGAGGTGACCGGCAACCCGCTGCGGCCGCCATGGCCGGTGGGGCTCGAGGAGGCGGTGTTCGGCATGGGCTGCTTCTGGGGCGCCGAGCGCCGCTTCTGGCAGCAACCGGGCGTCTGGACCACGGCCGTGGGCTACGCCGGCGGCTTCACACCCAACCCGACTTATGCCGAGGTCTGCACCGGACTCACCGGCCACACCGAGGTGGTGCGCGTGGTGTTCGATCCCGGTGTCGTCGCCTACGCCGATCTGCTGCGCGTTTTCTTCGAGGCCCACGACCCGACGCAGGGCATGCGTCAGGGCAACGACAGCGGGACCCAGTACCGGTCGGCGCTCTACGCCACCACGCCAGAGCAGCTGTCTGAGGCACTTGCGGCGGCGCAGGCCTATGGCGTGGCCTTGCGCGCTGCCGGTCACGGCGCCGTCACCACCGAGATCCGCGAGGCGCCCACCTTCTGGTACGCCGAAGCCGAGCACCAGCAGTACCTCGACAAGCACCCCGCAGGTTACTGCGGCCTGCGGGGTACCGGAGTCCGTTGTCCCGTTTGAGGGCTACACAAGGACGTCGCGAGGACGCGTTGCCGTCAACCGATCAGCGGCACGATGAGCAGCGCCACGATGTTGATGATCTTGATCAGCGGGTTCACCGCCGGACCTGCCGTGTCCTTGTAGGGGTCGCCCACCGTGTCGCCGGTCACTGCGGCCTTGTGGGCATCGGAGCCCTTGCCGCCGTGGTGGCCGTCCTCGATGTACTTCTTGGCGTTGTCCCAGGCGCCGCCGCCGGTGCACATGCTGATGGCGACGAACAGACCGGTGATGATGGTGCCCATCAGCAGGCCGCCCAGCGCCTGCGGGCCGAGGAAGACGCCGACCAGGATCGGCACCACCACCGGCAGCAGTGAGGGCACGATCATCTCGCGGATCGCCGCGGCGGTGAGCATGTCGACCGCACGCCCGTACTCCGGCTTGGCGGTGCCTTCCATGATGCCCTTGATCTCGCGGAACTGGCGGCGCACCTCTTCCACCACCGCGCCGGCGCAGCGGCCGACCGCTTCCATCGCCATGGCACCGAACAGGAAGGGGATGAGGCCACCGATGAACAGGCCGACGATCACCTTGGGGTTGGACAGGTCGAACGCGGTGCTCGCCTGCAACTGGTTCTCGAGGGCGTGGGTGTAGTCGGCGAACAGCACCAGCGCGGCGAGACCGGCCGAGCCGATGGCGTAGCCCTTGGTCACCGCCTTGGTGGTGTTGCCCACCGCGTCCAGCGGGTCGGTGACGTCGCGCACCGCCGACGGCAGTCCGGCCATCTCGGCGATGCCACCGGCGTTGTCGGTGATCGGCCCGTAGGCGTCGAGCGCGACGATGATGCCGGCCATGCTCAGCATGGCGGTGGCGGCGATGGCGATGCCGTACAGACCGGCCAGCGCGAAGGCGGCGTAGATGGCGATGCAGACGCTGATCACCGGCCAGGCGGTGGAGCGCATCGACACCGCGATGCCGGCGATGATGTTGGTGGCGTGGCCGGTCTCGCAGGCCTTGGCCACGTGCTGCACCGGCGCGTACTCGGTGGCGGTGTAGTACTCGGTGATCACCACCATGGCGGCGGTGAGCAGGATGCCGACCAGCGAGGCGCCCCAGAGGTTGGCCACGGCGATGCCGGAGTCACCCATCAGCCACCCGGTGACGAACCAGAACGCCACCACGCTCAGTACCGCGGCAACGATCAGCCCCTTGTAGAGGGCGTTCATGATCTTGCCCTTGCCCGAGTAGCTGACGAAGTAGGTGCCGATGATCGAGGCGATCACCGACACGCCGCCGAGCGCCAGCGGGTAGACCGCGGCATTGGCGCCGCCACCGGAGAGCGTGAGCGCACCCAGCAGCATGGTGGCGATCACCGTCACCGCGTAGGTCTCGAACAGGTCGGCGGCCATGCCGGCGCAGTCGCCGACGTTGTCGCCGACGTTGTCAGCGATCACCGCCGGGTTGCGCGAGTCGTCCTCGGGGATGCCGGCCTCGACCTTGCCCACCAGGTCAGCGCCGACGTCGGCGCCCTTGGTGAAGATGCCGCCACCGAGCCGCGCGAAGATGGAGATCAGCGAAGAACCGAACGCCAGTCCGACCAGCGGCTCGAGCGTCTGGTGGATGTCACCGCCCTCGTTGCCGCTCACCAGGTAGGCGTAGAAGCCGGCGACGCCGATCAGGCCGAGGCCGATGACGAACATGCCGGTGATGGCGCCGCCGCGGAAGGCCACCGCCAGCGCCGGGTTGATGCCGTTGCGAGCCGCTTCCGCGGTGCGCACGTTCGCGCGCACGTTGATGTTCATGCCGATGTAGCCGGCGGCACCGGAGAGCACCGCGCCGATGGCGAAGCCGATCGCGGTGACCGGCTGCAGGAAGGCCCATATGAGCACGAACAGCACCACGCCGACGATGGCGATGGTGCGGTACTGACGGCCCAGGTAGGCCGACGCACCGGCCTGGATGGCGGCGGCGATCTCGCGCATGCGGTCGTTGCCGGTGGCTTGCGCAATGATCCAGCGGCTGGACAGCAGACCATAGAGGATGGCTGCCGCGCCGCAGAGCAGGGCGAGTTGGATGCCCTCGTGCATTGTCAACTCCTTGATACAGTGGGTTCTCGGACGTGCCTGCGGGGCACCATCGTGGCCGTTGCGTCCCGCAGACTGCGGTCACCCGGCCCGAGGTCTCGCCGCGGCCGGTGCGCAGTATCGGCCCTCTGGAGCCTGTCTAGCAAACATTCGCAGGAGTTTTTTGCGTCCCCCTGATGCTGCATAGCGTCAAAAAGGGCTCCCCTTGCCGTACTATCGGCGCGCCCCAACGCCATCAGCAAGGAGGCCCTGAGTGGCCCTCTACAACGTCACCGCCGGCAACCAGGCCCCGGACGAGTTCAACGTCATCATCGAGATCCCGGCGCACGCCGACCCCGTCAAGTACGAGGTCGACAAGGACACCGGCGCGCTCTTCGTCGACCGTTTCATGATGACCTCCATGCACTACCCGTGCAATTACGGTTACATCCCGGGCACCATCTCCGACGATGGCGACCCGGTCGACGTGCTGGTGGTGACGCCCTTCCCGGTCCACGCCGGGGCCGTTGTGCAGTGCCGCGCGCTCGGGCTGCTGGAGATGGAGGACGAGGCTGGCGGCGACGCCAAGCTGCTCGCCGTGCCCGTCGACCGCATCCTGCCGATCTACAGGCACTGGCAGAAACCCGAGGATCTGCAGCCGGAACGCCTGCTGCAGATCAAGCACTTCTTCGAGCACTACAAGGACCTGGAAGCCGGCAAGTGGGTCAAGGTCAGGGGCTGGAAGGGGCCGGCAGAGGCACGCGAGGAGATCGTCGCCGGCATCCGCCGCGCCGTCGACAAGGCGAAGTCCTGACGCGGCGGAACGGCTGCCATGAGCTGGCTGCTCTGGGCGTCGGCCTGCGCCTTCGGTATGGCCATGGCCGATGCCAGCACCAAGCGCGGCCTCGGCACACTCAGCCCGCGCCAGTTGCTGCTGGCGCGCTGCATCCTGCCGCTGCTGGTGCTGATCCCGCTGATGGTGCTCAGTTGGCCGGAGGCGGTACCGGTTGCCACCTGGGGGTGGCTGGTGCCGTCAGCCATCCTCGAGGTCATCGCGGTCGGCTTCTATCTGCGCTCGATCCAGGGCGCGGACCTCTCGCAGTCGCTGCCCTACCACGCCTTCACCCCGGTGCTGGTGGCCGGCATCGGCGGTCCGATCCTCGGCGAGGCGGTGAGTGGCCTCGGGCTGGCCGGCATCCTGCTGGTGTTCGGTGGCGCCTGGCTGCTCAACATCGGCGAGTTCCGCGACGGCTGGCACCGACCCCTCACCGCTCCGCTGCGTCAGCCCTCGGCCCGTCTCATGTTGCTGGCGGCCAGCATCTACGCCTTCACCGGGGTCTTCAGCCGCGCACCGCTGGCCTTCCTGCCGCCGGTCTTCCTTGGCGCGCTCTATTTCTCGCTGGTCGGGCTCACCGCCTGGGTCGCGCTCGACCCGCGACTGCGCACCCTGCGCACACTGCCCTGGCGCAACCGCTGGCTGTGGGCCACCGCGGCCTGGATGACGTTGATGATCGTCACCCACTTCATCGCGCTGGTCGGTGTCGAGACCGCCTACATGCTGGCGGTCAAGCGCACCAGCCTGCTCTGGGGCATCGTCCTCGGCGCCCTCTGGCTCGGCGAGCCCAACCTGCGGCGCAACCTGCTCGCCGGTTCAGTCATGGTGGCCGGTGTGGCGCTGATCGCGGCGGCGTGACCGCGGCCTGACGGCGGCGCGCTATCATCAGCCGGTGATGATCGTCCCTTGCCGCCGACGCAATGGCGCGCGGCCTGCAGCCAAGCCATGAAGTGTCCGTTCTGCGGTGAACTCGACACGCAGGTGGTCGACTCCCGTGTCAGCGAGGACGGTGCCAGCGTGCGCCGCCGTCGCCGTTGCGCCGCCTGCGACCGTCGCTTCAGCACCGTCGAGAGCAGCGAACTGCGACTGCCGCAGGTGGTCAAGGGCAATGGCCAGCGCCAGGAGTTCGACCGCGACAAGCTGCGCATCGCCTTTGCCCGCGCGCTGCACAAGCGGCCGGTTCCGGCCGAGCAGGTGGACGCGGCGATCGCCGGCGTGGTGCAGGAACTGCTGGCGTCCGGCGAACGCGAGATCGCCTCGCGCGACATCGGTGAGCGGGTGATGGCCGCCCTGCACCGTCTCGACAAGGTGGCTTACGTGCGCTTCGCTTCGGTGTATCGCAGTTTCAAGGACGTCAACGACTTCCGTCAGGTGATCGACGACCTCTGAGCCCGGGCGGTGCGCGGCGATCGAAGCGCACCTCTCCCGGCCCCGGCGCCGCGCTCCCGATCCTTCCCAACTGCAACCGGACCCCGCCCGATGACCGAATGGACCCGCGACGACCACCGCCACATGGGCCACGCCCTGCGCCTGGCGGAGAAGGGCCTGTGCACCACCACGCCCAACCCGCGGGTCGGTTGTGTGCTGGTCAAGGCCGGCCGGGTGGTGGGCGAGGGCTGGCACCTTCAGACCGGCGGTCCGCACGCCGAGGTGGAGGCGATCGCCTCCGCCGGCAGCGAGGCGCGCGGGGCCACCGCCTACATCACGCTCGAGCCGTGCCGGCACTTCGGGCGCACGCCGCCCTGCACCGACGCGCTGATCGGTGCCGGCGTCGCGGAGGTGGTGTACGCCATGGAGGACCCCAACCCCGAGGTACGCGGCAGCAGCGCCGCCACCCTCGCGCAGGCCGGGGTGCGCGTCCGCCGCGGCCTGATGGCCGATCAGGCCGCAGCTCTCAATCCCGGCTTCATCTCGCGCATGATGCGCGGCCGGCCGTGGCTGCGGGTCAAGGTCGCGGCCACGCTCGATGGCCGCACCGCACTGGCCGGTGGCGACAGCCGCTGGATCACCGGCAAGCCGGCGCGCACCGACGTACATCGTCTGCGCGCTCGCTCCTGTGCGGTGATGACCGGCATCGGCACGGTGCTCGCCGACGACCCCCTGCTGACGGTGCGCCATGTCGATGCCTCGCGCCAGCCGCTGCGCATCGTCATCGACAACAACCTCGCCCTGCCGGCCTCCGCCGCGACCCTGCAACAGCCCGGCGGCGTGCTGGTGGTGACCGCCAGCACCGACGAGGAGCGCATCGACGAACTGCGGCAGGCCGGCGCCGAGGTGCTGCAACTCGACGCCGCGCGCGGCCGCGTCAAGCTCGAGCGGCTGATGCAGGGCCTTGGCGAGCGCGGGCTCAACGAGGTGCTGGTCGAGGCCGGGCAGACGCTCAACGGTGCCCTGCTCGCCGCCGGTCTGGTCGATGAGCTGGTGGTCTACTTCAACGCCCGGGTGATGGGCGACAGTGGTCGCGGCATGTTCGCCCTGCCGCTGGCCGAGACCATGGATGCCGTCCGTGGCTTTGTCATCACCGACACGCGCATGCTCGGCCCCGACCTGCGCGTCACCTTGCGTCCGCAGGAGGTGCCGGATGTTTAGCGGCATGGTGGCGGCAGTGGGCCGCATCGAGGCAGCGACCGCCGCAGCCGGGGGGGTGCGCCTCGAGATCGACCCCGGCGCGCTCGACCTCGCCGACGTGGCGCCCGGCGACAGCATCGCGGTCAGCGGCTGCTGCCTCACCGTGGTCGGCCTGGCGGGCGGTCGGCTGGCGTTCGACGTCTCGGCCGAGACCCTGCGCTGCACCGTCGGCCTCGACGCCCCCGGGGCGGTCAATCTGGAGAAGTCGCTGCGTCTGGCGGATCGCCTCGGCGGCCATCTGGTGACCGGCCACGTCGATGCCACCGGCCTGGTGCTCGGCTGCGAGCCGCTCGCCGGGCATCGCCGTGTGACCGTGGCGCTGCCGCGCGCGCTGGCGCGTTTCGTCGCGGTCAAGGGCTCGGTGGCGGTGCAGGGGGTCAGTCTCACCGTAAACCGCGTGGTCGACGAGCCACTGGCCGGCGAGGCCGCGCTGGCCGACCTGCCGCCCGGGCACGGCGCGTTCCAGGTCAACCTGATTCCGCACACCCTCGCGGTGACCACCCTTGGCGCGCTGCGGCCGGGCGCGCGAGTCAACCTCGAGGTCGACCTGCTGGCGCGCTACGCTGCCCGCTTCGACGAGGCGCCCGCGTCATGAGCCACCCCCCGCTGATCGCGCTCGCCCGGGTCGAGGACATCGTCGCCGATATCGCCGCCGGGCGCATGGTCATCCTGGTCGACGAGGCCGACCGCGAGAACGAGGGCGACCTGGTGATGGCCGCCGAGCACGTCACGCCGGAGGCCATCAACTTCATGGCGCGCTACGGCCGCGGCCTGATCTGCCTGACGCTGACGCCGCAGCGCTGCGAGCAGCTCGGCCTCAAGCCGATGGTGCGCGACAACCGCGCGCCGCTGCAGACCGCTTTCACCGTCAGCATCGAGGCGGCGCACGGGGTGACCACCGGCATCTCGGCGCAGGATCGCGCCACCACCGTGCTGGCGGCGGTGCGCAGGGACGCCCGGCCCGAGGACCTGGTACAGCCGGGGCACATCTTCCCGCTCATCGCCAAGCCGGGTGGCGTGCTGGTGCGCGCCGGTCACACCGAGGCCGGCTGTGACCTCGCCATGCTCGCCGGTTGCGAGCCGGCCTCGGTGATCTGCGAGATCCTGCGCGACGACGGCACCATGGCGCGTCTGCCTGACCTGCTCGAGTTCGGTCGTGAGCACGGGCTGCGTATCGGCGCCATCGCCGATCTCATCCGCTACCGCGCGCACAACGAGCGTCTGGTGGTGGCCAGTGCGCGGCGAGAGGTGCGCACCCCGTGGGGGCCGTTCACCCTCCACGCCTTCCGTGAGACGCGCAGCGCGACGGTGCACCTGGCGCTGGTGGCCGGAGCCTGGTCGGAGGCCGACGAGGTGCTGGTACGCGTGCACGAGCCGCTGTCGGTGGTCGACCTGCTCGATGCCGAGCCGGGCGGCCACTCCTGGAGCCTGCCGCAGGCGCTGGCACACATCGCCGAAGCCGGTCGCGGTGTGGCGGTGCTGCTGCGCCGCCCCGACGGCAGCGCCGGACTGCTGCAGCGGGTCGAGTCCTCGCTCGAGCCGGCCGAGCCAGCGCGCTTCGACCTGCGCAACTACGGCATCGGCGCGCAGATCCTCGCCGACCTTGGCGTGCGCCGCATGCGGCTGATGGCGCAGCGCCGCAAGATCCCGTCGATGGCCGGCTTCGGGCTCGAGGTGGCCGGATTTGTGGCACCCTCTGGCGAACGCTTCGACGCCCTCTGACCGCATGAGCACCGCCGCCCCCCGACTCGCACCCGATGGCCGCGACCTGCGCGTGGGTGTGGTCTGCAGCCGCTTCAACGACGCCGTCTGCGGTGCGCTGCTGGCTGGCTGCCGGCAGCGTCTGCTGGCGCTCGGGGTCGCCCCTGCCGACATCACCGAGCTGCGCGTCCCCGGTGCACTGGAGGTGCCGGTGGCACTCCTGGCCTTGGCCCGCAGTGGCCGCGTCGACGCCCTGGTGGCGCTCGGCGCGGTGATCCGTGGCGAGACCTATCACTTCGAGGTGGTGTCGGACGCCTCGGCGGCCGGTGTGCTGCAGGTGCAGATGCAGACCGGGGTGCCGGTGGCCAATGGCATCCTCACCGTCGACAACGACGCCCAGGCCGCAGCGCGCACGCCGACCAAGGGCGCCGAGGCGGCCGAGGCGGCGGTCGAGATGGCGGTCCTGCTGCGCGGCCTGCGCTGAGCGTTGCCGCGCGCCCGGACATGAGCCAGCCCGACGCCCCCCCACCCGCCCCTGGCGATACCCAGGCGCCGCGCCCGGCGCACCGCAGCCCGCGCCGGCGCGCCCGCGAATACGCCGTACAGGCCATCTACCAGCACCTGCTCAATCCCGGCCAGCGCGTCGAACTCCTGCTTGCCCACCTGCGCGAGAACGAGCACTTCGGCAAGGCCGACGCGCCGCTCTGCGAGGCTCTGGTGCGCGGCGTCACGGCCGCCCAGCCGGCGCTCGACGAGGCCCTTCAGCCGCACCTCGACCGTCCGCTGGCCGGTCTCTCGCCGGTCGAGCACGCGGTGCTGCTGCTCGGTGCCTGGGAGTTGCTGCGGCAGCCCGACACGCCCTTCCGCGTGGTCATCAACGAGGGCATCGAGCTCGCCCGCACCTTTGGCGGTACCGACGGCCACCGCTACGTCAACGGCGTGCTCGACAAGCTGGCGCGGCAGGCCCGACCGTTCGAGTCGAGCGGGCGGCCGCGGGGTCCGTGATGGACGAGTTCGGCCTGATCGCGCGCTACTTCGCGCGGCCGGTCGGGCACACCGCGCTCGGTGTCGGCGACGACGCCGCGCTGATCGACCCGACCCCGGGCTGCCAGACCGTGGTGTCCTGCGACGTGCTGGTCGAGGGGGTGCACTTCCTGGCCGGCGGCGATGCCCGCGCGCTCGGCCACAAGGCGCTGGCGGTCAACCTGTCCGACCTCGCCGCGATGGGTGCCACGCCGCGCCAGGCCCTGCTCGGCATCACCTTGCCGGTAGCCGACGAGGCCTGGCTGGCCGCCTTCGCCGACGGCTTCGCTGGGCTGGCGGCGGCCACTGGCGTGGACTGGGTCGGCGGCGACACCACCCGCGGTCCGCTCAATCTGTGCGTCACCGTGCTCGGCGAGGTGCCACGCGGCCAGGCGCTGCTGCGGCGTGGCGCCCGCCCCGGGGATGACCTGTGGGTGTCGGGCACGCCGGGTCTCGCTGCGCTCGGGCTCGCCCATCTGCGTGGTGACTGCCGGCTGGCGGGCGACCTCCTCGATGCCGCACTCGAGCGCCTGCACACGCCGCAGCCGCGCCTGGCACTGGGCATCGCCCTGCGCGGCATCGCCAACGCCTGCATCGACATCTCCGACGGCCTGCTCGCCGACCTTGGCCACCTGTTGCGGGCGGCGGACGACCCGCTCGCCGCCGAGGTCGAGTGGGCGGCGCTGACGCTGCCGGCGGCCGCCGCACTCGACGCCGGCCTGCTGCAGCGCGCCGTGCTGTCCGGTGGCGACGACTACGAGTTGCTGTTCAGCGCGCCGCCCGCACGGCGCGAGGCGTTGGCGGGTCTGGCCACGGCGACCGGCGTGGCGCTGACCCGCATCGGTCGCTTGCTGGCGCGGTCGGCGGTTGCGCGGGGCAGCGACGATGTCGCCATCCAACTCATCGACGGCGACCGCCGCAGCGCGGTCAAGGCCGCCGGGTACCTGCACTTTGGCTGAGCCCGGCCTGCGCTTCCTGCTGCGCGACCCGTCGCATCTGCTTGCGCTGGGAGGCGGCAGCGGCCTGCTGCCGGCGCCCGGCACCTGGGGCACGCTGCTCGCGCTGCCGCTCTACTGGGGTCTGATGGCCGACCTGCCGCTGGCCTGGCAGTGGCTGCTCTGGTTGCTGGCGGCACCGGTCTGCACCTGGGCGGCAGGTCGCACCGCGCGCCGGCTGGCCAGCGCCGACCCGGGTGTGGTGGTGATCGACGAGATCCACGCCTTCCTCGGTGTGCTCATCGTGCTGCCGCCGGCGTTCCAGTGGCAGCTGTGGGGCTTCATGCTGTTCCGCGCGTTCGACATCCTCAAGCCGCCCCCGGTGTCATGGGCTGACCGCCAGGTCGGCGGCGGCATCGGCATCATGCTCGACGACTGGCTGGCCGCCGGCCTGACGCTGCTCCTGCTCGCCGTCATCGCCCGTATCCTTGGCCTGGCTGGGCCGCTCTAGGGGAGACGCGTGGCCGACATCATCGATCCGCAGCTGGTCGGGCTCGCCACCGAGGTCGGTCATGCGCTGCGTCGCCGCAGCGAGACCATCGCCACCGCCGAGTCCTGCACCGGCGGCCTCGCTGCCGCCGCGCTGACCGAGGTGCCCGGCAGCTCGGCGTGGTTCATGGCCGGCTGGGTGACCTACAGCAACGCCGCCAAGCAGCGTGACCTCGGCGTCGATGCGGGGCTCATCCTGCGCTGCGGCGCGGTGAGCGGGCCGGTGGTCGAGGCGATGGCGGGCGGTGCCCGGACCCGTGCTGCGACCGACTGGTCGATCGCTGTGAGCGGGGTCGCCGGGCCGGGGGGAGGCACCGCCGACAAGCCGGTAGGCACCGTCTGGCTGGCCTGGGCAGCCAGCGACGGAGTGCGCAGCGAGTGCCGCCGCTTCGATGGCCCCCGCGCGGTGGTCCGCCACGCTGCGGTCTGCCACGCCCTCGCGACTTTGCTGGAGCGCCTGCGATAATCTCCACATGCACTTCACCGCGCTGCTGCTGACCCTGCTGCTTGACCGCCTGCGGCCGACCGCGCCGCTCGAGGCGATGCTCGCCAGCCTGCGCAACGCGCTGGTCATGCTCGCCCGCGGCACCTGGGCCGGTGAGGCCCACAATCCGTGGCTGGCGTTCGCCCTGGCGGCAGTCCCGTTGGTGGTGCTGGCGGTGATCCTGCGCGGCTTGCTCGATGGTTTCGGGCTGCTGCTCGATGTCGTCGTGCTGCTGCTGGTGGCGCGGGTCGCCGAGGCGCTGCAGTGGGCCGACCGGCTGGCCCGCGCGCTCGACGAGGGCCGCGACGCCGACGCCGGCGAACTGCTGCGGCAGTCGCCGCTGGTCCTGGCATCGATCCCGGTGCAGGCCACCGCGCGTGGTCGCGTCGCGGTCGAGGTCCTGCTGCTCGCCATGCACCAGCGCCTGTTCGCGCCGGTGCTCTGGTACGTTTTGCTGCCCGGCTGCGTCGGCCCGCTGCTCTACCTCTTGGTGCGCCTCACCCACGAGGCCTGGACGCGTGCCGATGCACCGCCGCCCTACGCCGAGGCGGCGCAGCGACTGTTGCGTTGGGCCGACTGGCTGCCGGCGCGCGCCACCGCACTGGCGCTGGCCGTGGTCGGCAACTTCGAGGACGCGATCTATGCCTGGCGGCAGCAGGCGGGCAACTGGACGCTGGAGGAGGAGGGCGCGATCCTGGCCAGCGCCTCTGGTGCCCTCGGTGTGCCCCTCGGCGACCCGCGTCGCGTCACGCCGGAGTTCGCCGCCGAAGCCAGTGGCGACGACACCGCAGCGAGCACCGTGCGCAGCGCCGCCGGTCTGGTCTGGCGCACCATCGTCCTCGGGCTGGCGGCGCTCTTGCTGCTCGGCCTTGGCCGCATGGTGGGCTAGGCGCCGAGCGTACGCCGGATCGCCGCGTACTGCGCCAATCGTGCCGGCGGCACGGCACCGCCCTCCACCGCCGCACGCACCGCACAGTCGGGTTCCTCGAGGTGGCGACAGTCGCGGAAGCGGCACTTGCCGAGGAAGGCGCGGAACTCCGGGAACTGCGCGTCGAGTGCCGAGGCACCCACCGCGTGCATGCCGAACACCTGCATCCCCGGCGAATCGATGAGGTCGGACTGCGCGTCAAGGTGATAGAGCCGGGCGTGGGTGGTGGTGTGGCGGCCGCTGTCCAGTGCCACCGAGACCGCCCCGGTGGCGGCATCGGCCCCGCGGACCAGCGCATTGACCAGGCTCGACTTGCCGACCCCGGAGGGCCCGACCAGCACGCTGACCTCGCCGCTGAGCAGGGGTCGCAGCAGGTCGGGGCCGTCCTGCACACTGAGTTCGGTGATCGGGCAGGCGCCCTCGAACACCGAGAGTGCGCGCCGGGCCCCGGCGCGTCGTTGCGTCAGGTCGATCTTGTTGAGCAGCAGCCGCACCCGCACACCGGCGTGTTCGGCGGCGACCAGGCAGCGCACCAGCAGGTCCTCGTCCCAACCTGGCCAGGTGGCGACCATCACCAGCGCCTGCGTGACATTGGCCGCGATCAGCTTCTCCTGCACCGCGTCGGCGCGGTAGAGCAGGGAGCTGCGATCGAGCACCCGCTCGATGACGCCACCGTCACCCGCCGCGGCGATGTCGACCCAGTCGCCGCAGGCCACGCCGCCGCGCTTGCCGCGTGTCACGCAGTCGATGCGCGCGCCGTCACCGGTCTCGGCGACGAATCGCCGGCCATAGGCGGCGACGATGCGGGCGCGACGGCTGCCGGCCAGTGGCGGCGGGAACGCGCCGGCCGGTCTCAGGGTTGCGGCCCCGCCATCAAGCCGCCGCCAATCGCGGCGCGTCCGACTGCTGCAGACGGGCGATGCGCTGCGCCGCCGGCGGGTGCGAGTCGTACACGGCGGAGTGCAGCGGGTCGGGGGTCAGTGTCGAGGCGTTGTCCTTGTAAAGGCGCACCAGTGCGCTCACCAGCGCCCCGGCGTCGGCGTGCTCGGCGGCATAGGCGTCGGCTTCGAACTCGTGGCGCCGCGAGTAGCTGGCCAGCAGCGGCCGCAGCACGAACAGCAGGTAGGGTGCGGTGAGCATGATCAGCAGCAGGCTGCCGGCGGTGGTCGCCCGCCCCAGCCCCAGCGCCTCGAACAGCAGTGGGCTCTGCAACAGCCAGCCCATCAGCGCGAACACGACGAAGCTCAGCGAGAAGATCAGCACCAGCCGACGGCTGACGTGTTGCCGCTTGTAGTGGCCGAGCTCGTGCGCCAGCACCGCCTCCACCTCGGGCGGCGACAGGCGGCTCACCAGGGTGTCGAACAGCACGATGCGCTTGGCGGCACCGAAACCCGAGAAGTAGGCATTACCGTGGCTGGAGCGGCGCGAGCTGTCCATCAGGTAGAGCCCGCCCGAGGCGAAGCCGCAGCGCGCCAGCAGAGCCTCGATGCGCTGCTTGAGTTCGCCATCCGGCAGCCGCGTGAAGCGGTTGAACAGTGGCGCCACCACCGTCGGGTAGAGCGCCATCACCGCGACATTGAAGCCGGCCCAGACCGCCCACGCCCAGATCCACCAGTTCGCGCCGGCGTCGGCCATGAGCCACAGCACGAGCGCCATCAGCGGTCCGCCGATGGCCAGCGTCAGCGTGGTCTTGAGCAGCAGGTCGCGCAGGAACAGGCGCTTCGACATGCGGTTGAAGCCGAAGCCTGCCTCCAGTCCGAACACGCGCCGCCAGGCCAGCGGCAACTCGGCCGCCGCCGCGATCAGGCTCACCGCACCGATCACCAGCAGCCCGTGCAGCAAGCCGTCGCCGACCTGCTCGGCGATGTGGGCGTCGAGCCAGGCGATGCCGCCACCGACCGTGAACATCAGCAGCAGGCCGGTGCCCAGCAGCAGCTCGTGCATGGCGTGGCGGGTCTTGGCCACCGTGTAGTCGGCCGCGCGGGCGTGCGCTTCGTCGCCGACCGCCGTGGCGAACGCCGGCGGCACGCGATCACGGTGCGCGGCGACGTGTGCGATCTGCCGGCGCGCCAGCCAGAGCCGCGCCAGCGTGACGCTGGTGATGAGGAGGATGAAGGTCTGGGTCAGGGCTTGTGTATCCAAGGTGGGGGACTTCCGTGAGCGTTGGCATGGCTTGAGACCGGGGTCGGCGGCGGCGGTTCGGCTGTGCGCCTGTGCGACAATCGAGCCACCATCCTGCCAGTCCGTTGGTACTCGCTGCCACCGCGATTCCACTCGGCCGACGCTGCGGACTCTACTCGATCGATCCTGCCATGTCCCCCGCCAACACGTCTGCCAAGACTCCCTCGGCTGCCACCCGCTGGGTCTGGCTCGATCTCGAGATGACCGGACTGTCGCCCGAGCGTGACCGCATTCTCGAACTGGCGATGGTGGTCACCGACGGCGAGTTGCAGGTGGTCGCCGAGGCGCCGGTGTGGGTGGTGCACCAGTCCGACGCCGCGCTCGCCGGGATGGACGCGTGGAACACCGCCACTCACGGCCGCAGCGGTCTGGTCGATCGCGTGCGTGCCGCCACCGCCAGCGAGGTCGAGGTCGAGGCGGCGGCCCTGGCTTGGCTCCGGCAGCAGCTGCCAGCCCGCAGTTCGCCGATGTGCGGCAACAGCATCGGTCAGGACCGGCGCTTCCTGGCCCTGCACATGCCGCAGCTCGAGGCCTTCTTCCACTACCGCAACATCGACGTCAGCACCCTCAAGGAACTGTCGCGGTCCTGGTACCCAGCGCAGTTCGCGGCGTTCCGCAAGAAGACGCGCCACGAAGCGCTGGCCGACGTCTACGAGTCGATCGACGAGGCGCGCTACTACCGCGATGCGGTGTTCCGGCCGGCCGGCTGAGCGGCTCTGACGCGTACCGGCGGGGCCGCCACCGCTTTCGGTGCGACCGCCATCCAGTGTCCGGCCTGCAGCATCTGCAGCGGTCGAAAGTCGGTCTTGTAGCGCATCTTGGGGCTCTCGCCGATCCAGTAGCCGAGGTACAGGTGCGGCAGGCCGTGACGCCGGCACCAGTCGATCTGCCACAGCACGCCGTAGGTGCCGAGACTGGCGCCGGACAGGTCGGGGTCGTAGAAGGTGTAGACCGCCGACAGGCCGTCGCCCAACCGGTCGATCAGCGACACCATGCGCAGCACCCCATCCTCGCGGAACTCCACCAGCAGCGAGTCGACGCGGCTCTGCAGCAGGAAGTGCGCGTACTGCTCGCGGCTGTCGTGGTCCATGCCGCCGCCGCTGTGGCGTGTGCTCTGGTAGCGCAGATAGAGCGCGTAGTGCTCCTCCGAGAACACCAGCGGGCCTTCGCTGGCCACCAGATCGGCATGCTGACGCTGCGCCCGGCGTTGGCTGCGGTTGGGCTGGAAGTGGTCGACCAGCACCCGCACCGGGGTGCAGGCGCGGCAACTGTCGCAGTAGGGTCGGTAGGTGAACAGGCCGCTGCGGCGGAAACCCGAGCGCACCAGTTCGGCGTAGACGTGACTGTCGATGAAGTGCCCGGGGGTCGCCACCTGCGAGCGGGCGAGCCGCCCCGGGAGGTAGGAGCAGCCGTACGGCGCAGTCACATAGAACTGAAGTACCTGATACGGCAGGTCACGCAAAGAGCTCATCGTCGAGACGCCACTTTCCCGGAGCCATGCCGCAGTTTACCAAGTCTGCGAGCCGGGCGATGAACGCATCGCGCGGGATCGGCACCGCGCCCATGGAGGCCAGGTGGCTGGTCTCCATCTGGCAGTCGATGAGGCCGAACCCCCAGCGCTGCAGCTGCCGGCAGAGGTGCGCCAGCGCGATCTTCGAGGCGTCGCGCTGCACGTGGAACATCGACTCGCCGAAGAAGATGCGGCCGATGGTCAACCCGTACAGTCCACCGACCAGATCGTCGTCCATCCACACCTCGATCGAGTGTGCATGCCCCTGCTCGTGCAGTTCCAGGTAGACGCTGCGGATCGCCGGGTTGATCCAGGTGCCGTCGTCGCGGCGCAGGTCGGCGCAGTTGTCGATGACCTCGGCGAAGGCGGTGTCGGCACGTACCTGGTGGCGGCCGTTGCGCAGCGTCTTGGCCAAGCTGTGCGAGAGGTGCACCGCTGACGGGTCCAGTACCATGCGCGGGTCCGGGCTCCACCAGAGGATCGGGTCGTCGTGCGCGTACCAAGGGAAGATGCCCGAGCGGTAGGCCCGCAGCAGCGTGTCGATGTCGAGCCGACCCCCGGCGGCCAGCAAGCCGTTGGGATCGCGAAGTGCCGCGGCGACCGGCGGAAAGGGGGCGCCCGGCGACAGCCATGGAATCATCGGCGACCTCTCATGAGCGGGTTTGTCAGTCCAAAGTGGACTCTGGAATCAGTCTAATCAAAATCACCGACACTGCACAAGCCGACCGTGAATGCCGTGAACCCTTCCTCCCGCTGCTTCCACTGCGGTCTGCCGGTCGCGCCTGGCAGTGGTCTGCTGGTCGACATCGACGGGCGGGCGCAGCCGATGTGCTGTCGCGGCTGCCAGGCGGTGGCGCAGGCCATCGTCGATGCCGGGATGGGTGCCTACTACACGCAGCGCACAGCGCTCCCCGACGGCCCCTCCGAGCCGCTGCCCGACCTTGCCGCGCTCGCCGTCTACGACAGCCCGGCGCTGCAGGCGGGCTTCCTCGACGCGCCGGCCAGCGATGCGGAGGGCGACTGCGAGGTCCACCTCATGCTCGAGGGCATCACCTGCGCCGCCTGCCTCTGGCTCAACGAGCGGCAGCTCGCGGCGCAGCCCGGGGTGCTGGCGGTGGAGGTGAACTTCAGCACCCACCGTGCGCGGGTCCGCTGGGACCCGGCACGCACCCGCCTCTCGCATCTGCTGCGCGCGGTGGCGGCGATCGGCTACCGCGCCCACCCCTTCGACGCGCGCCGCCGCGACGCGCTGCTGCAGCGCGAGCGGCGCACCGCGCTGTGGCGCCTGCTGGTGGCGGGCCTGTCGTCGATGCAGGTGATGATGTACGCGGTGCCGGTCTATCTGGCCGCAGAAGGCGACATGACCTCCGGCGACGAGGGGCTCATCCGCTGGGCCAGCCTGGTCCTCACCCTGCCCGCCATCCTCTACTCCTCGGCGCACTTCTTTCGCAACGCCTGGCGCGACCTGCGCCTGCGGCGCCTGGGCATGGACGTGCCGGTGGCGCTCGGCATCGGCACCGCCTTTGCCGCCAGTGTCGCCGCCACCGTGACCGGCAGCGGCGAGGTCTACTTCGACTCGGTGACCATGTTCGTCTTCCTGCTGCTTGGCGGGCGCTATCTCGAGCTGCGCGCACGCCAGCACGCCACCGATGCGCTGGACCGGCTTGCCGCGGTGGTGCCGGCGGTGGCCGACCGGCTGCCCGACTGGCCGGACTCGCGGCGCAGCGAGGCGGTGGCGGTGGCCGCCCTTGCCGTGGGCGATGTGGTGAGCGTGGCGCCCGGCGGCGTGGTGCCGGCCGATGGCGTGGTGTTGCAGGGCGACTCCGCCACCGACGAGAGCCTGCTCAGCGGCGAGTCGCTGCCGGTGCCCAAGGCGGCGGGTGCCAGCGTCACCGGCGGCTCGATGAACCTGCAGAGTCCGCTGCTGGTGCGCGTGGCGAGGGTCGGCGCCGACACCACGGTGCAGGCCATCGTGCGCCTGCTCGACCGCGCCATGAGCGAGAAGCCGGCCGGTGTGGCGCAGGCCGATCGTATCGCCGGGTACTTCGTCGGCGGCGTGCTGGTGGCCGCCACGCTGACCTTCGCCGCGTGGCTCTGGTGGGATTCCGCTCGCGCCCTGTGGGTCGCGGTGTCGGTGCTGGTGGTGACCTGCCCCTGCGCACTGGCGCTCGCCACCCCGGCGGCACTCACCGCCTCGACCACGCGGCTGGCCCGGTCCGGTGTGCTGGTGACCCGTGGCCACGCGCTGGAGACGCTGGCGCGGGTCACCGACGTGGTGTTCGACAAGACCGGCACGCTCACCCACGGCCGCCTGCGGCTGCGCCGGGTGGTGACCCACGCCGACCTGCCGGCGGTGCAGTGCCAGAAGCTCGCGGCCGCGCTCGAGCAGGGCTCGCGTCACCCGGTGGCGCTGGCGCTGCAGGTCGGCGAGGAGGGGCAGGACGGGTGCCTGCCGGTGGTCGAGGCACGCCACCTCACCGGGCTCGGTGTCGAGGCGCGTCTGCTGCCGGCAGCGGGCGGCGGACTCGAACTGCGCCTGGGCGCCGCCGACTGGCTGGCCGACGGCTGGTGCTGCGCGCCGCCGCCCGAGTGGCCGGTCATCGGTGCCGGTGAGGCTGTGGTGCACCTCGCCTCGCGCCAGGCCTGGCTCGCCAGCTTCGTGCTCGAGGACGAGCTGCGCGCCGACGCACCGGCCACCATCGACGCCCTGCGCGCGCTCGGTTGCCGCATCCACCTCCTGTCCGGCGACCAGGCCGCGACGGTGACGGCGGTGGCCGACCACCTCGGCATCGGGCCGCGCGTGGCGCGCGCCTCGCCGGCGTCGAAGCTGCAGTACGTGCAGGCGCTGCAGGGCGACGTCAGCACCACCGGTGGGCGCCGGGCCTGCGTGCTGATGGTGGGTGACGGGGTCAACGATGCGCCGGTGCTGGCGGCTGCCGATGTCTCGCTGACGGTGACCAGCGCCAATGAGGTGGCGGCGGCGAGCGCCGACGGCCTGCTGCTGTCCGGCCGCCTGACCGACGTCGCGCAGGCCATCCGGCAGGCCCGCATGACGCAGCGCATCATCCGCCAGAATCTGGCCTGGGCTATCGTCTACAATGCGGGGTCGATTCCGTTGGCAGCCGTCGGCCTCATCAGTCCTTGGCTCGCCGGCGTAGGCATGGCGGGCAGTTCCTTGCTGGTGGTGGGCAATGCCCTGCGTCTGAGTCGCTGACGTCGTGCACCGCAACAGGGTCGGGAGGGTGACATCGAGAGTCTCTACATCCTCATCCCGTTGAGCGTGCTGCTGGTCGGCGGCATCCTCTGGGTGCTGTGGTGGGCGGTGGGCAGCGGCCAGTTCGACGACCTCGAGGGTCCGGGGCACCGGATCCTGATGGACGATGACCGGCCTCCGCCGGCCACGCGGCCGGAAGACCTGCGCTAGATCAGGTCTTGCCGGAGCCTGCCGTGCGAGCATCGCTCACGCGTCGGCGGGCTCCCGCGACGATGTGGTGCCGCGCCTGCGGTGCGAGGGTTTCTACTGGAGAGGGTGGCGTGATGCAGGAGACATACAACTACAAGGTGGTGCGCCAGTTCGCCGTGATGACGGTGGTCTGGGGCATCGTCGGCATGGCGGTGGGGGTCTTCATCGCCGCGCAGCTGGTGTGGCCGGACATGACCCACGGCATCGAGTGGTTGGCCTACGGGCGCCTGCGTCCGCTGCACACCAACGCCGTGATCTTCGCCTTTGGCGGCTCGGCGCTGTTCGCCACCAGCTACTACGTGGTGCAGCGCACCTGCCACACGCGCATCTTCAGTGACGGCCTGGCGGCCTTCACCTTCTGGGGTTGGCAGGCGGTCATCGTCGCAGCGGCCGTGACACTGCCGCTGGGCATCACCCAGGGCAAGGAGTACGCCGAGCTGGAGTGGCCGATCGACCTGCTCATCGCGGTGGTCTGGATCTGCTACGCGATCACCTTCTTCGGCACCCTGGTCAAGCGCAGGACGCCGCACATCTACGTCGCCAACTGGTTCTTCGGCGCCTTCATCCTCACCGTCGCGCTGCTGCACATCGTCAACAGCATGGCCATGCCGGCCGGTCTGTTCAAGTCCTACTCGGCCTACGCCGGCGTGCAGGACGCGATGATCCAGTGGTGGTACGGCCACAACGCGGTGGGCTTCTTCCTCACCGCCGGCTTCCTCGGGATGATGTACTACTTCGTGCCGAAGCAGACCAACCGCCCGGTCTACTCGTACCGGCTGTCGGTGGTCCACTTCTGGGGGCTCATCTTCACCTACATGTGGGCCGGCCCGCACCACCTGCACTACACCGCGCTGCCCGACTGGACGCAGTCGCTCGGCATGGTGTTCTCGCTGATCCTGCTGGCGCCCTCGTGGGGCGGCATGGTCAACGGCATCATGACCCTCTCCGGCTCGTGGGAGAAGCTGCGCACCGACCCCATCCTCAAGTTCCTCGTCACCTCGCTCTCGTTCTACGGCATGAGCACCTTCGAGGGCCCGATGATGGCGATCAAGTCGGTCAACGCGCTCAGCCACTACACCGACTGGACCGTCGGCCACGTCCACTCCGGCGCACTCGGCTGGGTGGCGATGGTGTCGATCGGCTCCATCTACTATCTCATCCCGCGCATGTTCGGCCGCGAGGAGATGTGGAGCGTGCGCCTGATCAATGTCCACTTCTGGTTGGCCACCATCGGCGTGGTGCTGTACATCGCTGCGATGTGGATCGCCGGCGTGGCCGAGGGCCTGATGTGGCGCGCCACCAACCCCGACGGCACGCTGACCTACAGCTTCGCCGAGGCGGTCAAGGCGACCTACCCGTTCCTCTTCATCCGCTTCCTCGGTGGTCTGCTCTACCTCAGCGGCATGCTGCTGATGGCCTGGAACGTCTACCGCACCGCGACCGCCCGCGGCGCCCGTTCCTACAACGAGGCACCGATCCCGCCCGCGCTGGCGGCCGCCTGAGGAGACCGCGATGAGCAAGTTCAACACCCATCATCTGGTCGAGAAGAACACCGGCCTCCTCATCGTCCTCATCCTGCTGGTGGTGAGTGTCGGGGGTCTGGTGCAGATCGTGCCGCTGTTCTTCCAGAAGTCGACCACTCAGCCGGTGGACGGTCTCAAGCCCTACACCGCGCTGCAGGTGGCCGGGCGTGACGTCTACATCCGCGAGGGTTGCTACACCTGCCACTCGCAGATGGTGCGTCCGTTCCGCGCCGAGACCGAGCGCTACGGTCACTACTCGGTGGCCGGCGAGTTCGTCTACGACCACCCGTTCCAGTGGGGCTCCAAGCGCACCGGCCCCGACCTGCACCGGGTCGGCGGCAAGTATTCGGACGACTGGCACCGCGTCCATCTGCGCCAACCGCGCGACCTGGTCCCGGAGTCGAACATGCCGGGCTTCCCCTGGCTGCAGCACCGCAAGGTCGATAGCGCTGCGCTGCCCGCCCACATGCGTGCCCTGCGTGCGGTCGGCGTTCCCTACAGCGACAGTGAGATCGGTGACGCGGTCAGGGAGACCGCCGGCAAGACCGAGGAGGACGCCCTGATCGCCTATCTGCAGGTGCTCGGCACCGCGCTGAAGACCGGCCGCTGAGCGGAGCGACGAGGATGGATTTCATCGACCTGAGCAGCCTGTTCACCGTGTTGGCCTTCGTCAGTTTCATCGGCATCGTCTGGTGGGCTTGGAGTTCGCGCCGCGAGGATTCCTTCTCGCAGGCGGCCCGCATCCCGATGGATGACGACGACCGTCCGGCCACCCCGGCGCGCAAAAGTCACCGAGAGGAATGAGAGATGAGTGATTTTGTGAGCAGTTTCTGGTCCTGGTATGTCGGCGTCATCGTCGTCGCCAGCATCATCGGCTGCCTGTGGCTGATGAAGTCGCAGGATGTCCCGACCGAGGAGGGCAAGGAACTCGACCATCGCTGGGACGAGACCCTGGTCGAGATCGACAATCCGCTGCCCAAGTGGTGGAAGGGCCTGTTCTACGCCACCACCGTGTTCGGCATCGGCTATCTGCTGCTCTATCCGGGCATCGGCAGCTACGCTGGTCTGCTCGGCTGGACCAGCACCGGTCAGCACGCGCAGGAGATCAAGCAGGCCGATGAGCGCTTCGGTCCGGTGCTCGCCAAGTACGAGGCGATGCCGGTCGAGGCGGTGGCCAAGGACCCCGAGGCGCGTGAGATGGGCAAGCGCATGTGGCTCACCTACTGCACCCAGTGCCATGGCCCGGATTCCGGCGGCAACGTCGGCTTCCCCAATCTGCGTGACGATGACTGGATCTGGGGTGGCAGCCCGGAGAGGATCAAGGAGTCCATCGCCGCCGGCCGTCAAGCCCTGATGCCGGCCTATGGCGGACAGGAGGAGGTGGTCGGTGGTCCGCAGGGCGCGGTCGAGATGTCGCATTACGTCATGAGTCTGTCCGGTCTGCCGCACGATGCCGCGCTCGCCACCAAGGCTGCGCCCAAGTTCACCCAGGTCTGCGCCGCCTGCCATGGTGTCGAAGGCAAGGGCAACCCGCTGCTCGGCGCAGCCAATCTCGCCGACCGTTACTGGCTCTACGCCAGGGGCGCCGACAGCAAGTCGATCCAGGAGAGCATCGTCGAGACCCTGGTCAAGGGCCGTGCCGGGCAGATGCCGGCGCAGCTTGAGCATCTCGGCTCGGCCAAGGTGCACCTGCTCGCCGGCTACGTCTACGGTCTGCGCAGCGAGGGCCAGCCGCAGTAGTCCTTCGGCTCCGAGCGACCATGAGTCAGCAAGGCAGCGTCACGGCGCCGGTGCGGCCGCCGGCGTCGAAGCGCGACAACGCCGCGCTGCGCGGCCTGCGCATCCACCCGCACTCGATCTCCGGCTGGTTCGCCAGCTGGCGGGTGGCCTTGGTGGTGATCACCCAGCTGGTCTTCTACGGCGTGCCGTGGTTGCAGTGGGAGGGCCGTCAGGCGGTGCTGTTCGACCTCGCCGCGCGCCGCTTCTACCTCGGCCCGCTGGTGCTCTACCCGCAGGACTTCATCTACCTCACCGGGCTGCTGATCATCTGCGCGCTGGCACTGTTCGTGTTCACCGCCGTGGCCGGACGTCTGTGGTGCGGCTACGCTTGTCCGCAGACCGTCTACACCGAGATCTTCCTCTGGATCGAACGCGCCATCGAGGGCGACGGGCCCAAGCAGCGTCGGCTCGACGCCGCGCCCTGGTGGCCGCGCAAGCTGTTCATCCGCGGTTCCAAGCACGTGGTCTGGCTGTCGGTGGCGCTGTGGACCGGCTTCACCTTTGTCGGCTTCTTCCTGCCGATCCGTGCGCTGGCGGCCGCCATCCCGAGCCTCGACTTCGGCACCGAGGCGGTGGCCATCCTCTTCTACGGCTTCTTCACCTACTTCAACGCCGGCTGGCTGCGCGAGAAGATCTGCAAGTTCATGTGTCCGTACGCGCGCTTCCAGAGCGTGATGTTCGACGCCGACACCCTGATCGTGACCTACGACGCCGCCCGCGGCGAGCCGCGTGGCACGCGCCGCAAGGAAGGCAACCAGGGTCTCGGCGATTGCGTCGACTGTGGTTTCTGCGTCTCGGTCTGCCCCACCGGCATCGACATCCGCAAGGGCCTGCAGATCGACTGTATCGCCTGCGGTGCCTGCATCGACGCCTGCGACCAGGTGATGGACCGCATGCAGATGCCGCGCGGGCTGATCCGCTACTCGACCGAGAACGTGATCAAGGGCAAGCGGCCGCCCGGGCGCTGGTACTCGCACATCCTGCGTCCGCGCGTCATCGGCTATGCGCTGCTGCTGGTCACTGTGGTCGGCGTCATGCTGTTCGCCCTGGCCGCTCGGGAACCTTTGCGCGTCAATGTCATCCGTGAAGGCAGTGTGCTGTCGCGGCCGACCGCCGATGGCCGTGTCGAGAACCTGTACCGGGTCAAGGTGTTCAACATGGATGAGGAGCCGCGGCGCTTCCGCATGCGTGCCGAAGGCCTGCCGAGCCTGAGCCTGGCGGTTTTTGGCGGGGCCGAGTTCGAGGTCCCGGCGGTCGGTTTCCGCACTTTGGAGGTCTATCTGCGCGTCGATCCGGAACAGGTGCCGAAGGGCGTACACGATGTGCGCTTCACCGTGCTCAGCAGCGACGACGGGTCGGCGCTGAGCGTGGTCGAGAAGTCGACCTTCCTGCTGCGCTAGATGAGCTCCCCGAACCCCCGGCCTCTGCCCTGGTACCGCCAGCGTTCGCCCTGGTTGCTGATGCTCGGGCCGGCGGTGGTGGTGGTCGCCGGCCTCTACACCGCATGGTTGGCCGTCGATACCGACGACGGGCTGGTGGTGGGCGACTACTACAAGGAAGGCAAGGCTATCAACCAGGTGCTGCGGCGCGAGCAGGCGGCCGCCGATCTGGAGCTGAGCGCCTCTCTGCGCTTCGAGGCGGCAGGGCATCTGCTGCGCGTTCACCTGCGCTCGCCCGGCGCTGCGGACCGTTTGCCGTCGGCGGTCGATGTGCGTTTCTCGCACCCCACGCGTGCCGGCTTCGACCAGCAGGTGCGGCTGCAGCGCAGTCCGGATGGCGACTATGTCGGCGCCAGCACACCACCCGACGCAGCCAACTGGTTCGTGCTGGTGCAGGATCCCGACGCCAACTGGCGGATGGCCGGCCGCTGGGCGGCGCAGGCCGACAGCGCCCCGCTCGAACTGGTGGGCGGTGCGACCGCCTCGGGCCCGACGCGCGAGCCGATCGACCTCCCGCCCGGGGTGCCGCGACCTACTCGATGAACAGTGCGGCCACCACCGCGCGGTCTTCCCCGGCGAGGATGTTGTAGGTGCGGCAGGCGGCCGCGGTGTCCATGCAGTCGAGGCCCACCTGCGCGGCGGTGAGCGCGGCGTACAGCGCCGGTCGCACGAAGCGCTGCCGGCGGCCGGTGCCGAGCAGCACGACGTCGGGCCGCAGCGCCAGCAGCGCCTCGAAGTGCGCCGGCTGCAGCGCCTCGAAACCGGTGGCCGACCACGCCGAGGGTGCCGCGCGGGTCTGCAGCACCACCGCCCCGGTCCAGCGCTGGCCGCGCACCGCGACCGCAGCCGGCTGCTCGCCGGTCGCCGCCTCGATGGCGCCGACCAGGTAGAGCTCGTGGTCCCTCTGCAGATGAAGTTTCATGGGCTGACCCGACTGACGCCTCAGGCTATCATGGCGGGCTCAAAAGAGAACGCCCGCCAGGGCGCACCACGCCATGAACGCTCCCATCAATCGTGAGATGCCCGCCACCGGCAGCGCCGGACTGGTGATGAAGTCGGCCAAGCTGGCCAATGTCTGCTACGACATCCGTGGCCCGGTGCTGGCGCGCGCCCGCGAGATGGAGGAGGAGGGGCACCGCGTCATCAAGCTCAACATCGGCAACCTCGCGCCGTTCGGCTTCGACACGCCCGAGGAGATCGTCCAGGACGTCATCCACAACCTGCCCGAGGCCGCCGGCTACTCCGACAGCAAGGGCCTGTTCTCGGCGCGCAAGGCGGTGCAGCAGTACGCCCAGGAGAAGGGCATCGGCGGGGTGACCATCGACGAGGTGTTCATCGGCAACGGGGCCTCGGAACTCATCGTGATGGCGATGCAGGGCCTGCTCAACAGCGGCGACGAGGTGCTGGTGCCGGCCCCCGACTACCCGCTGTGGACGGCCGCCGTGACCCTTGGCGGTGGCAAGGCGCGCCACTACCTGTGCGACGAGGGCGCCGGCTGGATGCCCGACCTCGCCGACATCCGCAGCAAGATCAGCAGCAGCACCCGCGCGCTGGTGCTGATCAATCCCAACAACCCGACCGGCGCCGTGTACCCGCGCGAGGTGCTGCAGGAACTCGTCGAGATCGCCCGCCAGCATAGCCTTGTAGTGTTCGCCGACGAGATCTACGACAAGACGCTGTACGATGGCGCCGAGCACACCAGCATCGCCTCGCTGGCCGACGACGTGGTGTTCGTCACCCTCAATGGTCTCTCCAAGAACTACCGCGCCTGTGGCTATCGCGCGGGTTGGATGATCGTCAGCGGCGCCAAGCGCGCCGCCCGGGACTACATCGACGGGCTCGGCATCCTTGCCAGCATGCGCCTGTGCTCCAACGTGCCGGCGCAGTTCGCCATCCAGACCGCGCTTGGCGGCTACCAGACCATCCGCCAACTGGTGGCTCCGGGCGGACGCTTGTGCCGCCAGCGCGACCTCGCGCATGAACTGGTGACCCGCATCCCGGGTGTGACTTGCGTCAAGCCTCAAGGCGCCATGTACCTGTTCCCGCGTCTCGACCCCAAGGTCTACCCGGTGGCCGACGACCAGCGCTTCATCCTCGACCTGCTGGAAGCGGAGCGCGTGCTGCTGGTTCAGGGCACCGGCTTCAACTGGCCGCGTCCGGACCATTTCCGCATCGTCTTCCTGCCACACGAGGATGACCTGCGCGAGGCAATGACCCGTATCGACCGCCACTTCGCCCGCTACCGCAGGCAGCATGGCACGGCCTGACAGCATGGATCCCATCCGCGTCGGCCTGCTCGGCATCGGCACCGTCGGCGGCGGCACCTTCGCCGTGCTCGCCCGCAATGCCGAGGAGATCGCCCGCCGCGCCGGGCGCCCGATCCTCATCACCGCTGTCGCCGACAAGAACCTCGAGCGTGCGCGCGAGGTGGTCGGCGGTGTACCCGGCGTTCGCATCACCGACGACGCGGCGAGTGTGGTCGATGATCCCGCCATCGACATCGTGGTCGAACTGATCGGCGGCTACGGCATCGCCCGCGAACTGGTGCTGCGTGCCATCGCTCATGGCAAGCACGTGGTGACCGCCAACAAGGCCCTGCTTGCGGTGCACGGCAACGAGATCTTCGCTGCGGCACAGCAGCGCGGCGTGATGGTCGCCTTCGAGGCGGCGGTGGCCGGCGGCATCCCGATCATCAAGGCGGTGCGCGAGGGCCTCACCGCCAACCGCATCGAGTGGATCGCCGGCATCATCAACGGCACCACCAACTACATCCTCTCGACCATGCGCGACACCGGCCGACCGTTCGCCGACGTGCTGGCCGAGGCGCAGCGGCTCGGCTACGCCGAGGCCGACCCGACCTGGGACATCGAAGGCGTCGATGCCGCGCACAAGATCACGCTGCTCTCGGCCATCGCCTTCGGCACCCCGGTGCAGTTCGAGCGCGCGCATGTCGAGGGCATCAGTCAGCTCGCCGCCGAGGACATCCGCTACGCCGAGGCGCTCGGCTACCGCATCAAGTTGCTGGGCATCACCAAGCGTGTGGCGGGGGGCATCGAGTTGCGCGTGCATCCGGCGCTGGTGCCGGCCAAGCGCCTGATCGCGAATGTGGAGGGTGTGATGAACGCGGTGCTGGTCAAGGGCGACGCGGTCGGCGCCACCCTCTACTACGGCCGTGGCGCCGGCGCCGAACCCACCGGCAGTGCGGTGATCGCGGACCTGGTCGACGTCACCCGCCTGCACACCGCCGACCCGGAACACCGCGTGCCGCACCTCGCGTTCCGCGCCGACCAGCTGGAGGACACGCCGATCGTGCCGATGAGCGAGGTCGAGAGCGCCTACTACCTGCGTCTGCGCGTGCAGGACAAGCCGGGCGTGCTGGCCGACGTGGCGCGCATCCTCGCCGACCACGCCATCTCCATCGAGGCGATGACGCAGAAGGAGCCGTCCTCCGGTGAGGCCGACATCATCCTGCTCACCCACGTCACCCGCGAGAAGCATATCGACGCCGCCATCACCGGCATCGAGGCGCTGGCGACCATGGTCGGCGCGGTGACCCGGCTGCGGCTGGAGAGCCTGGCGAGTTGAGCCGCTTGCGCCGCTCTCGGGTATCGTTGCCAGCGTGGAACTGATGCGGAGTCATTGATGCACCTGCCAGCCGTGATCGGATGGATGTGTCGGAGGGCAGCCCCCCTGCTGCTCGCCGCTACCGCCTGGAGTGCCACCGCCGCGCCGATCGCCATCACCTGTACCAGCGAGGCCAACGAGGCCTGGCTGATCGAGTTCGAGCAGGGCAAGACCGACGCCGCCGGACGCGTCAATGCCGGCGCGACCTGGCAGCCGGCCATGGTCAGCGACCGCGGCATCCTGTTCCGCACCAAGGTCGGCGACGACACGCTGCTCTACGACATCAACCGCATCACCGGTCAGATGCGTCTGCTCAAGCTCAGCCCCAGCGATCCCAACAAGTTCTCGCAGGTGACCACCGCCCGCTGCGAACTCACGCACCGCAAGTTCTAGGGCGGCCCGCCACCATCTGGTAGCGCAGCAACCTGCACTCGATCGGGCCATTGAACAGCGGGATCTTGCGCGAGGGCGCGAGCCCGATGCTGCGGATGCCCCGGAGGTCGCCGGTGAGGATCCACGCATCCCAGCCGGCGAAGCGCTGCTTGAGCCAGTCGCCGAGCCGTGGGTACCAGGCTGCCAGCACCTCGGCCTGACCCATGCGCTCGCCGTAGGGCGGGTTCATCACCAGCACCCCGCTGGTCGCCGGAGCCTCGGCGCTCAGTGCGTCGCCCTCGTCGAGCGCAACCTGCGGGGCACAGCCGAGTGTGGTGAGGTGGCGGCGCGCGTGCAGCAGCACCTCCGGGTCCTCGTCACGGCCGCTGATCAGGTCACCAGGCAGTGGTCGACGGCGCTCCTGCGCCTCATCGCGCAGGGCTTGCCACATGGCACGGTCGAGACCGGTCCAGCGCTCGAAGGCAAAACTGCGGCCGAGCCCCGGAGCGTGGTCCATGGCCATCATCGCTGCCTCGGTGAGGAAGGTTCCGGAACCACACATCGGGTCGAACAGCGCACGTTCCGGCGTCCACCCGGTCAGGCGCAGGATGCCCGCCGCAAGGTTCTCGCGCAGCGGCGCCTGACCGGCGCCGCGCCGGTAGCCGCGCTTGAACAGCGCCTCGCCAGAGGCGTCGAGGTAGAAGGTGGCCTCCCGCTCATCAAGGAAGGCGTGGATGCGCTGGTCGGGGCGCTGCGTGTCGACGCTCGGTCGCTCGCCGCAGGCGTCGCGAAAGACGTCGCAGACCGCGTCCTTGACCTTGAGCGAGACGAAGTCGAGGCTCTTCACCGGCGCGCGGATGCCGGTGGTCTCGACCTTGATGGTCTGCCCCACGTCGAACCAGGCCGGCCAGTCGATGCCGCAGGCCAGACGGTAGACATCGTGCTCGTTGCCGAAGGGCCGTTGCAGCAGGCGCAACAGGATACGGCTGGCGAAGCGGCTCCACAGGTTGGCGCGCAGTACGCCGAGGATGCTGGTGCGGAACGCCACGCCGCCGGGCTTGACCGCGTCGACCTCGGCGCCAAGCGCGGCCAGTTCGTCGGCGAGTACCGCTTCGAGGCCGCGCGGGCATGGGGCGAAGCAGTATTGGTCGGCGGCCATGGGCCGATTCTACCGGGGGGAGCCCCGCGCCGCGGCCGGCCGCTGGTGGCTGGGGTCCTGGCGCCGCCGGTCTAGGCGGCTTCCCAGTGTTGCAGGAGCAGCTGCACCGTGGCGCGGCCGTTCCATTCGTTGACCGAGGCCTGGTAGACGGCGCGGATACGCTCCGCCAAGGGCTCGCTGTGGCCGAACAGCATGGCCTCCCGCCGTGCCTCGGCGCCGCTGCGGTCGCGCTGCAGCAGCAACAGCTTGAGGTGCTGCCCGTCCCGGCCCACCGCCCTCTGCTGCAGCACCTCGAAGATGCCGTCGAACACCGGCGCCGGAAAGCCCTGACCCCAAGGCACGGCGTCGAGCATGCGCAGGGTGGCGATGTCGCAATCCGCGACCTCCAGTTCGCCATCGCTCTCGACGATGCGCGCGAGTGCTGCCGCGTCCAGCGTCTCGCTGCAGACGCGCTCGAAGGCCGCGGCGAAGTCGCCCCAGGTGCCCGGGTCGAGGCTCAGCCCGGCGGCTGCCGCGTGGCCACCGAACTGGCGGATCAGGCCCGGGTGTCGGCGATCCACCAGATCGATGGCGTCGCGCAGGTGCAGGCCCGGGATGGATCGCCCGGAGCCCTTGAGCACGCCGTGCGCATCCGGCGCAAAGACGATGGCCGGCCGGTGATGGGTGTCCTTGAGCCGGCTGGCGAGCAGCCCGACGATGCCGGTGTGCCAGCCGGCGTCGTAGAGGCAGATGCTGGCGCCATCGGCCACATCGACCGTGGCCAGAGCCGCCTGCGCCTGTTCGAGCATGTCTGCCTGCAGGTCGCGGCGCTCGTTGTTGAGGGCGTTCAGCCGCTGCGCCAGAGCCTCGGCCGTCATCGCATCTTCGGCCAGCAGGCAGTCGATGCCGATGCGCATGTCGGCGATGCGGCCGGCGGCGTTGATGCGTGGCCCCACAGCAAAGCCGAGGTCGGTGGTACCGCAGCGCGCCGGGTCGCGCCCGGCGGCGCGCAGCAGGGCGAGGATGCCGGGCCGCGCCCGTCCGCGGCGGATGCGCTCCAGGCCCTGCGCCACCAGGATGCGGTTGTTGTGGTCGAGCCGCACCACGTCCGCCACCGTGCCGAGTGCGACGATGTCCAGCCACTGCCCCAGCTTCGGCCCGCCGTCGGCCGGCAGTGTGCCATCGGCACGCAACCGGGCGCGCAGCGCCATCAGCAGGTAGAACATCACGCCGACCCCGGCGATGCACTTGCTCGGGAAGTCGCAGCCCGGTTGGTTGGGGTCGACGACGATGCAGTCGGGGACGCGCTCGCCGGCGAGGTGGTGATCGGTCACCAGCACCTCGATGCCGCGCGCCTGCGCCGCGGCGATGCCGTCGAAGGCGGCGATGCCATTGTCGACCGTGACCAGCAGTTCGGGCTGCAGTCGCGCAGCGATCTCCACCACGCCGGGCGAGAGGCCGTAGCCGAGCGTCTGTCGGTCGGGTACCAGGAAGTCGACTCGAGCGCCCATCGCCCGCAAGCCGAGCACGCCCAGCGCGGTGGCGGTGGCACCGTCGGCGTCGTAGTCGCCGACGATGAGTACGCGCTGGCGGCCGGCGATCGCCGCCGCGAGCCGCTGCGACGCGGCGTCGATGCCCTTGAGCGTGGCGAACGGCAGCAGCCGCGAGAGGTCGTGCTCGAGTTGCTCCGGCGCGTCGATGCCGCGCGCAGCGAACAGACGGGCGAGGAGCCGGGAGGAGACATGCGGCTGCAGGCGCGCCACGGCATCGGCAGGGGCGGTGCGGTGCTGGATGGTCATGCAGGGATGATGCCAGTGACGGTCATCGCGGCACCACAGGCCGCCAACTGGCGCACCCCGCCGCGAGTCCTCATTCCAGTGCCATCGGCTCCCACCGGTAGAACGCCAGCAGCTGACGGTAGACCTCCGGCAGCGACCCGCGCACCTGCCACGGCAGCTCGAAGAAGACCTCGCTCATCACCGCGAAGAACTCCTCCGGGCTCTCTGCGGCATAGGGGTCGAGCCAAGCCATGCGCTGCGGGTCGGCGCAGAAGCGCTCGAAGGCCGACGACCACGCGGCATGCCAGTCGGCGCGCGACATGCCGGCGTGCAGCGGCGGGCAGCCGTTGGCGTCGCCGTCGAGCATGTCGAGCTTGTGCGCGCACTCGTGGATGACCACGTTGAAGCCGTCACCGCGGCCCCCGGCGCGCACGTCCTCCCACGACAGGATCAGCGGGCCGCGCGCCCAGGCCTCGCCGATGCGCGGTTCGGCGCGGCGATGCTGCACCCCGCTCTCGTCCACCCACTCCAGCACCGGCACGAACTCGGCGGGATAGACGATCACGTCCTGCCAGCTGTCGTAGGCCTCGAGGCCGAGATTGAGCACCGGCAGGCAGGCCTGCGCGGCGATCTGCAGTTGCATCCCGCTGTCCACCTCCAGGCCACGCGCGCCGTAGATCGACTTGCGTGCCAGAAAGCGCGCGCACAGCTGCCGCAGCCGCGCCTGATCGGTGGCATCGATGGCGTCGAGCAGCGGCAGACGGCGGCGCAGGTGCGCCCAGTGCGCATCGTCGATGGGCACCTCGGCGGGGGCACGGAGACGGCGGAGCCAGGCGAACATCTGCGCATGGTAGTCGTCGCGATGCCGCCCGCAGATGCTTGTCGGCGCCCACGGCTACAATCCCGCGATGCCCGACACGCTGATCCGCTTCGACTTCGAGGACGCCGCCATCCGCGGCGAGATCGTCCGCCTCGAGGCGACCTGGCGCACCATCAACGACCACCGCGACTACCCGCCGAGCGTGCGCAGCATCCTCGGCCAGATGACGGCTGCCTCGACGCTGCTCGCGGCGAGCCTCAAGTTCGAGGGCTCGGTGGCGCTGCAGCTGCAGGGTCAGGGGCCGCTGCGGCTGGCGGTGGCCGAGGCGCGCGACAGCCTTGCCGTGCGCGCCACGGCGGACTGGGATGGTCTGGAGCCGGAGGGTGGACTGACGGAGCTGCTTGGGCGCGGTACCTTCAGCGTGGTGCTCGACAACCTCGCCGGCGAGCCGTATCAGGGCATCGTGCCGGTGGAGTCGGATGCGGTGGCGCCCGCGATCGAGGACTACATGGACCGCTCGCAGCAGATCCCCACGCGTCTGCTTCTGGCCAGTGACGACAGTCATGCCTGCGGGCTGCTGTTGCAGCGCATGCCTGACCGGTCGAGTCAGGACGCCGACGCCTGGGAGCGGGTGGGCGCATCGCTGGCCACGCTGGGCGCCGACGAGCTGCTGGCGACGCCGCCCGAGGTGCTGTTGCGGAGGCTGTTCCACGAGGAAGACATGCGCGTCTACGAGCCGCGCCGACCGCGCTTCGGCTGTCGCTGCACACGCGAGCGGGTCGAGGGCATGCTGCGCATGATCGGCCGCGACGAGGCACGGTCGGTGCTCGAGGAGCAGGGCGAGCTGCGCGTCGACTGCGAGTTCTGCAACCAGACCTACCGTTTCGATGCGCTCGCACTCGACACCGTGTTCGGCGCCGGCAATCTGTTCGGCGGCACACCCACGCGCCACTGAGGGCGGAACTCAGCCCACCACCGTCCCTTGCCGTCGTACCTCGGCCAGCTCCATCAGGCACAGGTGCGTCACCGCCAGCCCGGCGAACACCGGCAGCAGGAGGTTGAACAGGGGTACCACGGCGAGCAGGGCGAGCACCACGCCCAATGCCCACAGCCGACCGCCGACGCGCTCGAAGACGAGGGCGCGCTCGGCGGCGCTGGCGTGCAGGGCGAGCGCGTCGTAGCGCAGCAGCCGCTGGGTGACCCAGCCGATCAGCAACAGGCCGATCAGCGCACCGATGCCGCCGAGCAGCCACAGCGGAAGGCTGAGCAGCCAGAGCGCGCTGAACACCAGCAGCGCCCACAGTGCGTTGCCGATGCTGCCGAGCCAGGTGCCGCCATCCAGCTTCTCGAGGCCCGGGTAGTCCTGGGCGCCAACGTGGCGCACCATCCACGGCATGGCGATGAGCGCGGCGATGACCAAGGCCGTCATCCAGACCGCCGGCACCAGCAGCGCCAGCAGCAGCACGCCGCTGGCCACCGCCAGCAGGCCGGTGAGCAGCGTGCTGCCGTCCATCTCCATCCAGCCGTGCATCCAGTGCGGCGGTTCGACGCGGCCGGCCCATGGGCCGGCGTCGGCAAAGCGCGAGCCGGCGGTGTGGCGCACCCACTCCCAGCCGTCGTGCCAGGTCAGCGCCACCAGCACCAGCCAGAGCAGGACAGCGAGCAGCAGCGGGGCGATACAGAGCATCAGCATACGCGGCTGGAAGAGGCTGGTCAGGGCGCGGCCGAGTGCGTCGAGGATGCGTTGCATCGCAACATCGTGCCACAGATGGGCGGCGACTTCCGGCACGACTGCCGGGCCCCGTTCGGCCGGCGGGTGATGCATCATGCGCACTCTCGCAAACAGCACGGAACCTCTCATGAAGCTGCTCCCTACCCTCCTCGGACTGTTCACCCTCGCCGGCATGATCTCGGTCGCCCCGGCCGACGCCGGCCCCGGCGAACTGCCCAAGCCGCCGGTCACGACACTGGCCAAGCTCGACCGTCAGCTCGGCAGCGGCGGCGAGGCCACCCCTGGCAAGTCGGTGCAGGTGCACTATACCGGCTGGCTCTACGACGCCGCAGCCGCCGACGGCCACGGCAAGAAGTTCGACAGCTCGGTCGACCGCGGCCAGCCGTTCGCCTTCCTGCTCGGCGCCGGCATGGTCATCCGCGGCTGGGACGAGGGCGTGGCCGGCATGAAGGTCGGTGGCAAGCGTACCCTCGTCATCCCGCCCGAGATGGGCTACGGCGCACGTGGCGCCGGCGGTGTGATCCCGCCCAACGCGACGCTGATCTTCGACGTCGAGTTGCTGGGCGTGCGCTGATCGGGTCAGGGGACAGGCCCGGGCAGAACGTGCTCGGAGCCCGTCAGCCTCCGCCGCTGTGGCCAGCCCTGCGATGAGACAGCCCGAACTGCCGAGCGCGCTTCTCACCGGGTTCGCGGACCTGGCCGCGCGCTTCGTCGAGGGCCGCGATTTCGTGGTCGAGGTGCAGGAGCGGCCATCCACGGTGGCGGTGATCGCGATCCACGGCGACCCGATCGAGCGCGGTGTGTCGCGCATCGCGCGGCGGATCGCCGGTACCGAGCACCGGCTCTATCTGCTCGAAGGCCGTCTGCCAGCGTTCAACTACGAGTATCTGCACCTTGCCAGCAGCCGCTTCGATGACCCGCGCTGTCTCGACCTGATCGGCGCTTGTGAGCGCGTGGTCACCATCCACGGTTGCAACGGTCTGCAGGAGGAGGTGTTGCTCGGCGGTCGGGACGAGGCGCTCCGGTCGCGCATCGCCGCTGCACTGGCCGCCGCTGGAGTGCCCTGCCGCAGCGAGGGGCACCGCTTCCCCGGCCGCCAGCTGTCCAATATCTGCAACCGCGGCGGTACCGGCATGGGCGTCCAGATCGAGCTCACCGACCCGGTGCGCGAGGGGCGCCTGGAAGCGCTGCTGATCGCGGCGGTGCGTGCCGCGCTGGCGTAAGGCGGTGCCGGGGCCGGCCCGGCGGCGGCCGGCGGTTCAGCCCGGCAGCGGGGCGCCGTCGCCACCGGCGCCACCGTCGGCCAGGGCCTTGAGCCGGTAGAGCGCGTTCAGCGCCTCGCGCGGGCTCATCTCGTCGAGTTGCAGCGCACCGAGTGCGGCCTCCAGCGCGTGCGGTGCCGATGGCGTCTCGCCGCGCTCAGGGTCGCCGGTGGGGTCCGACACCGGTTCCACGGCGGTAGCGAACAGCCCGGCCTGCGCCCCGCTGCCAGCTGCCGCCATCGCCTCGAGTTGCTGCAGCCGCGCCCGCGCGTCGCGCAGCACCGCTGCCGGCACCCCGGCCAGTTGCGCCACCTGCAGGCCATAGCTGCGGCTTGCCGGACCTGGCCGCACCTGGTGCAGGAAGACCACGCCGCCGGCATGTTCGGCCACTTCGACATGCACGTTGGCCAGCGTGGGGTGCTGGCTGGCCAGTGCTGTCAGCTCGAAGTAGTGACTCGCGAACAGGGTGAGCGAGCGGTTCTGTACCAGCAGTGCGCGGGCGATCGCCCAGGCCAGCGCCAGACCGTCCCAGGTCGAGGTGCCGCGCCCGATCTCGTCCATCAGCACCAGACTCTGGTCGGTGGCGCTGTGCAGGATCGCCGCCGCCTCGCTCATCTCCACCATAAAGGTGCTGCGGCCACCGGCGAGGTCATCGCTGGCACCGATGCGGCTGAAGATGCGGTCGATCGGGCCGAACTCGGCGTGCGCCGCCGGCACCGCGCTGCCGACGTGGGCGAGCAGCGTGCACAGTGCCACCTGGCGCATCCAGGTCGACTTGCCGCCCATGTTGGGGCCGGTCACCAGCAGCAGCCGGCGGTGCGCGGAGAATTCGCAATCATTGGCGATGAAGCGCTCCACCGTCGCCTCCACCACCGGATGCCGACTCTCGCGCAGCAGCAATCCAGGCTCGCGGCGGAACTGTGGCCGTGTCCAGCGCAGCGTCTCCGCGCGCTCGGCCAGGGTGCTGGCGGCATCGAGCCAGGCGAGGTCGGCGGCCAGACGCTGCAGCACCGGCAGATGCGGCAGCAGACTGTCGATCAGGGCATCGTAGAGTTGCCGCTCGCGCATCAACGCACGCTCTCGGGCTGACAGTGCGCGGTCCTCGAAAGCCTGCAGTTCCGGCGTCAGATAGCGTTCGGCGTTCTTCAGCGTCTGCCGGCGGCGGTAGTCGGCAGGCAGCGACTCGGCGTGCACACGGCCGACCTCGATGTAGAAGCCGTGCACGCGGTTGTATTCGACCTTGAGCGTGGCGATGCCGGTGCGCTCGCGTTCCCGGGCCTCGAGCGCCAGCAGGAAATCCCCGCACCCGGAATCCAGCGCGCGCAACTCGTCGAGCTCGGCATCGGCGCCACCGGCGATCACGCCGCCGTCCTTGAGGCTGGCCGCAGGTTGCGGTGCGAGTCGGCTGCCGAGTGCGAACAGCACGGCGTCTGGCGCGACCAGTTGCGACAGCAGGTCCAGCAACTCGGCGCCCGGCACGCCGGAGGGGTCGCGGCGCGCCAAGCTCGCCAGTTCGCCGGCAAGGTCGGGGAGCCGGCGCAGGGTCTCGCGCAGCGCGGCAAGGTCACGCGGGCGGACGCTGCGCAGGGCGAGCCGAGCGCTGATGCGCTCGATGTCGGCGGTCCCGGTGAGCAGGTCACGCAGTGGCTGCACCCCGGCGCGCAGCGCATGCACCGTGGCTTGGCGGTATCCGAGTTCGTCGCCGTTGCGCAGCGGATGGTGCAGGGCGTGGCGCAGCCAGCGGCTGCCGGCCGCAGTGCGACAGGTGTCGAGGACACTGAGCAGGGTGGGCTCGGCTTGGCCGCCCAGGGTCTCGGTGAGTTCGAGGTTGCGACGGGTGGCGGCGTCCATCTGCAGCAGCTCGTGGGGGTTCTCCACCCGCGGTGGGCGCAGGTGTGCGAGGTGCTGCCGCTGCGTGTGGCGGCAGTAGTCGAGCAGGCCGGCACAGGCAGCCAAGGCCAGTGGCAGATCCTCCGCGCCCCAGGGTGCCACGCTGTGTACACCAAACTGCTGGCAGAGCAGACGGCTGCCGTTCTCGCTGTCCATCTGCCAGGGAGCCAGGGTGGTGGTGGCCGGGGCGCGCATGCCGGGTCGTGGCAGCAGTTCGTCGGCACCCTCGGGCAGTAGAAGCTCGGCGGGTTGGATCCTCGCCAGCAGCGCCGGCAGGTCACGCAGCGGCAGCTCGGTGAGCCGCAGGTCACCACTGGCCAGTGTCAGCCAGGCGGCACCGACCACGAGCCGGGAGGTGGCACCGCCATCCCCCGGCTGCCGTGCGCGGCCCGGGACTGTCGCCGCGCAGAGGGCCAGCAGGGGTGCGTCGCATCGTTCCTCCAGCAGTCCGGCATCGGTCAGCGTGCCCGGGGTGACGATGCGCACCACCGCGCGTTCCACCGGACCCTTGCCGGTACCGACCTCGCCCACCTGCTCGGCGATCGCCACCGACTCGCCGGCCCGCACCAGTCGCGCCAGGTACTGCTCGGCGGCATGCACCGGCACCCCGGCCATGGGGATCGGCGCACCGCCCGATTCGCCGCGCTGGGTGAGGGTGATGTCGAGCAGGCGCGCGGCGCGGCGTGCGTCGTCGTAGAACAGCTCGTAGAAGTCGCCCATGCGGTAGAACAGCAGGCGCTCGGCGTGCTCGGCCTTGAGCGCCAGATACTGGCGCATCATCGGGGTGTGTTCGCGGGCGTTCACCGTCTTGTGGTCGCGATCGGCGGTGCGTTCTCGCGCTCAGCCCACCCAAGCCCGGGCGTTGCTGAAGATGCGTGCCCACGGGCTGCGCTCGCCCCAGGCCTCCGGTCGCCAGCTCATCTGGATGCTGCGTAAGGCGCGTTCCGGGTGGGGCATGAGGATGGTCGAGCGGCCATCGTGGGTGGTCACTGCGGTGATCCCACCGGGGGATCCGTTGGGGTTGTCGGGGTAGCGCTCGGTGGGCTTGCCGTGGCCATCGACGTAGCGCAGCGCCACCCGGACCCTCGCGGCGCCATGTGCTTCGGTCCACCAGGCGCGGCCCTCGCCGTGCGAGACCACCACCGGCAGACGGCTGCCGGCCATGCCGGTGAACAGGATCGATGGACTGTCCAGCACCTCGACCATCACCAGGCGCGCCTCGAACTGCTCGCTGCGGTTGCGTACGAAGCGCGGCCAATGGCCGGCACCCGGGATCAGCGGCGCCAGGCTCGCCATCATCTGGCAGCCGTTGCAGACGCCGAGGCTGAAGGTGTCGGTGCGGTAGAAGAAGGTCTCGAGCATCTCGCGGGCGCGTTCGTTGAACAGCACCGACTTGGCCCAGCCCTGTCCTGCACCCAGTACGTCCCCGTAGGAGAAGCCACCGCAGGCGGCGAGGCCCTGGAAGTCGCGCAGGTTGACGCGGCCGGCGGCGATGTCGCTCATGTGCACGTCGAAGGTAGCGAAGCCGGCGGCGTCGAAGGCAGCCGCCATCTCCAGCTGGCCATTGACGCCCTGCTCGCGAAGGATCGCCACGCGCGGCCGGATGACGCGGCTGATCCAAGGCGCGGCGGGATCCTCGGCGGGGTCGAAGGAGAGCGATGCCGACAGCCCCGGCGCGGCGGACAGCGCCTGCTGGTGCTCCTCGTCAGCACAGTCCGGGTTGTCGCGCAGGCGTTGCATGGCGTGTCCGGTCTCGCGCCAGGCGGCCAGCAGTTCGGCGAGGCCGAGTTCGATCAGCGGCGTACCGCGCTGGCGCAGCAGCAGGCGTGGCGTGTCGTCGATGCGGCCGATCACGCTCACCGCGTCTTCCAGCCCGGCGGCGGCGAAGGCGCGCGTCACCGGCTCGACGTTGGACTCGGCGACCTGCAGCACCGCGCCGAGCTCCTCGTTGAACAGCCAGCCGGTGGCGTCGTCCTGCGTGCAGTCGAGGGTGGCCCCGAGCCGACTGGCGAACAGCATCTCCGCCACCGTCGCCAGCAGACCACCGTCGGAGCGGTCGTGGTAGGCGAGGATGCGGCCGGCGCGCGCCAGCGCCCGCACGGTGTCGAAGAAGGCCTTGAGTCGCGCCGGCTTGCGGCAATCCGGCACGGACTGGCCGATGCGGCCACGCACCTGCGCCAGGATGCTGCCACCGAGGCGGTTCTTGCCGCGGCCGAGGTCGATCAGCAGCAACCGCGTGTCGCCGGCGCGCAGCGCCGGCGTGAGGGTGGCGCCAGCGTCGCCCACCGGGGCGAAGGCCGAGACGACGAGCGACAGCGGTGCACTGACCACCCGTTCCAGCGGTGCCGCGCCTGCGTCGTCCGGCTCTGCCTGAGTGCCATCGACGGCGCGCCAGCGCGTGGTCATGGAGAGCGAGTCCTTGCCCACCGGGATCGCCACGCCCAGCGGCGGGCAGAACTCGAGCGCCACCGCACGCACCGTGTCGAACAGCGCTGCATCCTCGCCGGGCTGGCCACAGGCGGCCATCCAGTTGGCCGAGAGCTTGACCTGCGCCAGCGATGGCACGTCGGCCGCGGCGAGGTTGGTGATCGCCTCGCCGATCGCCATGCGGCCGCTGGCCGGGGCATCGAGTGCAGCGACCGGAGCGCGCTCGCCGATGGCAAAGGCCTCGCCCTGGCGGGTGTCGAAGCCGAGCGTGGTCACCGCCACGTCGGCCACCGGCACCTGCCAGCGGCCGACCAGCTGGTCGCGTGCCGTGAGCCCGCCCACGCTGCGATCGCCGATGGTGATGAGCCAGGTCTTGTCGCCCACCGTGGGGTGGCGCAGCACGTCGAGCACCGCCTCGCGCAATGCCGGCCCGCGCAGGTCGAGGCCGGCACCGAAGCCGTCACCTTTGGCCGGCAGCCGCGTCACTTCGCGGCGCATGCGCGGCGGCTTGCCGAGCAGCACCTCGAGCGCCAGGTCGACCGGCTGGTTGGCAAAGTGGCTGTCGGTCACCAGCAGGCGGCCGTCGGCGGTGGCGCTGCCGACCACTGCCATCGGGCAGCGCTCGCGCTCGCAGAGCAGGGTGAAGGCGGCCAGACGCTCGGGCGCGATGGCGAGCACGTAGCGCTCCTGCGCCTCGTTGCACCAGATCTCCATCGGACTCATGCCCGGCTCCTCGCTCGGCACCTTGCGCAGCTCGAGGCGGGCGCCGCAGCCGGCGCCGTGCGCCAACTCGGGGAAGGCGTTGGAGAGGCCGCCAGCACCCACATCGTGGATCATCAGGATGGGGTTGGATCCGCCCATCTGCCAGCAGCGGTCGATCACCTCCTGCGCACGGCGCTGCATCTCCGGGTTGCCACGCTGCACCGAGTCGAAGTCGAGGTCGGCGGCGTTGGCGCCGGTGGCCAGCGACGAGGCGGCACCGCCGCCGAGGCCGATGCGCAGTGCCGGACCGCCGAGCTGGACCAGCAGCGAACCGGGCGCGAAGCCGCGCTTGAGCACATGCGGTTCGGCGATGTTGCCGATGCCGCCGGCGATCATGATCGGCTTGTGGTAGCCGCGCACGCGGCCGTCCACGGTCTGCTCGAAGGTGCGGAAGTAGCCCGCCAGGTTGGGCCGGCCGAACTCGTTGTTGAAGGCGGCGGCGCCGATCGGGCCGTCGAGCATGATCTGCAGCGGGCTGACGATGCGCTGCGGGCGGCCGACGCCTTCGCCCTCCCACGGCAGTTCGACGCCGGGGATACGCAGGTGGCTGGTGCTGAATCCGCAGAGGCCGGCCTTGGGTTTGGCGCCGAGGCCGGTCGCACCCTCGTCGCGGATCTCGCCGCCGGCGCCGGTGGCCGCCCCGGCAAAGGGGGCGATGGCGGTGGGGTGGTTGTGCGTCTCCACCTTCATCAGGGTGTGCGTGGCCTCCTCGGCGTAGCCGTACTGGCGCACGCCGCCGCCCACCGCCTCGCGCGGGTAGAAGCGTCGGATCACCGCGCCCTGCATCACCGCGGCGTTGTCGGAGTAGGCCGACAGGGTGTGCTGCGGGTTGGCGCGGTGCGTCTCGCGGATCATGGCGAACAGGCTCTGCGGCTGCGGCTCGCCGTCCACCACGAACTCGGCGTTGAAGATCTTGTGCCGGCAGTGCTCGGAGTTGGCCTGTGCGAACATCACCAGTTCGGCGTCGGTGGGGTTGCGGCCGAGCCCGAGGTAGGCCTCGGCGAGGTAGTCGATCTCGTCTTCGGCGAGCGCCAGGCCGAGGTCGAGGTTGGCGCGCGCCAGCGCGGTACGCGCCAGCGAGTGCTGCAGGCCTCGCATCTCCTCGCTGCCGTCGGTACCCGCACCGCCCCCGGCCAGACCGAGGTCGATGCTGGCCAGCGGCGCCGGTGGCTTGTGGCGGAACAGCCACTCGACCTGCACGTCGAGGATCACCGACTCGGTCATGCGGTCATGCAGCGCCGCCACCAGATGTGCGCGGTCGCTCACCGTCAGGCTGCGGTTGAGTTCGAGCGCGTAGAGGGTGCCGCGCTCGATGCGCCGCACCGCGGCGAGGCCGCAGTTGCGGACGATCTCGGTGGCCTTGGAGGACCACGGGCTGATGGTTCCGAGGCGCGGCGTGACCAGCATCAGCGGCCCGCGTGGCAGTTCTTCGTAGGGCACCGAGGGGTCATCGAGCAGGGCCTCGAGACGGACCTCCTCATCGCCCGTGAGCGGCCGCTCGCAGTTGACAAAATAGCGGTGCGCGCTGCCCAAGCCGCGCAGGTCGGGCACCTCGCGGCGCAGCTTCTCGAGCAGCTTCTCGGCGCGGAAGGCCGACAGTGCGCGGCGTCCGCGCAGGGTCAGGATGGGCACGATGGGCGGGGCTCGGGGTCGGCGGCAGTGAGGGTGCGGCGCGGAGCTTGATGATACCTGCGCGGGCCTCCTCGCGCGGCGCGCCCGCACTCGACCATGCCGACGCGGCAGCCTCGCCGGGCAAACCGCCCGGCGGATCTCACCGGGCCGATCCTTGCGCTGCGCCGACTGCGCCGGGTGCGCACATGCGCTAGCATCTGAGCATGCGCTTGGCCGCGGAACAGATCGGACACATCGTGAGCGCGACCCGGGAGTTGCTCGGGCCGGGGGCGCGGGTTTGGTTGTTCGGTTCACGCGTGGATGACGCGCGCCGCGGTGGCGACATCGACCTGCTGGTCGAGTCCGACCGCCATGTCGAGCAGCCGGTGTGGACGGCCGCGCAACTCAGCGCGCGGCTGCAGCGTCGGCTAGGCGAGCGCCGCATCGATGTGCTGGTGAGCGACCCGACCACGCAGCCGGAGCCGATCCACGAGGTGGCGCGCAGCGAAGGCGTTCTGCTCACGCCATGAGCCATGCCCTGCGCACGCGACTGGCTTTCCTGCTGGAGACGGTGGCGCTCGAGGTGCAACACCTGCAGGCCACCGATGCGCGGCTGTTCGCCGAGGCCTGCCGCACCTACGCGGAGGCCCGCGGCCTCGTCGGCGCGTAAGCGGCCCGTGCCCGGCGTCCAATTGCCAGACATCGACCCTGACACGCTCGACCTCGCCGCGCTGCGCCTGCCGGCCGACGCGCACAAGGGTTCGCGCGGGTCCGTGGGTATCCTCGGCGGCGCCCCGGGCATGGTCGGTGCGGCATGGCTGGCGGGCAGGGCGGCGCTGCACGGCGGTGCCGGGCGGGTCTACGTCGGGCAGATCGACCCGGCGGCGCCGGCGGTCGACCCGCTCTACCCGGAGCTGATGCTGCGGCCGGCGGCCCGGGTCCTGGCCGGTTGGGATGCCGCTGCAAGCCCCGACGACGCGGCGGAACCATCGCGTCTGCCGCTCACCGCGCTGGTGGCGGGCCCGGGCATGGGCGCCGCGCCGCCCGCCGCCGACCTGCTGGCGCAGGCACTGGAGACGCCGCTGCCGCTGCTGCTTGACGCCGATGCACTCAATCTGCTGGCGCGCCGCGCCGATCTGGCCGACCGGCTGCGCGCCCGCGCTGCCGCGCCGGAACCAGCCACCCCGACCGTCCTCACGCCGCACGCGGCGGAGGCGGCGCGGCTGCTGCACAGCGCGGTGGAGGCGGTGGAGGCCGACCGCCCGGCGGCGGTGCTGGCGCTGGCCGGGCGCTACCGGGCCGTCGCCGTGCTCAAGGGTGCCGGCACGCTGGTGGCGTGGCACTCGCCGCAGGGCGCCGAACTTGCGCGCAACCCTACCGGCAGCAAGCGTCTGGCCACCGCCGGCAGCGGCGACGTGCTCAGCGGCCTGGTCGGTGCGCTGCTGGCGCGCGGGCTGGACGCCCCCACCGCCGCGCAACTGGGGGTGTGGGTGCACGGCCGCGCCGGCGAGTCGCTGCCCGACGAGCGGCCGACGGCGAGCGGTTTGCTGGCGCTGCTTGCGGGCGTGCTCGCTGCCGCCGTCGACGGCTCGCCGGGGGTGCCGGTTGGCTGAAGTACCGGCCGATGTCCAGTCTTGCATTCCGCTCGTCCGCGATTCCGCTCCGCACGTCGCGGCAGTATCCTAGGGCGGAATCATCACCGGCGTCCGTGCGTGCCCGTCAACACCCTCCTTCTCGCGAGCCTCAACCTGCTGCAGGGCCTCGACGACGCGCTGGTCGCCGACCTCGCGCGCCGGATGTCGCTATGGCGCTTCGGCAAGGGTGGGCTGGTGGTGCGCAAGGGCGACGACGCCGACACGCTCGCCTTTGTCTACAGCGGCCGCCTGCAGGTGGTCGACGTCACCACCGACGGGCGCGAGATCGGGCTCGGCTTCGTCAACCAAGGCGACCACTTTGGCGAGATGGCACTGATTGACGGCGGCACCCGCTCGGCCTCGGTGGTGGCCGTGGTGCCGTCCGAGGTCATCACGCTGTCACGCGCCGACGCCACCTACCTCATGTTCCACAACCCCACCGTCAGCCAGCGCGTCATGAACCGGCTGGTGCAGATGGTGCGCAACACCTCACAGCAGCTCGCCATGGTCAACAATCAGGCGGTGCACCAGCGCGTCGCTACGGTGTTGGTGCGCATGGCGCAACCCTCGCCCGAGGACGCCAACGCCGGCGTGATCGAGCCGCTGCCCTCGCAGAAGCAGCTGGCCATGGTGGTCAATGCGTCACGCGAGACGGTGTCCCGCTGCATCAACGAGCTGGTGCGGCAGGGCCTCTTATCCAGGGAGAAGAACGTGCTGGTGATCCGCTCGGTGGCCAAGCTGCGCAGCATCGCCTCCTGACTAGCCGCCGGCAGGCAGCAGCAGCAGGCCGGCTGCGGCCCCCAGCCCGATCCCGGCAGCGTTGTAGACGAGGTCGTCGGCGCCGAAGCGGCGACCCGGGACCAGACCCTGCAGCAACTCCACCAGAAAGCCGACCAGCCAGAGCCCGAACATCGCCAGCGGCAAGGCACCGCGCGTCGCCGGCCATGCGGTCAGCGGCAGTGCGAGCAAGCTGAAGGCGGCGATGTGCAGCAGCGCATCGTGCGGCAGCCGCCGGGGCAACCGGTGCCGTGGCACGAAACAGCCGATCAGCATGGCGGCGCCGAACAGCGCCGCCAGCCCGGCAATGGCTTGGGCAGACATCGAAGGCCGGATTCTTGGGGCGGGGAAGGGCTGTTATAGTAGCGTGACGGAGTTGCGCGCTGCCCACGCGGCGGCGGCGCAGATCGCGATCGCCTCCGCCGTGATGCCCAGGGAGCCCCGTCCCGCATGAGCCGCACCGCCACCGTTGCTCGCAGCAGCCCGCACCGCCCGCCGTGCGCCTGGCTGACGCTCGTCTGCGCCGCGCTGCTGGCAGCGCTGGCGCTGCCAGCGTGGGCCGGCAAGGGTGCGGCGGCGGCGGTCGGCCAGGTGCTGCTGGCCGCCGGCGAGGTGTGGCGCGTACAGGGCGAGCAGCGCGAGCCGCTGCAGCGTGGCCAGTCGGTGCGCGAGGGCGACACGCTGCTCACCGGCGACGGCCAGCTCATCGTGCGCATGGACGACCAGGCCCTGCTCAGTCTGCGTCAGGGCAGCCGTCTGCTCATCGAGAACTACCGCAACACCGCCGATCTGGAGCGCGCGGTGGTGCGTCTGCGGCTGGAGGAGGGCACCCTGCGCAGCGCCAGCGGAAGCGTGGGCAAGCCGCGCTTCCGGCTCAACACGCCGTTCTCGGCGCTGGGCATCCGCGGCACCGATTTCGTCACCCGCGTCGCCGATGGCCGCCAGGAGGTACACGTCGAGTCGGGCGCGGTGGCGGTGGCCTTGTTCGACGCCGCCGGCTGCAGCGCCGCCGGTCTCGGCGAGTGCGCCGGCGTGGCCACGGTGCTCGCCGCCGGCAGCAACCGGACGCTGGCGCTCGATGCCGCGGCGCGCAGCGTCGCGCTGCGCGAGGGGGTGGCCGATGCGCTGCGCCCGGCGGCTGCCGAGCGCGAGCTGTTCCCCGCCGCCAGTGCCGCGCGGGGTGGCGTTGGTGAGCGCACCGACATCCTGGCGGTGCGTCGCCTGCCGGTCACCGACGGCCGTGCCTTCGACGCCAGCGGCCGCGCCCTCGAGCCGTTCGCGGTGTCGGAGCGGCGCATCCTGGCCGAGTTGGTGGACACCAGCCGGCTGCGCGGCATCGACCGCGCCATCCCCGGCATCAGCGTCGAGTCGCCTCTGCCGGGGTTGACCCCCGGGGGGTCGCCGGAAGCCATCCGCCGCTTCGCCGACGGTTTCCTGCTGCGGCAGCTTGCCGACCTCGACGGCGACGGCCTGACCGACCTCACCGAACTCGCCGGCAACACCCTGCCCTGGCGAGCCGACACCGATGGCGATGGCATCGCCGACGGGCTCGACCCGCAGCCGCGCGTCGCGGCGCAGGGCTTCCGCTTCGACGGCTCTGCCGCCGCGGTGACGGAGGCGGTGTTCCGTAGCCGCCTGACCGATACCACCGCCCGATTGTCCTCATTCGATTTCGGAGCCTTCGGGCGCGCCGGCTTCTACCAGCTTCGGGCCAACGGCGATGGCGCCTCGTTGAGCCTCTGGTTCGACCCGGCGCATCGTCAGTTCTGGGGAGTCGGTCCGGTGGTGCAGAGCCTGCTCGACGCGCGCGACCTGCCCGAGGGACGCGCCGTCTGGTCATCGATGCCGTCCCAGCTGGCCGGCCTCGCGACCGACGCCCAGACCTGGCTGAGCCGCCTCGCGCTCGGCGCCACCGAGCTCTGGGCCCTGCCCCTGGGCAACCAGGTCCTGCAGTTCGAGCCGCGTGCCGAACTGCCGGCCGGCGGCGGCCGTTACAAGCTGGACTTCGTGCAGCTGCTGGCCGCCGGAGCGCCGGGCGATGCGGCCCCGCGGCCCCTCTTCGTCACCGTCACCGATCGCGGTGGCCGCTTCGACATCGACTACGTCGCCGGCGGCGTGGCGTACAGCGTGTCGGGCGTGTCCTCGGCCAATGGCCTGCTGACGGCGGACGACGGTGTCATGCAGGCGCGCGGCCAGCGGGCCGCCGATGGCAGCCTGCTGCTCCTGGTCGGGTACCGCGTCTCGGGTGGCGAGTACGCGCTCGGCCTGAGCCCGGCCGGTATCGCCGTCGATCCGCGACCTGCCGCGCTGCAGGCAAGGACGGTCGGTACGGTCGATTGGGGGCGCTGGAGCGACTTTGCGCAACTCTCGGCGGCCGACGTGCAGCGCCTGCTCGGCCCCGCCGTGCCCGGCGAGTCGCGCATCGCACACGGCCGCTACGCCCTGCAGGCGCCGGTGCCAGGCGACCTGCCGGCGCGCGGCGCGTTCGAGTTCGCCATGAGCGGTCACGAGGCCATCTACAGCGATGCCGGCGGCATCCGCCCGGCCTCGCTCAGCAATGGCTACCTGCAGGTCGACTTCGACCGCCGCCGCTTCGTCTCCGCGTTCGACGCCAGTGCCCCCGGCGTCGCACTGACCCACGTGCGGGGTGCCGGCACGCTGGAGGCGGCTGGCCGTCTGGTGTCGCAGCTGGAGTTCTCCAATGCGCGCCTCGACGGCGTACTGGGTCCCGGTGCGGCGAGCGCCAGCCTGCTGTTCGAGCGGCCGGTGGATGCGGCGGCGCAGTTCGCCGGCATCACGCACTGGGCGCGTTGAGCGCAGCGCCCGGCGGCGCGCCCGCCAGCCCCACCGACCCGCAGCGCCGCCTCACCCTGCCGCAGCGTCTGACCCTGCTGCTGGCCGCGCTGGCGGCCAGCGTCGGGGTGCTGCACGGATACAGCCAGGCCGCTTCCGGGCAGCGCCTGGCCGGCATCGAGCTGTGGTGGCACGACCAGCTCACCAAGCTCCACCTGCAGCGCGCGCCGCTCGACGAGCCGCGCGTGGTGGTGGTCGACATCGACGAGCGCAGCTTGCGCCAACTCGGCCGCTGGCCGTGGCCACGCGAGTTGCAGGCGCAGCTGTTCGAGGCGCTCGGCGGGCACTACCGGGCGGCGGTGATCGGCTCCGACATCCTGTTGGTGGACGATGTCACCGACCCGGCCGGCGACGCGCGGCTGAATGCCGTGCTGCAGCGCTACCGGGTGGTCAACGCGCTGGTCTACAGCGTCGACGACACCACCCGCCGCGGCGAGTGGCCGGACGTGGCGCGCCGGGTCGACGCCCCACCGCGCGCTGCCGACACCGCGGGCGACGCCGAGCGCGCGACGCTGCCGGTGCCCAGCGGCTGGTTGAGTCCGCTCGCGGCGGGTGGGGCGGATGCGCGGGCGGCACTGGCGGTCGGCCACATCACCCCGGAGCTGGATGCCGACGGCGTGGTGCGCAAGCTGGCGCCGCTGGTCTGCCTCGAGGGGCGTTGCGTCGAGTCGCTGGGACTCGCCATGTACCGCCAGCTGCTCGGCGCCGAGCCGCTCTACCGCTGGCAGGGGGCTGCACTGCGGCTGGTGGACAGCCCGGGGCAGCCGGCCGGTCTGCAGACCAGCTCGCGTGGCGAGGTCTGGGTGCCGTGGCGCTCCCTGGCCGAGGACCGGGTCTACATCCCGGCGGTCGAGGTGTTGCAGCACAGTGTGCCGATGGCTGCGCTGGCCGGCCGCCTGGTGGTGGTCGGCAGCACCTCGACCGGCCTCTTCGATCAGGTGGTGACGCCGTTCTCGCCGCACTACCCGGCGGTGGAGGTGCACCGCAACCTGCTCTCCGGGCTGCTCGACGGGGTCGTCTGGTACGTGCCGCCGGCCGCCTTTGCGCTGCAGTCGGCGGCGCTGGTGGCGGCGCTGGTGCTGGTCTGCCTGGCCAAGCTCCGCGGCCGCGGTGTGCTGGCGGTGGGGCTCGGTACCCTGGTGGCCGTGGGCTGGATGGTCTGGGTCGGTGTGGCGCGCGGCCACGGCGCGCTGTGGCCGTGGCTCGGGCTCATCGGTCCGCTGGCCCTGTTCGGACTGTCGATGATGGTGTCCACCCTGCTGCTCGACCGCCAGATGCGGCAGCAGCTGCTGGCGCGCATCGCGGCCTATGTCTCGGCCCCGGTGCTGGCGCGGGTGCAGGGGGACGCGGCTGCCGGCATGGCACCGCGGCTGGAGCGCCGCGAGGTGAGCGTGCTGTTCGCCGACGTGCACGGCTTCACGCGCTTCTCCGAGCACACGCCGCCGGACCGTCTGGCGCGCATCACGCGGCGGCTCATGGACTGCCTGGTGGAGCAGGTCGAGGCGCACGGCGGCAGCGTGGACAAGTTCATGGGCGACGCGGTGATGGCGGTGTGGGGCGCCGACCGGCCGCGCGCCAGCCACGCCGCCGAGGCGCTCGCCGCCGCGTTGGCGATGAGCGACGCGGTGCAGGCGCTGGTGGCCGCGGGTGAGCTGCCGCCGCTGCGTCTGGGCATCGGCGTCAACAGCGGCGAGGCGGTGGTCGGTGATCTCGGCAGCAGCGGCCGCTACGACTTCTCGGTGATGGGCGCCATGGTCAACTGGGCCAGCGCCTTCGAGGGCGCCACCCGGGCGTTCGACTTCGACGTCATCGTTGGCACCGCCACCGTGCAGCAGGCCGGTGCGGTGGCCGCCAGCCACCCGCCACCGCAGCCGCTGCAGGTGACGCGCCACGGTGCAGTGGCCGATGCCTTCGGGCTGCGGCCTCTGACCCGTCGGAGCTGAGTTGGCGAGCGGCAGCCGCGCGCTCCTCGGGATCCTGTTGTGTGCCGCGTTGCTGGCGCGGCCCGGGGCGACGTACGCCGCCGCCGGGGATGATCCGGCCAGCCTCGACGAAGCCGCCCTGGGGCAGGCCATCGCCACCCAGCCGCTGCGCGGCGATCTGCAGCTGGAGCGCATCCGCCGCCTGCTCGGCCGTGGCGACACCGTGGCGGCGCAGGCGGCGTGGCAGGCCCTGCAGCGCCTGCAGCCGCCGGAGGGCATCCGCGCCCTGGTCGAGCGCTGGTTCGAGCAGGCTGCGGCGGCGCGTCTGGCGGCCAGCACGCTGCCCACGCTGCGGCGCGACGGTCCGCGCCAGCAGATCCAGCTCAGTGGCGGCTGGGACAGCAACCCCACACTCGGCTCCAGCAGCGGCGTGCTGCGCCTCGGCGGGGACGCGCTGGGGCAGGTCCTGCAGCTGGCACCGTCGGCGCTGCCGCAGCCGAGCCCCTACGCCAGCCTGCAGCTGGACGGCCAGACGCAGCCCCTTGCCGGCGGCGCCAGCGCGGTGTACGGCGCCAGCTACAGCCACTTCCCCGATTCCGGCTTCGACCGCGAGTACCTGGGCTACGGCGGCGTGACCAGCGGCGACCGCGCCTGCCCCCTGGTCGCGGCCGCGGGCGAGGTCGGCCGCCGCTGCGGCGCGTCCTTGCTGCTGGCCTACGGCGAGGTGCGCGACCAGGCCTACGGGCTGGGCAACCTGCGGGCCTACCTGCGCGGCGCCGATGGGCTCGAGCTGGGTGCCAGTGTCGGTGGCTTGTACCGCTCGGGCCGGATGGAATCGGCGCAGCTCGGGCTGGATGCGCAACGCCGCTGGGACTGGCGTGGCCAGCACCTGCTGCTGCGCGGCGATGTGCAGTTGGACGGCGCGCTGGGCGAACGCGCCGGCGGCGACCAGTGGCGCTACGCCGCGCAGCTGGGCTGGGACAGCCCGGCCTACGCCTGGGGCGCGCGCCTGCTGGTGCGCCGCGCGCGCGATGCCGAGCCGTTCGCGCCGGCGCTGCTCGGCCCCGCCGAGCGCCAGCAGACCTTGTGGCGCGCCGAGCTGGAGCGGCGCCTCGTGATAAGTGCCGACACCAGCCTGGCGGTGTTTGTGCGGCATGAGCGCACCGACTCCAGCGTGAGCCTGTTCGACTCGCAGCGCAGCGTGTTCGGCGCCATGCTGCGGCGGCTGTTCTAGCGGCGTCGCCCGGCACCGCGCAGTCGTGTAACCTCCCGCACCGTGCAAGCTCAGCCCCCCGCAAGCACCGCGCATCCGGCCCGGCCCGACACCCCGGGGCCGCTCGCCGCTGGTCTCGCCCAGCCGGCCGCGCCAGCCGCCACCCCCACCTACCCGTGGGCGTGGCGCGGCTTTGTGCTGGCCACGGTGGCCCGCGACTTCCGCATGCGCTACGCCGGCTCGCTGCTGGGCGGTGCCTGGGCGCTGCTGGGGCCGCTGGCGCAGATCTTCATCTACGCGGTGGTGTTCTCGCAGCTGATGCATGCGCGGCTGCCGGCGCTGGACGGCGGCTGGGCCTACAGCATCCACATCTGCGGCGGGGTGCTGGTGTGGAGCCTGTTCACCGAGATCCTGCAGCGCGGACAGAACCTGTTTACCGACAACGCCGACCTCATCCGCAAGGTGCGCTTCCCGCACCTCGCGCTGCTGCTCGCCATCGTGCTCACCGCCGGCCTGCACGCGCTGATCCTGCTCACCATGCTGCTCGGCTTTCTGGCGCTGGTGGGTCTGCTGCCGGGGCTGGAGCTGCTCGCCCTGCTGCCGCCCCTGCTGCTCACGGCGCTGCTGGCGGCGGGGGCCGGGCTGCTGCTCGGCCTGCTGCACGTGCAGGTGCGCGATGTCGGCGCCGTGCTCGGCGTGGCGTTGCAGTTCCTGTTCTGGGCCACGCCCATCGTCTACCCGCTGCAGATCCTGCCGGCGTGGGCAGCGCAGTGGGTGGCGTGGAACCCGCTCACGCCGCTGGCGGGCGCGGTGCAGGCGGTGCTGCTCGGCACGCCCGGGCCGGGCTGGCCGGCGCTGGGCGCGGTGGCGCTGCTGGCGCTGCTGCTCGGCGCGCTGGCGCTGGCGCAGCACCGGCGCCTCGGCGGCGAACTGGCGGACCACCTTTGACCGCCCGCCCCGGCGAGGTGATGGCGTCCGGCCTCGGCAAGGCCTACCGGCAATACGCCAGCCGCTGGGGCCGGCTGGCCGAGTGGTTGCTGCCCGGCACCACACGTCACGCGCTGCACTGGGTGCTGCAGGGGGTGGACCTGCACATCGAGCCGGGGCAGACGGTGGGCCTGGTGGGCCTCAACGGTGCCGGCAAGAGCACCCTGCTGCGTGTGCTGGCCGGCATCACCCGGCCCACCGCCGGCCGCTGCGCGATACACGGCCGGGTGGCGGCGCTGCTCGAGCTCGGCATCGGCTTCCACCCGCAGTTCAGCGGCCGGCACAACGCGCTGCTGGCATTGCAGCTGGCCGGCCACAGCGCCGCCGAGGCGCGCGCGCTGATGCCGCAGGTGGAGGCGTTCGCCGAGGTCGGCAGCTACCTGGAGCAGCCGCTGCGCGTGTACAGCAGCGGCATGCAGGTGCGGCTGGCGTTCGCGGTGGCCACCGCCACGCGCCCCGACGTGCTGATCGTCGACGAGGCGCTCTCGGTGGGCGATGTGTACTTCCAGCACAAGAGCTTCGACCGCATCCGCGGCTTCCGCGCGCAGGGCAGCACCATCATCCTGGTGTCGCACGATCGCGCCACCATCCAGAGCATCTGCGACCGCGCGCTGCTGCTCGAGCAGGGCAGGGTGGTGCAGGACGGCCCCGCCGATGTGATCATGGACCGCTACAACGCCAGCCTGGCCGGCCACGCGGCGCAGCAGAGCGACGCCGCCGATGCCGGCACGCGCACCGTGTCCGGCGACGGCCAGGTGCGCATCGGCGCGGTGCAGCTGCTCGACGCGCAGGGTGCGCCCTTGGCCGAGGTGGCCAGCGGCCAGCCGGTGCGGCTGCGGGTGGCGCTGCAGGCGCAGCAACCGGCCAGCGGGCTGGTGCTGGGCTACCAGGTCCGCGACCGGCTGGGCCAGGTGGTCTACGGCACCAACACGCACCACCTCGGCGTGCCGCTGCCGGCGCTGGCGGCCGGCGGCAGCGCAACCATAGACATGGACTTTGCCGCGCTGCTCGGGCCGGGCAGCTACGCCGTCACGCTGGCGGTGCATCCGGGTGCGGACCACCTGCAGGCTTGCCACGAGTGGCGCGACCGCGCGCTGGTGTTCGAGGTGCGCAACACCGCGCTGCCCACCTTCGAGGGGGTGGCCTGCCTGCAGCCGCGGGTGCGGGTGGAGGCGCTGGGTGAAGCGCAGGTAGCGGCAGGGGGGCGGCCATGAGCAACGATCAGGACACCTTCTATGCGCGTTTCGAGGAGACCTTCCGTGGCAGCCGCGAGGCCATCGACGCGCGCCTGGCGGTGTACCAGCCGCTGATCGACGCGCTGCTGGCGCTGGACCCGGCGGCGCAGGCGCTCGACCTCGGCTGCGGCCGCGGCGAGTGGCTGCAGCGGCTGGCGCGCAGCGGGCTGGCCGCGCAGGGCGTGGATCTGGACGCCGGCCAGGTGGCGGCCAGCCGCGCCGCCGGGCTGCCGGTGCGGCAGCAGTGTGCCTTTGAGGCGCTGGCGCAGGCCGCGCCCGGATCGCTGGCGCTGGTCAGTGCCTTCCACGTGGCCGAGCACCTGCCCTTTGAGGACCTGCGCCGGCTGCTGGCGCTGGCGCTGGCGGCGCTGCGGCCGGGTGGCGTGTTGCTGCTCGAGACGCCCAACCCGGAGAACCTGTGCGTGGGCGCCACGCACTTCTACCTCGACCCCACGCACCGCGCCCCGCTGCCGCCGGCGCTGCTGGCCTACACGGTGGCAGCGGCGGGCTATGAGGGCGCCAACACGCTGCGCCTCAACGCACCCGCGCATCTGGCCACCGCCGCGCCGCAAACCGATATGCCCCCCAACCTGCTCGACGTGCTCGCTGGCGCCAGCCCGGACTACGCGGTGCTGGCGCAGAAGCCTGGCGGCGCGGCGGGCTGGGGGGGGCTGGCCGGCAGCGTGGTGGCGCCGGGCGTCACCCTGTCCGATCTCGCGCACCGGCACGACCAGACTGTGGCGAGTCTGTACCACCGCGCCACCGTGCTCGAGGCGCAGGTGGCCGCGCTCGCGGCGCAGGTGGCCGCGTTGCGCCTCGGCCTCGAGGACACGCAGCGCGAATCCGCCGCGCGCGCCGCCGAGTTGGGGGCCCTGCGTGCCAGCCGCTCGTGGCGCATCACCGCGCCGCTGCGCTGGCTGTCCGGCCGCCTCAAGAGATAAGGACCCGCATTGACCCGCGCCATCGTCACCATCGTCAGCAACAACTACCTGCACTACGCGCGCACGCTCATGCAGAGCGTGGCGCAGCACGAGCCCGATGCTGCGCGCTATTGCCTGATCGTGGACCGCGACCGCGAGCCGGCGCTGGCGCTGCAGCGGGCCGGCGAGTTCACTGCGCTGTGGCTGGACCAGGTCGGCCTGCCCGACGGCGACGATTTCCTGTTCCAGTACACCGTGCTCGAGCTCAACACCGCCGTAAAACCGTGGGCGCTGGCGCACCTGGCGGCGCAGGGCCACGCCGAGTTGGCCTACATCGACCCGGACATCGAGCTGCACGCGCCGCTGGCCGAGGTGTGGCGGCTGTTGCAGGGCGGCAGCGAGGTGGTGCTCACGCCGCACCTGCTGGCGCCGCTCACCGACAACCACCGCCCCACCGAGCTCGACATCCGCCGCGCCGGCACCTACAACCTCGGCTTTGTGGCCCTGCGCGCCACGCCCGGCACGCAGGCGCTGCTGCGCTGGTGGCAGGGCAAACTGCGCCGCGAGTGCATCGTCGCGCAGGATCGCGGCATCTTTGTCGACCAGAGCTGGATGGACCTGGCACCGGGGCTGTTCGGGCAGGTGGCGGTGCTGCGCCACCCCGGCTACAACGTGGCCTACTGGAACCTCGCGCAGCGCAGCCTGGCCACGGCGCCGGGTGGTGGCATCACGGTGAACGGCCAGCCGCTGGTGTTCTTCCACTTCAGTGGGCTCGACCCGCGCGACCCGCACCCGCTCTCCAAGCACCAGAACCGGTACAGCTTGGACAACATCGGCGCCGTGGGCGCGCGACTGGTCCGCGACTACGTGCGGCGCGTGCTTGGCAACGCCCTGGAGCGTTACCGTGCCATGCCGTATGGCTTTGGCACCTATGCAGATGGCACCGCCATCGCCGATGCCGAGCGCGCCCGCTACCGCGACGATCCGGCCCTGCGCGAGGAGTGTGGCCACCAGCCGTTCGACCACCCCGGTGTCATCTGCAGCCGCTTCCGCATGGCCGATGCGCCAGGTGTGGCGCCGGGGCACACCTACCGCTTGCAGTTCCTCTACCAGCGCCTGTTGGGCCGGTTACCTGAGCGTGCCGCGCTCGCGGCCCTCGGGCCACGCATGGGCTCCGTGGGCGGCATGCTGCGCACGGTGTTGTCGGTGGGGCTCTCGCCCGAGGCGCGGCGCACGCCCGGCTGGTTGGCACGGCTCATCAGCTTGGCCAACGAGGTGCACCTGGTGCCGCGCCCGCTCAAGGTGGCCGTGGTGCAGCCGCTGTGGCACGCCGCCAACTGGCTCGGCCGCCGCGGCGTGGGCGCGCTGGTGTGGCGGCCGCCGGGCAGGGTGGTGCCGCCGTCCCGCGCAGATACGCACTACGCGATACGCCCCGACCGCGCGCACCAGGCGCCCACCGGCTGGCCGGACTCGCTCTCCTGCCCACCCGGCATCAACCTGGTGGGCTACATCAAGGCCGAGCTGGGCCTGGGCGAGGCCGCGCGTGCGCTGGCGCGCGCCTGCCACGCGGTGGATCTGCCGTTCAGCCTCACCGATGTGGGCTACCAGAGCAGCAACCTGCAGCGCGACGACAGCGTGGTGGCGCTGGGCAGCGGCGAGCGGTTCAACATCGACCTGCTCTACGTCAACGCCGACCAGACCCCGGCCACCACCCAGCAGCTGCAGGCCAGCGGCCGCCCGCAGGCGGACTACACCATAGGCTTCTGGCACTGGGAGCAGCCGGATCTGCCGCCCCACCTGCAGGCTGCCTTCGCGCACCTGGACGAGGTTTGGGCACCAAGCACTTTTGTTCACGATGCCATATCCAACGTATCGCCGATACCCGTGTTCAAAGTGCCGCATGCTGTGCAGGTGCCGGTCGGGGTACAGTCAAACCGCGTCGGGCTGGGCCTGCCAGACGGCAAGGTGTTGGTGCTGGTGATGTACGACTTCCACAGCTACCAGACGCGCAAGAACCCGCAGGCGGCGGTGGCGGCGTTCCGGCGGGCGGCGCGGCAGCACCCGGAGCTGCACCTGGTGCTCAAGACCATCAACGGCCAGGCGCACCCGGAGGCGTTTGCCGAGCTGGAGCAGAGCCTGGCCGACCTGTCGGGGCAGGTCACGCTGCTCACCCGCTTCCTCACGCGCGAGCAGGTGTGGCAGCTGCAGGCCAGCTGCGACGTGCTGCTCAGCCTGCACCGGGCCGAGGGCTTCGGGCTGGGGCCGGCGGAGATGATGGCGTTGGGCAAGCCGGTGGTGGCCACCGGCTGGTCGGCCAACATGGACTTCATGACACCCGAGAACTCGATGCCGGTGCGCTACACCCTGCAGCCCTTGGCGCAGGATGTGGGTGCCTACCCGGCCGGACCGCTGTGGGCCGAGGCGTGCGTGGCGCACGCCGCCGAGTGCCTGGCGCGGCTGGCCGCCGAGCCGGCGCTGCGGCAGCAGATCGGCGCGCGCGCCGCGGCCGACATCGCGGCGCACCTGTCGCCGCAGGCCGTGGGCCAGCGGATCCGCCGCCGGCTGCAGCAGTTGGGCCACTGGCACCCCGCCTTGCAGGCCAAAAGGCCTTTGTAATCAGTTGCGCGCATACAACACCTGATGGGATGTCGTCAGAAAGCCTGGAAATGTGTGACGGATGTCACAGAGTTTGCCTGCCAAACGTTTATAGTCCCCAGAGCTTAGATGCGCGCGGTGTATGCACCGTCTGTCCGCACCGCAGCAAAAGTTTTCTGGTCTCAATGCAGTACTGACACCGTTCTTCACAGGAGATCGTCGAGATGGCAAGCACCACGGAGATTTATCAGCTGTATCTGGCCTACTTTGGCCGCCCGCCGGACTTCACCGGCCTGAACTCGTTCGCCAACAGCACCGTGGCGCAGGTGCAGGCAGCGTTCGCGGCCTCGCAGGAGTCCAAGGACCTTCTGGGCAGCAGCGATACGGCCACTCAGGTCAACAACATCTACAAGAACCTGTTTGGCCGCGATGCCGAACCGGCCGGCCTCTCCTACTGGGTCAACGAGATCGCCTCGGGCCGCGTCACGCTGGTCGGCGCTGCCTTCAGCATCCTCCAGGGCGCCCAGAACGCAGATGCCACCACGGTAGCCAACCGCATCGAGGTGGCGCAGGCCTTTGTCACCAATTACAGCGCCAGCACCAGCAGCATCCTGGGCTATGTGGGGAATGCCGCGGCCGCCAAGGCGCGCGAGTTCATCTACACTGTGGACAGCACCCCGTCGAGCAAGACGAATGCGATCGCCAGCGTATCGACCGCGGTGGCCAACACCGTCGCGGCCGGCTCTTCGACCTCCACCGCAGGTTCGACTTTCACGCTCACTGCAGGTATTGACAGCGTGACCGGCACCTCGGGCAACGACACCTTTGAGGGCAGCAAAGCTGACGGTACGAACTTCTTCACCTCGCTCGACAAGCTGGATGGTGGTGCTGGTACTGACTCGTTGAATATCACTGTTACTGCCAACTTCAGCACTGCCGGTGCCGTTGGTGCAACCGTCAAGAACATTGAAAATGTCAACATCACTAGCACAGGTACTGTTACCGCTGATACCTCTGCTTGGACTGGTGCTGAGACCCTGACCACTGCTTCTACCGGCAACTCGACAATTACTGCCGCTACTACCACCGATGTGGTCGCTACAGTTGCTAGCCCCACCGGCGCTGGCGCAGCTGTCATCAACGGCGGTAAAGCTGTTACTCTCAGTGTTACCGATACGAATGCCGCTGACACAGCTTCTGCTAATACTTCCACTGTTGGCGTGACTACTCAAGCTGCTGGTGCGGTTACTGTTACCCAAACTGAAACGTTTGTTGCATCTGCTGACGGCGGCGCTACGGCTCTGGCCACAGGCTCAATCCGTGTCGACGGCGGCACCTCTGTGAACGTTAACAGCTTGGCTGTTGCTGGTACAGGCAATAACGCTGGTGACATCAACACAATCGGCCAAGTTACCGTGAACGGTAAGGGCACTGTGACTGACGTGACTGTGACTCAATCTGCTGCTACTGTTGCTTATGCTGCTGCTGGTGACAAGCAAAAGATCACGAACGGTGCCGTCGTTATCACTGACAACAACACTGCAACAAAGGCAGACACGATCACCACCGTGACGCTGAATAACTTCGGCAACTCCACGATCCAAGGTAACGCTCTGACGACCTTGAACCTGACTGGAGGCGCTGCTGCTGCAACTGCAAGCGGTACTGTTGGTATCAGCCAGAGTGCTGGTCTGACCACCTCTGCTCCTACTACCCTGAGCATCAACATGACCTCCGGTCGTGTTGGCGTGATCACAGACACAAACAACCAGTACACCACCGTTAACGTGGCCTCTGCTGCAGCCTCTACGATTGCTGGCTTGGATTTCACCAACGCCACAACGCTGAACGTATCTGGCGCTGGTCTGACGACCATCTCTGCTCAAACTGATCTGGCTAAAGTTACTGCAATCACCTCCACTGGCGGTGGTCTGAGCTTGGCTGGTGCAATCAGCAATACAGCTACTTTCTCCGGCGGTGATGGCAAAGACTCAGTCGAAGTTACTGCAACAACCAAAACTATTACTACTGGCGCTGGTGACGACACCGTGACCATTACTGCTTCGGCTCTGGGCACCGGCGGTTCTGTTGACGCTGGCGAAGGCACTGATACCCTGTCCATGACTGCAGCTAACGCTGTGACTGCTTCTGCAGCTACAACATTTGAAACCAAGATCTCCGGCTTTGATAAGCTGTCTTTGGGTGCGGTTGCCGCTACCGGCACTGTTGCTCTGGCCAACCTTGATGACCTGAACGACGTGGCAATCGCTGGCGTTGATGCTGGACAAGCATTGACTCTGTCTGGCGCTCAGTCTGGTGTTAATCTGCGCTTTGCTGACGCTACTCAGACCTCTACCATCGTTGCTCTGGCTAACGAAGGTAGCGCTGACGTTGCAAACGTGTTCTTGACCACTGCAGACAACAGCTCCACACTGGCGGCTTTGGATCTGACTGGTTTTGAAACCATCAACATCGCTTCTGCTGACACAGATACAGACACAACAGCCGCAAGCAACGCCCTGACAGCCCTGACTGCTGCTGCTGCCAAGTCGATTGTTGTTACTGGTAACGCTGGTTTTGCTCTGGCAAACGGCTTCACTGGCACAGCTCTGACAAACTTCGATGCATCCGCCGTTACTGCTGGCGCTGTGACCTACACCTCTGGTGTTTTGGCTGCAGCTTCGACAGTTAAGGGTGGTGCTGGTGCTGACACCCTTAACTTGGCTGCTGCTGTTGCTGCTACCGACATTGAAGGTGGCGCAGGTGCTGACATTTTGACTGGCTCTTCGACCAAAGCAAACACCATTAAAGGTGGCGCTGGTAACGACACCATCACTGGTGGCGGTGCAGCCGACATCATTGACGGTGGTGCTGATACTGATACGTTCGTTGCTACTCTGGCAGAACAAGCTGGTGCAAGCACAACTGATGGTGTGGTGATTAACTTGGGTGATACCGAGCTGACGCAATCGGCTGTGTTCACACTGACTGGTAAGTACCTTGCTTCTGTGGCCCCCACTGTGGCCGCTGGTACAGGCACTTATCTGTTCAGCTCTGAATCTACAACCAACGCAAGCGTGGTTGACCAGATCAGCAACATCGAAAACATCACTGGTACCTCTGGAGTTGACTACATCGTCGGTACAGCAGGTAATAACACCATTACCGGCTCTGCTGGTATCGACTATCTGACTGGCGGTGCAGGTGTTGACAGTTTTGTTCTGAATTCTGCTGCGACAGCTAACCGTGATGTCGTCACAGACTTTACTGCTGGTTCAGGTGGGGATAAACTGGTATTTGACATCTCTGACCTTGGCCTGGCAGGTGGTACTGTTTTTGTTGGCGCAACTGGTGCAATTGCTGTTGACAGCTCAGAAGAAATCCTTGTTGTTACAGGTGCAGGTTACGCATCGGTTGATGCCGCTGAAGACGCAATTGCAGCTCGAGTGACGACTGATGGCTTTGATCATGTCGTGGTGTTCTTTAATACCACAACAAATCAGGTCAACGTTTATCATGACGTAGACGCTGGTGTTGATGGTGCAAACGGAACAGCCACTCTGATTGGTGTGATTTCTAACATCACAACATTGGCAGGTCTGCAAGCGTTCGTTGCAGGCAACGTTGACTCTGTCGCCTAATCTCCCTAACGGATACTCCCCTCGCCACGCAAGTGGCAGGGGACTTAGGTGAAAACCTACCTACCCCATCCCTCACAAGGGGGTGGGGTTTTTCATGGGCGAACGGTGTCCGGTGCTGGTGATTTTTATATTCACAATTTTTTGCCGATATTTCGCTAACTATGCTAAAAACATAAAACACGCATAAGCACTCTGCTTTTCTTTGACAAACAAACAACTCAACACCATGGCTGCAATCACCGCTGACGGAAGACAAGAACTGGTCGCTCTCTACCTCACCATGTTTGGTCGAGCGCCAACTACGGTGCAATTGGCAGAAATGGTGGTAGCAAGAGAAAGCGGCAGCACACTGGCCCAGGTGGCAACTACCCTGTCTGCTGAGGCCGACTTTGCAAACATTGCCGCCAAGGATGCTGACTCTTTCGCTACTTACGTGGCTGATGCCCTGTTGGCTACGGATATTCCAGCTTCTGCTAGAGCCTGGGCGATGAACTGGATCGTGACGCAGGTTCAAGGCACGAAGACCAAAGCACAGGTCATTGCCGAAGCCGTGCAGGCAATTCGATCTACGACAAATACCATCTATTCTTCATCAAAGGCGGAGCTCGCTGCTGATGTCACAAGCGCACTGACAACCATCGATAACCCCTCTGACCCACGCCTGGTTGCATTGGCGCAGAGTTACGGGGTGACGCTGGATGCCTTCAAGAGTTTCATCGACGCCAATGTTGTACACCCTGCAGTGTGTTACGCCTATGTCGATCAATTGGGAATAAATTTCTCCACATTACTGGACCTGCTTCAGTACAAAGACGAAACTGGGCTGCGCAAAATGCTGCTGGACTATGGACTGGGTGTGACCAACCTGGGCATCAGAAAGCCTGCCGCCCAAGGCTACAGCAGCAACAGCACCAAGCTGACAGCCGACGCAAACACCCACAGTGCAACTGACGGGAAAGATTCCCTGGACGCATTGGCAGGGGATGATGTGGTCAATGGCTTGGCTGGCAACGACTTGATCTATGGCGGCGAGGGCAATGACACGATCGATGGTGGGCGTGGACGTGATTACCTGGATGGTGGTGCAGGCAACGACATACTGCGTGCAGGCACCAATGTCACGGTCACTCAAGGTTCAGATTGGGATTCGTACAGCATGACCAGTACCGATTGGACCACTTATACCTTTGATGATGTCAACGCAGAGTTTCTTTATGGACGAGCGGGCAATGACAAGCTGTATGGTGGCTATGGCTCTGACTACCTGAATGGTGGTGATGGCGACGATGTGCTGGAGGCCGACTACAACACGCTGCACACCTCCGAAGCCAGTACTGCAGTACTGGCTTCCATGCTCAACGACACACTGTGCGGCGGTGCCGGTGCAGACACGCTCAATGGCGGCAATGGCAATGACATTTACCTGTACCAAGGCTTGCCGGGCACGAATGAAGTGCCTGCAGGCGAGACCATCACCGACACGGGTGGTACAGATACGTTGTGGGCGATGACCAGCACAGATTTCAGCTTGCTGGGCGGTGGCACCAGTACGTTACTCAGCATGGGATTGGACCAGGTGCTGATCAATTCAGGCGAGAGTGCGACATTCACTGCGGCTCAGCTGGCTGGCAGTCCTGTGAGCATCAATGCCAGCGGAACAGTTGCGGCGCATTTGATTGTCAAGGGCAGTACGGCGGGGATTTATGACTTCAGTCAGCTCAAGTTTGGTGCAGTTGGAGGCAACAACGCATTTGACAGTGGGCTGGACACGGTCACACTTGATTTCAGCGCCCAGTCGGCAATAACGGTCACTGGCACCAGTATGAATGACACCATCAAGGTTGGAGCGCAAAGCACAGTTACAGGTGGGTTGGGGGCCGATGTTTTTGTTTTCAACACCGCTGATGTAGACACCACCCTGGGTGCAGTGACCCACACGATCACAGACTTCAGCAAGTCGCAAAGTGACCTTTTCGACGTTGGTTTTAAAGCAGCGGCAAGCGTCGGCAGTTTCGTCAGTCTAAGTGCACTGCTGGCCAAAGCTGACCAGTTACTTGATGGTACTGTGCAAATCGTACTTGGCCAATTTATCAATGATTGCTATGCAGTGACTGATGTGGATGGGGTTGGGTATACGCAGGTCATTAAACTCACGGGCGTCAATCTCGATGACCTTGAATTAATTTTTGGGCTGACTTGAGTCGTTGCTGGTACCTTAAGTGCCGCTCGTGCCTGCACTTACGACAGCTCGCAATCTTTTCCGCATCCGTACGGCCTCCCCTCTTGAATGCGTGACACGCGCAGTGCATCGTTGCGGGCATGGAAGAACTTGAAACCCGCAATCGAATTTCCACATCAGTGGATTTGCCTCAGCCAGGGGCGGCGGTGTTGCTGGTGGGGTGAGTAAGCTGAGCCGGGAGCGGCTGCGGGAGGCGGTGGAGGTGGTTGTGATGGAGTGATTGACGAAAGAACATATGTTCTCATATGATGTTGCCCATACAGCACCCCATCAGGAGAGAAACAATGGCAAGCAGCTACCGTGGGCTT